>Ga0181557_1000084_pt1 | contig 113082 bp, 109 predicted proteins | sample 011ome_23_FD_148632 | JGI IMG/M metagenome (GOLD analysis project Ga0181557, IMG submission 148632) | Coastal salt marsh microbial communities from the Groves Creek Marsh, Skidaway Island, Georgia - 011506CT metaG (spades assembly) | ecosystem: Environmental > Aquatic > Marine > Intertidal... | reverse complement strand
ACCGCAGACGCGTTTCCATTAGATTCATCCGAGAGCGTCGACACTGATGGCGATGGCACTGGCAACATTGCGGACACTGACGATGATGGCGATGGTGTCGCAGATACCGCAGACGCGTTTCCATTAGATTCCTCCGAGAGCGTAGACACAGATGGCGACGGGATTGGTAACAACGCGGATACGGATGATGACGGTGATGGTATTGTTGATAGTTTAGACGCATTTCCATTATCGAACGACAACAATTGGGTAATGTTAGGTTCTGACATAGATGGTGAATCTTCTGATGACTATTCAGGACGGTCTGTCTCTCTGAGTTCTGATGGATCGACTGTCGCTATTGGGGCGATTTCCAACGACGGCAACGGTAGTTCTTCCGGACATGTACGAATCTACAGTTACGACTCTGGATCTTCAACATGGACCCAGATGGGTTCTGACATAGATGGTGAATCTTCTTATGACTATTCAGGATGGTCTGTCTCTCTGAGTCCTGATGGATCGACTGTCGCTATTGGGGCGCCTTACAACGACGGCGCCGGCACTAATTCCGGGCACGTAAGAATCTACAGTTTGGACACCGATGGTGATGGATTCCCTAATACAATAGACGCATTTCCATTGGACTTCTCTGAGAGCGTTGACACCGACAGCGACGGTACCGGTAACAACGCTGACACCGATGATGACGGTGATGGAGTCATCGATACTGACGACGCGTTTCCCTTGGATTCCTCCGAGAGCGTAGACACCGATGGTGACGGTACTGGAAACAACGCTGATACGGACGACGATGGCGATGGTGTCTTGGATACTGCAGACGCATTTCCGTTGGACTCTACCGAGAGTGCAGACACTGATTCTGACGGTACTGGTAACAACGCCGACACAGACGATGATGGTGACGGAGTTTTGGATACTGAAGACGCGTTTCCGTTAGATGCCTCCGAGAGCGTAGACACAGATGGCGACGGCACGGGAAACAACGCCGACACAGACGACGATGGCGATGGTGTCTTGGATACTGCAGACGCGTTTCCCTTGGATTCCTCCGAGAGCGTAGACACCGATGGGGACGGTACTGGAAACAACGCCGACACAGACGATGATGGCGATGAAGTCCTGGATACTGCCGACGCGTTTCCTTTGGATTCCTCCGAGAGTGTAGACACCGATGGGGACGGTACTGGAAACAACGCTGATACGGACGACGATGGCGATGGGGTCTTGGATACTGCAGACGCATTTCCGTTGGACTCTACCGAGATTGCAGACACTGATTCTGACGGTACTGGTAACAACGCTGACACCGATGATGACGGCGATGGAGTTCTCGATACTGACGACGCGTTTCCCTTGGATTCCTCCGAGAGCGTAGACACCGATGGTGACGGTACTGGTAACAACGCGGATACGGATGATGACGGTGATGGTGTTGCTGATACTGCGGACTCGTTTCCGCTAGACTCCTCCGAAACTATTGACACCGATGGCGATGGTACCGGCAACAACGCTGACACTGACGATGACAACGATGGCGTCCTGGATACTGCCGACGCGTTTCCATTGGATTTCTCTGAAAGTGTGGACACGGACAATGATGGCACCGGCAACAACGCTGACCCTGACGATGACGGCGATGGTGTTGCGGATACTGCGGACGCGTTTCCTTTAGATTCCACCGAGAGCGTGGATACTGACAGTGATGGCACCGGTAACAACGCTGACATGGACGACGACGGCGACGGAGTCTTGGATACTGCAGACGCGTTCCCGCTAGACTCCTCCGAAACCATTGACACCGACAATGACGGAGTCGGCGACAATTCAGACGATGACGCGAACGGTGACGGAGTGCTCGATTCCTCGGACTGGTATCTAGGCAACTCGTCGCCCCTTTTAGGAACAGACGGATCGATACAAAATCCACAGGGGCGCGACGCGTACTTCAAGATCCTGAGTTGGGGACTGCCCTCGAGCGTTCGCCCAGGCGAGACAATAGAGACGAAAATCCTTCTCGAGTATACCGACGAGGTGCATCCAGGCGGAGCGTACGATCGCGAAGACCCGGTCTTCGTATCGGTATTCGGCAATTGGTCGAAGAACTCCTCAATTGCCGACCTTCGGTCCGGCGCGCCTGCCGGGGATCCTCGAGAGGAGAATTATTCTTTCGACTTCGTCGCCCCCTCTGAGGAAGGCGAGTATGTCTTGAGATTGGTATCCAGTAATGGATCCCGAATCAGTTCGTCGTACTACGGCGAGGGCGACTCATCGATATTGGGCGCGTACGCGGAAATCTCATTCGCCGTTGTCGCTCTCGGCGGTGCCCCCGCCACTCCTGAGGGACTGTCCGCGACCTCTGGCGCGGAGACGGTGTCCCTCCGTTGGGACCCGATAGCGGACGTTGGTCTGTCGGGATACGACGTTTACAGAGGACTTTCTTCGGACTCCGGGTCGATGGAGAAAGTCAACTCCGGCGGTCCCGTGTACGGGAATGACTTCGTCGACTCGACAGTGTCAAGGTATCAGACTTACTACTACCGATTGCGTGCGGTCGGTGAAGATGGTCAGGTCAGCGGGTTCTCCAAGTCCGCGTCCGCGACAGTTTCCCGAATAGTAATGCGTATCGACGACTACGCGGGGTCTCCGGGCAGCGAGGTCTCCATGACTATCTCAGCAGAGAATGCAGTTGGAGTCTCGGGTAACGGTCTGGACATCAGAGTGACTTACGACCAGTCGATTTTAGAACCGGTATCGGTTGAGAATACCTACCTGACGGAGGGTTTTATAGTGGCGCACAACGCGTCCACTGCAACGGGACAGTTAAATATCAGCGCGATATCGTCGTCCGGTTCGATTCAGGCGTTGGGAGGACTTTTCGATATCGTCTTTAGGGTGTCAGAGAGCGCCTCTCTCGGATCGACTGGTTCGCACGTCCTAGTCGACGCCCGCCTCTTTGACGAGAACCTGGACTCTCTCTCGGTAGACTATTCGGACACCGCGGAGTTCGTGGTCTCCAACAAGTACCGTCTTGGAGACATTAGCGGCGATGGGGAGGTATTCTCGCAGGACGCTCTTCTGGCGATGCGCCACGCCCTAGGCGTTAGGATCATCACCGAGGATACCAAGGCGTTCATGGCGGGCGACATCAACAAGGATGGACTGATAGACGCCGCGGACGTATCCTTGATTCTTGAGATGTCCGTGAGCGGTTCCTCGGAAACGCCTCGCAATGATATTTGGGCACAAGTCCTGTCGGAGGGTCAATCTTCCGCGTACCATATCGATTCTGGCGACGCGACACCTCTTGGCAGCGGACGCATCATGGTACCGGTCTCTGTCGGCGGTCCTTCGGGGATTCGTGGAGTGGAGTTGCAGATTGGATACGACCCGTCCGTATTGGATTTGTCTGACGTCTCGGCGACTGGTGGATTCTCGACCTACCTCGTGGGTAGCGGAGGAGTCCGTGGATCGGAAAGAGTGCTCCTGGCGAAGATACCGGAGACGACCGTTTCCTCCAGCGGCGGCATCGAACTGGTATTCGACCTGACCGGATCCCTTGGATCTGCGTCACCGGTTCGTCTGATCGACTACAAGATAACGGGCGAGAACAGCGAGGACGTCTCCTACTTTAGCGAGGTCGTCGCGACCGAGAGCGAGGTGTCCGCCCCTCTCGCTGACGCCGATGCCGACGGTGTCGGAGACGAATCCGACGCATTTCCATACGATCCTGAAGAGTCCTTCGACACGGATTCGGATGGAGTGGGCGACGTTGCGGACGCGGACGCGGACGGCGACGGTTTCACGGACGACTTAGAGGAGTCCGCTGGCGGGGATCCCACCGATCCGACCGACTCCTCGAAGACCACAACTTATCTTGCTCAGAAAGGTCTGTCGCAGTCTGTCCTCTCCTCCGCCCGAGAACTTGGGCGCGCAGATGTGGAGTCATCTCCATCCTCGTATGGAATCGACCTCTATACTGCCTCGGAACTTGAGAGCGCCGCCGCTGCGGCGCGAACGATTGTCAACGTGTCCTCTCGAGTAACGCTGGGAACGGGCGAGATGGTGACTCCGGGGTTTGTAGTTCTAGGAACCTCCAAGAAACTTTTGATACGGGCGGTAGGTCCGAAACTTGGAGACCTGGGAGTGAGCAATCCTCTTCCGAATCCTCGAATGACAATCTACCGGACAAGGTACGACGGAAATCCTCCGGACGTTGTGGCGACCATTGACGATTGGAAGGTGGACAACCCGATATCGGAACTTTCGAGCATTGTATCGGCGATGGAGTCCGCGGGCGCGTTTCCCTTGGAACCGACCGAGACCTTCCAGGGCAGACCTTTCATGACTGACGACACCACGAGCGCTGCGACTCTAGTGACTCTGGACATCGGAGTGTACACCGTTCAGGTGGACTCCGCGGACGATGGAGTTGGAGACGTCCTAGTAGAGGTCTACGAGATTACGGATTCTTCCAATGGAGGAACTGGATCCTCAAACCTTGATTCCGATGGCGATGGATACACCGATGACTTGGAGACCTTGGCAGGGGGCGATCCCTCGAACGGATCGGACGCGACGGTCACCGACCAGTATCTGGCGACTCTCTCGATCGATTCGTCGGTTTTCGACTCCGCTCGAACTCTCGGAAGACAGGACGTTCAGGTCGATCCAACCAACTACGACCTCTATACTGCCTCGGAACTTGAGAGCGCCGCCGCTGCGGCGCGAACGATTGTCAACGTGTCCTCTCGAGTAACGCTGGGAACGGGCGAGATGGTGACTCCGGGGTTTGTAGTTCTAGGAACCTCCAAGAAACTTCTGATACGTGCTGTAGGTCCGAAACTCGGCGACCTTGGAGTCGGCAGTCCTCTTCCGAATCCTCGGATGACGGTCTACCGGACAAGGTACGACGGCAACCCGCCGGACGTTGTAGCGACCATTGACGACTGGAAGATAGATAATCCAGAGTCGGAAATACAAGTGATCAGATCTGCAATGGAATCCGCGGGTGCGTTTCCATTGGAACCGACCGAGACTTTCCAGGGCAGACCTTTCATGACAGACGACACCTCGAGTGCCGCGACACTGGTGACTCTCGACATTGGAGTATACACCGTTCAGGTGGACTCCGCGGACGATGGAGTTGGAGACGTCCTCGTTGAGGTTTACGAGATCACGGATTAGGACACTCTAACCTACAGACCACTCAAAGAAATGTTTGATACGACACTGGGGTGAAGAGTTTTGGTGTCTGAGATCCACCTCAAAACACTCGTATTGGTTCTTTGACCGCATGCGATGCCTTTTGGTAGTATTTCTCAATGCCGCGCAGGATTCTCCACTCGCCATTTTGAAACTCCACCCACGCACATCGTAATTTCTGCTAAAAGGGTTGATCAACCTTGAGTCTTTTTCGTTTGAGAAATTCCAACCACTCATCTTCCTTTTTGGTTCGTTTGCACAATATCAAAGGTTCGAATTTTTCTTCATTAAACACAGTTGCCAGAATAATTCGTTATGTGGTAAGTCTTGCCCGTGAAAGAGACGCTCCACATTTACACACGAGTTTCAACGAGGGTGCAGGACGATGAGGGGACATCACTTGCGACTCAAAAAGAACTTGGGATTAAGAAGTCCAAAGAATTGAAACTGAAAAACAAGGTGTGGAATGAAGGTGCCGCCTCCTCTCACCATGAGGATTTAGCAAATAGACCAGTTTTGGTTCAATTGCTCCAAGAGATAGAACGGGGGAAGGTAAAACACCTCTTCGTCTTCAATAACGACAGACTATCACGAAACGAGGATACACAGTTTGTCATCAAATCCGCATTGAGGAAAAATGATGTGGTTCTCTACACAAAAGACGGACAATTCGACCTCAACAATCCTCAGGATAAACTATTCAAGTCTCTTCTGGATAGCGTTGCTGAATACGACAACGCGCTCCGCACAGAGAGAAGTAGGTTGGGAAAACTCAACAAGGTGCGACACGGATACTGGCATGGAGGACCACCGCCATATGGATACGAGATCGTGGCAGGAAAACTGTATCCTCAAGACGTTGAAAGTAAATGCGTCAAAAGGATCTTCCGTTGGTTCAGGGAGGGTAAGTCCATAATCTGGATCAAATCGCAACTGGATCAAGCAGGTGTCACTGCTCGCAGAGGAAAACTTTTCACCACAGGTTCAATAAACAAACTCCTGCAAAATACGCACCACATGGGGCATTACACATGGACCGATAAAAAGAGTGGTGAAACGATTACTGTCCCCTGCCCTGTCATCGTCGATGAGACAGTGTGGAACGAGGTGCAAAGACGCAGAGAACAAATTTATGCTCGGAAGGGTCAAAATAACAGGACCAAGAAGTTCTACCTGCTACGCAACCTCATGTTTTGCGGTGAATGTGGTTCTCAAATGTCCGGACGTATCCATGAGATAAGGAACGAAAGAGTCTACTTCTGCCCCAGAAAAACGCGGAACTGGAAAAATGGTATAATCCCCGAAAAACAGAAATGGCAGAGAGGCAAGGTCGGTGAACACGGTTGCGGCATGACCCGCTCTCTGAATATCCCGCTCACCGACAAGTTCGTGTGGGATTTAGTCCTGAGAACCGTCGCAGACTCCTCCACTTTGAAAGACGGGTTCAAAGAGGAGATACTGAAATCCAAGTTTGCGAGTGATGCAGATACGGAACGCGAACTGAGAAATCTCAGAACGAAGTCCAATCGTTTGAAGAAGGAATACCAACAGATCCAGTCGTCTATTGCTGATGTGGAAACGAATCATCTGCTGCAACGGTACGACGAGGAGGTTTATACCAGAATCAAATCTAACTTGGATGCTGAGTTGAGAACAAAGAGGGACGAGATAGAACAGAATCGTATTCGCATCAAAGAAGTCGGAAACGAGAGAAGATGGTTGGACTGGGTGGAAAAATACGCGGACCGCGTAGATTCTTTCAAAGAGTTCTCAAAGGAGGAAAAAAAGGAGTATCTCGAAGGGATAGTTCGCAGGATTGATGTCACGTTGGACAAGAAGACCAATGACCACCACTTGGATCTTACTTTTGCACTACCTCTGGTTGGCGATGGGATCGAGTATCAGAACCCCAAGAAGAAAGGTGATGGTTACAGGGTTATTGAGGGTTCTGAACACGCATCAACAGTCGTATCTTACGCTGAGGAGCAGGAAGTCCACAAGGCATCAAGACGCAAGGGGAGACAGAGGCAGAGTGCCGAAACTTTTAAAAAAAACTCTGAGGAGTCAGACCTCACTTACCACCGTTCAACACCAAACAGTGACCGTCGAATAGCTTAGCCTCATGCCATGGCAGATATGTTCTGCCCGACCGTTTCCTCGGATCCCAGTAGACCTATTTTGTTATAGCCGAGCTTCGCTTGGAGGGCCTCCCGAAGTTTCTCCCGTGCAAACCGTTCGACCGTCGCTTGCGAAATGTTCACCGATTGAGATCGCCTGACCCCTTCTGGCCGACCATCGATATTCTGCTCGATTTGGCCGCTAGTAAAGTCGACGCTCAAGTGAGTGGAAGCAACAACTGGGATAGCATCCGCGAAAGGCACTAGCGAATAATAGGGATCCGACGCCAAAGGACAATAGAGTAAACTACTCAATTGTAACCGATTCTTGAGAATTTCTGCCAATTTCTCACGCATTGACCCCGGCGGATTGTACTCAAGCCCCCTAGACGAAGTCTCTGGAATTCGCCTCGCATTGGCTTTTCTATCTCGGAGACCTAAATCTCCAGGTCAGCGACTTCTCCCTCTACGATCAGTCTTATCGAATCGAGCCTTAGACGAGCCGCATCAATTCCTTCCGTAATTCCTTTCATTTCATCTTTAGCCAGCTCAACTTCCTCTTTTCTGACATTCTCATTAATCTTACGCAGGTCAACTAGCCTCCTAAGCTCAGCTCCCAGCGCCGCTTTCATTCCCGACTTTGCGGACTGCTTGATCTTATTGGACTCCTTCCGGGCCCTATCCTCAGCGCCATTTAGCATCGATTGGAGGATGTCTCGATTGAAACCAGGATTCTCCAAAAATCGATTCAGTGATCCATCAATTAGTTGAGTTTGCTCCCAAGCCGGATCGTGCTCATAGTTCAGGTCGTTTCCACGAATATCCACCAGAACTCTTATCGGCGTGGATGCCATAAACCGATCCACATGCAGATGAGCCTGAGCCACTGGCTCCAGAACAAAAATCGCTTCCAGCAGAATATTGGATTGGTCTGATTCCCGAATACTGAAGGCCGAAACACCAATCTCGGAATTGATGAGCAATGCCATTGACTCGAGGACAAGCGGGTGGTCCTGCGAAATGAATTCGATGTCTTCGCGCACAATTGCCCGCTCCCGATCAAAAGTTGCCAAAACCCCTTCATAAGGTATCCGCGGGAACGACTCCACGTAGGCATGTCGGCTGTCCAAAAAAACCTCGCCCGCTTCGTGTTCTTCAATCCGAACCCCATAGTGGTCCAGCAGATCGAACAACATAGTGCGACTCGTAGAATCGTTCTCCGTTCGACGAATATTGTCCACCACCTCATTGGCTACTCTCGGATCGAATGAGTGCAATTCCAACAAACGGTCTCTTCCCAGACGCAACCTTTCCGTGAGCTCCTCTCGAAAAGCGATCGTTTCCTCCACAAAGGCTTCAAGCGCTTCTCGGTTGCCGTTTTCCTGGCCCTGGCCATATTTCAGGGCTCCCTCTAGTAGCCGTGCACTGAATGCCTCCTTGTACTCAACGCTGCCATGAGCGCAAACTTCGAAAGCGTCCAAACCTTGATGAAACCAGTCTGCGACAAACTCCTGCGCGCTCCCAACAATATAAGGCACATGAATCTGAATCGTAGCCGTTTGGCCGATACGGTCTAACCTTCCAATGCGCTGTTCAAGAAGTCCTGGATTGGCGGGTATGTCAAATAAGACGAGATGATGGGCAAACTGGAAATTTCTACCCTCGCTGCCGATCTCTGAGCAAAGCAGAATTCTCGCTCCCTCTGGCTCCGCAAACCAAGCCGCATTCCTGTCTCTTTGAACCAGCGGCAGCTCCTCATGAAACAACGCAATCTTAACGTTAAGCTTTTCCTGCAACGCGGACTCAATTGCTAACACTTTCCGCTTTGACTTGCATATCAACAGTATCTTGGCGTCACGTTTCCCTTTTAAAAAAGAGACCAGCCATTCCAGCCTCGGATCATCCTTAAACTGGTATCGGATTTCATGTTCCTTGTCATTGAACTCAGCCTCAAATTCTTTAGCCAATCTGCTGAGTAGCGTCTTTGTGTCGCCAGTCGGATTAAGAGGGGCTGGGCAGTACATTCTTTTGGGAAACCCTGTCATGTTTGCCCGGGAATTTCGAAATACAACCCTACCTGTTCCGTGTTCGTCAAGTAACGCTTTCAGTAGAACGGCCTTGGCTCCTCGCTTTCCGCTTTTAAAATCTGCCAAACGCCTTTCGAGGCCGTCCAGGTCCTTAACGAAAATGAGCTTCAAAGCAGATCGATCCGCTGCAGACAGAGCGACGCCGTCAACGATCTTTCCAGCCACTCGCGCCACCGACTCAAAACCTTCCATCTCGCTTTTAAAGGCTTCCAAGTCACTGTAACGATTCGGGTCCAGCAAACGAAGGCGGGCAAAGTGGCCCTCTAGCCCCAACTGTGTAGGCGTAGCCGTCAACAAAAGTAGCCCTGGGCTATCCCGCCCCAGCAAATCCACAAGCTCGTATTCAGAGCTTTGATAATCGGGAGTCCATTCCAGATGATGGGCCTCATCAACAACTACTAGATCCCAGCCTGCCTCGATCGCCTGGCCAGACCGGACTTCGTTCCCTGCCAGAAAATCGATGCTGCACAAAACCAGCTGCTCATCCAAAAAAGGATTCATGCCTTCATTGCTTCCCTCCTCTGCACGGCATCGCTCTTCATCAAAAATGCTGAACCATAGGTTAAATCTGCGGAGCAGTTCTACAAACCATTGATGTATCAATGATTCTGGCACGAGAATTAGGATACGCTCCGCTTTCCCAACGGCTCTTAGACGCTGAATGATCAAGCAAGCTTCAATGGTCTTCCCCAGCCCCACTTCGTCTGCCAGCAGCACGCGCGGTGATTGCCGTTTTGAAACCTCGTGCAGAATGTACATTTGATGGGGAATCAAATCTACCCTGCCTCCGGTGAACCCCCGCATAGGAGACCTTCGCAGCTCGTTCTGCGCCCTCAAGGTTTTGTAGCGTAAATCAAAAACCTCTCCCGGATCCGCCAAACCGCTCATCAATCTATCATGAGGGGAACTGAAACTCGCTGAATCCGAAAGATCGCTTTCACAGATCTCAACCCCATTGGCTAGGTAGTACAGCAGACCCGATCTTTCTTCAACACCTTCGACAGTGTAGGTCTTCCCTTCGTGTGAAGTAATTTTCTCACCTTCTCGGAAACGAGCCCGCTTGAGGACAATCGTATCAGATGCGTACATTCGCTCCACCCCCGAGGCCGGGAAAGCAATTCCTACCTGGAAATTGCTTACATTAACGACCGTTCCTAAACCCAGCTCCGGTTCAGGTTCACTGATGTATCGTTGTCCCGAGACAAATCCTGACATGATTTACGCTATCAACACAGATAGTGGGTCGAACCAAACAAAATCGGTCAAATGGCGTAATCTTGTTTCAGGACCACAATAACAACCAACTTAACTCAGCCGTGACAAATCTAACCAATTGATAGTTTAGGCCATTAGAAATTTCCCTAATCTGCGACAAAACAACATTCTATTTCCAGAGAGTATGATCCTTCTCCGATCAATCACAGTGTAATTGACCTAAATTTCACAAGCATTGAAACATAGGGCATACACTCATTAAGTATCCGTATATTTATTTATCTTTGGAGGGGAAACCTGCCGTCTTTAGAGCGATTCAGAGACCACTATCCTGCAATGAAGGAGATCGCCTTCTCTTGGAGGGGGAAACTACTTAACAATTCCCTTTGCATGACGATCTAAATTTGAGCTTTGCGCAGGACCAAATAACGCAGAGCTAAATCGATTTTTACCTAAAAAGTTATGACCCAGGAGTCTCATTCAACCGCCACCAAGTCGCCAAAGCACATAATTGCCGCTGAGCTAGAGGAAGGACTCAATTCTTCCAATCTCGAGCTTCCAGTAATGCCTAGAGTCGCCAGCAAAGTTTTCACGCTGACGAACGACCCAAACTCAGAGGTCAGCGATCTATCTAAGCTAATTCATAGCGATCAGTCTATCGCCTCTCACGTTTTGAGGATTGCAAACTCTGCCGCTTATGGAGGAGGCGAACAAATCGTTTCGCTCCAGCAAGCAGTTGCCCGCCTCGGCATGAATCTTCTCGGAGAAATTGCGATCGCGGTATCAGTACAGAGCGACCTATTTAAGGCTCCGGGGTTTGAAGCGCAGATCACCCAACTTCTCCGTCACGCGCTTGCTTCTGCTGCCTACGGCAAAGAGATTTCGCGTAAGCGCCGCCGCAACGTCGAAGGACAGTTTCTTTGCGGCCTTCTCCATTCGGTAGGAAAACCGATTGCGGTTCAGCTGATCGCAAAGATCACGAAGGAAAAGGATCTCGAGCTCGACAAGAAGAGCGTTGCCCAGCTCGTCGGCGCCTTCCATCGCAAGATTGCAGCCAAAGTAGCCGTTGACTGGAAACTGCCCGAACAGTTGCAGGTTACGACTATTTACTACAAACGCTATGAATCCGCACCTAGCTTCAGAGAGGAATCCGCAGCTACTTATCTCTCACAGCTTCTGGCAAGTTGGATAATCAATCCCGCCAATTTTAAAGCAAACGAACTCATCAAGGACCCAGTTTTCGGATTTCTGAATTTCTATCCCGATGACGCTGAGGACCTCCTCAACAAAAAAGACGACGTAAAGGCCATGGTATCGGCGATGGAAATATGAACATAGACGAAGAATTCGATCTAATCGTTATTGGTTCTGGCCCCGGTGGCCAAAAAGCAGCAATCCAAGGAGCCAATGCCGGCCTCAAGGTCGCGCTAATCGAGCGCGAGCGCAAAGTGGGCGGTACCTGCGTCCACCATGGAACGATTCCGAGCAAAACGCTTCGTGAGGCCGCTCTGACGATTACCACTCTCCGTCGCAACGCAGACGTCTTTGACTTCAAGCTGAAAGACAACATGGAGGTTTCGACCTTGATGAAGCGTCTCGATTCAGTCCTGGGTTCCTACACCGACTTCATTTCTGAGTACCTAGCCAGCCAAGGGATCTCCTACTTCCATGGCCGTGCATCCATCGCAGACGCTAATACGGTCTCACTCACGACGCTCAAAGGATCCTCTAGTTTTCTTAGCACCAAATATATCGTAATTGCAACCGGATCGAAGCCTAGGACACCCCCGGACATCGAAGTCGATCACGAGAACATACTCGATAGTGACTCCATACTCAGCATGATCTACCTTCCTCGTTCGCTTACGGTTGTAGGTGGGGGCGTCATTGCGTCTGAGTATGCATCCATTTTCTCCTTACTCGGAGTCAAAGTCACAATGTTTGACCGAACTCCTCGTCCACTCATGTTCATGGAACCGGAGTGTACTGAAAAGTTCCTGAACCACTTTACCACAAATGGCAGCGAGTATATCGGCGAGGCAAAGTACGAGAGCATTAGATGGGATTCGGTTTCACAGGTGATCACTAAACTTAACAACGGTACCGAAATTTCCAGCGACAAAATGCTTGTTGCTCAAGGACGTATCGCAAACACGCAAGGGCTTGGCCTTGAGGATCTCGGTATCGAGCTTGGCAGAAACGGAACCATCCCCGTGGATGACAACTACCAGACATCTGTCGAAGGCGTTTACGCAGTTGGGGATGTCATCGGACCTCCTTCTCTTGCTTCCGTATCCATGGAACAAGGTCGGCGAGCTATATGCCATGCTCTGGGAACAGATCCAGGCAGCAAATTTGAACTGGTTCCCATTGGCATCTACGCGGTTCCCGAACTTTCTAGCGTCGGGCTCTCAGAGGAGCAAGCACGAGAAAAATACGGTGACGATATCATAATCGGACGCGCAAGTTTTGATGAAGTTGCCCGCGGTCAAATTGCGGGCATCAAAGATGGGCTTCTCAAAATGATCGCCGACTCCAAAACATTGAAAATCCTTGGGGTTCATGTTGTCGCAGAAGGCGCGACTGACTTGATCCATGTCGGTGAAATGGCGATTTTGAACAACAACGACGTCCGAGTGTTTTTGGAAAACGTAATGAACTTCCCCACCCTTGGTGAAGCTTATCGTATAGCCGCTCTGAATATCATTACCAAGCACGCTGAAAGGCTAGCTCGTAAACCAGAGTCACGTATCCAGAATTTGATCGAGCAAGCAGAGCTCAACTAGCGAATACTGCACTCTAACAGAAATTCCGATCTTTGCCATTGCGCTTCAGTTGCTCAGTGATTGGGCTAGAGGTGCAATGACTGACATTAGATCGCCTCGTATTTCGATTCTGTATTGCCGGCAGTGTCGCTGGATGATGCGGGCGGCTTGGCTCGCCCAAGAAATTCTTACCACTTTCTCCGAAGAGATCGGCGAAGTTGCCCTTCAACCAGGAACGGGTGGCGTCCTGGAGATCCGTTTAAATGGAGATCTCCTCTATTCAAGAAAAGAAGAGGGCCGGTTTCCAGAAGCGAAAGAAGTCAAACAGTTGATTCGCGACCGAATCGCTCCCAACAGAGATCTAGGCCACAGTGATCGGAAACCTTAAAAACGGTTATTGTAACTAAATCCCTAATCGCTCAATCCACTCAGTTTCCTTAAACCCGACAACTCCTCCCGTAGAGCAAATTGCGAAAGGGCGTTTTACCAAGTTTCCATTTTCCCCCAGTAGATCGAACGCGTCCTTTTCGCCAAGGGATGAAATCTTGTCTTTGAGATTGAGGGCTCGGTAATCACCCCCGGATACATTAAAAAGGCGTCTCAAATCGCCGTCGTAGTAACTAAGCATCTGGGCAAGCTCATCCCGCTTCGGAGGAGTTTCACGAATCGCTAGGTTTTCGAATTCGATATTCCGCTCTTTTAACCATTTAAGAGCTCTGCGGCATGAATCGCATCCTTTGTATGAATACACACGTAACATACGGGAATAATCGAGACGATATTCAATCTGGGCAATCTAGAAATCGAGGCTGATCTCGATTAAGTCCTAATTGAAAACCTACTCAGCCAATGATTCCAAAATTCAGGGGGATCCACTGAAACTCTAACATCGTCCGATCCATTTGGGTGGCGAAATCCAAGCGAATAGGCATGAAGCATAAACGCGTTTGCGCGATCAGAGGAATAGAAACGATCTCCAACGATTGGATGGCCAGCCTCAAGGCAATGCAAACGTATCTGATGCGTTCTGCCCGTCTTAGGTAGGGCTTGGACCCATGAATACTCCCTATCACTTCCAAGAACACGAAAAGTGGTTTTTGATGGCTTACCTATATCAACGCTGTTTCCCCACCGGCCTTCCGATAATGGCCTGATCTTCGTCTCCACCTTATTCTTCCGCTTATCCCAACTCCCAACCACTATCGTCCAGTATTCCTTTCTGATCTTCTTCTTCTCAAACAACGCTGACAGCTCACGATTCCACTTCTGGTTTTTTGCAAAAAGCGCTAAACCGCTCGTGTCTCGATCCAGGCGATGAAGCGGTCTGGATTGATTCCCTACATAATCTTTGACCCAGTCCGTCAAGGTGTCTTCGCCCGAGTTGAAGCCTTCGACGAGGACACCTTGCGGCTTGTCTAGAATCAGCAAATCTTCATCTTCAAAAACAACTTTAGGAAACTTATCCAAATCAGACGCCAACTTGCCTGGCCAAACACGATCGGTCAACCTTGCCTAAGGACTGGTGAGATCGTAAATTTCAACCAAAGCCACACCCGTTTCATCATTGTTTCCGGATACGATAGCCGTATACAAGCCGGGCTCGAGCCAAACAAAGAGAGCACTATCACCACTACCCTCAATTAAGTCAAAGGCTCCTGCCGACGACATCAACGAAACAAGTTGCTCCTTCTCAGGTTGGGCATCCCAATCGTCATTCGAATCAATTACGCTAAAGCCTCTAAACAAGGTCAAGGTGGGGTCCGAAACCACATTGTTAACGCCTTGAGCAACTATGCCCGTCCCTATCGCGCGAATCAGAATTCTCTTCGGGAGGTTGCCTTCAATTACAAATCCGGCAATGAGCACTTCCGATCCCGTGCCTACTCGGCCACGCATTGACACATTCGCAAGAGAGGCTTTCGTGTCATCCACATCAGCGTTGTAAACTTCGACAAGAGTGATTCCCGATTCTGCTCCCTCATTGGCGACAATCGCGGTATAAACACCACTGGTTAGAGACACAATATCCGCGCTGTCGGTCGATCCTACGTCCAGAGCAAAGGCCCCTACTCTCGCCATCTCCTCCGGAAGAATTCCCGCAGAAGCGCTTTCCCCCCAGTCATCGTTACCGCCAAACGGACCTCCTGGCCCAAAAAACGACACCGACGGATCTTCCAAAAAATTTGACACACCTTGATTGAGCAATCCTGGCCCAACCGCCCGGATTAATAGATTCTTCTCACCTGATCCCACAACCGAGAACCCTGCAATTATTACTTCCTCTCCGCTCAAGGGAACCCCTCGCAAGGCTATGTTGAACAATCGTTCTTTGTTAGCAACGGGAGGCGCATATCCTTCCAGACTACCTCTTCCCGCCAGTCCGCCTCGAAATTTTGGCCATACGGAATTCGACAATCGAGCTCCGTTCGAATACGCATACAACTTCCCATCGTTGTTTCCAAAATACAAAGCGCCATCAGAACTGAGAGCTACGGAAGAATCAATAATTCCAGCAAACGCAATCTGCTGCAGAACTGTCCCATCTGGCGAAACCAGATTCAGGTAGCTCAAAGTGTTATCAATGAAGGAACTGATGTAAATCCTTCCCACTTCATCCACAACCGCGGAAGTGTAGTAGTTTGCCCCAATACTGGTCCTCCAAACAAAATTCCCGTTTGTATCCAAAGAGTAAAGGAACCCGTCCTGTGAAGAGATCAGCACGTTGCCATCGATGCTCAATGTCGGAGAAGCTTCAATGACGCCTCCCGTCTCATATTTCCATAGGAGAGAGCCGTTATCTGAATCCAAAGCGTAGACAAAGAAATTATTAGATCCGAAATACAATGCCCCCTCCCCATCTAGCATACAGCTGGATGTTATTCGAGTTTCTCGCCCCGAGGCACCGGTCTCGGTAGGAACTTCATAAGTCCAAATCTCTGCTCCCGTGTTCCTGTCAATTGAAAACACAGTTCCGCTACTTGACGCGAGATATAGATTTCCTGAAGGCCCAATAGCAACCGATGAATCTACTTCCCCTTCAATAAAGACATCCCACAGCAAGTCACCCGTTGGGCTTAACGCGTACAAAAACCCATCGCTACCTCCAAAGTAGACTTCACCAGTATTCGAGACCGCCGCCGAGGAGAACACAAGGCTATCCGTTTCATAGGTCCATAGTACCGTTCCATCAATGGTTGCCAATGCGTATAGTTTATTATCCCAAGATCCTATATAGATCGTTGATTCGTCAGGGCTAAGTGCCGCACTAGACTCAACCCAGTCACCCGTTTGGACTGACCATCGTTCACTTCCGTCTTTGTCTATTGAATACACTTTTCCATCGATGGATCCAAAATACAGATTTCCCGTACTATCGATCGTTGGGGAGCTGAAGATAGCGTCACCCGTCTGGAAAGACCACAGTTGACCTCCTATCTTCGCGCTACATAAACATACCAGAAAAAATGAGGTGCAAATTGCGTAGGCGATTCTTAGAATTCCGAATTGCATCTCTTAATTAGCTCTAATTAGCAACTTCCCAAGCGTGGGCAACGGGCAAGATTAATTGAATTTCGCTTCCGGAGGAGGAGGAACGAGTTAACTCCAGCGTTGCACCCAAGTGCCTTGCCAGCTGTTGGCTAATGGCAAGCCCGATTCCGGCTCCTGCGGTTTTACTGCTTTGAATAGGGGAGAAAAGGTTGCTTTTCGCCATCTCCGAAAATCCAGGTCCTGTATCTATTATGGTGAATACAACCTTCTCATTTAGCGAGGCTATTCGAGTCTCGACTTCTCCTCCTTCTGAGACCGCTTCAATTGCATTGTCTAACAAGTTGGAAAGGATCAGTTTCGCAATATTGGCATCACGAGCCGACAATAATATCCTAGCTTCACTTCTAACGCCAAAATCCAGCTCCTTTTCCTGTGCCTTGAGTTCGAACTTATTTCTCAAATACTGAGCGATCTCTTCTCCACTAAGGGTCTCCATTTCGTCAAAATCTTCGTTTTTGAGAACGTCAACGACTTCGTTTATCATCGCTTGCATGCGGCTTGTCGCTTTCCGGGCATCCGCCCAGTCATCTTGCTCTAGATCCTCTCCATTTGATCTTAAATGCTCTCGGATTCCCGCAAGTGGATTCTTTAAACCGTGTATCAGATGGGATGCAACCGCTCCAATCGCTGACGTTTTCGCGACCATCGCTAATTCCGCGTTCGCCTTGGCCAATCTGGCTGCTCTCTCAGCCACTTCCTTATTCGCCCTTCGCAACCCCCAAAAAGACCAAATAAAGACTGCTGAAACGAGCAAAGTGCCGCTAAAAAACGCCAGCGAAGCTTGCTTGGTCAGGTTGGCGTCAATGATCCTTAACTCATCCCGAACATCAAAACCATCCATGAGGTAGCGAGCCAGGTACTCAATTCGCTCCCCGTCCTTGCCGAGAATCGGAATGTTCAGTTCAATTTCAGGCTGGGGATTCGACCCGGGCTCAACGTAACTACCTTCTAGCAAATATACCGCCCAGGGTGCTGCGTGCTGCATTCGCTCGACTGAGTCTAGACTCAGTTCTGATTCTTCGATTTCAGCAGGCACCCCTGCCAAATATTGGCCAGCCGCATCAAAAACTTGGACGCCTAAAGCTCCGTCTACTTCCTGGGCAGACATCAAAGAGAAAATGATCGTATCCTCAAAGTCGAGAATCCCAAACAAGTCGTCCGAGACACCTTGCTCGACGTGAAACTTTGATACCGTACCCCAAATATCAGCGTAGCGCTGTATTACTTTTCCCCTCAAATCCTTCCGCAGTTGGAGACTGGAAAAACCGACGATCCCACCAAAGATCACGACCACCATCCCCAACGCCGCGAACGGTACCAGGGAGGATCCTCGGAAGCGGGAGCGAGTACCATTTTGATCAGTCATAATGTCACGAGGAGCCAACCTCTTTGTCGACTAGCTCTATTTCAATCTAAGTCCTAACATCACACTATTCGTATCGTAACTAAAATAAGTTTCATTGGAATCGGATTGATCACGATTTAATCTGAGAAAAAGCCCCCAATGATCACTTAATTCCCGTTCCAAATCAACCGTCCAAATCCACTCGTCCGAAGTGCGGAGCGACCCACTGTCCACAGTCTGAAGCAAATAGTCTCGTTGGGCGTAACCCAGATCTAGCCGAAAATCCCATCTTTCGCCTCGCCCCGACCATTCCAAACCATACTTTAAACTATCGCGGTCGTAGTACCCAAAGTGCCGATCCCGCCGGGCTTCAAAATCTATTCCCAACTCGAGCTCGCCCATCACTCCTAGAAAACCGAAGGGTCGTTCATACGCTAATTCGATTCCCACTTGGTCCTCCCCTAGCACGATTGAATCTGCCCTCGAACCTGAGAGTGTCCTAGCCAGTCGATCCGTATAGTCTCGAGCATGTCCATTGGCCGCTAGGAGAACTCTCGACTCTTCACCCAATAGGTAATCCAGCTCCAGCTCCCAATCGATCGTTTCGTAGTCGTTGGTAGGGTTTTTAAAGTACATTCGTGAGGCCCCCACCGTTGCCTGATACTCGAATTGCCAGAAAAAGGCCTTCCAATCGAGATACAACTTCGGCTCCTGCCCGGTCAGCACGATTTGATTCGGGTCTAAAACATCAAAGGTCGCGTCGAAAGCCTGCTTGAAATAGACATATTGTACGCCACCCGACAAACGACCATCAATTGTGACGTAACGACCATACTCCGACAAGAGCAGCCCAAAGGTCTCGTCGGGCAAATCACTCGCTTTTGTGAAGTGGTAGTTGTCCAACAGCAACATCGTGGTCCACTCCCCACCCGTTTCAATGAACTCGTGGCTAGCGATTCCTTCAACACTCGCAAAAATAAACGGCGAATCCACCGGAGCGATTTCACTGAACAGCACATTCTCTTTATATCCAAAACCAGTACTCGCAGACCACTCCCCAGCGCCCACTTTGAAGGAATCCTCTGCATCCTCTCCCCATGCTGCGGCCAAAAAAATGCCAAACAGCGAAATTATTAATACCCTCATAGCCCTATTTTATGACCCTACACAGTAAACGAGTCGCATGGGTTACCCCGTGCGGCCCGCTCCTGGCTGATCAAAAATTAGAAGTCTAAACCTCAACCATCAGCTGAAGTGTCATCTCCCCGATTCGCACGACGCTTTTTAATGAGCTCTCTGCGTTGAACTTTTACGATCTGCAGTTGAGCTGCGAATTGATCGCGAACTGAATCGCGAGCCGCCTTACGCTGTTCGTCCGTAGCATCGCCTGCCAATGCACCCATTGCTTCTCTTAACGCCTGCCGCATATCGACATGAAGCTCTAGGTAAGCGAGGCGATGCACCAAGTAGGCTTCCTTGCGAGCTGAAAGATCTTCTTCTGCAAGAGCACTCTGGATGCGCTTGATAAGGGCTTCTGCTCTTGGGCGCTCAACGCGATCCCGAAGATCATCTTGAGCTAAGGTCGATGTTGATAGTGCCGCGAAGGCTAGTAGTATTGTCAGGTATTTCATAGTTGTCTCGATTGATTGTTAATGGGCTTCCCATCCCAACTTATTCGACTTTCACCCTGCAGAACCTATGCCAATGTTTGAGTATATCGGGTTAGCCCCTTGCAACCAACTACTTATGTGATTTTTACTTCGTGCGAATATTCCCGTTTTTGATTTGAATGGGAAATATTTCCCCAAATTGCTCCAATGTCTGCGAAAACTTTGGGAAATATTTCCCATCGGTAAACCCATCACCCCCCCTTCTTCTTTTTCCTATACCGAATGTAGTCCCTGGGCACCTTAAGCAGACGGGCCGCTTGCGTCACGTTGCCCGCAGATTTTTCAATCGCCATGTCAATCAGGCGATCGATCGCCATCTCCAAATCGATTCCTTCTTTAGAAAGATCCCAGTGCGGATTAAGCCAGTCCGAATCGTTAGATTCGTCCAATGAAATTCCATTAGTAGCGACTGAGCTCAATGAGGGAAACTCCGCATTGCTTGGGTCGCCCAGAATGATCGCTCGCTCCACCTCGTGAGCCAGCTCTCTGATGTTTCCCGGCCAATCGTGTGATAGAATCTGCTTTTTCCCTTTTTCCGATATTGTGAAGCGATCAATCTGATAGCGAAGTGACAAACCCCTTCCCAAATGCTCAACCAAGCGCATCAGATCCTCTTTTCTTTCACGCAGCGGCGGGATTCGAATATGGAGCAGATTCAACCGATGAAAGAGATCTTCCCGAAATGCTCCTTCGCGAGCAAGGGCATCTAGATCTCGATTTGAGGCTGCAATGACACGGGCATCAACAAGGATCTCACTGACTCCACCGACCCTACGAATCTTTCCCTCTTCTATTGCCACAAGGACTTTGGCTTGAAGGGCCGGTGACAGACTTGCGATCTCATCCAGAAAAAGGGTCCCTCCGTCGGCCGCTTCGAATAATCCGATTCTCTTCGCTTTCGCATCTGTGAACGCCCCTTTCTCATGGCCGAACAACTCAGACTCAGCAAGATTCTCCGGGAGGGCGGCGCAATTCACAACGACAAGCTCAGCATCCCGCCGCGTACCATTTGCGTGCAACCAACGGGCAAACGTGGACTTTCCGGTTCCTGTTTCACCTTCGAGCAATATCGGAGGCAGTTTCTTGTCGAGGCGACGATCCGATGCGAGTATCCGATCTAGGCTTTCCTTCAAGGCGGCTAAGGAATCTCCAAAAAAAAGCCCCTCACCTGAGCCCGTCCCAGCCTCCATTTTAATGCGATGCTCGCGAGAGCGCCGGCTTCGTTTCGCTTTCGCGCAACGAGCCAAAATGAGAGGCACCTCTTGTAGTTCAAACGGCTTAGCCATGTAATCCGCAGCCCCACGCTTCATCGCTTCGACCGCGATTTCCCAACCGCCATCTGCAGTCATCACTACACAGGATGCGTCTTTGGCGTAATCCAAAAGATCCACTCCCAGGCCGTCAGGTAGGTGAACATCAAACAATGCGTAATCAAAAGGCATCGAAGAAAGCGCATTCTTCGCAGCCTCAAAGCAATCGACTGAAACCACATGGGCTCCCTCTTCTTCCAAAAATCGACTCAACCGCTTCCTTAAAAGCGGTTCATCGTCAACGACTAGGATTTCTCTACCAGAAAGAAGCGAGTTCATTTTCGGTAATCAATGAATCGAAGCGGCAGACGTATTACAAGTGTCTATTCAGGCTGCCGTTTGTAATATATATACGGATACAATAATCCCTGTTTTGAGCAATATTTCGGGTTAAACCCCATAGGTCTTTGGAAAGTCAAAAAATATTAAACAAATGTAAATCTTGCTTGTCAAAAATTTACAGGACCCTCAATTTAAAAGAGATTCATGATTCAGCCCACGCACAGCGATCTCCAAGCTAAATCTCCTCTCAGGAAGGAGTACGTGGAAGAGCTTGCTCGGCTGGAGCAAATTGAAAGACGCTTGGGCACCGTATTGGAGAGGGAAAACGATCTGAATATCGCTCAGGAAATCGCCCACCGGCTCTCCAACATTCAGATGATTCTTGCCATTAGAGAGGGTAAAACATCAGATCCTAGCCTTTAGATAGGATTTTTATTCTAAAACGCCATCAATTGGGTTGAAAGAGCGTCAGCTGGCAACGAGGAAGGTCGATAATATCATTCTATTATTTGCCTCAATCAGGGAACGGAACGACTGCTTCAAAGGTCCCTAAACTCTCAAACTCTTTTAAGTTTTCAGTGAAACCCCTCAATCAAACGCATAGATCGCTGTTTCACCCCCTCCTAGGAGTGAAACAGCTCGTCGTGTTCGACCTCGAGACCACTGGCTTGCGACCCAAGAAAGAAGAGATTACTCAAATCGCAGCGATCGAATTGGGCGGTATGCGAATGGAGATGGGAAAATCTTTCAGCACCTACGTAAATCCAGGAAAACCGATTCCAACGCAGATTCAAAAGCTCACTCGAGTTAGGGACAACCACGTCAAGAATGCCCCTACCCCCAAGGAGGCAATCCAAGCGTTTTCCAATTTTGTCGGTCAGGCAACACTCTTTGGTCACGATATCTATCGATTCGATTTCCGGTTCATTTCAAAGCATGTGAGCGACGACCCAGCCCTTTCTCGTAAGATCCAGTTTATCGATACAATGGATATCTTCGAGGCTCTCTGGCCAGATTTCTCTAGGCTTCGACACTCTCTGGACGACATAGCGGAGCGCCTGTCCGCTGGGCTCTCTTCTATCCGACGCCACGACGCAAAAGGAGACGCCATATTGCTGGCTCACGTTTTTCAGCGAATACAGGATCATCCCAACCTCGAGCAATTGTGCGCTCGAGTACCTGTTCACGAAGGTCGACTGCCAAAGCTTTCACCCGTATCCAATGTGAGTTCAAAGGAACGGTTGATAGGGAAAAATTTCAAAACTTCCGTATCCTACTAGACGGACTAGGCGGGTTTTCATATTACTTGCCCCTTTTCCTAATTCGGACTGTTCTCGCCTAATGGGACGCTGCATTTCCTACATCATTCCGACATTGAACGAAGAAGGATCTCTGCACGAAACCTTAGACAGCGTAGACAATCAGGCAGGTGATAAAGAAGTAATTATTGCTGATGGTGGCAGCAATGACAAGACATTGGAAATTGCCCAAGAACGACGATGCGAAATCATACAAAGTCCTCCCGGGAGAGGGACTCAATTAAATAGGGGGGCGGATCAGGCAAAAGGCGACGTCCTTCTCTTCCTGCATGCAGATACTGCCTTGCCCGAAGGAGCGTCCACAGAGGTCGTATCGCTATTAAATATCCCTGGGACTGTCGCTGGGTCCTTCCATCTCACATTCAAACCGTCCTCGAAACTTCTCCAGTTCTACTCGCGGTGCACTACTTTGAACAATTCGTATTTTACCTTTGGGGACCAAGGGCTTTTCATGCACAGGCCCGCATTCTACGCCTTAGGCAAATTCAAGCCCTACCCATTTCTTGAAGATGTGGAATTCCAAGTTAGACTGAGAGCCATGGGAAGATTCGTCAAATCAAAGTTAGCCGTAACCACTTCCTCGAGACGCTTCTTAAAGCATGGAATCATTCGACAGCAATTGCTCAACCTAAGTATCGTTGCCGGTTTTCAGGCGGGTATCCATCCCAAAACCCTCGCCCGATTCTATTCAGACGTCCGATAGTGTTTTCAGTTGCCTAGGAGCCGCCATTTATGTGGCGGCTCGGAAACCTAACGACTTCTCGCATGCAAGTACCGCGTTTCATACTTGGATACCGTCGATATCCATTGCCAGCATGATGAGCATCACCGCAGCCGAAAAGCTGCAAACAATTATTGCTAACATAATCCCTCCTGTTTAATTCCCAACAACTGATACGCTCAGAGAGATACCGTGGTTTCATCAAAATCCAGGAGGGTCGCTCCTAAGGTATTGACGGCCTATTGAGGATATCCGACAACCCGCCTATGAGTACTTCAAAAAGCCTGGTAGAAGCGGCCAAAGCGCTTTCTGCCGAAGTCAATCTTCTGAAGTTTACCGACCCTGTTTCCTACGTATACAACCCCCTCGACTATGCATGGGAAAGCCACCAGAGCTATATTGAAAAATTTGGAAGTTCAAAAAAACGGATCGTATTCATGGGCATGAATCCAGGACCTTGGGGGATGTCACAAACCGGCGTCCCATTCGGGGAGATTTCATTTGTTAGAGATTGGATGGGGATCAATAAACCGGTAGACAAACCGAATCGGGAGCATCCAAAACGTCCTATTGTCGGATTCGAATGCGAGAAGTCAGAAGTTTCTGGCCGCCGACTCTGGGGACTCTTCGCTGAACGCTATCAGGATCCAGCGAGTTTTTTCGACACGCACTTCGTCCTCAACTATTGTCCCCTCGTTTTCATGGAAGAAAGCTCGCGAAACCGAACCCCCGACAAACTTCCGGCTATCGAGTCATCCGCACTATTCAATTCCTGCGATCGGCATCTCAGGAGATGCATAGAAATCCTAGAGCCCGACTGGATCGTTGGCGTAGGCGGATTTGCCCAAAATCGAGCCAAAGAAGCCTTGTCAGGTTTCGAGATTCGACACGGAAAAGTACTGCATCCTTCCCCTGCCAGCCCCGCAGCAAACCGAGGATGGGCTGAGGCGGCAACCAAACAGCTCACGGATCAAGGGATTTGGTAGTTTCCCCCCATTCCCCACTCGACCAGCGCCTCTTTTGGACTCGACCGTCGGCGGAGAAAAACCGTTTACTTGCTCCAGTCTATGGAATCGAAATTTTTCCGGAAGTCTTCTGAGAATATATTCCGAGGTACATCGCCTTTACCGTTCTGACTAGCGGAATCAGTCTTAGCTTTGGGCGTAGATTCACTTGCACTCGGCTTTGACTCCGTCTTCGTGGGTGAACTTTTCTTTTCTTCTGCCATGGTTGTTGCGAAATTTAGAGGGAGCTAAGAAAAAAATACTGCTTCCCCTGTCAATGACAAATGCGATAGTTAAAATCAATTCTCGCAGGGCATCGTACACTTAAACCCTTACTCTCTCTGTCCAACTACGTATTCGACACATTGGGACTCGATGCTCTCGCCCCGTCTCACTTTCAGACATTCACCAGCAATCGTTTATCGATTCAGTTCGCTTTCAAAAGAACCGCCTCTATTAAATCTTAGACATGCAAGAAGATGCCAAAAATTCCCCTCAAGAGGAACCGAATCCGCAGGCCAGCGCCTGCGGCCTCCCTTCGAATGCAGATATTGGCACAACAGGGAAAATCCAAAAGTCAGACGAGGAATGGAGACAATCCCTCAGCCCCGAGCAATACAGAGTGCTAAGAAAACAAGGCACCGAGCCACCTTTTCGAAATGAATATTGGGACTGGAAAGACAAAGGAACCTACCAATGTGCTGGTTGCGGTGAAACGCTCTTTTCCAGTAATACAAAATTTGACTCGGGTACCGGCTGGCCCAGTTTCTTCAAACCGGCTGATCCGCAAATCGTTGGCGAGACAATCGATGTGAGTCATGGAATGACCCGAACCGAAGTTCACTGCAACAATTGCAGTGGCCATTTGGGTCATGTTTTTCCCGACGGCCCGAAACCAAGCGGCCTCCGCTACTGCATCAACTCCGCATCGCTCGTTTTTAAACCGGAATAGCGCCTGCACACTCTTCAAATTTCCGATGCCATCACTTCAGGAGCACCTAGCAAAACAGCAACCCGCGACATCGGGGATACATGAAGCAATGGCGCTTCACACCGAGGACGTATTTGATGAGTTTGCTGGGATAATGCCCCTTTTTCTCGGTAAACGAAAACTGGGCTCTTTCGTATCCTTGGCACTACCCACTGAAGTTACTGGTTCACGAGATCTTCTTAACTCCTGTCTAGCTGATTTGATCTCCGCATACGATTTTCGTGTGGTTTCATTTGTATCCGCAATCCGGGCCCACAGTGATACTGACCAAGAACCGCGATTAGGAGCCATTCTCATAACTGCCGACAACGCAAAAAACCTTTATCAACTCCCCTGGATTTTGGAATTTGATAGCCAAGCAAACCTAACCAGCCACTCAAGGTCTGAAGCAACCGGCGAGATCATTCCATCAGAAGTATGGCTCTCGTACTTTCAGCAATCAAGGGAGGCTGATGAGAAACAATCCGCGTATAATCGTCTCCTCGAGGTATTTGGAGACACTTCCCTCTTACCTGAATTTAGCCCTTAATCTTTCTGCAGAATATCAATACTCGCAAACGCTTCCTTTTCAGAAACTCACGTGCCGATTCATATTCTAACCAGCAAAATCGAATTTCCGGATCCCACTAGCGCAACGGAAGACGGACTTTTAGCGGTAGGAGGCGATCTTACTCCCGAGCGACTCATTGAAGCCTATTCGAAAGGCGTTTTCCCTTGGTACTCGGATGGACAACCAATCCTTTGGTTTTCTCCCGATCCAAGGATGGTGCTTTACCCAGGTAATTTCAAATGCTCGACCAGTCTCCAACGAGATATTCAATCAAATCGTTTTGAGGTCCGTATCGACACCGCTTTCACAGAAGTGATTCGGTCTTGCGCTTCCGCTCCACGCCCCGGCCAAGAAGGGACGTGGATTACATCCGACATGATCGATGCCTACATTGAAATGCATCATCTAGGCTACGCGCACTCATTCGAAACATTCCATAAAGAAAAGTTAGTTGGAGGACTCTATGGTTTATCGCTTGGGGCCGCTTTTTTCGGAGAGTCCATGTTTCACATCGAGTCGAACGCCTCAAAAATCGCGTTTTACCAACTCGTAACTTTTGCCAAAAAACATGGTTTCGATTTCATTGATGCCCAGACCCCGAGTAGTCATTTGCAAAGCCTCGGGGCAACATCAGTCCCGCGAAATCGCTTTTTGAAGGAACTACAAAGCACTCTCAAGTTTGAAACCTTAAAAGGGAATTGGTCCACGATATGACGTTTCTAACTAATGGCTACAACTGCGAATTCGATTGTCTGCACTCCACACGCATCGTTCTCCAGCTCAACCCGAAGCCTCCCCTCTTCCGCCTTCCCGAATCATCGAGCAAACGCTTAAGTACCGAGGGCTTCATGCTATTCTCCCTGACGGCTCCAATATCATGGATTTGTCTCAAAGCGGCTCGGGGAGATTCATAGGTCATGATATCAGTTCGGGTTTCGCTTCTAACGATATCCAGGTTAGCCGCACGAAAAATCTCCAGCCACTCGTTTTCATTTTTCCAAGGAAACGCCGGGAAGCCCGAATCCAATCGCGTAAACTCCTTCAACGATCCTTCTATAAAAAAGCAGGCGAGTAGCCTTCCATCTTTCAACAGAGCGTCTCTCCAGAAATTCAGAACCCCGATTGGATCGGTTGCCCATTGCAAAAGACTGCACGCGTATACTCTGTCAGCTTTTCGCGCCTCAAGTCTCCACGCATCTTGAATTTCCCAATGAACATTAGGCAATCGAGTTTTCCCTTCGTTTAGCATCGATTGGGAAATATCAGTCGCGCAAAGTTCGTGAAAACCACGCAAGGCTAAATGCCTTGTAAACAATCCCGTTCCCGCTCCTAGCTCCAATCCAGCAAGTCGCGAGCAATCTTTGTCAATCCACTGAGAAAACCAATCCGCTACCTCTTTTTGGATACTGGCTTTGTCATGATACTGAAATGCCTTCTGGTCAAATCTCACAACTCAATCTTCGCTCCCTTCAGCAATTCGCTAAGATCGTGCCCTACGTTTTTCAGAACATTGATACTTGGATATATGTTACTAATTTTTTGGGCATCCAAAAGTCTGTCATTTTCCCCAATCCAAGCCTCCACCTTAGCTAAGTTACCCCTTGTCACCGAATCGTTTATCAGTCGATCAACCCCCCAAATTAGATCAGAACCTTCGAGTCCGGATAAGTCGTTCGAGTGATCACTTAGTCCAGCCCTAATAACAAAGTCTCTTATCGCAGCGAGGCAATCCCTTTGCAACCATCGCCTCAAATAGATCAGCTGGGATAGATACACCTTCCCTCCCCTCTCTTTCTCTTTTTTGAAATCATCAAATGGAGCCAGAAAAACTACCCGATCGAACTGCTTATATAGGCTTGGCTGATTCAACAATAGGAATGCTCCAAGAGAGTAAGCTACTATAGTTGAATTTTTGGAGATTTCATTAAGCTCGGCATCCCATCCCATCTTTGGCAAAACATATCTGTGCTTACGATTTGGATATAATTCAGAAGTAATCTTATCCAAATAGTCTATCCCTAAACCCCATCCATTTATCCACGCTACTTCCATTTCAAATCAATGAGAATCGCTTCTAGAGCCTTTAAGAACCTATTGGTTGAGCTATCGGATAGATCCGCCTTTAGAGAAATCCGCAATCGGCTCGTCCCCTCTGGAACGGTAGGAGGTCGAATAGCGCCCGCCAGGATTCCACGATTCTCGAGTTCTCTCGCCAAATCTACAACGCGGTCTGCCTCGCCGATCTGAATTGAAATAATTGGAGAGTCACCGGGCAGCACATCCAGTCCAAATTGCTCAAGCAACTTCCTAACTCGGGTTGACAGATCCCTTCCTCTTTTTCGCAGTGAACTAGATTTCCTTACACATCGTATTGCTTCAATCGCGATCGCGGCGCATGCAGGAGGAAGGTAAGTAGAATAGATGAATTCTCCCGCAAAATTTATTAAATAATCCGAAATCGCTTTCTCGCGAAAGAGTGTATACGCCCCCATCGACCCAAGCGCTTTACCCAAAGTCCCCACTAGGGCGTCTACTTGATCCAACACCCCAAACTCTTCCGCTAATCCACTTCCTTCCTTGCCATACCATCCCACCGCGTGAGCCTCGTCCAGTATCCAAAAGAATCCGTACTTCTCCTTCAAATCGGCTATGCGTTTAAGGTCTGGAAAATCTCCATCCATACTGAAAACCGACTCAGTAACAATGAATAGAACTCGATCATCCACAGCGTATTTCTTCAGAAGCCCCTCCAAATGCTCGAGGTCGCAATGGCGATAGCGCAAAAGACGAGCATCGCTGGCCAAAACGCCAGAAATCATGCTGTTGTGGATTAGCCTGTCCGCCAGCACCAGATCTCCGCTTTTCGGAAGCAAGCTCAGCAATGCTTGATTTGCAACGTATCCTGTATTCCATACGATTCCCGTTTCAAATCCGTACCAGGATTCAATCAAAGCCAGAAGATCACGATGAGCTTCACCGAATCCTGTAACAAGCGGAGAGGCAGATGAAGAGCATCCAAACTTCGAGATCGCATCTTGACCCGCTTTCTGGAGCCTAGGGTCACTCGAAAGACCCAGATAGTCATTACTTGCCAGATTGAGAATGTTTTTCGCTGGATCGCTAGTCCGCAATTCTCTGAAGGTGCCTGAACCCATCCGGGCAGTGAGCTCAGAGCCGATTCTGCTTTTCAGGAGCTGATTCACAGCCAACCCCTTTCACCGAAACATAATTCTGATTGGCCTGATTGAGTCTTTCCCCATATCCGTATTTTTGAATTTAGGATACCATTCAGCGTACCCTTCTTACCAAGAGCATCTTGAGGCTCAATTTCGTTCAGCCACACGCCACAGTTGAGATCCTTAGAATTCGCATATTCATAAACCAGGCGGGCTTGCCCGATTGCGCCGACTCGATCTTCTACCACTAAAACCAGCGCGTGCACATCCAGTGCCACTGCCAGGTCCAGCCAGTCCCTGCCATCATTGCTGAGAGGCGTTGCCAAGGATCCCGCCCCTTCGATTATTCGCCAGTCAACGTCCGCAGGCAAACTTGTGATTGACGATTCGATCTCAGAAAAATCGAGCTCTTCCTTTTCGTATTCAGCAGCCGTAACAGGAGCGATCGGCTTTGAGAAGGACCGCAAAGTGTATCCTTTCACTAACCCGCCGCTACACCGCTCCAACACTTGGGCAACATCGGACTTTGCACCGCCGCAGACTCCCGATTCAATCGGTTTAATCACCTGAACACTCGCTCCCTGAGCTGACAAATGCTGCGCGATCGCGCCAACTACCCAAGTCTTGCCAACGTTTGTATCGCTTCCACTAACGAAAAGCGTTCTCATTGGACCTATGCAAATGTCGAAGCTTCCGCATCGGAACGCGCATGAATAGCTCTTGCTTGATCGGGATCGAGCGAAGTCAACCCAAGCTTGTTCAACAAACTGTAATCATCGCTCGAGTCGGGATTTGCCGTAGTCAACAGCTTATCCCCCAGAAAAATGCTATTCGCTCCAGCAAGATAGCAAAGAGCCTGTAACTCGTCGTTCATCTCTGTCCGACCCGCTGACAATCTCACCATCGTCTTTGGCATAAGGATACGGGCTGTCGCGATAACACGGACGAATTCGAAACTGTCCACAAACTTTTGCGATTCCAATGGTGTCCCCTTGCAGGCAATCAGAGCGTTGATTGGAACGGAGTCCGGATAAGGATCAAGGTTCGCAAGCTCTTGGAGCATCTTCAACCTATCATCGATTGACTCGCCCATACCGATGATCCCACCGCTACAAACCTCCATGCCCGCCTCACGCACTTTGCGAATATTGTCTAGGCGTTCGTCAAAAGTGCGGGTCGTAATTATCTCACTATAAAACTCCCTAGACGTATCCAAGTTATGATTATACACAGCACACCCTGCTTCCTTCAGAGCATTAGCCTGTTCCTGTTCAAGTGATCCAAGGGTACAGCACACCTCCATTCCCAAGTCGCTCACGGATTGAACCGTGTTCAGCAGTGATTCAAATTGCTCTCCATGTGGAACCCTTCTCCACGCGGCGCCCATGCAGAAACGAGTAGCCCCTCCTTTTTTGGCTGCAACCGCATCCTGCAAAATCGTTTCGGTGTCAAGCAGCGCTTCCTTTTCAAGCCCTACATCGCTATGGGCCGACTGTGGGCAATATTTGCAATCCTCTGGACACGCTCCGGTTTTGATAGATTTCAATGTACAAAGCTGAACACCTGACGGGTCCTGAAACTTATGATGAGCCGCTTGAGCCCTGTAGATAAGGGTCGTCAGGGGGAGGTGATAGATATCTTGTATTTCTTCTAATGTGTATCGCATTACTAATTACCTATGTTGTTCATGACCGCATCAATGGCGGTCTTTAAACTGTTAAAAAGAAAGCCTATTTCCTCCTCGTTAATCACAAGTGGAGGAACGACAAGAATTGAGTCGAGCAAAGGTCGCAAAAGCAAACCATGCTTGCGAGCTTCAAGACAAACCTTCATCCCCACACGATCATTTGGATGCCAAGAGTCTCGGCTCGACCCCGGAAATAGGTCGATCGCAGCTGCGAGTCCACGTTGGCGAATATCCATAACGTTACTGTGTCCGTTGAACGTCTCTGCCAATATCCGTCCAAAGTCCTCAATCGTTTTATCAAGCCTCCTGGAACCAATCAACCGCTCTAGTTTTTCCAAACTCTTTAGAGCAACACTAGCCGCTAAGGGATTTCCTGTGAAAGTGTGCCCGTGATAAAAGGCATTTCCTGTGTCGAAAGAGCCCAGAAATGCTAGGTACACTTTTTCAGTCGTCAGCGTCGCAGCGAGTGGCAAGTAACCCGCTGTTAGTCCCTTCGCCAAACAAAGAAAATCGGGATCCACACCTTCTTGCTTGCAAGCAAAAATGGAGCCAGTCCTTCCGCAGCCGACAAAAACTTCGTCAAGAATGAGGTGGACACCATATCTCCGACAAAGGACTTCGACCTGCTTCAAAAACCCGGCGGGCTGGAGCCTCATGCCTGCTGGTCCTTGAATTGAGGGCTCAATAATGACTGAAGCAATTTCAGACGCTTCATTTTCCAGTACCTTCTCGAGCTGTAACAAACTTTGGTCGGAATCCGAATGCTTCACAATTCCGTTGACCTCCGAGCATTCAGGAGCAGCAAATTTTCGCGACTCAAACAACCACGGCTGAAAGCGTCCGTGAAAAGAATCACTGTTCCCGGCCGCCATAGCGCCAAAGGTATCTCCATGATACCCGTTCTCCATCCCTACAACGAGACGCTTATCAGGCTTGCCGACTAGCTGCCAATATTGGAAAGACAGCTTGAGCGCGATCTCAACCGCGTTTGAACCATTGTCACTAAAGACCACACGGCTGAGCGACTCAGGGGCCAATTCAGCCAATCGCTTTCCCAGCATCGCCCCTACCGGATGACTAAGTCCCAGATAGGTTGAATGGGCGATCTTGCCGAGTTGCTCAACAAGGGCCGCATTGATATCTGGCTCATTGTGCCCGTGAGCATTTGTCCAAATGGATGCGTTCCCGTCCAAATACCGATTGCCTTCCGTATCCCAGATCCAGCAACCTTGACCTCTCTCGACCTGCAACTGGGGTATAGAACAATACTCCTCCATCTGAGTAAACGGGTGCCAAGAATGGTCCCGATCCATTTTATCAAAAATGGTCGAGTCCATTAATGTGTTCTGACTTCGCAAAACCGTCATCCGCTTGATTGTTAAGGCAGAAACGAATCTAATTAACAAGCTTGTTAAGCAAGCAGGTCGAATTCTGGTTTAAGGATTCCAAACTTGGAATCAGATCGCCTTTAAGAGCGACCAGATCTGTTCCCCGTGGGTATCAGGGTTCACTTTTTCGCAAATTTCTAGGAGGGTGGCACGTTCATCTAGAACATACGCGGAACGGGTCGGTCCCCAGAAGGTTTTGCCATACATCTTCTTTTCGACGAGCGAGCCAGTCGCCTTGGCAAATAGGTGCTCAGGATCCGAAACCAATGGGAAACCGATCGAGTGCTTTGCCAGATACTTCATATGAGACCCCACGGAGTCTTTACTTAAGCCAAGCACGCCAAACCCCATTGACCGAATCTTATCCCACTCTCGAGCTAGACTGATCATCTGCTTATCGCAGCTACCTGTATTGTTCCTCATGTAAACAGAAATAACCGTCGGACGAACGAGCAAATCGCTCAAGATGACCGTTCGCTTTGATCCGCCTTCTGCTACTTTAACCTCAAACCCCAATTCTAGCTGATCACCAATTGACCTCATTTTTCTCTGCTCCTGTTAGCGTTTCCTTCGGCAATCATCCCCAGCCCTATTCCCGCCAGCATAAGTACATCGCGGGCAATGGGCCAAAAAAAGCCCGCCTCAGACGATTTTGCGTTGGAACCAAAACACCCGCAATCGACATCCAGGCCACGCATAGCAGCCTGGGACAGCAATATGACAAAAACCATCAGCAATCCAACTGCAAGCAGTCGCGCTCCTCCCTTCATCACTCTGAAAACCAGACAAGCCCCAACGCAAAGCTCCAAATAAGGAACTCCCAAAGACGCGATTACAGAGACATTGTAGCTGAAGACCTCGTAAGTCAGAATAGCCGATAGGAACGCAGTGGGATCCATCAGTTTAACGATTCCCGCCCACAAAAAGGCGGCCCCTACAAGGATTTCCGCTAATTGACCCAGTCTTCTCATTGATTCGCCCCTTCAACCATCCCAGCTTCGGCAAGCTTTTCCCACCCGCCTTTGAGCACGAAAACGTTTTCCACGCCCAATTCAGCCTTCAATCGCTCGGCCACTTCATGCGACCGTAAACAAGCTTGGCTCGAGCAATAGACAACCGTGGGCGCATCCGGATTCCAGGCGTCTAAAAAGTCGACTATCTGCTCTTCCCAACGCTCTTCGTTCAGGGACAGAGCCCCTTCCAGGTGGCCTTTTTCAAAATCTTCATCGGATCTTGCATCGATCCAGAACGCTTCTTCGAACCGAAGGGCTTCCTCAAGTTCGACTTCAAGCTCATCCACATGAAACGAAGGCGCCTTCGGGTGAGCGAAAAAAGCAACCACCCCACAAAGGCCTGCGATAACGCTAATGATACATGCTTCCCGGACGGACTTCATACAAACCCGACTTTCTTAGAGTCGCGTTTGTCAAATTCCAAGCAGCAATCGATCCCGCCAATAACTAGTTTCTTCGGCGAAAGAAAAATGACGGGTCGGCATCGTGGAGCCTGACCACCTTATCCTAGTTCTGCAGAGCGACGTACTTTCGCTTAACTTCTTCCGTTGATTCGTGGAAAGCGATCTCGGCCTCAGACAAAGAAGCCTTGAATGCTTCGTAAGTCAGGATCGCCATATTGTCTTCAATATTGGCCAAAGCCTTGGCGACCTTCGCAAAACCAAAGTTGCTCGATGAGCCCTTCAACTTGTGCGAGTCGCGGCACAAAGAGTCTTTGTCAGATTCGAACGAACCCGCCTTAAGATTCTCGAGACATCCTTTGCCATCTTCAACGAATTCATGAAATAGCTCCGCCATGTCCTCGTCGAATTCTTCATCTTCTTCGCCAAAGATCATCTCTAGTTGTTCCCAATCAATAAGTACTGAATCGCTCATTTCTATTCTCCTAAGTCGTTCGTTGGTTCTCGGTTTTTGTGGATATAGCTAAACTGTAATGTCGGATCAAAATTGGCATTCTACAGTCGAATACTGCCTTCTCCATACCCCATGTTCGAGGCGATCGCCTTTTTGACCCTTTGCTTTACAACTCCCTCTTCAGTCGCTTCGACGGATCGACGGGGCTTTTTGTCGTAAACCAAACTTTCCGCCTTTTCGAAACTCGTTCGCAATTGCTCCACAACCTTGAGATACTCGTCTTTGGTTAAGTGAAGCAACGCGATCAGCAGCGGATCAGGTCCTCGGGCCGACGCACTGCTCGCAGGATCGTTGATGATCGTGCTGATCATCCGCTTCGCAAATGAAACGAGACAGGCCATGCGCTCGTGCCTGCCAGCCTCCGAAGGCTCAAACTGGTTTAGAACTGGAATAACAACCTCATCCGAGAATCCCCACTCTCGCATCATAGCTGCTCCGACCTTGGCATGGTTTACCCCGAAAACTTCAAGCTCTTCATTAGCGAGAGCCATGTCTTCAGAAAGCGAACTGTTAAATTCGATGTGCGGCGCGTTCTTGATTTCCCGCTCCAGAAAGACCATTCCAATTCCATGCAATAGGCCCACCGTATAGGCCACCCCGGCATCCTCGCTGTACTTGCGAGCGAGTCGTTCCATCGCAAAAGCACAGGCAACTGAGCGTTGCCAGAACTCACCCGCGCTGATCCCGTAGGACTTGAGCGGTTCGGCCAGCAGATCAGAAAATGTCAACATAGTGACGATTTGATAAACGTCACTGAACCCGAGATGCATGATCGCATCATCGATGCTGTCGATATGGTAACCCGGATTGAAATAAGCGCTGTTGGCCGTCTTGAGTATCATCGCGCTCAACGCAGGATCCATTCGAATCATATCCCGAATCTCATCCGGGTTCGTGTTGCGGTCGGATATCATCTGCTGCAACTTCGGCAGTAATTGGGGCGACACCGCGATGCCCTCCAAGTCCGATTGTATTTCTTCGATATTAATTGGATGCGAAACCATATGCCTGATCTGTTGTAAAATTAATTTTACGACTCATTGGTCGGCTCGGTTGAGAAGGGCCTCAAACTGGAGCTTAAATAACCACGTCTAACAACGGAACGGGAGCGGGCAGACTTAAGTTAGATCCGCGCAAAAACTTGCTGCTGATAGAGTGATCAGCCCACGGGTCCGTATAAATCACCTAAAGGCTGCCACTAAACTTCCGATAGGGTTCATTGTGAATATGAAGATTGAAGTACCCCTCAACGAAGAAGAATGGTCTATGCTGAATGCCGCTGCGGACAGCATCTCATCAAGTCCGGAGGAGCTGGCGCGAGTATCACTCATGCAACGCTGCCTGGTAATGTCGGAAGACGATGAGATCTGCGATCGCACCCGCCAAATGATTGGCCTGGAATTCGGCCTCAACTAGACTCCTAGAGGTCTGGGAACCTCTCGATAACCGTCCGATTGCGAAAGCCCGTTGGCTAGTTTTGCACGTTCAATTTCTCGTCGTAAACCGTGATCCTTCCGATCTCTCGAAGCGACTCTGCGATCTCTTCCCGCTTACCCACCACAGCAACGATGCTGTTCTCTGGAAGAATGTACTTGTTGGCCAATTCCGCTGCTAGCTCTGGCGTGACGGACATCAATTGGGAAACATAAGTTTGGTAGTAATCAGGGGCTAATCCATAGACGTCGATCTCTTGTACTAAACGAGCGATTGTCAAAGGCTGCTCAAGACTGAGCATATAATTTCCTGCCAAATACTTCTGATGCATTTCGAGCTCCGCCAGGGGAATAGGTTCTTCCCTGATACGGTTTAGCTCATTGAAGATCTCCTTCACCGCGTCCGCAGTCACTTCGTTCCGAACATCCGCATAGGAAATTATCGCCCCTAGCTTGGCGGCGTTAGCCGAGTATGCTCCAGCACCGTAAGTGTAGCCTTTGTCTTCCCGCAAATTCTGGAAAAGACGGCCCGAAAAACCTCCTCCCAGGATGGACATCACAACCCGAAGCTCAGGTGTGTCTGGATTAGATTTTGGTACTGACTGCTGGGCCACTCGAAGCGTTGATTGGACCGAATCTACACGGTCGAGCAAATGAACCGTTCCCCCCTTCACCTCAGGAAACGACAAATCTGGTAAAGGTGGCAGTTCAGCCAGTTTCCACTCACTCAACTCGCTCTCAACTCGAGCCAATTCACTCGAGCCATCAAAACTTCCCACGATCGCCAAAGACGCGTTGTTAGGCAGAAAGTGCGCCTTGTGAAATCCGATCAGATCATCACGCGTAATCGAAGCGACGCTCTCCTCGGTTTGAAAAGAGCCGTACGCCCCTTCTCCGTAAACCAGCTTACGTCTTAGCTTGCCAATTAGAGCATCTGGTTCGCTTCGCTCTGAAATCAAGTTGGAAAGCGTACGCTGCCTCAGTTTCTCAAGCTCGTCTTCCGGAAATGTCGGCTCAAGAACCACACTCTTCAAAACATCCAGCAATTTCTCCTTGTATTTGGAAAGACCAGACACGGAAACAGCTATGAAATCTGAAGAGGCCGTTGCAGATAGACTGGCCCCAATAAAGTCGATCTCGCTCGCTAACTCATAGCCAGTCTTACCCTTAACGCCCTTGTCCAGCATATCTGCAACGAACTCCGCTAGACCCGATTTTTCGCCATCGAATAGTCCACCCGAACGGAACATTAATCGATAAGTAATCGTCGGCTGACGGTCGGACTCAATCAAGTAAATGGTCAAGCCTTCACTGGTTTTTTGCGTCTCGTAATTGGGAAACGACGACGCAGGTGCAGGTCCAGGGTCGGGTCGATTTGTACGGTCAATAGGAGCACTGACGGCTGCAGCCGAAGAACTGGCATCGTCTACTTCTCCGCATCCCAGAATTAAAACAAGGGAAGCGAACAATAGAATCGTTGAGAGCATTCTCATAGTTTGGAATTTTTCCATCGTATTCATTTTTCAGGCACTGGGTAATGAAGCGTGTTTCTTCGATCTTTCTTCAAATAGGTTTTCGCAACCCGCTGCAGGTCTTCCTTTTTCACCTTCAAGTATGCCTCAAGCTCACGATTGATACGGCCAGCGTCACCGTACCAAAGATGATTGTTTGCCAACGACTGAGCCCGGCTGCTCATCGTGCCGACAGATGACGCGATCTCCGATTCCTTTTGGTTTAACGCCTTCTGGAATTCCTGATCCGTCACTCCTGTGTCGATCAATTTTTGAACCTCCTCTTCGATAAGGCTATCCAGCTGCTCTATCGTGACTCCTCTGTTTCCAATCGCGTAAGCGGCCACGAGGCCCGCCTTCTCCTGCATCCAGGTAAACGCAGCCGAGTTGACCGCAGCTCTCTCGACATCGACCAAGCGCCGATACATTCGGGAACTTTTCCCCGTAGCAAGGATGCTAATCAACAAGTCGATTGCCTCGGCATCCTCGTGAGTCAACACCGGCGCTCGCCAAATATGCACGGTAGCCGGAAGCGGGGTCATCGGCTCAACCACCGATTTTGACGTTCCTGGGGCCATCAAATCCCAGCCGATTTCGACCCTCTGCGGATCTTCACCTCGAGGAATTTCCCCAAAGTACCGCTCCACGAGTTGTTTCGTTTTGGCCAAATCGATATCGCCCGCAATGGCCAGAATCGCATTATTGGGAACGTACCACTTTTTGTAGAAGTCCCGAAATTCGTCAATTGTCGCTTCATCAATGTATTGGGCTGAACCAATCGGTGTCCAAGCATAAGGAGTCCCTGCAAAAACCGCTCCCGCCATGTTCTCCATTAGGGACCCATAGGGCTGATTGTCATAGCGGGAACGTCGCTCTTCTTTAACAACCTCTCGCTGCGTTTCCACACCAGTCTCGTCGACCACTGCATGCATCAATCGCTCCGACTCTATCCACAATGCTAACTCCAACTCATTAGAGGGAAGATTTATGTAGTAGTCGGTACGGTCGAACGAAGTGGAAGCGTTCAAATTGCCTCCTGCCCCAGAGATGAGCTTGTCGATCTGCCCACGCTCAATATTCGCGCTGCCTTCGAACATCAAATGCTCGAAAAAATGGGCGAATCCGGTCCGGTCTGGTCGTTCATCTTTGCTACCCACATGGTACAATACATAGGACGAAACCACGGGGGCATCCGTATTGCGGTGGAGAATGACGTGCAATCCATTAGGTAAGTCGAATTCCTCGAATTCGATATTCGGCGATTTCGCAAGCACTCCGATTGAGAACGCGATAAAACCGATGGGCGCTGCTAGGCGCAGGAAAAAGTTTCGCTTCATGATTCGTGTCGAAAAGGTAAAATCGATTATGGGTCGTTGAGTCCTAAGTGGGCGAGAATGATCAATCCATTGTCTAGGGCAAACGCAAAGAACTCCGGTTTTATTGACGGAAATCGCGATCTCGAAACAAAAGACATTGCCCAAGCACGAACCCCTGTATAAATAAATGGCTAGCTTCCAAAGCCACCCCCAACCCCGAAATCACCCCTTTCATGAAATTTTCGCCCATCGCCCTGATTCTCTACCTCAGTCTTCCGCTCTATTCGCTTAAAGCAGAATTTCTTCCCGTCTACGGGGTCGATCTCCAACCTTTCGCAGCCGCCTCCGATCGACTGATCGAGGCACTTCAATTCGCCGGTTCCCCGATTGATCCAGGCGATGCAACCGCGATCAATGAATGGGTCAAGGCAGGCGATGCGGATGAAGCCGTTCTGGCAATCCAGGAAATTCTTGATCGCTATTGCGTCGCAGGAGTCCGGATCAATGCGGAGAGCCGTGTAACCGTGGAGTCTGGACCCGCAGAGAAACTTTTATTTGAACAAGGATGGAAGTCGTTTCTGGTAAAAGTTCACAACGAAGCCGGCATTACACCCATTCTCGTTGCGGAGAGTCCCAATGCGGCACCTCAGTTCCGTCGAAGCACAGCCGCTAAGTCTCCTTCTCATGACATCACGGCTTCTGATGTGGCTAATCGTTGGCTGGACATCGAGATGCTCGATCGACGTCCCCTTAACCCTCGGCTTTCGGGACTGGCCGTAGAGTATCGCATCGTACAGCTATACAGTCGGGATGCGGGAAAAAGAGAGGCCAAGCTGGCATTCAACGTAGGACAAGGAACTCAGGATATCGGATTCCGCAATGAAGTGGCGATCCTGTTTGATTGCTCTCCCGCGAGCGAAGTCAGAATTAGGATCCGCGACTTCGATGGCGCTCCTACCAGTGCGGCCTTTGTAATCAAGGACCAACGGGGTCGAGTCTATCCGAATCCAGCACGCCGCCTGGCGCCGGATTTCTATTTTCATGACCAGATCTATCGGGCAGATGGAGAGTCTATATTGCTGCCCCCAGGAGATTACACTGTCACTGCTTCGCGAGGACCCGAATATCACCCCCAAACCAAATCCTTTTCTATTCGAGCAAACGAAGTTCCCCCAGAAATTGATTTCCAACTTGAGCGTTGGATCCACCCTGCGAATCGAAACTGGTATTCAGGAGACCATCACGTACACGCTGCGGGCTGCGCACACTATGAAAATCCGACCGAAGGGGTTTCCCCCGCTGACATGATGCGGCACATACTCGGCGAAGACTTGAATGTGGGGTGTGTTCTTACATGGGGACCTTGCTGGTATTCTCAAAAACAGTATTTCGAGGGAAAGGACTCCGAGCTTTCAACGCCAAACTACCTCATGCGCTACGACATTGAAGTAAGCGGATTTCCTTCTTCCCACGCCGGACACCTTTGCCTGCTCCGCTTGAAAGAGGATGATTATCCTGGAACCACTCTAGTCGAAGAATGGCCCAGCTGGACAATCCCTGTTCTCGATTGGGGCAAGAAACAGGGAGGGGTCGTAGGATACAGTCATTCCGGATGGGGCCTCGGATTGCCGGATGTTGGCTCCAACGGTCACCGACTCACTACTATGCCCTACCGTAATCCGGGGCGAGGCCAAGCCAGAGTCGGAAAAGCAGTCGACACCTTGCCTGACTATGCCGTTCCCCCTTTCGACGGTATCGGCGCGAATGAGTTCATCGTCGCAGCGCCACTCGGAGTATGCGATTTCATTTCGGCCGTCGACACACCTTCCATTTGGGAGCTGAATATTTGGTATCACACGCTCAATTGCGGCCTCCGCACTCGAATTTCCGGCGAAACCGACTTTCCCTGTATTTATGGAGACAAAGTGGGCTTGGGCCGCGTGTATGTGAAACTTGACGACGGCCAACCACTCGACTTCGACAGCTGGGTACTAGGATTGAAAAATGGCAGAAGTTATTGTGGTGACGGAATGAGTCACCTAATTGACTTTACAATAAACGAGGTTGCAGTCGGTGAGCCTGGCACCCGTGGAGAGATCAGCCAACTAGACATCTCGAAGCCTGGAATGGTAAATGTTAACGTAGACGCGGCCGCTCTACTGGCCCAAAGTATTTCCGAGCAGACCGAATCGATTCGCAACAGCCGGCTCGATTCGAAACCCTACTGGCATATCGAACGTTGCCGTATTGACGATACCCGCACTGTCCCAGTCGAAGTTATCGTAAACGGTGAACCCGTTGCTAGAGAAATTATCTTGGCTGATGGAGTCACACGTCCTCTAAATTTCGAAATCAATATCAAGGAGTCTAGCTGGGTCGCTCTTAGGATTCTTCCTAGCGTCCATACCAATCCCGTCTTTGTTATCGTAGACAATAAGCCCATACGCGCCAACAAACGCAGTGCGGAGTGGTGTATCGAATCTGTGGAAACATGCTGGGATTCCAAAAAAGGGCAAATTAACGAAAGCGAGCGCCCACAAGCCAGACAGGCTTACGATCAGGCTCGCGAATACTATCAAAACGTTCTAGCGGAAACTGCGACCTCTCAAGATTGAACTCCCACCTTGCAAAGTGAGACCTAATCCGTAGGGCCCATGCCTGACAAGATTTCAAAGCTTCATCGCTCTTGGGTGATGAGCCGAATACCCAGCAAGCATACCAAGCCAGAATTGGTTGCGAGAAGCCTGCTTCATCATCTCGGCTTCAGATTCACGGTGAATGGTCCAAAAAACCGTCAACTGCCCGGGAAGCCCGATATCGTCCTCCCCAAGCAAAGGGCAGTCGTATTCGTCCACGGCTGCTTTTGGCACCGACACCCAAACTGTAAGACCGCCACAACCCCTAAGACCAACAAGGACTACTGGCTTAAGAAATTTGCCCGAAACGTGGAGCGAGACAGACAGAACATACAAGCTCTCGAGGACCTCGGTTGGCAAGTAGTTGTCATTTGGGAATGCGAGCTCAAGGATCTGGATACGGTTGCCTCAAATCTCATAAGCAGAATGCCTCGAAGCTCAAAATACGATCTCCCTGAAGAGCTCAACGACCTTGCGCTAGTTGCCGAACAGAGAAGTCAGTACGGCCACTAAAAGGCCTCCACCCTTCTAGCGCGGCGAACGTTTGGCTCTTTGATCGTCTTAATCCCGTTGTTCCCATCCACAAGGACGAGTTTAGGCCTAAAGGCATCGACTTTTGATTCCTTTACCTTGGTATAGCTGGCAATGATTACCAGGTCGCCCGGGCTAGCCAAATGGGCGGCGGCACCGTTAATGCAAATCTCACCCGGCTTGCCCCAAATCACGTAAGTGTGGAAACGGTTTCCATTGTTGCAATTATAGACATCCACTTTTTCGAACTCCACCAAGTCCGCCGCATCGCAAAGAGCCGGGTCTATACTGATAGAGCCTTCATAATTTAGATCCGCATCGGTTACCACCGCGCGATGGATCTTTGATTTTAGCAGGGAGCGTTTCATAGCTTTAACTTTTCTTGTATATCTAATTCTTATCGATCGGATTTAACTCCAGCATCTTGTTCACGCCTTGAAGCACCAAATCCGGGATGATGTCGTCAAACAATTTTTCGTCTCTGTAGAGCAGGGAGTAACCACCGGTAGCGACAATACGGCACGTCTTTTTGCCAAAAGCTTCTTCACCAATCCGCTCCACCAATTCCTTCACTAGACCCAAGTATCCAAAATATAGTCCCCCTTGGATACTCTCGATAGAGGACTTCCCGAGAGCCTTTTCCGCATTCACGATCTCCACGTGGGGCAGCTTAGCGGTCTTCGTTCCCAGAGCTTCCATCGCCAAACCTAATCCCGCGCAAATGGACCCACCGAGATATTCCTTTTCCTCGCTAACAGCGTCCAGGGTGATCGCAGTCCCAAAGTCTACCACAACGACATTTTGGTTCGGATACAGCTCCGTTACCGCTATTGCATTAGCAATTCGGTCTGCACCCACTTCGAGCGGATTTCGAGTCTTGATTTTCAATCGCGTCTTAACTCCCGATTCCAGGAAGAGAGGCTCCGTATTGAAATATTCTCGACAAGCTACTTTGAGAGTAAACAGCTCCTCCGGGACCACACAGCTCACCCCAATTCGTCGAATCTGCTTGGAGTCTATTCCCTTCTCTCTCAACGCCGAAACAAGGAACAGTCCCATTTCGTCACTTGAGACGCGATAGGACGACTCTTTCCGGATCTGCATGACAAGGCGTTTGTTGTTCTCGTAAACTGCCCCGTGCAACTGAGAGTTTCCCACATCGATGCACAGGTTCATCGCACTGGCCCTTTCAATTTCTCCAACACGTTTAGAGGCCAATTGTCGATCAACCGAACCCCCTCCAATTTGACCGCCCCAAAACGGCGACCCTCTTGATCCACAACGTACTCTACTTCGAATCCCGCTTCCCTAAGCTCGCTGGTCGCTTCTTCGTGGGTCGAGGCAGCCGTGAGTACGCGAGGGAAAACTGCCGCCTTTTTTCGGCCTGCTTCAGAAAGGCGGCGGTTTCGCGAGCTCAAGGCCAGTCCATCGTCCGCCCTTGCCGTTTCACAAGCGACAATCTCAACAGGGAGAAAAAACGCTTCCACCATTCCCTTTACCAATCGCAATTGCTGGTAGTCTTTCTCGCCAAAATAGGCACGCTGCGCTCCAGACAAGTTCAGCAATTTCAGGACAACGGTTAATACCCCATCGAAATGACCCGGCCGCTGCGCTCCTTCCATAGAAAGCGAATCCTGGCTTTCCGACACCTTGAACCGATAAGCGTCTGGGTACATTGATTCAAAGTCAGGAGCAAACAACACATCCACTCCAAGATCCTCCAGCAATGCGAGGTCCTGCTCAAAATTAGCGGGGTAGGTTTCGTAGTCGGACGCGTTGTTAAACTGAGTTCGATTCAGAAAGATGCTCACCGCAGTCAGTTCATTCTCAGCCAACGAACGACGCACAAGCGAGCTATGGCCCTCATGCAAGCCCCCCATTGTCGGGACAAATCCTAGTGAATGTCCAAACACCAGTTGTGAACGAAACGCCATCCACTCGCTGATACTGCGAAATACCGGAATCATGGCTTATACTCTCCATCGCCGGGGTAGGCACGATCCCGAACGTCTTCGCAGTATCCCTCCACTGCCCGAGTAATCATCTGATCCGCGTCCATGTAGCGACGCGCAAACGGAGGCTGAAAGTCAGAGTCCAAGCCCAGGAGATCGTTTAGAACCAAAACCTGTCCAGAAGTCTCCGGGCCACTACCGATTCCAATTGTAGGGATCCCGAGCGCATCGGTCACTCTTTCCGCCACTTCGCTAGGAATGCACTCGAGTACAATTGAGAAGCAGCCTGATTCTTCCAATTCGAGCGCCTCATCGAGAAGCGCTTGGGCAGCGCCGCCGTTTCGAGCCTGAATTTTAAATCCCCCGAATTCGTTGACCGATTGGGGCGTCATGCCTAGGTGACCCATCACGGGAACGCCCCCATCCACCAGTCGAGTGATCAGTTCAATATTTCCACGGCATCGCTCGACTTTTACCGCATTCGCGCCGGCCCGCATTAGTTTGGCCACCGCGTTTGTAGACGCCTCAATCCCACCTCGATAGGAAAGAAAGGGCATATCGCCTATGATTACTTTGTTTGGCGCGCCACGCCGCACTGCCGCCGTGTGCGCTTCCATCATTTCGACCGTCGCGTGGATGGTACTGTCGTACCCGTGCACCACCATCGCGCACGAATCACCCACTAAGATCGAGTCAACACTCGTCTCGTTTAGGATTTTGGCCGTTGCTGCGTCGTAGCACGTCACCATGGTGATCGGCTCGCCAGCGGCTTTCCGCTTGTAGAAATCTGGAATCGTTTTCATTTCGGGTGCCTGTCGTAAAGATCAGGATCCTAGTGAAGGGTTTTTATTAGAATGCTTTCAGTCGATATTCGGCGATCACTGGGAAGATTCCTCAATGTCGCTTCGATCGAACGTTCATGGGTATAAACGGTCGAAGATCAACCTTTATTGAAGGCTTCATCTACAAACGAGACGTCAAACCGCTAATAATGAAGTTGAAAAGCGAACAAGAGGCTCCGAGGCTGTCCCCACTCAATCCATGGCGGACCTAATAGTACACGGCGGTAAGCCGCTCAGCGGAAGCATCACTCCTTCAGGTAACAAGAACGCGGTATTGCCGATTCTCTGCGCAAGTCTGCTCTCATCGGGGCCGGTTGAGCTATCGAATATCCCAGCCATTACCGATATCGAGAAACTCGTCGCTTTTTTTCGCCAGATCGGTTCGCAAATCGACTGGAATCGGGAGGCGAAGACGATGCGACTCGACCACTCGAATTTGGAGAGCTCCTTCAACGCGGGGGACCTACCCCAGGGAATGCGGTCATCCGTGCTTCTCTTCGCTCCGCTTCTCTACCGATTTAAAAAGATCTCGCTAGACTCAAATCCAAAAGGCTGCGCCTTAGGCATACGCGAACTCGATCCGCACCTTGAAATTCTTTCCCAACTCGGCGCGAAAATCTCTCACAACGGACGTTTAGAGATTTCCATAACGGATCGATTCAAAGGAGCGGAGCATTGGGCCGACTACATGTCGGTTACGACGACCGAAACGTTCGTTATGGCGGCGGCTCTCGGAATCGGAAACTCTACGTTGACGAACGCAGCGAGTGAGCCTCACGTACAGGACTTGTGCCGCTTTCTGGAAAGCATGGGCGCGAAAATAGAAGGCATAGGCACGAGCGTTCTGAGCGTAACGGGGGTCGATAGTTTATCCGAAACCAGCGCCCAGATCAGTTCAGATCATCACGAAGTTGCTACCTTCCTCGCTCTCGGCGCCATCACGGGCGGGGAAGTAATTGTCACAGACTCGAATTCGAAGCACTTCGCCCTGATCGGTCGCAGCTTTGCCAAGCTAGGAGTGGAGATCCATCACGAAGGAGATATTGCCATTTGCCCCGCAGATCAAACATTTCGTATCCAGCAACCCTATACAACTAATTTGCTGCCCAAGATTGAGGCCGCGCCTTGGCCCTACTTTCCCGTGGACTTGCTTCCACTCATGATTGCCTTGGCTACAAAAGCTGACGGGGTCATGCATTTCTGGAATAAAGTATATGAGGGTGGCTTTTCATGGATTCCCGAACTCACCAAGTTTGGGGGCCACGTCATGTCGAGCGACCCACACCGCATCATCGTTTTTGGGAATCGGCCCATGCGGCCCGCTTCCGTCGAGCCTCCGTACATCATTCGGGCCGCAGTGGCTCTCTATATGATGGCAGCGAGCATAGAAGGTAACAGCGTTGTCCGCAAGGCGGATCCCATTCGTCGCGCCCACCCCTATTTCGCTGAGAACCTGCGCAAACTCGGCGCGGATATCGAGTGGGACGAGTAGGCGAACGATGCTCTCGAAGCAACTAGCCTAGTCCACCAAGGCGAACAGACGATTAGAGTCCTCCCAGATATCCACGTGATTCGCCTCGAGATCTATTTCGCGGTCCAAGGATTTCAATGGCGTGAGCGAACCCTTGAGTGACGCGATGTATAGAGTGCATAGCGTACCAGTCTTCCGGTTTTTCACTTGCAGGTGAGCAGCTTGCTGTCCCTGAAGCTGACAATAACGGGCCCCAAGGACTTCGTAGGCGGAAAGCAGCTTTTGCTTTACCAATGGAGTGACAGAAAAGGCCAAGTCCTTGAGTCCTTCCTGCGCCCCTTCAAAAGAGGCCGCCTTCACTTCGAAACTCTTGTAACCATTGTGCCGCATCGCAATCTCGCCAGCGACATCAAAGTAGAACTCTTCGGAGTCATAGCTACGACCCATTTGGAACGAGAATGCCATCACGATTGCCGCAGCAGCAGCGACGGGAACCCAATAATGCCACCAGAAGGTGTTGTTCCGTCTTGGCTGGGCTTTCCCCTGCTCCAAAATCGATTGAACTTTTTCAGCCGGCAACTTCTGACTTAGGAAGAAGTCTCTTACTGACTTGTCTATTTCTTGCTCATTCATGGCCGCTTAATTTCTTCGACTACTTGCTTTCTCGGAATTCGCTTCCCAACGCTTTAGCTAATTTCTGGCGAGCTCGGTGAATGTGGCTAAGGATCGTACCTCGAGGGGAGCCCGTTCGTTCTGATATTTCACTGGCGGTATAGCCTTCGACTACATTGAGAAACAAGGCTTCGCTCTCTTCCGGTCTCAGTTTGCTCATTAAAAGCTCCATATCCATAGAAACGCCCTTGGATTCCAGCTTCCCGCTTTCCGGATGCGACTCCAGGGGTTCAAACTGGACGATCTTGCTCCGGCGTTTCTGATCGTAAAAGAGATTTCGCACTGCTCTAAAGAGCACTGGCGTTCCTTCGACCTTCCCGTAGGCACGGATCAATTTCATCCAAGCCTGCTGAACCAAATCCTCAGCATCTTGATGGTGTCTCGCTATCGATAGCGCATAGCGAAAGCCCGCTTGTACCAGCTCGGCGTCACTCATGTCTCGCTGAGTCTTGGGCTTTTCGGAAGTCATAGTCTGAGATTTCGAGTATTCGTCCGTAATTGAAACCGCTAATGCGCTCATGTTCAAATTCCTTTTCTGTTGAATATCCAAAGCTAGAGGGAAACCAGGGATTGTTTTTACAAATTGTGCTGTCGCGTCCGCTCGTGATCGAGTCGCTGCTACTGAACAACGGTGGCTTTCACCCATTGATTGCTCGTCTTTACCAATTCTCCCAAAGAGGGAACCACTCCCTTCTTGAATTTTCCCAATCCTGCACAGAGATATTCCGGCTCATCCAGAGTTTCCAACGTTTTATGAGACAGTGAAAAACCTTTAACCCTTTGCTTTGAAATAAGTTACAGATCATAATGAAATCGGCGAAAAGCGTGGTTCGCAATCATTCCAGATTTTTGGAGTTTTCCCGGAAAAAAGCCTAGCAGGCAGGTGATGGAATCGATTATCTTTCCGGCATGACCGCTCTTATCGTAATCGCCTCCCTGTTCATCCTTTTCGCAGTTGTCGTCATTCTGTGGGCCATTGGAGCCTACAACAAGCTCGTGAAGCTGCGGAATCGCTTCAAAAACGCCTTCTCGCAAATCGACGTGCAGCTCAAGCGTCGCTACGACCTAATTCCCAATCTCATCGAAACCGCAAAAGGCTACCTCTCCCATGAACGGGAAACCCTCGAAGCTGTCATCTCAGCCCGAAACAGCGCCCAAAAGGCAACCTCACAGGCAGCCGCGAATCCCGATGACGCGGATGCGATCAAGGGCTTGATCGGTGCAGAGACCATTCTTTCCGGCGCCATGACTAAATTCATGGCCCTCGCTGAGGCGTATCCCGACTTAAAAGCAAATCAGAACATGATGCAGCTCACCGAGGAACTCACTTCCACAGAGAACAAAGTCTCTTTTGCCCGACAGGCCTATAACGACTCCGTCATGGAATACAACACTGCCCGGGAAACCTTTCCGACCGTTCTGATCGCCAACAACATGAATTTCAAGGAGGCCGCGCTCTTCGAGATCGAAGACCAAGCGGAACGAGAAGCTCCCAAAGTTTCCTTCGAATAGATCTAGGCTGACCGGTTTACACTTGGCATGGATTTTTTCGAGGCTCAAGACCAGGCCCGTCGAAAGACGAAATCGCTCATTATCCTATTCATTTTGGCGGTCCTCACCATGGGCACGCTTATCTACCTTGGAGTGTCCTTCGCTTTAATGTCACAGGTCGACTCCCATCTGCCACTTATCAGTATCGACCGATTCCTTACGGTAGTCGGGCTCGTGGCACTCTTTGTAGCAGTCTGTTCCCTCTGGAAAGTGAGCGCTCTCAAGGCAGGTGGGAGTTCGATTGCGCTCATGCTAGGCGGAACAAAGGTAGCTGCGGAGCCTAATGACCCTAAGCTCCAGCAATATCGAAATGTTGTTGAGGAAATGGCAATAGCATCCGGAATACGGATACCCGAAATCTTCGTCCTGAAAGAAGAAGCGGGCATAAACGCATTTGCCGCAGGCTACACCCCTCAAAACGCTGCAGTTGCGGTAAGCCAGGGCTGTCTCGACCAACTCGACCGCGATGAACTGCAGGGTGTCGTCGCCCATGAATATAGCCATATTCTGAATGGTGATATGCGGATCAACTCTCGGATGATCGGCGTTCTCTTTGGACTGTTGGCCTTGGCAGTCATTGGACAGTTTGCTCTCCGTGGATTCGCTTTCAGTGGAAGGCGGCGATCGAGACGGGATAGCAAAGGTGGAGGAGGTGTTATCGTCATCATCGCCATTGTGGTTATGATAGTTGGATACATTGGCGTCTTTTTTGGGCGATTGATCCAGAGCGCTATCTCCCGCCAACGGGAGTTTCTCGCTGACGCCGCTGCGGTCCAGTTTACTCGAAATCCGGGCGGCATCGCCAACGCCCTTCGGAAGATTCAACGCCACGTATCGGGGTCTCGTATTGAAAATCCCGATGCAATGGAAGCCAGTCATTTGTTTTTCTCCAATGCCCTCGCCCGTTCCTTTGCAAACGTATTCTCCACTCACCCGCCTTTAGAAAAACGTATCGCAGCAATCGATCCTACCGGAATCACGAGAAAGAATATAAAAGAGAAATCCTCAACGCCGGAGCCTCGCACGAGACGCCAACCAGCTGGCCACCCTAATGATTTCGTGTCCCATTTTGGCTCCGTGGATGAAGCGTCTATTGCCCAGGCCCATTCTACGATTGATAGCCTTCCGTCTGAATTGTCTCACATCGCGCGAAATCCACTTACCGCATCCACCATACTTCTCGCCTCCATTGGACTCTATCCCAGCCAGCGCGCTTACCAAAAACTTAGCCCCGTACAGAAACATTCGTTGTTCGAAATATCCCTCGCTTCGATCAAGGACCTGCCACTGCGAGAGCTAGAATCAAAATTCTCGGAAATCAAACGGCTGGCTCAGAAAGATGGGATAATCGATTTCGATGAGCAATGTCTCATGATCGCCATGGGAAAGAGTATTCAGTCTTTTCACACCAATTCAAAATTTGGGCATCGTCCCTTTCCCAAGGTGCGTAGGCCAATCGAAATCGTCTTGTCAGCAATCGCTCTGTCTGGAAGCGAAGATGAAGCCCAGGCGAGAATCGCTTTCGACCATGGCTCAACTGCCTTCAACGCATTTGGAACCCAACTCCAGGCTCGATTGGACCACGCGCGGGAACCCGATTCGCTCAATGAAGCGATCACTGCAATCAGCGAAAGCATCATGGCAGTTCGCAAAACCGTTCTCATCGCGGCTACAAATATCGTCACCCATGACCAAGAGCTGGGCGACCGCGAACTCCAGCACATTCGATCTCTTTGCGCAGCGCTAGAGTGCCCCGCTCCTAGTCTGACAGAATCCTAGGCAATCCGAGCGACTCGACGCTTTTCCGCCTGCCATATACTGCGAATCGTGTCAAAATCCGCCTCTTTCGAATGAGACCGGAACGCGTAGTCAAAGGACTTCCATTCCCCAATCTCCTTCTCGGCCGAGCTTATACGACGATCGATTTCCGCTTCGTCATCCTTGCCACGTGCCCGAAGCCGACGGCGAAGCTCCTCAAAACTGTCAGGCATAATGAATACTGTAACCAGCCTTTGCCCTATGGCAGAATGATCCCTGGCCGCTTTCTGAACGGCAGCAACTCCCTGCACATCAATATTCATCACGAGGTCGACATACTCCGACAGCTTATTCTCGATAACCGACTTCAGCGTTCCATAACGGTTTGTGTGCACCTTGGCCCATTCCAGGAATTCGCCATTTTCCACATTCGCATCAAATTGCTCGTCAGACAGGAAGTGGTAGTCGATTCCGTCTACCTCGCCCTCACGAGGTGGCCGCGTTGTGCAGGTTACCACTCGTTCAGTATTCGCGTTTTCCGCCACAAGACGGTCGCAAAGCGTCGTTTTTCCGCTACCCGCGGGTCCCGCTAGTATTAGTAGCAGCGCGATTTCCTTTTCGGGCAGCGTATCCATTGTTCTAATATGCGAAGGCTATCGCTCCCACTAGACCCCCATAGATCAGGAAAGCCAATCCAAACGTTTTCGGACGAGAAGCAGTTCCAAACAACCAAGTAAAAAAGTCGCGCACGCGAAATGGCGAATAACCAAGATAAAGCGCTAGGGCCGCTCCGATATAGACAGGGGCAACCATGAATAAACGCAGCGGCTCCTCATAGTGACCAAACGCTCCATCCAGCAATGAGTTCGCTATTAGCAAATACAGTATACACGCTCCACGGACTGACAGAAAATCGGGCGCGTACTTGAACGAGAGCAATCCTATGATTGCGAATCCTATAAATATGTACTGCTTGAAATCCCCGTAGTTAGCCTCGCCCAAATGAGCCACCTTGTACAAAGTCCAAATCCCTCCGATCGACATCGTAACATAGGCGGCAGTACGTGAGCGGGGAAACCCTTTAACCATTGCAATGATAGGTTTGTTCGCAGTCGCAAACAAAGCTCCTATCAGGACAAAGAGAATTCCAGCAAACAGGGTCGATTGAAAAAGGGTCAGTTCCATATTTATATCAAATTGTATCCACTCCGGCTAAAACAAGATCACCATAAATGGTGCTCGCGGTAGCCCGATCTACTTTCATTTGCGCCAATTGGCCGATCAGACGCTCATCCCCATCGAAAATCGAATTGCGATAGCCTCGAGTCTTCCCCACAAACTTGTCCCCCTTTTTGGCTGGGCCTTCCACAAGAACCTCTTGAACCGTGCCTACAAGCTGCTCGTTACGCCACAGCGATCGCTTCGCCAAAATATCCAAAAGGACGTGATTCCGCCGCTCCTTCTCTTCAGTCGAAACCTGGTCCTCCATCGTTTCCGCAGGTGTACCCGTTCGAATGCTGTATTTGAATATATAGGACATGTCGAATCCAATATCCTCAAAAAAAGCGGCGGATTCATCGAAATCTTCCTCAGTTTCACCAGGGAAACCCACAATTATATCCGTGGAAAAGTACATATCAGGAACTACCGCACGCAATGAGTCCACAATTTCACGATAACGTTCCTTCGTGTAGGGCCGATTCATTGCCCGAAGAGTCTTGTTGCAGCCAGCTTGCAGGGGTAGATGGACATATTCGCACAACTTTGGCACATCCCGATAAGCCTCCACCAAATCCTGCTTGAATCCACGTGGGTGCGGTGAGGTAAACCGAATCCGCTCGATTCCAACGATGTCGTTAATTCTCTCGATTAACTGAACAAAAGGCGACTTCCCGCCAACCACAGGAAAATCGCGGCGCCCATAACTGGTGACTATTTGCCCAAGCAGAGTGATTTCCTTGACCCCTTGTTCGGCCAGCTCATGAACCTCATCCACAATCTGTTGCATCGGACGAGCCCGCTCGCGGCCACGGGTCTTGGGAACGATGCAAAATGCGCAATTCATATTGCAACCCTGCATGATCGAGACAAACGCGCAGACCTGGTCCTTTTTAGGTAGGTGATCCTTAATCGTGTTCTGGGACCCTTCCTCCTCCTCCAAATCCAGGATGGTGGCAGGCTTGGGCCCCTGAGCCGCATAGCTCTTAATCAAGTGGTCCAAATGGTCAGGAACCGCATGGAACTTCTGCGTCCCCACGACCAAATCCAGGTCAGGCAATCGGTCAACGAGCTCCGATCCCCGGTTTTGAGCCATGCAACCCAAGACGCCGATCATGAAATTCGGGTCCGAACGCTTCCGCTTTGCCAGGTAACCGGCTTTCCCGATCGCCTTCTGTTCTGCCTGATCACGAACGCTACAGGTATTGAGCAAGACTACATCCGCATCGAATTCGTTATCCACCACCGAGTAGCCACGGTCACGCAGGGACGAAGCGACTTGCTCGCTGTCCCGCTCATTCATCTGACATCCGTAGGTCTTGATATAAACGCGATTCATGGCGAAGTAGGAATCAAAACGGGATATGGTCCGCCGCTGATACGTCAAACAAGAACCAAACCGCCCCCCAAAGACCCGTTCTTACTCAGACACCGCGTCGGCGGGCTTTTCGGCTTCGGATCGACGGTTGATATCCTTTTTCAGCTGCACCGACAAGAACGCCAGCAACAGAACCAAACCAAATATCGCTCCTACTACCCACTTTCCGTTCTTTTTTGCCATGGCCTCTTTAACCGCAGATTTCCTCGATCCCGACAAGCCGTAAATCCACTTGCCGAGACCCAACATGGTAGTTTGGCTGATCCAGTGAAAGAAGACGACGCCCGCAAAGACCGAATCTACGCCGACCCTTTAACAAACGTCGGTGGCTTCGTTTTTGACGAGTCTGTAGCCAACGTTTTTGACGATATGATCCGGCGATCCGTCCCTGGCTATGCGATGACGCTATCATTGATGCCACTCATCGCTCAACGCTACGCTCAAAAAAACAGCGCTATCTACGACCTCGGTTGCTCTCTAGGGGCGGGATTGGCGGCGATTGCGGGGAGTCTTCCACGAGGAGTTTTTCTGGTTGGCATAGACAATTCCCAGTCCATGCTGGATCGCTGCCAAGCTAATCTGCAAGACGCTATTCCAGAGAGAAAGTGGTCGCTTTTCTGTAGCGATATATTGGATATGAATATCGAAAACGCTAGTGTCGTACTCCTGAACTTCACGCTTCAATTCATCCCGCTTGAAAACCGATTGCCTCTTCTGAGTAAAATCGCAAAGGGTCTGAGACCGGGCGGCGCATTGCTCCTTTCAGAAAAAATTCGCTTCGAAGACGAGAATACGCAACAGGACCTAACCGACCTCCACCACGATTTCAAAAAAGCAAATGGCTACAGCGATCTGGAGATCAGCCAAAAGCGGGCCGCCATAGAAAATGTGCTTGTTCCAGAATCGATCCACGATCACAGAGAGCGTCTAAACCGGGCCGGATTTGAACACAGTGAAGTCTGGCTTCAGTGCTTCAATTTTGCGTCACTCCTTGCGGTTAAGGCCTCTGACTAAAAGCCCCCCCCAGGCGAATACCCTATCGAACCCAACTATGTTCGAATCCAATTTCAATCTTCTCTACGAGGCCATGGCCGACACCGAACTAAGCCCCTGGCTTGATCGGTTGCCCCAGCAGGTTCAGAACCGCTTTGATCATTCAGACAACGGGCACTTGCCCCAGTGGCTCGTCGCCTTAAACTCGATGCCAGAGGCAAACCCAAGCCTCTTTGACCTCAAGTCCGACGCTATCACGATTGGCAAGTCGAGCGATCTCTCTACCAATCAAGCCAAGCAATTGCGAGAGAGCCTGATGGCCTTCCATCCATGGCGAAAGGGTCCCTGGAACTACTTCGGGATGGAAATCGATACCGAATGGCGCTCCGACTTGAAATGGGATCGGATAAAGCAATCGATCAGTCCTCTAAAAGGTCGGCTCGTATTAGATGTTGGTTGTGGAAACGGCTACTACAGTTACCGAATCGCGGGGGAGGAAGCAAAACTGGCTCTCGGCGCCGACCCGTTTCTGCTGTACGTCTTGCAGTCGCTATTGGCCCGACGCTACCTCCCCCGGAGCTGCCCAGCGTTTGTCGTTCCCCTGGGAATAGAAATGTTACCCTCCCATCTGCCTTTCTTCGATACGGTGCTGTCAATGGGAGTTCTCTACCATCGGAGATCTCCCCTCGACCATTTGCTCGAGTTAAGGGGCCTTCTGCGGGAAAACGGGGAACTCGTCTTGGAAACACTAGTGATCGATGGCGATGAGGGACAAACTCTGCTTCCTAAAGGGCGCTATGCCAAAATGCGGAATACGTGGTTCATCCCTTCTTGTCTCACCCTTGAGCGTTGGCTGGAGCGATGCGGGTTTCAGAATATCCGGCTGGCAAACCTATCGACAACGACCTTCGAAGAACAGAGGAGCACGGATTGGATGACCTTTGATTCCTTGGACACTTTTTTAGACCCCGACGACTCTTCCAAGACGATCGAAGGATATCCCGCCCCTAAACGGGCAATCTTTGTCGCCAACCGCTAAATAAGGACTACGGCTGAACTGGAACCCTTGCCATTTGCTGCCTGAGAAGGAAGACGCTCATAAGTCCGATTCCAAGTAGTAAAACAGACGCACCGCTATCTAGGACACCATGACTATCTGGATTCTCGCTTCCCCAAGCCTTAAGCTTGGCTTCTTTGAACCAGACATCGTTGTACCTTCGATCACGACGATTCTCGACCATAACGGTGTAGCTAACGACTCCATCTTGAAGGTCGGCTAGCATCCAGCCGTTTAACCCGCGCCAAATCCAGTCAAAGCCGTATCGGTGGGTGCCATCAACCTCTCGATGGTTCCAAACCTGTGAGGATCCGAGCCATACATCCACCCATTCCCTTCCGGAGTCACCCGACCAATACCCATCGGAAAACGAAAAACCAACACGAGCACGGGTCAATTCGTGCAGCTTCGGGTCGTATCCATTGTCACCCGATGTAATGTCAAACTGACCGGTGTAGGACTGTCCTTCTCCAAGGAAGACCTCGACGTAATCGTAGTCCTGCCACATCAAGCCGAATGACGATGACATCAGAAAAACGGCTGCTACCAACGTCCTAATCTTGAATTTCGCCCTCATTACTTCTTCACATTCCTCAATTTAGGTCAGTCGATCGCTTAGAAATATCACCGGCCGAATTTTCTGAAACTAAAGCCACCGCTAAGCGGTGCTGCTTTGTAGAAAGTAATCGAGGGTTTCTCCAGATCGATCGACCCCATCAGGGCTCGGCATCAAAAAGCCAGTCCAGGCTCCCCACAGGGACTACCAAACCGATCGGGCATCGTCTCACATCTTATTTGGATCCAAATACTTACCTAGCACAATAACAGTATAGATAAATCTTACCCCCACTCCAATTTCCAATACGCATTTGCAAGAGAGATTACGGTAAAGGTTGCGTCATTAGAATCATAGGTAACCGTAGCTATGTCATTTAGAATGCCTGCAAAACCTTCAGATTAGCCAAACAAAGTGATGGAAAAAGGAGTTGCGGTAACACCTCCACAGAATAACGATGCCGCCCCATATTCTGAAACTCTTAGACTTTTTCCCAACTTTAATCCTATCCCATCGCAATGATTCGTTTCCTTCCTAGCTTATTGACCGCATTGATTTTACTTTCCGGGTGCTCCGGTCCGACATCGAGTGAGTCTGGTTCCAGCCAGCCATCGGGACGCAAAACCCGCATCGAAGTCGCTTCTTTCATCCCCGTCTCGGTCAATGTACTCGGTGAGCAACTCACCCACATCGCGGAAGAGCTGGAAGCCATTAGCGGTGGCAACGTCGAGCTGGAAATCTTCGAGCCCGGCGCTCTCGTAGGAGCCTTGGAAATCCTCGACGCCGTATCGGACGGGAAAGTGGACGCTGGATACGGCGCTTCTGGTTTTTGGGCCGGGAAGCTGTCCGCCGCCCCACTTTTTTGCTCGATACCATTTGGACCAGACACTTCGGAGTTTCTGTCCTGGCTCTACCAGGGGAACGGCATGAAGCTGTATCAAGAGATGTACGACACATCTGGCTTCGACGTCAAAGTCCTTGTTTGCGCAATGCTTCCGCCAGAAACCAGCGGGTGGTTCGCGAGCGAGATAACATCGGCCGAAGACTTAAAGGATTTGAAAATGCGGTTTTTTGGCCTCGGCGGAATCGTCATGGGGAAACTGGGTGTATCAGTCTCCGTACTACCAGGCGGCGAAATCTTTCCCGCGCTTGAGAAGGGCGTGATCGACGCAACTGAATACTCCCTCCCGTCCATCGACGAAAGCCAAGGTTTCCACAAGCTCGTCAATTTCAACTACTTTCCTGGTTGGCACCAACAGGCAACCACTCATGAACTCATTTTCAACAAGCAATTCTGGAATAGGCTAACGCCCACTCAGCAAGCTCAAATTGAATCAGCTTGCAAATCGAGTATCGTCCATTCAATCGCTTACAGCGAAGCCATTCAGTCGGCAGCCCTTAAGAGAAATGTAGAACGCGGCGTTAACGTGAAAACCTGGTCACCGGAAATGCTAGAACTCTACGAAGCTACTTGGGAAGAGGTGGCAGCAGAAGAGTCTGCAAAGAACCCGTTTTTCAAGAAGACCTGGGAGGACTTGAAGGCTTTCAGAGAAGACTACGCAACTTGGGCAGATCGGGCCTTCTTGAAGTAAATCGCGAAAATCGATTCCCACTCGCACTTTTGTAGCTCGAATTCCAGATGAACTCTCTCGCAAGCCGTATTGAAAATGTCGTAACAGCAATCGGGAAAGTGGTTTCATGGTCCATAGCGGTATTGCTAGTTGCTATCGTATTTCAAGTCTTGATGCGATACGCGCTTGGACTGACAAACACAATGCTGGAGGATTCGCTCTGGTACCTTTTTGCCATGACCTTGACCCTAGGGTTGTCCTACACAATGACACATGACGGCCACGTTAGAGTAGATTTTCTCTATCAACACTATTCCCCAAGAACGAAGTCCATTGTGGATGTCATAGGGATCGCCCTTTTCGTCATTCCACTGTACGCATTTCTTCTGTGGCATGGATGGGACTACACCCAAAATTCGATGTCGATCAATGAAAGCTCACCCAACCCGGGTGGAATGCCTTGGCTGTGGATAGTAAAGGGCCTCCTGCCCCTGAGCAGCTTGCTACTCTTGATTGAATCAGTCGCTCGGATCGTTCTCATTTTAAACAACCGGCAAAACCTCTCAACCGAAGTACATGGATCCTAGCACAGTCCTCATCTTCGTATTGATGGGCCTATTCATCGGCCTACTTTTTCTGGGAGTCCCCGTAGGCTTTTCGCTCGGCGGTTCGGCGATCGCCACCAACGCGGTTGCTGTTTTGCTGGACCACGTATTCGGGCTCTACACTGGCTTAAGCTTCCTCCGCTTCTCGATCGTAGTCGATCGTATCTTCGGTATCATGAAGAGCGAAGTCCTCGTGGCATTGCCCATGTTTATTCTCATGGGCAACATACTCGATCAATCGGGAGTCGCTGAGAAAATGATGCAAGCCCAACAAAAGCTGCTTGGCCGCGTGCCAGGTGGCCTCGCTTTCGGCGTAACTCTCATGGGCATTCTTCTCGCCGCCTCAACCGGCATCATAGGGGCTTCCGTAGTGCTCCTCGGAACGCTTGCGCTTCCCGCAATGATGCACGTCAAGTACTCTCCTTCCTTCGCGGCTGGAACCGTTTGCAGCGCCGGCACCCTTGGAATTCTAATCCCTCCGAGCATCATGCTCATTCTCATGTCAACGCAGCTGGATGTATCCACAGGAGACCTGTTCATGGGCGCCGTGATTCCGGGCTTGCTCCTGTCGGGATTGTACCTTCTCTACATTTTTGTCTACGCGCGAATCAATCCATCCGCCGCCCCAAAACCAAAGGACACCAGCTCCTTGACCGTCGCCGACTGGATCGGCCTCGCCAAAGCGATACTTCCCGCAGCATTCCTAATCATGCTAGTGCTGGGATCAATTTTCTTCGGCATTGCAACCCCGACCGAGTCGAGCGGCATGGGAGCGATGGGAGCCCTGTTTTTGGCCCTTTTTAATAAGCGACTGAATATTCGCGAATTCAGAAAATCGCTTCATGGAACCCTCAGCACAATGGGATTTCTCGCGGCCATATTCATCGGGGCAACGTGCTTTTCCCTCGTTCTGAGGAGGCTCGGAGGGGATGAGATGATAGCCAATGCAATACTAGGAGTGGGTTCTGGCGACTACGGTACAATTTTCGTTATTCTACTGATAATTTTTGCTCTCGGATTCTTTTTGGAGTGGATCGAAATTACCATGATCATGCTTCCTATTGTCGCGCCGATTATCGCAGGCATGGATTTGGCTTGGCTGGCCGACAGTGGCATGGACGCATCCTCTAAACCAACGTTGATCTGGTTTGCGATCCTCTGCGCGGTTGCCTTGCAAACTTCTTTTCTCACGCCACCGGTCGGATTTGCCCTATTCTACATTAAGGGCGTCTGCCCGGAAGGGATCACTCTGAGGCACATATACAAAGGGGTGGTACCCTTTATTGTCATACAACTGATAGCGCTGGGTCTTGTTGTGGTTTTCCCGAAACTGGTCACTTGGCTCCCTGGGATCAGTTATTAGAAAGCAGACTCTCAGAGGCAGCCGCTGAACTCGAAATACCTGCCTCGGGTTGCCGCGTAATGTTGACCGGCATCCGCAGATTTGAGGGACTCGCCTATTCGCTTTCTCGCTTAAGGTCTCGGTTCATCAAGTCGCTCAGCGCCTCTAGAGGCACCTTATTTTCATAAAGAATGCGATATACCTGCTCCAAAATTGGAGCCTCGATACCATTGCTTTGCAGAAGCTGATGAAATGACCGGGATGTATGGTACCCCTCCACTGCCGTTTTCTGGTTTTCGAGAATCCTACTCGCCGAGCCTCCCTGGCCAATCGATTCTCCAAACGTACGATTTCGGCTCCAGGAACCATGGCATGTAGCCACCAAGTCGCCAAATCCACTCAGACCGTAAAACGTCTCCGCTCTGGCTCCCAAAGCGCTCCCGACTCGCACCATTTCCGCGAGGGTGCGGGTAAGGAGAGCGGCAAGCGCATTGTCACCGAGCTTCAATCCCTGACAGCAACCTGCCGCGATAGCGTAGACATTCTTCATGCAGCCTCCAAGCTCAACCCCTTTCAAGTCCTCACTTAGATAAATCCGCATGCTCTTTCCGCTGAGAGCCTCTTGCGTCGACTGAACAATCGGCTCGAGTGATTCCGATGCGAGCGTCATTGCGGCAGGTTTCCCTTCCGCCACTTCCCCCGCAAATGTAGGCCCCGAAAGACAGCCTACCAGTTGATCGGGCAAGGCATCTTTAATGATCTCGCAGGGCGTCTTACCTGAATTCATCTCCAGCCCTTTTGCCAAAGACACAAAAAAACGCCGCTCCCCCCGTGCCACCAAACCGCGAATCCGATCCATCCAATCGCGAACTCCATTTGAAGGTACGCCTATAAAAACCAACCGGGCCCCCGCAAAAGCATCCTCATCGGAAGTGGCCACTGTCACATTCTCGGGCAGCTTAAAACCTGGCAGGTAGTCTTGGTTTTCTCTTGATTCCCGCATCAGCTCCGCTTGTTCGCTTCTTCGCGGAAGCAGCGATACCGCATGACCCTGCCGCGCTAAATGGAATGCCATGGCTGTCCCCCATGCTCCCGAACCGCAAACCACTACTTTAGAATCTTCCGACATTATTGAGTTTCTACCAATCGACTTAAGCCAATGGCAACTAGCGAAACACCCGCATCAAAAATCCAGCCATGGATATCTCGACTTGCAAAACGCGTTTCAAAAACGTGAACCCTCCATCCTTCCATAGAGAATCCAACTCAAAATGGGTCTTTTCTCACGAAAACAGCCTCATTCATCTGAATTTTGAACGCATACTACCGATTAAGGTCTTGTTAAAAGAGGGCTACAGCTCTATATTGAATCCATGTTCACGTTCCTGTCTAATTTGCTTCGAAAGAAGCGTGTCAAAAACGACGCGCTGCTAGATCGCAATTCAGACGATTTTAGGATGCAAAACGTCCAGTTCGTGAGCTTTCTGCAAAAGAGCGGTTTCCGAAAACAGCAACTGGACCGGCACGAAAAAACCAAGCGTTTCAAGAAATTTGTAGCCGTAGCATTCGGCTGGATTATCTGCGGTGGCGCGCTTTGGGTTGTTGTCGAAAGCGCCCAGGCGCTTGAACTCTTCTGAACGCGGCAATCAGCAGATTGCTTAACGAGAAAGCTGCGTCACTTTCCTAAAGCGCTTTCGCTTTGAACAGGTTCTTAACGCTCGCGGTCACATAATCGCGATTCAGTTTGGAAATAAACTCCTCGCTGATCAGCTTCGGACAAGCCGCTGAACACTCATACTGATTCGTACAATTCCCGAATCCCGCTTCGTCCATCGTTGCAACCATATTGAGCACTCTTGTGTCTTTCTCTGGCTGACCTTGAGGGAGTAAATTGAGTTGCCCCGCCTTGGCCGAGACAAAGAGCATCGCTGAAGAGTTCTTGCAGGCGGCCACACATGCGCCGCAGCCAATGCATGCTGCCGCATCCATCGCCAAATCAGCCACTTCTTTACCGATAGGCAACGCATTGGCATCTTCACAACTACCTGCTCGAGCGGTAATGAAACCTCCCGATTGCATTATCGTATCAAAGGCAGACCTGTCTGTAATCAAATCCTTCTGCACCGGAAAGCCGCTAGCTCTAAATGGTTCAACGGTGATTCGATCCCCATCCTTGAAACTGCGCATGTAAGTTTGGCAGGTAGTAATACCGTTTTCGGGGCCATGTGGTTTGCCATCAATCATGCAGGAACATGTTCCGCAAATGCCTTCCCGGCAGTCGTGAGCAAACGCGATCGGGTCTTCACCCTTCACCGTCAAGTCCTCGTTGACCACATCTAGCATCTCCAAAAAGGACATGTTCGGATTCAGCCCTTCCGCTTGGTATTCCTCGAAGTTTCCTTCAGAATTGCCGTCTTTTTGTCGCCAAACTCGTAGTGTTACTTTCATTACAAAATGCGATTTCTGAATTGGTATTACTTATAGCTGCGTGTCACCATTTTGACCGCCTCGTATTCTAGTTTCTCCTTGTGGAGTTCTGGTTCCTGGTTTTTCCCCTTCCATTCCCAAGCGGAAACATGACCATATTCTTCGTCATTACGCATCGCCTCTCCATCCGGATACTGATGTTCCTCCCTGAAGTGGCCTCCACATGATTCTTCTCTAGCGAGAGCGTCACGACACATCAGTTCTCCCAGCTCGAAGAAGTCGGCAACTCGGCCCGCTAATTCAAGCGATTGGTTTAAAGTCTCTGCGGCGCCCGGAACACGAACGTCTTCTTCAAACTCTTGCCGAAGCTCGGGTATCAGTCGAATTGCTTCTTCCAGGCCGCTTTTGTTTCGCGACATGCCGCACTTGTCCCAGATGATTTTCCCTAAGCGCTTATGAAAACTTCTTACGGTTTGCTTTCCGTTATTGTCTAAGAGAGCCTTGGTTCGGCTAACGACTTCTTCCTCAGCCTTCGCAAATTCCGGATGATCCGTTGGAGGAGCAGGATCGCGCGGGATATCTGCTAAGTAGTGGGGAATCGTATACGGCAACACGAAGTAGCCATCCGCTAGGCCTTGCATCAGCGCTGAAGCTCCGAGCCGATTCGCTCCATGATCTGAGAAATTGGCTTCGCCAATCACAAAACACCCAGGAATCGAGCTCATCAAGTTGTAGTCCACCCACAGGCCGCCCATAGTGTAGTGAACTGCCGGATAAATCCGCATGGGCTGTTTGTACGCGCTCTCACCGGTTATCTCATGGTAAATGTCAAAGAGATTGCCATAGCGTTCCCGTATCGCGTTCTCTCCAAGCCGATCAATGGCGTCCTTGAAATCGAGATAAACCCCTAGCCCGGTTTCGCCCACACCTCTGCCTTCATCACATGCTTCCTTCGCGGCGCGAGAAGAAATGTCGCGCGGGGCAAGGTTTCCAAAGCTTGGATACTTGCGCTCCAAATAATAGTCACGCTCATCCTCTGGAATCTGGTCAGCGGGACGCCTGTCACCTTTTTTCTTAGGCGCCCAAATACGTCCGTCGTTTCGGAGCGACTCAGACATGAGCGTCAACTTGGACTGGTAGTCTCCCGAAACGGGTATACACGTTGGATGAATCTGCGTATAGCAAGGGTTGGCAAACGCCGCACCTTTTCGGTGAGCCCTCCATGCTGCGGTCACGTTGCAGTTCAAGGCGTTCGTCGAAAGGTAGAACACGTTGCCATAGCCGCCCGTAGCGAGAACAACGGCATGGGCCGAGTGACGTTCAATGGCCCCTGTGATAACATTGCGAGTGATGATTCCTCTGGCGTGACCATCAATTGTCACGAGCTCCAGCATTTCGTGGTTCGCATTCATTCGAACCGTCCCCAACCCGATCTGCCGACTCAACCCCGAGTAGGCCCCCAGCAGAAGCTGCTGCCCAGTCTGACCTCGAGCGTAAAAGGTTCTCGATACCTGAGCTCCACCAAAAGACCGGTTTGCAAGCAGTCCTCCATACTCACGCGCAAACGGCACCCCCAATGCAACGCATTGGTCGATGATGTTGGCACTTACTTCAGCCAGACGGTAAACGTTCGATTCGCGCGACCGAAAATCCCCACCTTTTACAGTGTCATAAAATAGCCGATACACGCTGTCGCCATCGTTCTGATAGTTCTTAGCTGCATTAATTCCCCCTTGCGCCGCGATGGAATGAGCACGTCGCGGACTATCGTGGAACGTAAACGCGTTTACCGAGTAACCGAGCTCGGCCAACGTTGCGGCTGCAGAGGCGCCCGCCAGACCCGTTCCCACAACAATGACCTCGTACTTGCGCTTGTTGGCGGGGTTGACGAGCTTCCCGTCCATTATGTGCTTGTTCCACTTTTTCTCTAGCGGGCCAGAAGGTATTTTAGAATCCAGTATCATCTGAGCAGAAAAGGGGTTAAGATTGGCTCTCCTTGGAGCCGTCTAAAGTTTCAGCGGTCGCATCGGCTGTCCGTGCTCCGCAAACCTCGCAATCCGTTCGGCAAGCGAATCCAAGGACACTCGGATTCTGTATCCGAACCTTGCCACTCATCGCTGCGACCACGATCAGGGCATTCCCTAGAAAATACAAAACGCACACCGCTATGGTAGCTCTTTCCAGGAAGCGTGACCACGTTCTCGTCTTGAGGCCTAGCGATTGAAACATGCTCACGAGTCCATGGGTCAGGTGCCAGCTCAGGAGCCCCACGGACAATAGGTAGACAATCGCTATAACGGGATTTTGAAACCCGAGGACCATCATCGAGTGAACGTCTCGAACCGGAGTTCCATCTGCCAAAATGGTTGTGGGATACGCTTCCGCTCCGTGCGTGACCCGCACTGTGAAATGAAGCAAATGGTAAATGATGAATACAAACACGATAACGCCGGACACCCGCATGTAGCGTGAGGCCATCGTTGCCCGGAGTGTCACCTGTTTTTCGTAGTTCTTCTGGCGGGCTCGCTTGTTTTCGATGGTGAGCTGGGCGGCCAGCCAAACATGTACCACCAGCGTTATGAGCAGGAACAGCCGAATCACCCACAAGGCGGGCCCCAGAGATTCAAGAAAATGGGCGTAGGCATTAATCTTGTCCGGATGAGCAAAAATCTGGAGATTGCCCGACAAATGGCCAATCACGAAGCCAAACAGAATAAAGCCCGAAACTGCCATGGTGACTTTTTTGCCAATGGACGAACGGAAGAGTACGTGAATAATATTCATCGAATAGCCTTTTTAGGATATCGCATTCTCATGCAGAAATTAGCCGTATCTGGCTCCATGCAGGAAATAGTGCCCCAGAAATTATCCTTACGCTCCTCAAGGTCAATGCGTTATACACAGGTAATCCTCCGTGAATCAAAGAGATTAGCCCGTGATATATCTAGTATTAGTCTAGGTATCGCAAAGTGGCGAGCACCAAGGCAAGAATCGATCACAGGATAGAGCGCTGCCGAGACTTAAGCTTCTCCCATTTCGGATAAAACATGAGTAGCGCATTCAGGACAAGCGAATGGAATATTTCTCCATTAGCCGCCATATCGTATACCTCTTGAATGGGAACGGCTCGAGTAACGATTTCCTCATGTTCGTCCCATTCCAATGTATCAGTCAATCGAGCCTGTTCCGCTAGAACGATATGGCACGTATTGTCTTGGATGGCCGGATTCGGTCGCACCGAACCGAGCAGACTCACTTTGCTCGAGGTAAATCCGGTTTCTTCCCTCAATTCTCTCAAGCCCGCAGTGACCGGGTCCTCTCCCGCATCCATCACTCCACCGGGTATCTCCCACGATGTCCCTTTTACCCCAAATCGAAATTGGTTAACCAGAATCATCTCATAATTGGGAGTGATGGGGACAATGTTGACCCAATCACGCGTTTGAATGACGTAGAAATCCCCCTCCGTCTTTCGCTTCGGGTGCCGGAATCGCTTAGAAATAATGTTGAAAATGCGGCAATCGGCCACTTTCTCCGCACCGAGTTCCTCCCAATGGGAAACCCCACCCTCTGATCCACTTTTCGTAGGGATTGTCATCAAGTTTCTATCAGTCCGCTTCTAAATCAGCTAAGACCACAGAGGGAACGCGGGTCTGCGCGTTGAGATTGGACCCTATTGGGCACTGGGAATAATGATTTTCTGCCCAATACGAAGCCTGCGCGGGTCGACCCCGGGATTAGCATCGAGCAAAGCATTCACGCTCACTTTGTACTTGGTGCTCAATTTGCCATAGGTGTCGCCTGAGGCAATTGTGTGCGAAATGGATGATGAAGAAGCGCTCGATGGGTCACCCTTAGCCGTAGGTGCAGAAGGAGTAGGCGCTGGTGAAGCGGCCACAGGAACCCCTTCCTTCTCGAGCGCTTCGGCTTTCTTCAATGCGGTCCCCGCCTGCATCGCCACGGAACGCATACTCCTTTTCACATCGGCGACGTCCTTTTCGATCGCTGTGGTCACAGTGCCCAAATTTGACTCTATGGAAGTGATCTTCCCAGCTGCTTTACGTAGCATCTCAGAGTTGTCATTTACGGTAGACTCTAGTTTAGAAAGGGATTCAGCGTCCCCGGATATTTCCGCAATGCGAGCCTCTAGCTCATTCGCTTTCGAAAATCCAAGCCAACCAAGCCAAACGCCGATCACTGCGATGATTACAGCCGCAATTCCGATAAACAATGGCGTTTTTGAGGAGGCATCCAAATCGGCAGATGATAGATTATCCATTTAATTTAAGCGTTAAATTCCATCACAGACGAGTCAGCCATTAGGCCATTCGATAGGCGTCTACAGATGTTATTCCTATACTTGTTCTTTCAATAGCTATGGATTTCAAGATATTCTTGACAGCAATCCTAATTCGACGTCTTTTGACGCCTCTTTTTAGCGGGGCGTAGCTTAGCCTGGTAGAGCGCCTGGTTTGGGACCAGGAGGTCGAAGGTTCGAATCCTTTCGCCCCGACCATTTTCCTCTCTGAGGAAGGTGGACCCGTCGAGAAGTTCCGCATCACCCAAGATGCCTCCTCCCGAAAGGGTTTGAACCGGGAAAGGTTCGACGGAGCGAGCACGCGAGCGGAGATGGGGCGACTCGAAGAGTCGGGTCGAAGACCTGAGGTGAAACCCCACCCAATCCTTTCGCCCCGACCCTTTTCACTGCTGAGAATGGTCGCACCGCAAGTAGAACGCGCCCTCCCCCAAGGAGCGCCCGCCCGAAAGGGTTTGAACCGGGAAAGGTTCGACGAGTGTGCCTTAAAACGCAGGGCCCTATTTCCCCAGTCACCGACTGCATTGCGAAGATCCGAATGCATGAAAAGGACCCTCCAAACCTTTCAGCAATAAAACCTGTCAAAGTCGCGGGTTGCAAAAGCGCCGCAAACCGTTGTTCTTTCCCCATACGATAATGTCTAGCGAAGAAATTCAGATCTCGGTCCCCCTACTGCTAGAGTTCTCGTCGAACCTACCCGCATCTCCCCGAATTTTCGCCCGACTCTCGAAGCTCATCGAAAATGAAGACACTGGTCTCGATTACGTCGCCTCGATTGTAAAAATGGACCCTGGCCTCGCCGCTCATATTTTGAGGGTCACCAACAGTGCCTACTACGGCAGTGCCATTAAGCTCAACGACATAGAGTCCGCTATCGCGAGAATAGGATTTAACGAGGTACACAAAGTGCTGAGCGTCGTGATCGCCCACGATTCCTTTTACCAAGCCCTGCCAGTCTACGGGGTGACCGCGACAGAATATGCAGATGACTGCATTGCCATTGCCGTCGCATCAGAGGTGATTTCAAAGAGAATCGGGACCGATATGAATGCTCCCTATATTACGGGCCTCCTCCATGGAATCGGAAAACTCGCCATCAATCTCTACATCGAAAAGCTGGGCAAATCGTCACGTTTGACCGAAACCAAGAACCGGGAGATCATACATCGAGAAGAGCGGAACGCGTTTGGAATTACGAGCTTGAAGGCCGGCTCGGAACTCCTGAAGCATTGGCAGTTTGAATCGGAGATCTGGCTGCCAATAAGACAGCAGAACGATCCTATGCGAGCAACGAACTACATACGTCAAACCGCGATTCTCACCCTCGCCCTCTGGGGAGCGGACAATTTCGGGGGATATGACAGTGAAGCGAAGCTCCCAAAAAATGTTGCTTGGGCTCTGAAGGAGCTCAATATCGATCGCAGCGACGTTCCTAGTCTTGTGGACGACATTCGCTTCGAATTCAATGATCGCCAAAACCTCTTCTCCATGCTGATTTAAAATCGACCATATTGGGCAACATAGCCCCCAGCACCCGTGCGTTCTCAAGCATTCCAGGAAACTCCAACTCTTTCTCGATCGCTTAAATTACCTAAAGCGTTCTCCGCATTTCTATCCAAAATGCTGATCGGATTCGCAGCTCTGAATCCCCTATGCATTATGTCCCAAGACATCGTTTACGAGACGATGCCGGAACTGATTGATCGAGGGACGACCGCATTCTCCCGAGGTGATTATTCGGAGGCCGCAGCCGCTTTTCAGAAACTTCAATCTATCTATTCAGAAGAACCCGAATGGCAGGAAACCAGGCTAAGCGAAAAGCTGATGCCACTCGCTGGATACGCCGCTCTGCGAGCTGGGCTCTACGACCAGGCCATTGAGTCCCTCGGCACTTTTTTGGATCAGGGCAACTCCGCCTATAGTCAGGAAATTTTCGTTAAGTATACACTCGCCCTCACACTGAAAAAGAAAGGTGAATACGTAAAGGCTCTGAGCGCCTTTGAAGAATTTCGGGAATCGGCCGCTTCAACATCGCAGCAGGGAATTGCGCTGATCCACGAAGCGGATATTCACCTTAAAACCAGTCAGCCTTCCGTCGCGATCCGTTTGCTAAAGGGAGTCACCGAAAGCGAGGTGGCCATTCGTGTGCGAACGCAGGCCCGACTACGACTGCTTCAAGAACAGATTAAGCAGGGAGAGTTTAATGAAGCCGCAAAAACGCTGCTGAAAAGTCCTTGGCATTCGGATACAATGCCTGAACTCGCGCTTCTAGCATTCCTCGCCATAGAATCGGGTGACGCTTTCATCAAGAACGAGCTGCATGATGAAGCCCTCCGAGCCTACCAGCTGGTTCCTTCAAAAGATGCGTTACTTGAAAAGCAAGCCCAGAAACTTGCTGAATTGAAGACAGTATTTGAGGAACGTAGACGCGATGTCGGCATGGGCGGATTCATGTGGACCGACTTTTACGAACAAGTAATCCAATCAGCCGCATCCCAGCTTGAAGCGCTACAGGAGGCTCCCGACTATACCGACCAGCTATTGCTTCGGCGCGGTAGAGCATCGCTTCTGGCTGGACGCCCCTTCGAGTCTTGGCTCCTCTTCGAACGCTTAGCTCACGATTCGACTAGCAATTACTCGGAGCAAGGCCATTTGAATTGGATACTCGCCGCCAAGGAGCTCCATCGATTCACCGCAGCTATCTCAATCGCCAAAGACTATCTTAAAAGGTATCCAGGATCTGATTCCGTTGACGATGCTCTAATGTTGATCGCCAGTTCGTTGATAGAGTCGCAACAATATGATGAAGCGATCCAAGCCCTTACCGAACTGTCCGAGAACGCCGCGAATCATGATTACAGAGTCTCATCGCTCTACCAGCGTGGGCAATGCTACATGCGATTAGGCAATTACTCCGTGGCTAGAGCCGATTTCGACAATGTCGCATTCAATGCTTCTGAATCTATGCTTGCGCAACGAGCAGAACTCTGGTCCGGGATAAGTCAGTTTCTCGAGAGCGACTTCGAAAACGCCCTGTCAACCTTCAACGATCTTTACGCCTAAACCGAGAGTAGAGAATTAAAGGGAGAAGCCCTCTACCGTTCTGCCTGCTGCAAGTATTCGCTTTATTCTTACGATGAAGCAATCAAGTTGCTTGCTGAGTATTCCAATCGGCATGCTAGAGAATTCGAGGCCCAACTGCTTCTTGGAGATAGCTACTTTGCTCTAAACAGATTTCAGGAAGCCATTTCGCGCTACCAGACCATACCTATGGATGTTCCCGATCTAGCCCATCTCGCTGCCATTCAAACAGCATTTGCCTACGAGCAAGCCAACCAGTACGAAGACGCCATTCGTACACTGGAAAGGCGATCCAGACTAGAACGCGATCCCTACAATTTTACAGAAATCCAACTGATCTATGCCGAAATGCAATTAAACCGGGGCGCTACTAACGATGCCCTCGGGGCTCTGGATCTGGCGATTGCCCAACACGGCGACAACTTTAACACGGAGAATATGCTAGAGACTATTGAGCAGTTCGTCACTCTAAAGAAAGAAGACTACACCGTTCTCTACAAACGCGCTTTGGATCAGCGGAAGTACAGACTGGCAGCGCGATTCGGATTGCTCAGAGCCCTTGACTTGCGAGACAACGACCTTCTATTTCAGAGCAACGAAGCGTTCTTGGAATTGGCCAACGAGATTCCCATTGAAGAGCTTCCTCCCGAGTGCCTCGCCCATATTGGATTAGAGCTTGTCAAACTGGAATTTGAGAATGGCCCTCGACTCTTGGAGATCCTCCTCGACAAGTACCCGAATAGCAACTACGCGGCTTTCGCTTACTACGGATTCGCCAAGTCCGAAGAAGAAGCAGGCCGACTGGGGGCAGCCTTAGGATGGCTCAATCGCATAGGAACTCGCGACATCAACTCTCCCATCTACCTTGATACGCTTCAGCTAGAGGGCTCAGCCCGAATGCATCTCGGTGAATACGCTGCCGCTCAAGCGACTTTCGAAACCATTCTCTCGTTTAGATGGGCGAGCAGCAAACAAAAGGCAACCAGCCTACTTTCGCTCGCCAGACTCAAGGACCTACAGGGTCATCGCAAGCAGGCAATCGCCTACTGCCAGCGCGTTTTTACCCTCTACCCAGGAATTACGGATGCAGCCGCACAGGCCTATCTCGCCAGCGCCGAATACTTGGTCCAGATAGAGGAAACGGCAAAAGCGATCGAGATCCTAGACGAATTTCTAGGACGGCAGGAATACAGACGGACCGAGCAATTCAAGACGGCCAAAGACCTCTACTCGCGACTCAATGATGCTCAGGGAAAGGAGCAGAAATCATGAAGACGTTCACTTGGGCCTCCATGCTATTAGCCGTTCTCTCCGCGGCTTTTTCAGCATCCGACTCAATTGAACTAGCGAACGGAAAGACGATCCACGGAGTCTTGTCTGGCAGACAGTCGATCTATGTGGCTCTCACTATTTCTGAGGGTCAGAGTGAAGCTGAAATACGCCTTAATCCTAGTGACATAATCGGTATCCTGTTTTCGGATTCATCTTTGAAAGACGAAGTCATGAAGCAATACCCGGCCAGCGATCCTTATCAAACAACCATTCTCCTGGAGAGCCTCGTGAGAAAACGTCTACCCTACCTAGACCTTCTTTCACCTTCGGACGAAACGCTTTTCGCCATGCTACTGGAGTCTTATATCCAGTCTGGAAGGGCATCCGATGCTCTTGATCGGGCTAAACTATGGAGGACCAAACTCCGCGCGAACGAAGTTATAGACCAACTTGATGAGCTTCAAATTGTAGCGGCCAAAAACATCGGTAATTTGGAGGAGGCGGTGTTCTATAGCAAGAGATGGATCGACACTGGAAAGTCCGCTGTTCAAACCACATTGCCTTGGTGCATTCTCGCGGAAAAATCCTTGAACGAGGGGCAAATTGAGGATGCTCTTTGGCTTGCCCTAAATCCGATCGTCTTTACACATCCCAACGCTCCTAGATTCATTGAAACCGCCTACGAAATTGCTGTGTTCTCGGCCTATCAGCTCAATGAATTCGAATACGCGCTCCAACTTTACACCGACATGAAACTAAGAAAGCTGAATTGGCCCATTGATTCAGACAAAGCTGATATCCTAACCAAGCTTGAAAATCACGAAACAATTCGGTCTTCCCATCCTGCGTTGAGAGAGAATTCGTCTTCCAACGCTTCAAACGACCTACTCAAAGTAGTCGGCGCACCTTGAACTCGGAATCCAAAACATGCGTACATCCATAACACACACATTAGTCTTTTCTGGCTCCCTGCTTCTTAGCTTAAACCTGTTTGCCCAAGCGGACAATGCCACTAAAGTTAAGAGCTCGTCGCTTTGGAACATGATAGAACAGGGCGGCTGGGCGATGGTTCCTCTTGGGATCTGTTCGCTGGCTCTAATCTACCTTATAATTCACAGCCTACGAGAAACCAAACCCTCGCGTTTTGGCACAGAGTTCTTTGGAGCTCGAATGCAATCATTGTGTGAAAGCGGGAAGCTCGAAGAAGCGCTCGCTGCTGCCAAACAGGAACCCACTCTTCTAGGGAAAGCGCTCGCAGCGGCGCTCCCAAAGCTAACAGAGGAAAAGCGCGAATCGGACCGCGAAAAGGTGGAGGATACTATCCAGGAGCATTTTGAACTGGAAGAGCATAGCATCGGACAGTGGATACACTACATCAATGTGATTGCAACAGTTTCCCCCATGATTGGACTACTCGGAACAGTTAGCGGAATGATTGGCGCCTTTCAAACGATGTCCGCTGGCGGCATGGGTAGGCCCGAGCTACTAGCAGGTGACATTGGAGAGGCTTTGATTACCACTGCTACCGGTCTGTGCATTGGTATTCCAGCAATGGTCGCTCACTCCTACTTCAACAATCGCCTAAATAACCAGCTCGTAGAAAATACTCAAAGGGCTAACGCCATTAGCGAAAGTTTGTTGAGCCCATCCAATTAACCCATCAATGCGTATTTCCGGTGGTAAAGCTCGAGGGGTTGAACTTCGAGTATCCAAAAAATCTGTTCATCGTCCAGCTATGGATCGATTGCGCCAAGGAATCTTCTCGAGCTTAGGACAAACCGTGATCGATGCTCGCGTTTGCGATCTTTATGCAGGAACCGGTTCCTACGGTCTCGAAGCACTAAGTCGAGGATGTAACTCTTGCTGCTTTATCGAGCTGAACCGAAATGCCTGTACTATGATCAAGGACAATTTGGGGATTGTCGCTAAGAGTATGGGGGAGCCTAGTTTAATTGCGAAAGTGATACAAGGAGACGCAGTGAAGACTGTTGGTCAGATGGACGAAAATTATGACATTGTTTTCGTGGACCCTCCCTACGACACAATTGCCCATTCAGCCCCAAAACTCTTCGCTGCCCTAGATCACGTGTTGAGTGACATTGGCCTCGTTGTATTCGAGATGCCAGGGAACCTAGAGATCGTTCCCGAAGGCTGGATTCTAAAAAAGCGACTCGGGAAGGGAAACAACCAGCCAACCGCGTGCCTTTACAAGAGGGCTTGATCAACATAACCGGGGCTTTAGGTTGGCATGAGAGAATAACCGAAAATCTCCAACTCGAACTCTAGCTTCGGAATCGGTGGTTCAAAAATGAGAGACCTGCAACTACAGCGGTTTCAGTGCGAAGCGGCCGACCCCCAAGATGGGCCAATTCAAATTCCTCAGCTCTCAGCGCCCTTCTTTCCGATCTCGTCCATCCACGCTCAGAGCCAATCGCAACAACAATGGAGCTTTGGGAAAACTGAATGTCTGCCAGGTGGCGCTTCGCTTCATAGTTGTCCATGGCGATCCGTTCGCCACTGAAGTCCAATTGAGCGATTGCCTCTTCTAATGAAATTCCAAATACAACGGATGGGATAAGCGTACTGAACGCTTGGGCCGCACCCGCGACAACATGCCGCCTCCATTCTCCTGTTTTCCACAATTTCGAGTTTGCATAGGAGGGTTCGCCCCTTTCGGTCGAGACAAAGGTTAGGCTTCTTGCTCCAACCGTAGTCGCCTCTTGTAATATCTTCCGATTGGTTTGCGGGCGCGACAATCCAACAATGACATCAATGGGTGGCAATGGCGGCTCTTCTCGGTTCAGTTCGAATTGTAGATCAACGTACTTCTCCCCAATACGAGAGAGAATTGCTTTTCCGCTCTTTCCATTGATTATCCCCGCATCAAATCGGTCCCCCGTCTTTCGTCCCAGAATTTCTGTTACGTGATTGATTCGAACGTCGTCTCTCGCGAATCTAGTACCGGTTTCGTTCTCCTCGAATAAAACGATATTCATCGGTACACTACTTGAACAAACCCGGCAACCAAGTCGTCAAGAAAGGCACGTAGGTAATCAGTAATACTCCAATTACAAATACCGCTAATAGCGGCAAAGAGGCTTTGATCACTTCCGACATCGGCTTGCCGAATCGGTAAGACGCCAAGAATAGATTCATCCCTATAGGGGGCGTCAGGTAGCCCAGCTGCAAGTTGGCTAGAAATATTATTCCAAGGTGAATCGGATCGATGCCGAACACAACACCGAGTGGAACAATGAGAGGCACAATAACAATGATGGCCGAAAAGATATCCATCAAGCAGCCCACCAGAATGAGGGCTCCATTTAGCGCCAGAAGAAAAAGGAACTTCGATTCAATCGTTGCCTGAGCCCATTCTACCATTTGATCAGGAATCATGGCGAAGATGAGATAGTCCGTCAGACCCATGGCCACCCCTAGAATCAGCAATACCCCTCCGACTAGGAGACCGCATTCTGACATCATCTGTGGCAATTCAGTACGTATCCGCGCTCTACGGACCCATCTGGCATCGACCAAGTAAAGCAGGAATGCGTAAAAGGCTGATACCGATGCAGCCTCGATCGGAGTGGCAAAGCCACTGAACAAGGCAAACAGAGCCACGATGGGTAAGAACAATTCTCCCAACGCGCCGACAAACGCTTTTCTAATTTCCGCCCAATCAAGCGGAGCTCGAACGATACTAGCCTGCGGCTGTCTCCAAACACCCCAGGCGATCGTCATTAAGACCAATAGCGCCCCGGGTATAGCTCCTCCCAGAAAGACGTCGGTGAGCGAGAGGCTCACGAGCTTGGTGTTGGTTGCCACCACAGCATACAGAATCAAAGGCAGACAGGGGGGGAAAAGAACCCCAAGCGATCCCGCTCCCGTTAGCATCCCAATGCTAGAGCGCTCACTGTATCCCGCAGACTGCAGCACCGGCATCAATAGTCCACCGAGTGCCAGGATTGTTACTCCGGAAGCCCCAGTAAAGGTAGTGAAGAACGCGCAGACCAAAACGGTCACAATTACCGCTCCCCCACGGACTCCACCGAATATAGATTGTATCAGCCTGATAAGACGCTTCGATGAGTCCCCTTGAGCCAGAAAGTATCCCGCCAAAGTAAAAAGTGGAAGCGTCACCAGTAAAGGGTTACTAATAAAACCATAAAGCGTTTGGGACTGGGTTTGGATCGTTATCTCGACTCTCTCTTCTGGGAAATAACCGCTCCAGCCCCAGTTCATGATCAAGGCCATACCTCCTATTGCTACGTAAAGTGGCGCGCCCGCAATCGTGGCCAGAACGAGTAGCGCTATCATCGGCCAAACAAATCCCTCAACGTCTTCAAAGGAATGCGTACAGAAAAAGTACAGAACGACCCCAGCCACAACCGGGATCAGGCGCAAGTACCACGAGGGACCGCTAAACCAGATTATTCTCAATCCCAATAAAGCAAACCCGGCAGGCATAACAGCCATGAACACCCACACCGGAATGCCAAAGAACAAGACTTCATCACCAATGCCACCTGTATTGATAAACTGGTAACACCCTATTCCGATGGCAAAGGTCACAAAAACGGAGACCGAGGCGCTAAAAGATCGAGCCGCAGTCGCCCAAGGTCCTTTCAGGAATGCGGTAAAAGTGGAAAGAGAAAGCAGCCGATTTTCTCTCGCCGCGATCGCCCCTCCCGCCATCGCGACAAAAAGGACAAGATGCTGCAGCATTTCAGCTGATCCTGAAACCCCCGAATTAAATCGCCGCAAAGCGATTTCCAAAAGCGGGAGCGCCATCATCACTCCCAAGGCAGTTGAAATCAGCCAATTTTCCGTTGAAGCCCAGATCGCGTGGCTCTTCGTAGCCCATCCCAAATTTTCAGATTGGCTATTTTGATTCGGCGAAGAGGGGTCGTCCGCATTTTCCACGAGAAATTGCTAGTGTTCGCTTATTGAAACGCAAGGGGAAAGCTAGCGTGCTAAAACGACCGACGATTCATCCGCGGTAGAAGAGAATGCTAAGACAAAAGCCTATTCTCAAGCAAGGTAGCTTAGTTAGCGCCGGCCCGGTAGGTCGTCAAAATCTGAGTCACTCGATCCCAGATCTCACCCGGTACCGTGTTGTCGCGAATATGACCATAGGCTTCCGTCGAGACGGCCTGCCACTGGCTTCTTAAGTCATCATTCATTTCCTGACTCTTTAAATTCCAACTATCGACCATGACCCTGATGGATTCTTCACTTTCGTTCCGGCCAGATGCAGTCATCTCCTTTCCCGCTTCAACCGCAGCGGCTTTCATCGCATTCTGCTCCTCGGGAGAGAATCGATTCCACATGGCCTTCGTAATCACGATCGCCCCCGTTATTGGCGTATAGTTAAAATCCAGCATGTAGGGAGCTGTGCTATAAGTCTGGCTAGCGAGCGCGTAAAAAGGTGGCATAGGAACGGTGTCGATCAACCCGGTCGTCAAACTGGAAACGATCTCCGTGCTGTCTATGGCAATAGGCCGAAATCCCATTTTCTTTAGGAGATCCGTTTGCTTAGGGTCCCCTGCCCAGGTGAATAATTTCGACTCACGCATATCCTCGGGCGTCAAGATGGGCTTCTTGCTGAATATATGCACCCAACCGCTGTCAATCCAGCAAAGTACCACAAACCCTTTACTCAAAATTCTCTCCTCAAGCACCGGAGCCATTTTTTCCATTACATGCTCGAGCTCGCCAAAGTTTCGGTACAAGAGCGGAACCTTCTGGAATATTGCCACGCTTTCATCGATTTCAGAAAGACCGATTCCTGTGAGCAAGGCCGCGTGCAAACGATTGATCCGCATTTTTTTAATCAATTCGCTCTCACTTCCCTGGCTTCCACCCGCGTAAACGATCAAGCTTGCCTTGCCATTTGTACCCGCCTTCCACTCTTGCCCCATCTTCCGAAGGGTTTTGTCAAAGGACGTATCTTTGGGGGCCAAGGTTGCCAGCCGCAAGGGAGCGCCCAATCCCGAGAAAGTCGAAAATATCGCCAGTAAAGAAGCGACTAGGAGGCTACGTTTGAATGGAGTTGAAAAGGTCATGATGCAGATGTCGTTCTATCGACTCAAAGAGAAGCTCAAGGTTAATGTATAATGAAACACCAGATTGCTAGAATCGTTTCATTATTTAAGTAATATCACAAACGAATAGGGCCTCCATCCTACCTACCGCGGTTGGAATCATGAATTTTGTAATCCCTTTTCAACAATTCACTTAAGGGCTCAAAACCTCAAAAAAACAACCAGTCCAGTCGGGTTAAGAGCCATTTTGCTCTTCTTTGGTAAATCGAGTTGGAAAGCCGCCAATCGGGACGAGCATCCAAGTCAATTGACAGCGCCTGGTTCAGCAAAGCAACGAACAGTTCCTTGTCTTCTTTGGCAACTGCGACGGATTCCGCGTAGGCGACATAGATAGACGCCATATTGCCCCCTGACAATTGCTTTGCTTTTGTGAAGTGGCTCGTTGCGCTCTCAATCGGGTTTCCCTCACCTCCGATACGACTCATTTCATAGGTGATGAAAAACCCATGCAATGTCCCAAATTCCCAATCCGGATCCAATTCAAACGCGCGTTCCATTATGGCTTCCGCCAAAGCCAGGTCACCTAGGGTCGAAGGGTTGTCAAGAGAAAGGGAAACCGCAGCAGCCCATGACAATCCCGTCCAGTAGAGGCTCTCAACGTCCTCTTTCGAGAGACGACTGAGCGCCGACTCCGAATCCGCTCTCAAGGCTTCCTCGAATTCCGGATACGAAACTTCCAGAGCCCGCATTCCATATCGCTTCGCCCTAAAATAAAGCCCCTTTGCACGATCTCTCAGCTCGATCGACCGATCGTACTCCTCTTCTTCAACCTCATCCGCCTCAAGTTGCACCCATCCATACCCGTATTGCGTGAAACCGCTTGATAGCGCAATCAGGAGACTTTCATGCTCTGGCGTTTCAGCGAGGACGCTCTCCATCAGTTTTAGACTAAAGGGCAGCGCATCACCAACTAACTCAGGGTCTTCGTCGGACGAAAAGACTGTGCCGCCTCCCGAGAGGGCGTCGCCGAGCTGGTTCATTGCCATTTTCTTAATCGAGCAACCACTCGAAAAGACTAGGAATGCGAATGCAATGCCGCTGTGGGTCAGGACAGACTTCATTTCCGACCCAACCTAAGACGCGAAAGGAATTTTGCAACTATTCAGCACTCGGGGAACCCAGATCAATGGGGCTCCCTCCGAGAAATGAGTCAATGCGAGAGACTTGGCCGCGTGGACAAATTCCGGAACGAGCCCGCTCGAGGGCTTTTGAGTTCAAATTGCGGGCTGCGACCCGAGGAATATTGTAATACATAGAGGCGAGCAAACGCGATTTGGGCACGAAAGAACCGAGTCGGGTGACATGAGCGAATTTGTCCACGTGGCCTAAATGCCGCTCAAAACGATTCTTCCTTCTGGCTGGGAAGGTCTTTGTTCGGACTCCTCGGTTACAAAAAAGGATATTGCCTCATCCATGTCCTTGATGGCGTCGTTGGACGAGAGATCAAAGAAAGCGAGTCGGCTACCTGCCTCCCCTTGCTTCAGCGTTCCCGCCCAAACGGGTTCACTATCCGGCGATGCTTTCGCCCACACATTGTAGAATTTCCCCAATCGGCTTTCGGGTATGTTTTCGATTCCAATAACGCCGATCTTGATCTTCCGGTCATAGATAGAAAAACCGCCGATAAACGCTTCGGTATCCACTCCCCCCTCGGACTCAGGAGGAAGCCCCTCTCTTGAAAACCAGTACGCTTCGGCCAGCCCAGTCAGTTCCAAAAGGCGGTCCTGGAATTCGTCTTGGTCCTGATTGCCCGCAAAGGTCGCTTTTTGCTCCGGATTCCCCAAGTCACTCAATACAATATCGCTCTCTGAACCATCCGCTAGTCTCGCCACTTGGCTGCTCTCGCTGCGGTCTTCAGGATTCACGGTAAACGCAAAGAGTACCGCGACACAAGCAGCGGCAGCCCAGCCACCCCACGATAGAAAATTCACGATCGGGGTCTTTTTAGAATCGCTTTCAGTCACCGCCTTTGCGCGACTTGTATCCAGGTTCGACATGACATTCGAATAGATCTGGAACGATGGATCGAGTTGCTCGCATTCGAGCGCGTCGGCTTCATTCACCCGCTGCCATTCGTGAACCGCAGTCTGCAATTCGCGATCCGACAACAGTTGGGACTCCATTTCCGAGAGTTCCGCTTCCGGAAGAGTCCCTAAAGCGTACTGTAGAGCCTTCTCCTGTAATTCTTCCTTATTCATAACAATGTGACATTAACTGTTTAAGACGCTGCATTCCTCGCCGCATGGACGTTTTTACCGTGCCTAGGGGTATTCCTAGGGCGTCTGAAATTTCCTGTTGTGTGAGCCCTTTGCTAATCGCTAGCGAAAGGCTGTCTTTCTGCGCTTGAGGTAGCTTATCCAGCATGGAGCGCATTCTGCCGATCTCCTCCTTGACCGCTACCGTTTCTGAAGGAGATCTTTGATGGGATAGGACTGCCTCATTTGATTGAAGCGCCATCGGATCCTCCACGACAGACTCAGGCTTCATCCGACGCAAACGATCAATGCAAAGTCGCTTCGTTACCAAAACCGCCCAGCTGAAGGGACGAGATAAAGCCGGGTTGTACCGCGGAGACGTTTTCCAAATTTTGACGAAAGCATCTTGAAGCACTTCCTCTGCGATCATTCGATCACGCAAGAACTTGAACGCGTACGAAAAGAGAGGACGCGAGTAGCGAGAGTAGAGCTCATCAAACGCTCCACGCTCACCGGCTGCGATACGCCGTATCAACTCAGCCTCAATGCTGGCATCATCCCTCGGTTCGCTCATACCTCAAATCATTGGTCCGGCACCGGCGTGCCTAAGCTTGAAGGCAGCGAAGTCCCGCCCAGATCCGAGTCATCGAACTCCAGCTCAAAATGATCGCTCAATTCCCCGATCAGCTTTATTAAAGCCATTCGAAGCACCTCGTTATACTTGGCCGTGGTCCGTGTCTGCGACATCATCGGGAACCCTCCATCGGCATACCTAAAGTAACCCAACTTGTTCCGGCTTCGGCCTTGGGACGTCTCCTTCAGCGACGCATTTAGCCGAACCTCGATCTCTCCGAGCCCATTGCTTCCCCACTTGTGCACAAACAACTGCATTTCCGGCTGATCCTTCGGCACTCTCGCTCCAAACCGGACGATCTTGTAGGCCATGGGGAACTCCGCCAGATCCAGAACTTCGATCAAGGTCTCCTCAATGTCGTAAAACCGGTCCGCCACATTTCCCTCATCGTAGACATTATCGATTACAGTAATGTAAAGTACCTGATCCTGGCTCAGGTATATGAAGGGGATTTCCTTGGCGGCCTTGAGATTCGCGAGGGCCAAACCCGGCAAAACCAGGAGCGCCAATATGAGTCTCATTGTTTTCATTGTCATCAGCATAGCGGGAAACGACCTCAATCGAGATCGATTCTAGCAAAAATGAGTTCGTTGACCAGTGTTCTTTGGATTCACTTTTCAAGATGCAGTCCCACCAAACGTCTAGGACAATCGATCCAGGCGGAGCCGCTGTCTCTCATCAAACAGCCGCATTTCTAGCAATTTGAGGGCGGCCGCCATCCCAAACCCCACGCCTCCTGCGATAAAGAACCAAATGATAATCTGGTACTTAACCGCTTCCGTCGGCAAGGCCCCTGCCAAAATCTGTCCGGTCATCATTCCGGGCAGGGCAACAATACCCGCCGTTGCCATCGAATTGACCACTGGCATGATACCCGTTCGGATGCAGTCCCGGAGATAGGGCAATATCGCCTCTCGAGACGTTTCCCCCAAAGCCAATCGCTGCTCGATGATCGCCCGATTGTCGTTCAGGGCCGACGTGAGACGGTCCATGGAAAGGCTGATCGCGCTCATCGTATTGCTCATGATCATCCCCAGTAAAGGGATGGCGTATTGTGGCAGGTACCAGGGATCCGGCTTCACCACAACCAGAAGCCCAAACAGCGCGATCGCAAATGAGGATACGAAAAGCGTAGACGCCCCCAGTCCAAAAGACCTCCAGCCTTTGAGCCGCCTTTTTTGCCGGGCCATGATTTCGCGGGAGGCAACGATCAGCATAATGACCGCCATGATCGCCACATACGACAGCTTCCCTTCCGCAAAGAGAAATTTGAGAACATAGCCTATCGCAAACAGCTGTATTACCAGTCGGACTGAAGCGATCGACAAGGTACGAGTGACACGCAATCGATAGTACGCCAACAGTATTCCCAGCCCCACTACAATGGTAGCGGCAAATCCAATATCCCAAAAATCAAGTTCTATCGCGCCACTCATTTCGTCAATACCGCCCTATCCAATTCCGTTAGCGACTGGTTCTTCATTTCCAAAATACGATGCCCCACTCTGCCAGCCTGATCTTTGCTATGCGTAACCCAAAGAGTTGGGGCTGACTGTTCCCCGATATAATCCAGTAACACTTGTTCCACTACGCCTGAGCTGTTTTCATCCAAATTGGCCGTTGGCTCGTCCAGCAAAAGGACTTCTGGAGATCGATCCAGCATTCTTAGAATTCCCAATCGCTGCCGTTCCCCCATCGACAGGCGGCTTGGGGCCCATTCACCCGCATCGTGGGGCAAGTTAAGCTTCTCAAGATCTTCTTGGCTCGGGGGCTTTGAGAAGTGAAGGTTCACGGTCTCCTCCCACCAAAGAATCTCAGCGGCCAAATAGCCCACCCGCTTTCTCCATTCGGGAGGACTAAAACTCTCTCGCCGCTTTCCCCAAAGAGAAACGTCACCCTCATTGACGACGAGATCTGCAATCGCTCTCAATAAAAGTGACTTGCCCGAACCAGAATCACCGAGGAGACAGACAACCTCACTTCTAGCAACGGATAAATCTAGATGCTCCCATTCGATGAAACTCAAATTATGAATGTTCAACCCCTCCATCTCGCTAGTCATCTCTATCATACTCCAAACAGTCGAACCCATCTGTGGCAAGGGATAGTTGCCAATCTGAAAAGATCTCTTTCTAATCCAGCTAAATGAGTAATTCTATACGAATAGGCATCGCAGGAGCGCGATTCGGGGAAAAGCATGCCGCGGCTTTCAGCAAAATCGAGGGAGTCGAATTGGCCGGTGTCGCTGACTTAGACGAAGAAAAACGTACCTCGTTATTCAATACATACGGCTTCAAACAGCAATTCGAGACCTGCCAATCCCTAATCGAGTCCGAAAGCCTAGACGCCATCGTTATCTGCCTACCCTCCCTTCTGCATGAACGGGCGATCAGCGCTGCCTTCGACGCCGACATTCATGTTCTATGCGAAAAGCCTCCAGCGGTCAACGAAAGCGAAATGTCACGCATCGTGTCCTCGGCCGGGTTTTGCGGAAAGACATTCATGTGGGCACGACAGCAACGCTTTTCGCCTGAAATCAAAACGGCTCGCAAGCTTGTTGCCGAAGGGGCGCTAGGCGATGTCTATCGAGGGGAAGCCTCATGGCACTGGGGTTGGTGGCCCTTTGCCAACGACAACTGGAGAGGCAGTCGCGAAGAAGGGGGCGGTGCCCTTCTGGATATTGGTATCCACATGATCGATTCACTTTGGTACGCGATGGGCTGTCCCGATCCAGTAGAAGCAATGGCCTCAAGCCACAGTCTCTTCCTCAAAGATCGCGTACCCGATCCCGACCTCGTCGCCGAGGATTCCGTTTTCGGAATGGTCCGTTTCAAGAACGGGGCTAGCCTCAATTTTTCGTCTATGTTCTTTGGGCATGTCGAAGGTCCGAAATCGCACTGGGGCGCTCCCACCGAGCAATCCATCCGGCTTTTCGGCACCAAAGGATCCGTTGATCTGGTCCGGGGGGAACTCACACAGGCCGCTAAACCCGCAGCCCTAGTCAAATCCTACACCAGCCCCACAAGCGAAGATGAGTGGTTCATCCTCCAAGCCCAGGAATTCCTCGATTCAATCAAAGAATCACGGGAGCCTGAGAACAATGGCAAGCAGGGTCTCACCTTGATGAAGATGCTCGATGCCCTGGCTCAGTCCGCAAAGGAAAAAAGAGCGGTGCCCATCAAAGCAACCCGTGACCTCGATGATTTATTCGGCGGGTTATGATAAGTTTACTAATATTAAAACCCATTTAGGGTGACTCTTCTACGAGTGAATAGAAGCCTAGCTGATCACCCAAATTTATGCCGCTGAGGATCTGATTTGAATTTGAAGTATAATTCAGAGTCGGCTGATTCGCTACAAATTCAACCGTCATCGGTGACCAATCTTTCGCATTGGTTGAATAGTCTATCCTATAGGTTACGCCAGCAGATAATTGAAGGTCTCCCACTATACCAGAGCCTCCCCAACGAACATTTCGGATTACTGGGGGTCCCTGAGGAAAAGTCGAGGCAGACACATTAATCTGAACCTCATAACGGTTATTGTCAGTGTCTCCCTCATCATTGAACGCCTTGGCGTCGAAAACATAAGTTCCATCCATGGTGGGTAGCCCCTGAACCGAAATGATGTTTCCATCAATCATTCCGTCTACGAGAGTTCCATTGGTATCACTGGTCATTGTCAGCCCAGGTGGAAGAGAGCCCCGGATCTCCCAACGAGAGGCAACTTTTGGAGCTCCGGTCACCGTAAAACTAATTGCCAGTTCCACCCCAACCTCTGCTTCGAACGGACTATTCCCTGGCGCTGTATTGAACTGGGTCGCTCCTGCCGTCGCATGGAACACGCCCATCGTCGTAGCTACATACGTCGTCAGCTTAACCACCTGAGAAAAGGGTTGGCTAAGAGCCTTCTCCAATACCACCAGTACTCGAACCGCTGGCGAACGTTGCAAGAGCATCCCTAGCATTAGGATAGCGAACTGTGCACGAACGAGTCTTACTTTTAAGCTAAAGAGGTTCATCATGTTCGAACGTTGTTTCGGTTCGTTTAATAAGGGCTAAATCAAAAAGAGACAAAATAGGTAAAGTAAGTAACAACCGTTAGTATCGATAAACGCACATATTTTCAAGTCTTAAGGCATCGTCTCACTCTACGACAAAGAGCTCGATCAGCCCGACGCCTTCCGTGCCGCCAACCCCATACAGCTGGAACGTGTACACCCCCTCGTTGAGGGTCAGCAGCAACGCGGCGTCCTTCGAGCCGGCAACCAGGTTCTTGCCCAGCGCGTCCAGCGCGGCCGCAAGCTCCGCGGCATTAGCCCCCTCCCCCCAGTTGTCGTTGGTTGTCAGCAGCTGGCTCCTGCCCTCGTCAAAGAGCGTCTGAAAAACGTTGAGCGCCGGGTCCGCCAACGCCCCGGGAACGGACTGTTCCGTCAGCTCGGGCCCCAGGCCTCGGACCAGAACCGTCTTGGTCGAGCCGCCGAGCACCGTCAGACCCCCTATCATGATGTCGCCGCCCGTGCCGACCAGGCCACGCGTCGCCAGGTTCGCCAGGTTCGCGGTCGCCGTGTCGTCGATCGTCAGGCTACCTGCATCAGAGGTCGCCGACCCACCGGCATTGGTCACTTGAACGGTGTAAGCCCCTTCATCCGCCGCGGTCGCGGTCGGTATAATGAGCGTCTGGCCCGTCTCGCCCGCCAGAGCGACGTCGTCTTTGAGCCATTGGATCGAGTCCACCACTCCGCTTGACTCGAAGAAGAACTGGGCCCGCCCCCCGGTCGGAACGCGTGTCGAGCTGGGTTTGCGCAAGATTGTCGGAGGATCAGGAAGAGGTGGCGCGGCGACGTTTATCACGATGGTGCTTGCGGTAGTCGTGTCCCCGCTCAAATTCAAACGGTCCCAAGGTTTAATCGAAATACTGTAAGACCCGACAGCGGTTGGGGTTCCTGTAATCGTGCCTACACCGCTGTTCAGGGTATCACCTGAGATACCAGGAACGGACAAACCGGGTGGGATCTCACCTGTCACCTCCCACGACCGAACCTCTTCAGGGGTTCCCGTAATCGTAAATGCCAGATTGAACGCCTCTCCCACTGTTGCATCCGCGGGCGAGGCAGGTACAATAGAGTACGTCGTGGCTCCCGCGGTCGCATGAAACAGTCCCATGCTGGTCGCCACCCAGGTGGTCATTTTGACCATTTTCGCAATGGGAGCCGAAAGGGCCCGCTCGTATTGTAGTACATATTTAACGACCGGTGTGCGCTGGAGTAGAGCGACGAGGATAAAAATGCCCACCTGAGCGCGAGCGAGTTTCATTTGGATCCACATTAGTTTCATATCGTATCTTAGTTTGAGGGTTAGAAGAATATCGATGCTAGTTACAACCGCAACCGCCGCCGCCTACACCTTCGCCGCCCGTTGAAGCTTCGCGAGAAAATTGTATATGAGAATTCATTACGGAGGCCATTTCATCACGATCGGAACGCATGGTATAGTCCGACAAGTTCCCTTTCTGATAGGGCTCGACGGTGGCGCAACCCACGCCAAATGCGACGAGGACAGCAAGGGTAATCCCAGCGAAAATCTTTTTGGATATCTGTTTCATTCTGCTAGTAGTGCTTGAATTTGATGGGTTAGGTTTTCTACCGACTCTTTGCCATGCCAGCCCTCATGCGCGAATCGGATAACGCCTTGGCGATCCACTAAAAAGGAAGACGGCATAACGCTGATTTCTGCCGCTTCCACCAACTGCTGCCCGGCATCGTGCGGCGTCGCAAAGCTCGGCTTTTGCTTGTTGAGGAAACGTTGCATCTGATTTGCCTTTTGGTCCACGCTCACGGCGACTATTTGGAATCCCTCATCCTTGAACTTCTGGTGCAATTTCTCCATTTCCGGGAAAGCCGCTTTGCAAGGAGCGCACCACGAAGCCCAGAAGTCCACAAGCGTCACTTTTCCTTCCATTTCCGGCACTTCCCCCTCGAGAGCGAAATCTTCCAAAGTTGACGGTAACTCCGTGCCCAAACCCCACCCTTCTGCTTGAGTCAACGACACACAGGACAGGGCCGCAATTGCCGCCAGATTAATTTTCAACCAGATTTTCATAGAATTTAGATGTTTGCTGTATCCCAGAATTCATGACGATACATCCTTCTGCTCCAAACGTTCCTTCCACCAGCTTCAACCCTTCTTCCTCGCCCAGGACGAAAACTGCGGTGGAAAGGACTCCTGCCTCTAGACAGGAGTTTGCGGCGATGGTTACCGCTAAAATGCCATTGATAACCGGCCGGCCAGAGCGGGGATCCAAAATGTGCCCGAAACGTTGCCCGCTATGCTCAAAGAAACGGCGATAGTCCCCAGAGGTCGCGATCCCTAAATTAATGGCGGCCAGACTGCCCCATGAGGATCCGGGGATTTCCGGATTTTCGAGACCGATGTGCCAGGCTGGGCTGTTCGGAGGCGTTCCGATTGCGTGAATGTCTCTGCCAAAGTCCACGAGGCAACCCGTCAAGCCATGTCCCACCGCGATCGCCGCCACTTTATCCACGGCATACTCCTTGCCGAAGCCTCCCAAATCTAGTGACATTCCTTTTTCCGGTAGAAATACACTTCCCGGCTTTCGCTCAACTTTTCTCCATCCCACCAGAGAACGCGCGCTCTCGACCTCAGTATCGGATGGCAATTGTGTGTGGGTTCTCCGGTAATCCCATAGGTGGATGAGCGGCAGCATCGTGGGGTCCAAAACCCCTTGGGTCATGAAATGCAAATCGTCGCAAATCGCGAAAATGGACTCTACTTCCGTATCGATCTCAGTCCACGCAACGCCCGCATTCCGGTTGATCTCACTGATGAGACTATTGTCCCTAAACCGTGAATACTTGGTTTCAAAATTAGCTACCCATTGCACCGCCTCTTTTGCAAAAGCTGCAGCCTGGTCATTGCTTTCCGCGGTAAACTGCACCCGACAATACGTTCCCAAGGCCTTGAACCGCAAATCGTACAAGCCACGCTTCGGGTCGAATGAAACCCGAGCATCAATTTTCATTGCCGCTTGCTTTTCCATTAGAACCATAGTGACACGCCCAACGTTAGAACATCCGCATCTGGAAAAGCAGACTGCGGCGTTTCATCTTTTCCTTCCATCTCATAACGCTCAAAAGCCGCATCGACGCTAAAGCGATCCCCAAACTTGTAGATCACTTTCACCCCGTAAGTATGGGTGTCGAACTTCGCCAGCCGGTAGTCTGCGGAATAAAAGGGGGCCACACCTTGAAGAGAGGCACGAGGGTCAATTACGGTTCCGGTCAAATCAAGCGTATAGAAATCCGCAGAATTTTGGGTATAGTAACGGTATTTCGGGCGAATAATCAGATTCTCCCCAATTTTCTGATACCACTCCAGGTCAAAGGTACTGCTCTCCACTCCCCAGTTGTCATTGAAATAACGATAATCTAAATCCAGACTGCCTCCTGCTTTATCGAAAAAGCGCTTTACGTTGAAAAACCATATATGCCGCGTTCGGTCTGCGGGTCGGTTCTCCGCGAACGTCAGAGGCAGGAAGATATCTGGAAGAACTTCCGTTTCCCGCCGGATGATCTTGTAGGGGTCGCTCAAGTAGCCACTGAAATCACTGTATGTGTAATTTAAGGCCACAATCGTATTCGGATCGACTACCTGGCTTATGCCGAGAAAATAGTCGTAGCTCTCCTTTTCCCGATGGGCGTCAAAGAAGGTCGGTCTCACGTCGTCGTCAATGTACGATATGCCATAGCTCAGACCCGTGTTTCGCTTGTTGTACTCAGACGTTTGCGAATACGAGTAACCTCGAGATAGAAAGTCGCTTTCCGAGCTATGCGAGTACTGAAAGGTCGATTTGTGGATTCCGTGGGTCCAGTCCAAGTCGATCACTCCTGCTTCTCGAACATCGGTGAGATTGGAAAGGGGGACGTTAACGCCATCATCCGCAGGAACGCCATTCGGCGTCGCCCCTGAAATTGCATCGTGAACCCCGTGACCTTTGAGAGTAATCTGGTTGCTCACTTTCTTCTCGAAACCCATGTAACGGGAAATCACCCGAATTCGGTCATTGTCCTCGCTGTAGTCCTGCCATTTGACCGAAATGTGGTCTTCGGCATTCGATACTCTGGCCCCGAGCAAGTACAGATAGCCCGCAAAAACGAAAATTCGCACAGATCGGGGGAGAGAGAGAAAGATTGGTCGGCTCATAACGAGTCAATTGATAAGGGAAAAGCGATATCGAGCTTCTACGCGCGTAAAGGAAGCCCCGGTTTCAGCGAATGCTATGGAATCTGCAAAAAGCATCGGCTGTGACGAGCCTGATACACTCGCGATTCCACTGTTTACGGCCTTTTAAAAAATTTATAGCGGGACATTACTCGGAACTCCATGCCAGAATCCCTACTCTTACCAAAGCAACTCGTTCCTGCTAGGCATCTGTCACGAGTAACTGTGGATCCTTCAAAAAACCAATACCTATTTGTCTACGGCACGCTGCGAAGCGACCAACCAGAGCACCGAACCCATAGTCCACGGTCCCTATCTCGCTCGATCGCTTCTGTCACGGGGACGCTTTACGAGCTAGAGGAAGGTTATCCCCTACTAAGCGTACCTGCTCCTTCGATCCTATTGTCTGCTAGTCGAAACTGGCTAGGAGACTGGAATCGGGCCACGATGATCGACTTGGCAACTGTTCCGGGCGCTTCCCAGGAATCTACCCGCATCCGGGGAGAATTGATCGAAATACCCCTCGAGCCAGAGGCCTTAAACAAGCCCGACAAGTGGGAAGGGTTCAGTCTCGATCGACCAAGCATCTACCAACGAGTAATCGTCCCGGCAACCCTTGAGGATGGGAGGATGGTGGCCGCCTGGGCCTATGTAGCGACGCAAATCCCAGCCACCGTAAAGCTCATTCCAGATGGATTTTGGGAACGGCCCCATAAGCTCCGCTGAGAGGGAGGGCAGCGATCAGAAAGGAGACTCTTCCAAGTCGTCTAGATTACCTTCACCGGATTCGCTCGTTACTTCAGCAAGATTGCTATCCACCTCACCGCCACCGTTCTCAATCCGCCAAGCCTGCAGGTTCACGTAATACTTCCCTTTGTATTCGTTTCCTCGAATGTTAAAGCTGACTTTTACACGGTCTCCCGTGCGTACTTTTTCGAGAAGCTCGATTTTGTCCTTCGTACACTCGAATTTTACGTCTTGAGGGAATTTCTCTTCAGATGTGACCACAAACTCGCGTTTTTGAAACCCACTTCCGAAGGTTTGCGTGTCCTCTATCAATTTAACGGTGCCTTCCAATTCATACATACGGGTTATCATGCAACTCATTCAATCGATGTTAAGCAAAAAGTAGCTAGTTGGCTCATCTAATCTCGATCGCTTCTGCCGGCCATCTGAGCCCCCGTCATACACACGGATACCTGCTAGAGATCTAGCCGAAACTTTGGAGGTTCCGAAACGCTGACCCCAAACAAGGATCAGGGCGAACCTCACGAATTTAGTAAACGGTATTGACCAGGGAGGAAAGTCTATCGCTTTCGTTCAATGCGTCGCTAGAATTCAAATACGAATGCACTTTGTCAGGAGCAATCACAGACCAGCCCTGCAAGGCGCCAAACAATGCCTCTTCACGGTCTAGGTTCGCGACTCCATAGGCTAATTCTGCAAAACGGACCGTACTATCAAAATCGTCATGCCCAATCTCGTATAGAGAATCGTAATACGCACCATATTTTGAAGCGGATGACTCTATCGCAGCGAGCCATGATATGGAAATGTCCGGATTCCGTCGCGCAAATAATCGAGCGCTTTCCGAAGCGACGGAATCACGCTTGAAGGGACTCTGGAGATTTGAGTGAAATCGCTCAAGATCCTGGTACACTTCATTCAAAATGAGGTCTTTCGCAATAAAGCGAGCCCCTTTGCTGGTGACTTGGTCCTGATTCTCCAACGTCCAAGTCATCGCTCCCCTTGAATCCCGCTGTGCCCATTCGTCGATGACTGCATCCATGATCGCAGAGTCCACAAGGTCGTCGCTGGTAAAATCGAGCTGGTTTAGTGTCTGAGCCGGGTTTTCGGATACAACGTGAAACGCAATCAAGTCCGCAAGTTCCAACCTAAGACCCGGCTCCATCACCGTTTTCAACAAGTCCGCAGCGAGCTGATAATTTCGCTGTTCCGACAAGACCACTTCAAGCGTTCCGTGAAACATCTCGTTTTGCAAATCGCGGTCTATGTATTCACCACTTTCGTCGATCCAAGCAGAGTCAATCCAATCCCAGGCAGACACGGCATCGTATTTCGCCCAACCACCGGAAAGGGCGGTGGCCAGACGGGCTTTTTCAGAAGGCGTTAAGGAATAGAGCAACTCCAGAGCCCGTCTTGGATCCTGAGACGCAATGGATTGCAGCGCCAGACCCGCAGCTTCAAAGGCGCGGCGATCCTCCAGATCGAAGGAAAGCGCCTCGATATAAAATTCCTCCAGCTCGTCCAGATTTAGAGCCGAAAGTTTTCTCCCAAGTGTAAAGCCACCCTCCTTTTCCTGGGATTCTAGAAAGGAGCCCACAATTGCCTCCATCTGCCCATCGATCGGGCGCTCCGGAATCTCATCAACGGGGCTCAAGTCTTCCACCGGCTGAGCGGATTGAGCCACGAACGAGCCATTTACCCGCGTATCCTGAACCAGCTGGTCCGCCCAACGAGCAAGCAGAAAGCCGATCGAGCAAACTCCCAGAAACGCGATAACTACTTTGATAAAATTCAGCACCGCTGCCCTCCGGCAAGACTTTAAAACAAACTACTGGTTAGGCTCGATCTCTTTGAGAAACTTGAAGAGGTCACTGTTGGTCGAAAGGATCAAAGTCGTTTCGCTATCAAACATCTCCTCGTAAGTCTCGAGCGTTTTAATAAACTCGTAGTACTCAACCGACTTTGCGCTTTGGTTGAACGCGCTCGCATAAATTTCAGTTGCCTTGGCATCTGCCTCTCCTCGAATCGTCTGCACTTGTTTGTACGCTACCGATTCAATTTCCTGCAGGTCTTTCTCCCGTTTACCTGTGATCTTTGCCGCTTCACCCGCGCCTTCCGAGCGGAAACGCTCCGCGATTTGCTGACGCTCACTAATCATGCGCTGGAAGATATTCTGCTGTACGCTGTTATTGTAATTGATGCGCTTGAATCGCACATCCAGGAGTTCGATACCGAAGTCCGTCAATTTCGAGGCAGCGTTTTCAAAGATCTCCTTTTCGATCATTGCCCGGCCCGATGTAATGGGGTTTAGGATCCCAATATTCCCCGGCGCGTCCGCCAAAGTAGCGTCTTGGTTAGGCTCGCGATCTTTAGTCGTGCGAATGACTTCTATCAACTCGTGCTTGGCGATGGCATTAAGGGTTTCGCTTCGCAAAATATCGTTCAGTCTCGACTGGGCGCTACGCTCGTCTCGCAAGCGGAGAAAGTACTGCTTGGCATCACTGATCCGCCAGCGACCGAAAGTGTCTACCGAAATATAGGTTTTATCCTTGGTCGGCATTTCGGTGGGAATCCCGTCCCACTCGAGAATCCGCTTTTCGATCATGTTAACCTCCTGAACGAAGGGTGTCCTAAAGTGTAGGCCCGCCTCGGTGATCGGCTCTCCCACTGGCTTCCCGAACTGCGTGATGATCGCCTGCTTGGTTTCTGGCACGGTATAGGCCGATGCGAAGAGAATTACCAATGCAGCGAGTGCGGCGACAATAATTAATAGACCTGCTAATTTCTTCATCATTCTAGCGATTCTGAGTGTTCTCGTTGAGCTGCAAAAGCGGAAGGATTTGCTGAGCCTCCGCATCGATCACTATCTTTTTCCCCAGGCTAGGGACTACGCTCTGCATGGTTTCGAGGTAAAGGCGACGCTTGGTCACCTCCGGAGCTTTTAGATACTCCCTTAAAATGGCGTTGAAACGGGCGACATCCCCTTCGGCTTCATTCACTCGCTTGAGCGCGTAACCTTCGGCAGCCTGGATTTTTTGGTCCGCTTCCCCGCGCGCTCGAGGGATCACCTTGTTGTATTCACCGTTGGCGATGTTGATCATCTGCTCACGCTCCTGCTGCGCCTGGTTGACTTCGTTGAATGAATTCTGGACCGGCTGCGGCGGATTCACGTTGTTGAGCTGGACCTGGTCTACGTTCAAGCCGAGCTCGTACTTGTCCACCAGCGTCTGCATCTGAATAAGGGCCTCACTCGCAATCTCCTGCCGGCCAATAGTAATGACCTCGTCAACCGTCCGGTCGCCAATGACAGTCCGCATGACCGACTCCGATATATCGCGAAGGGTCCCTTTCGGCTCCCTCACCTTGAAAAGAAAAAGCTGGGGATCCTCGACACGATATTGGACGCTCCATTCGACTGTCGCGGCATTGAGATCTCCCGTCACCATACTGCGCTCAAAGCTACGCTCCGTCTGCGAAGGATTGAACTGGCTCGGATCGGTCGCCCCTCTGGTCGCGAATCCAAACTCCTGCTTTAGCTGGCGCTCGACCTGGACAATTTCGTAAGTATCGATCCCGAAGGGTAGCTTTACATGCAGACCGGGATTAACCGTCTTGATGTACTTGCCAAAGCGCAGAACAACTCCCTGCGACTCGGCCTGTACGGTGTACAGCATGGAGTAAGCTGCCGTTATCACTATAATCGCTACTAGGATCCATAGGATTGAACCCACTTTAGCCCGAAACTCCTTTAGACTGTTCGGTATCTGAAACTCGATATTCTCGCCCATGACCCCGATACTTCAGTTAAGGCGTCTCAACGCAACGCGAATCTCAACGTTCCCACAAAAGCCTACAACACCCGACTTTCTTGGTGGAAACCAGTCCCCTTCTAGCCGCTTTCCAGCTCAATCGAGCCCTCCGGACACAAGAAGAGCCGGCGATCTGAGATCGCCGGCCCAGGAATCCAACTCTTGTATGTGAGAAAAAGTCCCCAAAGAATATAGCCTGCTGTTACCCTAGCTGTCTCCGAAGAGACGATTCAATGGTTACTTAAACCCAAAACTACTTTACACTATCCTGGAATTTTGTCTATCAGTGCCGCTGGCACTTCATCCTAGTAATTAGTACGTAGGACTTAATTCAATACCTACTATGGGGGCAAATTGGGGCATAAGACGGTCGCCGAAAAACTATCAAATCCTTGGAAACCACGCCGTCCTTCCTAAATTCGAATCCTAAACTCCTCTCGAAAAGGACTTGACCTGAGCAAAATCAGATCGATGTTTATCCACTCAATTCTATCGCGGGTGTAGTTTAGTGGTAGAACCCCAGCCTTCCAAGCTGGTTGCGTCAGTTCGATTCTGTCCACCCGCACCATTTTCCGCCCCAGCGGAAAACGAAACCGCTGCTACCCAAGCCGAGAATTGAGCCACGCTTTTCTGCCCGCCAAGCCCGTTCCCAAGAAACGAACGCGGTAACTCGCTAAGCGGCCGACCAAGAAGTTCACCGCCAGCAAATTCCGGCTAGCTTAATGGCCAACTCCCGTTCATCGCCGTTGCTGTCCCGATCGTTCGGTCGGAACCAATAGTTGCTGTCGATTTCCAATTGAACCAGCTCTTCCGCGCTTTCCTTTAAGTCGATTGGGATTCTAAGACTTGATTTGCCTGTAAAACGAAAATCGCCCGCTTCAATTCCCTGCACCACCACCCTAAAGTGGAAGTCATCCGCATGAGGAAGCGGGGGAGCCTCAATCTCTAGAACAAGCCGTTTCGAACCTTCGGGAACCCAAAACCATTCCCGATAATTTGGCCCCACCCATCCATCCCCGTAGCGACCGCTAAAACTCCTTATGCTGGCATCCTTAGTTCGAACCGACTTCCAGATCGACCGAGCCAGCGGCGGTGATTTCATTGCCGCTAAGAGCAACGCGGTCAATCCCGAAAACGATTTCCCCGCTCGAAAATTTCGCTCACTAACCCTACCCCAATGCCGGGTAGACTCACACCGGTTGTTCGTTTTGTCCCCATGGCGACTTCCCATCGGAGTCGGCTCCAATCCACAGGTTTTCCGATAGAGCTCATAGGTTTGGCGGGCAATCGCTTCGCTAGAAAACCGTTTCAGCTGCGCTTCGCCTTTTACACGCAAGTCCTCTAGCAAGCGATCGTCCCGAAGCGCTGCTACCACCTTCTCCGCGATATCCTTGGAGCTCCGAGGATCAAACGTGACAACCGCCTCACCTCCAATTTCAACTAAGGGCTCGATATCAGAGCAAACAACTGGCACCCCGGATTCGATCGCCTCCGCCACGGGCATCCCGAAGCCTTCAAATAGCGACGGGTAAACGAGCGCTTTCGCTCCCTGATACAAGCAACGAATTTCGGTGGGGGTACGGTATCCTATATGCAGGATGTACTCCTCTAAACCAAGCGATCGAATCTTCTTTGCCGCAGGGTGCTCCTGATCGAACTTGCCGCCCGTGAAGATCATTCTCAAATTAGGCAACGACTCCCGGATAAAGGGGAAAGCCTCAACGAGTTTGAGATGGTTCTTGTGGGGCCAGCCGTGGGAGGGGAAAAAAAGATACTCGAAGTCGATCCCCATTTTTCCAAGGATTCTATCCTCTTTGGATTTGGATAATCGATTCGTCGGACTTCCGCTAGGTATATTCCAAATTGAAGTTACCGTCTCCGGCTTCACGCCATATTGCGCCACAATATCGCGCTTCACAAAATCCGATACACTGATTACTGCTTCGGAAGCATGGATCGACGTCAAGTACCTCGCATTCCGCGTAGCGATTTCCGCCTCGTCAAAGTGGTGCGGCAAATGGATGTGCTGCAAGTCATGAATCGTGAGTATGTTCCGGTAGTCCAGCAGCTCGTCATGCACATAGCCTCCAATTGAATGTATCAGATCGACGCTTATCATTCGCGAGGGGTGCTCAGATCCATCAAGTGCCACTACCCCAAGTCTTTCCAGATTCCCGCTAGGTCGACCCTCCGATCGGTCATAACTGACTCGCTCAGGAACCAGGGCAAAACGGTCACTGTCAATCAGCGCCATGTTCGAATCTGACTTGAACAGCCAATCTTGAAAAACCCTATCCGGACAGTACAGGTAGAACGTGTCCTGGCGGCTAACCTTCGCAAGAGCCGCCACCAGCTCATAGGCCATTTGTTCCAATCCACCGGCCCGGCCCAATACCATCCAGCGCAAATCGAGAAGTACATCCATACGATCGTTCTTAAAAACCGCCTAAGCCAGTATCGTATTATTCCAAAAGTGGATCATAGAGAATATTCTGCAATGCCGTGAATAAGGTTGAATCGGAAAATCGACCGCGAGTATCCAAACCGCCAGAGAACCATGCAACTGCGAAAAAACAAGGCAAGCTTCCGCTCAACCATCCACCCTGATTCATAGCCAATGACATCAAGGATCGTTCAAAAGGTCAGACTTCTAAAAATCGAATTCAAACCGAACTTCCCGCTTTTCATTCCTCCTCCGGCCTTACACCTTACGCGTCGACATGCCTACGCCAGACAGAACCGGACGACTTCCTGTGACTCCCCTATCCGGGTTTCTCGGCGCCGGCAAAACCACTTTGCTCAACCACCTTATACGCAACGCCGCTGGGGAGCGGATCGCCATCATCGTCAACGATATCGGCGAGGTAAACATTGATACTTCTCTCATCCAGTCAGAAGTCCGCCAGCTCGATGGAGCCATCGACCAGATTGTCGAACTCAGCGGAGGCTGCATCTGCTGCTCCATCCAAGACGATCTTGTCGCCGCTCTCTCGGAGCTAACCCAAAACCGACAGATCGACCGACTCGTCATCGAGTCTACCGGAGTCGCCGAGCCAGTATCTATCGCCCAAACCTTCTTCGCCGACGACATCACCGGTCGCCCTCTTGAGGACAGTGCCTGTATCGACTCTCTCGTTACCGTTGTAGATTCACCCTTTTTCCTGCGCGAGTGGAAGGCCCACGAGGAAAAGGGCACCCAACGAACGCTCCTTCGCCAAGAGGACGACCGCCCTATTTTCGAGCTGCTCATTGAGCAGGTCGAATGCGCCGACATCCTCGTGGCCAATAAAATCGACCTGCTAGACGAACAGGAACTCCATGAGCTCGAGGCAATCCTATCCAGCCTCAACGATCGGGCCGACATGATAATAGCCACCCAAGGGAAGGTCGAAACAAAGAAAATTCTTGGAAGGCAGCGGTTCAACCCGAAGAGCACGCTATCAGGCGCGAACTGGCTACGCTACCTCGAGACCAGCGAGCCAGAGAAGCCCGACATCGCCCGATTTCGTAAAACGGAGATTTCTCCCTCCACCCTCATTCAACCTCGCCTCAGTGCCGCGATCGGGGACAAAGAGCATGCGACCCGGCTCGTGGACACCTACATTTACCGAGCCCGCAAACCTTTGGACGCCGGTCGTTTTGCTCACGTAATCAACAAATCGATACCCGGCCTATTAAGGGCCAAAGGCTATTGCTGGATCGAAGGACAGAATGACGCCGTCGGCTTCCTGTCGATTACCGGTTCCACAAGCCGTTGCGACTTTCTCGGAAAATGGTGGGCCGCTGCTCTCGAGTCCGGAAAGATTGACCGCTCGCAAATCCCCCCAGAAGTTGAACGCAAATGGGAATCCCCCTACGGGGACCGTCGGCAGGAACTGGTCTTCATCGGCGTCAATCTGGACGGCCCTTCAATTAAGGCCAAGATAGACAACTGCCTGATCGAGTAGAGTTGAAACAGCCCAAGAGAGCAGCTTTTCCATCCCGATTTCTCTCAAAGATCATACTCTCTTCAATTTGCTGATTTAGGATCAGCACCAATGAAAAAATATGGCTGCTACTTTCCATTACCGCTTCATGCTGCCAGCTCGATGACAATCCGGGAATTGAGGAGGCGACCGTCATGTTGCCCGATCAGGAGCTCGCCTCCCTAGTGAATCGAGTAAACACACCCGTCAAATCGTAACGCACCATGAATCCAATACCTCAGAAAAGGGAATTAAATTTGAATATGTGGATACAGAAAATCATTTGGTCAGAGGTGAATCCTTTCTGTTTAAAACCGCTATCAGCAATCTACTCCAGAGCGCGATCGACTTTTCTCATCCCGGTGGCCTCATCCGTATCGAGGTTTCAACTCGAAAAGACGATGTCGTTTTGACTATCACCTGCGAAGGTACCGGGATCCCAGGCTATGCCTGGGCATCGAAGATTAGACCGACTCTATTCACACCCCCGTCCCGGCCAAGAACGGAAAAGCTCCGGCCTCGGCCTCTGTTTCGTCCGCAAGTCCGTCGCCCTGAACGGAGGCACGCTCACGATCCAAAACCGCACCGGAAAACCCGACGTCAAAGCGACCCTCCACTTCTCTAGATTACAATCCTAAGACAACGCTCTATAAGGCCATAAAAAAGTAGAAGGTTCTACTTTTTTATGGCCTTATAGAATTTCGTTAATAACCGGAACACAGTTTTGAGAATCCCTTTGCGAGGTGGAGCAACTTTCTCGACGAGCAGCGAATCCACAAATGATCGAAGTCGCTTCCGTATCCGATCCGGCTTCACTGGGCCGCTCAAATCCGATCCATCGCCACGATCTTGCTAAGGGGCATTGCAATTGAGACCTTGATCCCTATCCCTAAAAACCATGACTGAAGCTGAGCACACCGAGCTGCGGAAATTCATGCGCGGACTCAAGAAGCGCAATCCCTACCAATCCGAATTTCAGCAGGCCGTAGAAGAAGTCGCGACTTCGGTTCTTCCGTGGTACCTGAAGCAGGACGCCTACCGCAAAGCAGAGATTCTGGAGCGAATCACCGAGCCGGACCGGATTATCAGTTTCCGGGTAACCTGGGAAACGGACAGCGGCGAAATTCGGGCCAACCGGGCCTGGCGTGTGCAGTTCAACAATTGCCTCGGTCCCTACAAAGGCGGGTTGCGGTTTCATCCGGACGTCAACGAAAGCGTCCTGAAATTCCTCGGGTTTGAGCAGATCTTCAAAAACAGCCTGACCGGACTGCCCATGGGCGGGGCCAAGGGCGGATCCAATTTCAATCCCAAAGGGAAAAGCGAACGGGAAGTCATGCGATTCTGTTACTCAATGATGACAGAACTGCACCGCCATATCGGAGAAGACACAGACGTCCCCGCAGGCGACATTGGAGTAGGCGCGAGAGAGATCAGCTACCTATTTGGACAATACATGCGACTGGAAAACCGCTGGAGCGGTGTGCTCACTGGAAAGGGGCTCTCCTTCGGGGGAAGCGCGGTCCGCACGGAAGCTACCGGCTGGGGATGCGTCTACTTTTGCGAGGCCATGCTGGAGCATCATGGGGAATCTCTAAACGGCAAAACCGTCGCGATTAGCGGCAGCGGTAACGTGGCCCTCTATGCGGCCCAAAAGCTAATCGAAAAAGGCGCCAAGCCGGCAACGTTGAGCGATTCAGGCGGGCTTCTCCACTTTAAAGACGGGATGACTCTGGAGCAGCTGGAAATCATTCGCAAGTGGAAGGAGCAAGACCGCGGACGGTTGGCGGACCTCCAAATCAAGGGAGTCGCATACCGCGAATCCAAAAACCCATGGGGAGTCGACTGCGACGTGGCCATGCCCTGCGCCACGCAAAACGAACTCGATCATGAAGACGCGCAAACTCTGATTAAAAACGGCGTCATAGCCGTTTGCGAGGGGGCCAACATGCCAACCACCGCCGAGGCGATTAAGGCGTTTCGCGAAAACGGCGTACTGCACGCTCCCGGCAAGGCTTCCAACGCGGGAGGTGTCGCAGTAAGTGGACTCGAGCAGAGCCAGAACGCGATGCGGATCAGTTGGAAACGAAACGAAGTGGATCTAAGGCTCAAGGCGATCATGCAGGACATCCACGACCACTGCGTCGAAGAAGGGGTAAAGGACGGCCGAGTCAACTACGTCGACGGCGCCAATATCGCCGGCTTCAAAAAAGTCGCCACCGCCATGCTCGCGTACGGAGCAATCTAGCTGCGCCTGGTTGTAGAAAAGTCTTGTATTTCGCGACTGGGATTTCGCTTCGGAACTATTAACGCAGGGAGCCATCATAAAAAGAATCCGTCTACCGCTCCCCCGGACTCTCAGCCCATGTCCATATACCTATCTAAACCTATTCTCGGCACTACTCGATTCCGCTTTCTCTGCGGGATCGCTTGGCTAGCGACATTATCCTGTCCAATCGTTCCTCTTTCCGCACAGGAGGCGGAAAGCGCTGATGGGTTCGATTTGGAGGAGTTGCTAGACGCGGGCCAGGCACTGTGGGAGTCACTCGCCCCATCCGAAATCCAGGAAGAGTACCGCCTGCCCACTTTCGAGGAGGTCACGCAGTTTCTAACCACGATCGAGTCCTCGCTAGCGGATGGCGACGCTCAAAGTCTTGCCCCTTACGCCGAACCAGCCAAACAAATCCTCCTTCTGCTGAGAGGTTTCGAAGGCGGTGATGAACTCGCAGATTGGCTCCAGCCGCGTATCGACTATCTGGTGGCGTCCGATGAGATTCAGAAGGCGCCCCCGATCCGAGTCACTCCCCGCAGGCCCGGCGCGCCACCGGTCGGGAAACCGGTTTCGCCTCAGTTTACCCAGCAGTACTGGAGTGAAGTGATTGCCCGGCGCCCGAAACCGAAACTGGCCGACCGCTACATTCCCGTATTCAAAAAGGCCTTCAAGAGCAAAGGCGTGCCCACCGAACTGGTTTGGCTTTCCGAGGTCGAGTCCGCGATCAACCTCAAGGCCCGCAGTCCGGTCGGCGCCTACGGCCCCTTCCAGTTCATGCCGGCTACAGCGGAGCGGTTCGGCTTGAGAGTCGGCCTGTTTGACGAGCGTTCCAATCCCCGAAAAAGCGCCGAAGCCGCCGCGACCTACCTAAAGATCCTTTATCAGCAATTCAAATCCTGGCCATTGGCTTTGGCAGCCTACAACGCCGGCGAAGGTAGAGTCGGCCGTGCCCTAAAGTCGACGGGAGCAAAGGAATTTCAGCAAGTTTCCTCGAGCCTTCCCACCGAAACGCGCATGTACGTGCCAAAGGTCCTCGCCACCGTCGCCCTGCGTGAATCCATCGACCCGGCAACCCTTTCGTCAATTCTCAGCTTCAGCGATTCCGAATCGGACCTGCACGCATCGAGAATTTCGACTGCCGACCCTCCGGACTCTTACCGATAAACCTCATTAGGTCCGTCCTAATTCCGTTGGAGTGGATGCCAATTACCTAACTTGTTCCAAACTGCTGAATAGGCCGTTGGGAGTCAGACAAATTTTCTATACTTTGGATAGCGTTTGAAATAGCTTGCTCGGCCGATGTACCAACTCAGGACATACCAACAGGAAGCGGTTGATCGCACCCTTCACCACTTTAGGAGGAAACGGACCCCGGCGGTCATCGTTTTGCCTACGGGGGCGGGAAAGAGTTTGGTAATCGCTGAATTGGCCAAAATTGCCAAGGGGCGCGTCCTGGTACTCGCTCACGTCAAAGAGCTGGTAGAGCAAAACCACTTGAAGTACGAGAGCTATGGTCTGCAAGCGGGGATCTATTCCGCGGGCTTGAATCAAAAGGACAGCGCGAGGAAAGTTATCTTCGGTAGTATCCAGTCAGTCGCGAACGCGGACGACGACTTCTTTAAGGACTTTACGCTCCTCGTGATCGATGAGTGCCACCGCGTCGGCCTCGAACCAGACAGTCAGTACGCTAAGGTAATCAAGCGGCTGAAGCAGAACAATGGGCGTATTTGCATTTTGGGCCTCACCGCCACCCCTTATCGGCTAGGACTAGGCTGGATCTATAACTACGCGATCCGTGGAGAGTTGAAGACGCAGGAAATGCGCTTCTTTAAGCAATGCATCTACGATCTGCCCCTTGAGTATATGATACGGAACCAATACCTTACGCCTCCCGTTAAGGTAGATATTCCAGTAACGTCGTATGACTTCTCTGAGCTGACTGAAGGGGGCAATGCCTATACGATGGCCCAACTGGAGGAAGTGCTGCATCAGCAACGACGCCTGACGCCCCTGATCATCAAAAACATCATTGATATCACCGATAGCTACAAGCGGCAGGGCGTGATGATCTTTAGCTCCACAGTGAAGCATGCCCAAGAGGTGATGGAGAGCCTTCCGAAGGGACAGGCACGACTCGTTCTAGGAGAAACCGAGGCCAGCGAGCGGGATCAAATTATCGATGATTTCAAGAAGAGAGCGTTTAAGTATTTAGTCAATGTATCCGTCCTGACAACCGGGTTCGATGCGGCTCATGTCGATGTAATCGCTATCCTGCGTCCCACAGAGTCGATTAGCTTGTATCAGCAAATCATAGGCCGTGGTTTGCGTTTGGATACGGATAAAAAGGATTGTCTAGTCTTAGACTATACCGGAATGGGGCATAGTATTTTCAGCCCAGAGGTTGGCGAAAAGAAAACCGTATCCGAATCGGTCGCCGTGCAGGTGCCCTGCCCTGAATGCGGTTTCGTGAATGACTTTTGGGGTATCGTCGACCTTGATGGAAATATCATCGAGCACTTCGGTCGCAAGTGTCGCGGCGGGCATCATAATCCGGAAACCTACGAGTTTAGGCCCTGTGGATATCGGTTTCGCTTTAAGGTCTGCGACCAGTGCTCCGCTCAAAACGACCTCACTGCTCGCGAGTGCCGCAGCTGCGGCAATGTGCTGATTGATCCCGACACAAAACTCAAACAGGCTAAGCTTTCCAAAAATGCTCACGTGCTTACGCCAGATTCGATCGAGATGCTCGAGCGCTTCGACAAAAACGGGATCCCCTACTTGCAGGTAAAATACTACGACTATGACGCCCGGCACCTGGCTGAGATTCACTACCTCGACAATCAAACCAGCCTTAAGAAGTTTAATGTCAATTTCTTGAGATCGCATCTAAAACGGCCCGAAATGACGCTCAACATTCACTCAGTCAGCGAAGTAGTGAAAATGCAATCACAGCTTAGAATGCCTGCCTTTTTGATCGGTCGCAAGCAGGGCAAGTTCTGGAAGATCACGGAAAAAATATTCCGCGAGGAGCTTTAGCTATACTTCGCTGGATTTCGAACTGTTGTTACTAAATAGGGCGAATCGCTTCGCAAGCGGAACCCCGCCGTTTCCTGCATGGAAAGGTAGGGCTGACGATCCCTAGTCAGCCGATTTTCCCTACAGCAATTTGCGGCTGCTTAAGGATAAGCTACCCTACCTACGGGAGTCACTCGAAGCCATGTTAACTCGGCGCCAATGACAGCTGGTCGCCTCCGCGGTCAACGACCCTGAGCAAGTTTCCCCGAGTCTTCCCAACGAAACCCGCATGTACGTGCCCAAGGGCCTCGCCACCGTCGCCCTCCGTGAATCCATCGACCCGGCCAGCCTTTCATCGATACTGAGTGTCAGCGAATCCGATCGGGCCCTGCAGACATCAATAATTTTAGCCACCGATCACCTGGATCCTCACAGATAGACAAACATCGGTCCTCCTGTGCACTGAAAACGGTAAGGTTACCATTTCTAGCGGACAGAGCAGTGGAGTCACTCGACAAGCCAGGCGAGTGATCGCGTCGAAAATCTCAGGCGGACTACTGGACTGAGATGCCGCAACCTTCTAAAACACCTCCAGCTATATCCACTCTAATTTCTTGAACCCCTTCTCCCTCTCAACGGCCGTCCTTCAGGCGGGCTCGGAGTTCGATGATAATCTCGTCGGCTTCTTTGGCGATGTCGATGACTTCCACGAGGATCACCCCCATTGCTGCGAATTCAATTAGCTTCTGTTCCTGGCACGACTCCAAGGCGGTAATGGCGTCGTCCAGATAGACGCGGGCCCGCTTCAGTCGGGCGATGGTCATGCCGCAATGATCGATCGCTGGCGGCCAATCCTGCCCGTTGAGGGCTCCGGCCAATTTGGCTCCCGCTTTGGTGACGGATTCCAGCAAGTACGCCAAGAACTATTGATGTCAGCAGACCACCCATCCGCTTACATCCGCTGACGTCCATCGCATGCAAATGGCGGAAGCCTGAACGGCCTCTCTTTGGAGTGGCCGTCGGTTTCGACGGTCGCTCCACGACGCTTGGGTGGCCTGATCCTTTGATGACTTGTGGACCGGAGTCCGGATCGACGATATGAACTTGAGAGCGCTACGCCATTACCGGCGCTTCTTTTCCCAAAGGTACGCTCAGGATTTCCGGGCCGTCTTTATTGATGATAACGGTGTGCTCAAAATGCGCGGACAGGCTGCCGTCAGCGCTTAAGGCGGTCCACCCATCGGACGCCATTTTTACGGAGTACTTGCCCATGTTCACCATGGGTTCGATGCAAACAACACAGCCTTCGCGGAGCTTGGGTCCATTGCCCGGCTTTCCAAAATTGGGAATTTGCGGTTCCTCGTGCAGGTTCCGTCCTACACCGTGTCCCACGAAATCTCGAATCACAGAAAAACCGCCCGTCTCAACCACTCGTTGCACCGCATGGGAAATCTTGCCCACACGGTTACCGAGACGAGCCGCTTTGATCCCTTCGTACATTGACGCTTCGGTGACGTCGAGGAGTCGCTGCACGTCAGGAGCGACGCGACCTACGGGCATCGTGCGGCAGTTATCTCCAATGTATCCGTTGTATCGTGTGCACACATCGACGCTAATGATATCGCCCTCGCGCAATACGCGATCGAGGCTTCCAATTCCATGAACCACTTCGTCGTTTACGGACAAGCACGTGTACGCGGGATAAATCCGCGAACCGACTTGGTACTTATAACAAGCGCTCTCGGCTTCCAGCTCATCGATAAAGCGACGCCCTGCCTGGTCCAGGTCGTATGTATTCATGCCCGGAGTGACGAGCGCGCACATCTTATCCAAAACGGTCGCAGCGACCTGTGCCGCCTCGCGTATCGATTTCATCTGTTGCGCGTTCCTGACAATCATACTTCCTCTAGATCAATCGGTGATCTCCACACCAACAATAGCCAACTTTTACTTATTACAATAAAATCCTTCCAAACCACCCGATTTAGCAAGTGCGAAACAAGCAAGTGAGGCTGACTAGGCGGAGGGAGGGAAAGATCTAAAAAGAGTCGCACGCCAGAAGTCGTTGCCCTTCCCGGGGTTCATCGCGGTGCAAAACCGCTCCTACGGATCCTCTTGAAGGTTGAGGTGGCCGATTAGGGATCAGTTTTAGCGGATGCATCGTCTCATTCGTGATTAACCCTCCTAGGTTTATCGCGGTGTAAAACCGCTGCTACATTTTTTGGAGACATTTTCCGCCAATGCCGCATGGCGTGAGCGCCTTGCCCTAAAGATTCGAATTCCTAGGAGCTCTCTTCGGTGTTTTCTTCCAAGAGAGAGTCTTCGATGGCCTCGGGGGGGAGCGCTTTTTTCGCTTTCGCTCCCAGCGTCTTGATATCCTCAACACTTTTGACGAGGTTTCCTCTCCCTGTTTTGAGTTTACTAAAGGCCGCGTCGTAGGCCTCTTGGCTTTTGCCGAGGCGCTTCCCGATTTCCTCCATGTCGGCGTAGAAGCCCACAAATTTGTCGTAGAGGGCCCCACTGCGGCGGGCAATCTCCAGCACGTTTCTGGTCTGCTTTTCCTGTCTCCAAATATTGGCTACGGTCCGTAGGGTAGCGAGTAGCGTGGAAGGAGTCACAATGACGACACCTTGACCAAAGGCGAAGTCGAAAAGAGCATCATCGGCCTGCATGGCCATGGTAAAGGCCGGTTCGATCGGAACGAACATGAGGACGAAATCGGGCGAGTTGATCCCGTACAGCGATTCGTAGCTCTTCTTGCTGAGACCGGTTACGTGAGTCCGGATACTGAGAACGTGCTCCTTAAGCCGCTGCTCCGATTTTTCCCTATCCTCTTCATTCGCGCAAGCCTCGTAAGCAACAAGGCTAACCTTTGAATCCACGACGAGATGGCGCTCTTCCGGCAAGCGCACAAGCACATCAGGATGATATCGACGCCCATCCTCGTCGGTGAGATGAGCCTGCGTAACATACTCCTGTCCCGCAACCAGTCCTGATTTTTCCAATACGCGCTCAAGAATCATCTCACCCCAATTCCCTTGCGACTTAACCTGCCCTTTTAACGCCGTCGTGAGATTTTGGGCCTCTTCGGTCATCTTGCGGTTTAGCAGGTGCAAGTTCTTGAGCTGCTCATTCAGAGCGGCCCGGTCCTTGATCCCCTCTTCATGAACTTTGTCCACTCGTTCGCGGAATTCCTTTATCCGTTCACTGAACGGATTGAGCAGCTTGTCTATGGTCTCTTTATTCTGTACGACAAATTTCTTGCTCTTCTCGTCCAGAATTCGGTTGGCCAGGTTTTCAAATTCGGCGGTGAGCTTCTTCTGAATCGCAGCGAGCTCCTCTTTTTGCTCGGCGAGTCGTTTCTCTTGCGATTCGGCCCGTTCTCCCGCGGCCGCCAGTTTGCCGTGCAGGCTTGTATTCTCCTCGCGCAATACCTCCACTTCGCCTTGAGCTTTGGACAAGGACTGGTCTAGGTTTTCAGCGCGTTCTTTCAGTCGAGCCATCGCTTCGGTTTCTGCCGTCCGCTCGCGCTCCGCTTCCTCCAGTTCCTCCGGAGTCGGCAATTTCGCCATGCTCAAACGATACTGCTGTATCACCCATGCCGCTACAAATCCTAGCAGCAGGGCAACCACCCAGTCAAAATCTCCCAAAGCCTCAATCACGGAGTTCTACCTGAATTTTTCTCGCAGCAGGAAACCCCATACTGCACTGGCTGCCGTCCGCGAACTGCACCGACAAGATTCCGGCATGTCCGTCCCGAGCCACCACCGAAACTCCGATGCCCGGAGTCAGACGGTTCGATTCGAGGTACTGGAGAAAGCCCTCCCCTTGGTCCTCGATGCGGCTTATGGTAACCGCTTGACCCTGATCGCACTGATCCAAGGGAATCAGGTCACGCTTGGCGATCTTGCCGCTTGCCGAAGGGATTGAGTCCCCATGCGGATCCACTTTAGGATTTCCGAGCAAGTTGTCGATCCGCTCGAGCAGGCGGTCGGAAATCGCGTGCTCCAAGGTTTCCGCTTCCTCGTGAATCTCGTGCCACTCCATCCCCAGGATTTCTACGAGAAACAGCTCGACCAATCGGTGCCTTCGCAAAACCAGCAGGGCCAGTTTCTCTCCGGGCTCCAGCAACTTGACACCTACGCGAGGGATGTACTCCACATGATTGGACTTCGCGAGAGACTTGACCATTGAAGTCGCTGTACCCGGCGTCACTCCCAGCGAAGCTGCCAAATCACCCATGCCAACGATCCCCCCTTCGCCCTGTTCAAACTGAAGGGCATAAACTTGTTTAATATAGTTCTCGACGGTACTGGATGCCATGGGAGCCTAGCGACTCGCTATTGGTGGCGAATTACGTTCCAGATTGAAAGCCTTTATGCAGAAAACCGTGATCAATCTGCATCGAAACGGAATTGGAACAAGCAACGTTCGCCGAGGGATCCAATTGGAAAATTATTGTAAATAGGGGAAGCAGGAAAGCGGCCGATTCACGGAGGGAAAATCATGCCGATGTAATCTTTTCACTCTATGGGCCAAAAATTGATAGTTCACATCGTAGAGGACGATCCCTCTACCCGTCGTCTCCTCGAAAACCTCACCAGCTTGCTCGGCTACAAAACTGCCGGGTATGACAATGGGGACGAAGCTTGGGACGCCTTCGCCGTCGAGAGCCCTCAGATCGTGATCAGCGACTGGAAAATGCCGGGAAAAGACGGCCTCGAGCTTTGCCGACGCCTCCGCCAGATGCATGCGGAAACCTACACCTACTTTATTCTCGTCACGGCTCAAAGAAGATCGCGGGCGAATCTCGAGCTCGCCCTAGATGCGGGGGTCGACGACTTTCTTAAAAAGCCGATTGGCTCAGACGAAATCTGGAATCGCTTGCGAGTCGCCGAACGCATACTCGGTTTCAACCGGCAGGTTAAGACCCTCGAAAGCCTAATTCCCATTTGCGCCTACTGTAAAAAGGTCCGCAACGAGACCGACCTTTGGGAGCAAATCGAGCAGTACGTCAACGAACGTACGGGAGCGGACTTCACGCATTCCATTTGCCCGCCTTGCATCGAAAAGCACGTACGGCCCCAAATGGATGCCTACAAGAAGGAGCAAAAAGCGAAACGCGCCTTGTCCGATTCCTGATCTCCGCTGCGCTTCAAGGAATCTACTTGAGCTGGACCAAGGTCGCGCCCCAGCTACCCGAGCTTTCGTCACCCAGCCTAAAACTCTCCACGCGATCTGACTTTCGCAAGAGGGCATGCACGGTCTCCCGAAGCGTCCCTGTTCCCTTGCCATGAATCACTCTCACCTGACGGATGCCCTTTTCTTCACAGGCGTCGAAATAGTCCTCTAGTAGATACTTCACGTCGGAGGGCCGAAACGTATGCAAATCAAGTTCTCCGTTTATCGGTATTTCAATGGGGTCCGGCTCTTCCACTACTCTCTTCTCTCCTTTGATTCTAACATAGCTGAAACTTTCTTAAATCGCTCGTTAAACTGTCGAATTACAAGCAAGCAACCGTGCATTTTAAATGGCTTGGCTGTAAATTGCCCGCTTCGATTCATCAACTCATGAAATTCTGGAAAACATCGATCACTCTGGCGACTACGATTCTGGCCGTAACGATGGTTTTTTCCAATGAGGGAGACAACAGCAAGCTGCTTCCCCCGGTTCCGATTTACAAGGTGTCGCCCAAGCACCCGGATGATCTCTACGCGAGAGCAATCTACGGTGAGGCTGTAATCGCCGTTACTGTGGATATATTTGGCGGGGCGATGAAGCCCGAAGTTGAAACCGCGACCCATCAGGATTTCGGGATCGCCGCTGCTAAGGCCGCATCCGAGTGGATCTTCGAGCCAGCGACTAAGGACGGCGTTCCGATCGAATCGCGAGTCAAGCTGCCTTTCGTTTTCGAAATCGCGTTCGAACACAAATTCAACGTTGAGATGGGTCGCGAAATATTCGTCGAGCTAAACCATGCCATTGTGCCTTCGTCAGAGCTAGACAAGGATCCGCTGCCTAGCTACGTGCCTCCTTTCTCCAATTTTTATCCGGAGAATTTCCGGAATAGCGGGAAGTCCGCCGCCGTGAATCTCGAGTTCGTCATAGCTCCTAACGGTGAAGTTCTGAATCCCCGTATCCTCTCGATCACCACCAATGGGTTTGAAAAAGCGGCCCTTCAAGCAATCAGCAGCATGAAGTACCGACCTGTAGTCGTGGATGGCAAACCCGCCTACGTATCCATGATTCGTCCCATCCAGCTCACGGAGTGAGGCGGAAAGTGCCGTTTCTAGTCGGTGGTATTCAAACGATCATTGAACGAATCATTTTGGGCGTTCGATCGGCATCGGCGTAGCCTCGTCGACTATCTGCCTTTGATGTCAGACATCAACGAATACGGCGGCTGAAGACGTGTACCCATGAACAAAGTTTCGTCCGCCCACGGGTCCGAATTCTCCGTTTCCGAAAAATCCGACTTGGGCTTGTGGCGTTATGAGAGGGTAGATACTCGCCGCATCGTGGTGCTCAAGGCCAAACAATCCCGTGCCGCGGCCTGAACAATTACTCAAACAGGCCCCATAGATCCGCTTCCCTTCCAGTTCCTGGCGGAAAGCGGCAACCAATTCCTCAAGCTCTTCGCTAGCGCCCTTTCCGTCGCGGATTTGGAACTGTACCGATTGCCCAACACGAGGGAACGCCCCGACCGCTAGTGAGCCCTTGGACGGATCGGCAGCCAATAGATTGCGCACCAGAAAATCGCCCCTTTTGAACTCCTCCAAATACTCGTCTACCGCAAGCCCCACAAAGACGTGCCCTCGGCTCCTCCGGCGCATCTCTTCCCCAATCCCCTGAAAAGTCTCTTCGAGAATGGTCAAGGCAGGTCGGTTGCCTATCCGCTCTAGCACGTTGCCATGGGCTTTGGTCACCGTCCAGGCATCACCGATCGGTGTGCAACCCTGCGCCGTGAGCCCTAACAGCTTAACACCACCGCCAATGCCCACCACAACACCGCCATCAGCGATAACCGAATCGTTCCAAATCACAGCACTTGTTCTCGCTTCGCTATCGAAATGGGCCAATCCACCGTAGATCGGGGCATTGGGAAAATCTCGCTCCCAGGACTTGATCAACTCCTCAACGCTTACGTGTAGCGGTTCAGCAAATACCAGCCAACCATTTATGCCTTCGCTCCCAGGGTCAAATTGCCTTCGCCAGAATCCGGGCTCTTCGCATGTGATTCCCTTTTGCGACTCTTTCGCTGAAAATCCTAGATCAACGATACGCCCACCTGGGAGGCAGAAAAGCCCAAGGGCAATGCCGCCTGAGCGCTCGAACTCCAACTGGTTGGAAATCACCCCATTGGAAACGCATCCCGCCAAGGTGGGTATACCCAAGGACGACCGAAGTACATCTACGATATCTTCCGCAAAGTCGATCCAGTCAGAAGAAATGAATACAAGCCCGAAGTCTACCTCTCTGGGCAGAAGAGCCCGACGCAGCCTCAAGGCCCAACGCTTGAATTCCAATTTGTCCCACGGCTCGTTCCATCGATCCGCGACGCTGTAAGACTGTTCATCCACCTCAATCCTGTTGCTCGTTGATTCTCTTCGCCAAAACCAGTCGGTTGATTTTGGCATTGTGCCGCACATCTACCGGAAACGCCCGATCGAACAGGACAGTCTTTATGTCGCTCGTAACCGATGTCTTTGCTGCTGCCTCTCGAAGACCCTCGATAAACTGGGTACGTTCCTTTTCGGTTTGAGGAAACGCGTTTTTAAGCGGCTCCACCACGATCGCGGGAATCGTACGGCTGTTTTGCCGCAAACCAATCAGAGCCGACCGAAATACCTGAGGCGCCGTATTGAAAACACCTTCACAACAATCCGTGTAGTACGTCTTGCCTCCACATTCAACTCGCTCCGCTTTTCTGCCACAGAACCAGATTCTTCCCTGGTCATCGAAATATCCCAAGTCCCCCATTCGATGCCAAATTTGTCCCCCAGAGTCGATCTTCGCCTCACGGGTTTCCTTTGACAATCCATCGTATTCCCGCGTCACACTCGGACCTGTGGCGACAATTTCGCCGATTTCGCCGCAGGATGAGGGCTTCTCGAGAGCCGAGGCGTCTAACGGTTCATCACTGACTGGAATAATCTTAACTTCCACCCCTGGCAGCGGACGCCCCACACAGGTCCCTTTCCCCTGGGTCGTCAAATGGGCGGTTTCACCCAAGACTTCGCCATCAGAGATTGAGGAAACCGGCAGAACCTCGGTCGCTCCGTAGGGCGAATGCACCTGCCCTTGCTCCAGGATTTTTCGAAACTGCCCCATAAGCAGCGGGGGAACGGACGCTCCCGCCATGAGAATTCGCTTCAAGCTAGGCAAGGTTTCCCCTCTTTCGACGCAATAGGCCCCAATCTTCTTCCATAGAACGGGTGATCCAAAGGAATTGGTTACTCCGCACTGCTGGATGGCTTGAACGATCTTTGCCGGGTCGACTGTTGCCGGTTTGCTCGGGTTGATCTCCGGCACGACCGTCGTCATGCCCAAGGCGGGATTGAATAGCGCAAATATGGGCAGCATAGGAAGATCCACTTCCCCTTCAGAGATTCCGTACTGCTCGCGAATCGCGGAAACTTGGGCCTCAAACATTCCGTGCTCGTAGCACACTCCCTTCGGCGGGCCGGTCGAGCCGGACGTGAACAGAATCGCGGCCAGATCGCGGGCGGTGGTTTCGGCCGCTGCGATCCCTTGCGCGCCATTTGATGAAGGGGCTCTCGAAAGCGCTCCCCCCACCTTGACTCGCGTACGGAGTGACTTGAAGGAACCTCGGAAAATCCGGGAAACCCAAATCGCCAGCGAGATTCCAACCAAAGCATCGGGCCTGGATCGCCGGACACAGGAAAGAAACGAACGAAGCCCCATGCCCGGATCGATCACGATCGGAACCGCGCCGATTTTGAAGAGGGCAAAGCAAAGAGAGATCAAGGGCAGTCCGGGTCGGGCCATAAGGAGCACACGGGATCCTCGGCCGATTCCCCGCCCGAGGAGGCGACGACCCCAATTGTCCTGCTCTTGGGCGAGTTCACGGAAGGAGAGAACCAAATAGTCGATTTGCCCGTTCGGGTCTCTCCCTCGAGGGATTTTCAGGGCTTCTCTTTCGCCCATTTTTTCCGCCATCTCATCGAGATAACGTGAAACGTTGGAAACCAAAGAATTCGAATCGCTATTTCCCACGCCCTAGAAACAATCCAAAGTGACGTTGCCTCGGAGCACCGGTTGCAAAACTAACGGGCCCCTAGTTGGAAACGCGGAGCAGAAAATGGGCTTCGGAGGCTCAATCGTCCGCAATTGTGAAAAGTCCCCAAAGAAACCGTAATCGTCCGCCACTGGTATTCTTTCGCGGCACCAATTCAGAGGTTTTCACTCCGATGGTCATCGGACCCGTTTTACTGTAGGTTTTGTTTTCCACCGTAACCCACCCGGCAACGGTCGCTTCAGAGGAACCGTACTTTGTGGTCGCGTAGCCTGAGAACAAGGCGGCAAACAGAGAAATGACTAGAATCGATGCGAGTTTCGTTTTCATAGCGACAGCAGGGGTTCGTAAATTTTTAACAATCAGCTGAGACTATCAACGAGACCTCTGAATGCATCAAGGCAATAATCCAAGCCGAAATGGGCTTTTCAGACCCCCATTACTCTTCTGCAGGAGGATCATTCGATTCCGCCGATTCAATAATCTGCCTCAGAAGCTCTTTCTGCCAGTCGAGCAGACCTTTCATCGCATTGGAGTCGCGGGCCAGCTGGGCCACGTGGCTCCTCGTGGCAATCAAAGTAGGATCGATACCCAGCTCCTCGGCCACTCTATTTCGGTGCAGCTTGATCTTTTCCTGACGATCCAGCTCCACCTGACTCAGGGGACCTTTTGATTCTTCGCGGGGAGGTAACTTCGGAAGCGAACTCGCATCGCGGGCCTCTCCTCGCTTCAAGGCATCCACTAGGCCTTGCTTTTTTCGACGCTGAATCCCGGGAGGAAGCGATTCGAAAACGAACTCCCAGTTTCCCTCGGAAACCGCCTCAGCGAGCTTCAGCATGTACTCGTTGCCTAGCACTTTAAACGGGGGCCGGTCGAGTCGACGGGCCAGGTCGTCCCGCCAATGCCACAGTTCATAGAGCGCCGCCTTCCCTTTGCCATCCAATTTATTCGCCCGGGATATTCGCCAGGAATGCTCGCTGCCTTCAGGAAATCCGCTCTGAGCGGTCTCAATCTGATATTCACAGCGTTGCTCGAGCCAAGCCTCGCGACCGTGCTCGCGGATCCGCTCCATGAGGAGGTCTCTGAGTCGGTGCAAATAAAGCACATCATTGGCCGCGTATTTCAGCATCTTCTCCGTCAATGGACGCTGCGACCAGTCGCTCTTCTGACTGTCTTTGGGCATTTTGACCTCGAAAAGCTCCTCCAGCAGAGCGGCCAATCCAAACTTCTTAATCCCCAGGAGTTGGGACGCTAGCATCGAGTCGAATATACTCGTGGCCCTAAAATTGGCGAATTCCTTAAAGAGGCGCAAATCGAAGTCGCTGCCATGCATGATGAGATGCATTCCATTGAGCGTCTCCCAGAATCGGGAGTATTCAATCTCCGCGAGCATGTCCAAAAGGTAGGTTCGATGGTCGAATCTCAGTTGAAGCAGGCAGAGCTGCGTGGCGTAGTGATGGAGATTGTCCGCCTCGCTATCCAGAGCGATTTCAGTTTGCGACTCCAGCCGATCACAAAGATCGTTCAGGCCTTCTTGGGTATCGATGTATTCAAATGATTCGTCTTCCATGCTCGGTTGCGAGAGCGGCTAAGATCGCGACCACCCTTTCAGGAAAGCCTCAACAAGCAAGGGTAAATCATCACTGTATCCTCCTTCCAATGTCGCCGCCACTGGTATCTTTGCCTCAGCAAGCCAACTCCCTAGAGTCTCGAAATCACTCGATCTCAATCTCATGTCCGTCAATGGATCCAGTTCGTAGGCGTCAAACCCCGCGGATACAAGAACAAGCTCTGGCTCAAAATCGAGGATTGCCTCCCAAGATTTCGCCAAAACTTCCATGTGGACTTCTGGCGGAGTTCCTGGACTAACCGGAAAGTTTAGAGCATTGCCGCGTGAAATCGTCCCCGTTCCCGGATAACAGGGATGCTGATGGACGGACACATATAAAGCGCCCGCTAATCCTTCCAGGATCGCCTCGGTTCCATTCCCATGATGGGCGTCAAAATCCCACACGGCCACTTTTTCAATCCCGGTTTCCAAGGCCTCCAGGGCCGCTATCGCTATATGGTTAAGATAGCAAAATCCCATCGCCCGGGTCTGCTCCGCGTGATGCCCAGGCGGACGCATGAGAGAAAATGCCTTTTCGCCACTTAGGGCAGAAGCCATCGCAGCGAGCGTACTGCTTGTGCCCAACCGTGCGATTTCAAAAATGCCATCGTGAAAGGCGGTATCCGCGTCAAACGCTCGCTCTTCTTGGAGCCGATCCAAATGAGACCGAGGATGCGCCCTCAACAGTGAAAGATCCAAGGCCACTTCAAAGGGTGCCCAAATCCACTCGGGTTGCCGTTCCTTTAACCAAGCTACCGTTGCTTCAACTCTTTTCGGTCGTTCTGGATGTCCTGGGGAATGATAGGTTAAGCACTGTGGGTAGGAGTAGATTTTCATGAAATGCAACCGCTCCCGATTAAGTCAGACCTTATCACCCTTCTAGGCAAACGGAATATCAAGGGGAGTGATCCTTTAGATACCGACGCCCGCTACGGCCGTCTCACCAATATTGGCTTATGCTTAATTGGGCATAGCTGTCCCGTCGCAGGTCGAAAAACGGATCTCTTGATGCGATATTGGTCAGTTTCTGAATCTCGAACTCAATCTTATGCCGACTGCCGATGCGGCGCTCGAACTCAACGCGGGCGAAAATACTTCCATTGTCCAAATCGACAAAACCACCTGCGACCAACGCCGTATCCACGTCGTCGTTCCAGGTCAGTCGCGTCCCAACGAAAAGATCTCGATTGAAGGGATTGAACGCGTTCGACCCCCGCGAGTCAAAGTGGCCCTCTAGAAGAATCCCCGCATCAACTGCGCTGCCTCCGATACCGTAAAGCGTGTATTCAAATCCCCCCACCACAGCACTGTATTCTTCCGACGAGGTGTCCCTGGCGATTCCCTCAAACTTTAATAGTCGATCGGGCTGGCTGGCTCAATACACGTCTCGGCCGTAGCGCTTATCCTTTTGCATCTGCTTCACATACGCAGCAGCAGCGGT
>Ga0181557_1000082_pt1 | contig 113964 bp, 79 predicted proteins | sample 011ome_23_FD_148632 | JGI IMG/M metagenome (GOLD analysis project Ga0181557, IMG submission 148632) | Coastal salt marsh microbial communities from the Groves Creek Marsh, Skidaway Island, Georgia - 011506CT metaG (spades assembly) | ecosystem: Environmental > Aquatic > Marine > Intertidal zone... | reverse complement strand
TCAAACAAGGCTCTTTGCTTCACTTTTTACAACAACAAACGCTGACGCACAAGACTCTCTCGATGACGCGTAGGATTTTGTTACCCATCGATTCAACCGGCGAGGACGTCGAGGTTATCAAGTGGGTACTTGATAACGTCCATAGAGCTGGTGATCAGCTCGTCCTTTTACACGTGTGCGTTGTTTTGTCTTTTCTTGTTTAGCACTCTCTCCCTCTCTTTCTTCTTGGACGTGACGATGATGAAAATTTTCACCCTCTTTCTTCACCACACCAAAAAACACACAGGATTCCCGCGCGCTTCCCGCAGTACGCCTGGGGGATGTACGACGATTCGTTCGTGGAAGTTCCCGATCCTGAAGAAGAAAAGAAGTGGCGCGAGGATTGCGCAAAGTACGTCGCGGAGACGCTTTTACCAATCCTGGATCAACGTGGTAACGTGACGTATAAGCTCGATATCATCGCGTACGAAATGAACAACACGTCCATCGGAGAAGTCGTGTGCGAAAAAGCGAAGATCATCGACGCAGATCTTGTCGTCATGGCGAGTCATCGCAAGGGACGACTTCAAGAGTTTTTTGTCGGCTCAGTGACAAACTATTGCCTTCATCACTCGAAAGTTCCTCTTCTTGTGTATAAAGGGCCGAAAGAGACCGATATAAATACAAAGTATTACACGGGCGATATCTCGAAGAAGGAGAAAGAAGCGTCGCCGTCGAGAAAAGAAACTAAGGAAGGCAAAACGACGTCTATTGATTTTGAAAAGGCGACTCTCCAAGAGGGTTAGTAAAAGTCGACGCCGAAAGAAGACGAACGAGAGAGACAAAGAGAGAGAGAGAGAGAGACGCTTTTAATAAAATGTTAAGATCTTTACTCTCACAACGAGAGGCGAGTTTTATTGAACTGTGTTACTTTCTTTTTTATACTTCGCGAAACGAACGGTCGTTCATTCCTTCCTCTCTCATGCCTTCCGTATCTCTCCACAGCAACAATGGTGTCGTAGCGTTATGAACCACGGCCTCGGACACTCGTCCGATGTGCTTGTTCGACCTTCCTCGCTGTTGCGATGCACTCATCACAATCATATCGCAGTCCTTTGCAGCCTCGCATATTTTCTTTGCAATCTCACCCTCCTCCGTCCCTTCCGTTTGTTCGACGAGCAACTTTATTCTCTTCACGCCGTGAAAGTTAACGATCGGAACTATCACGTCGTAGACGTAATCTTCTTCGGAAACGCTTTCTTTCTTGTTCATCGATACGTGAACGAGCCGGATCTCGTCGTTTTCTTTCACTTTCACTAAAGGCAAAAACCACTTGAACAGCAACGTGCCGTGGCTCCTTTCATCGTCCGCTTCCGAAATCGGTATCAAAAACTTCCTCTCTACCAGCGAGTCGAAACACTTATCTTTACATTCGCAATCGACTAGTTTGCAATCCACGCATTTCAACCTCGTCGTCATTTTCGTCGTCGTCGTGGATGACTCCATCCTCCTTTTCTTTTTGTTGTGTGCTAATATTTTTGTATCTCGTTAAAAAATACGCGAGGAAAGAGAGCCGATCAAATGGAAAAAAAACGACACAAAAGTTACGCTTTTGCTGCTGCTCGCGACGCACTTCTCCGAGAATGAAATCGGTGGAAGAGCAAGCGATTGTAAATCGACAGCAACCGACGATCGTGTCCGTCTGCTTGAACTGTAAAAAAGGCGCGTGCTCGTGCTCCTTTCACGGGAAAGAGGAGAGAAGGTTCTTGTTCCCGTTCGAAGAGAACGAAGAGGACTCGCAGGAAGCTTTGCGGTACTTTTTGAAACACATCTATCGCGGCGAAGGGGACGAGATTATTTTCTTGCACGTCGTTCCGACGAGTTATCGAAGAGTATACCACGATACAATGGTTGTGCAATTGAAACCGGAGAACGAATTTGAGTGGCGAGAGAAGTGCGCAGACTTTGTCGAGAGAGCCCTTGTTCCTATTTTGAAAGAGAAGGATGCGAAGCACAACCGCTTGGAAATGGTGAGTTACGACCCGAGCGAACGATCTATTGGTGAAGTTATTGTTCGAAAAAGCGAAGAACACGACGTGTGTTGCGTTTTCATGTTGGCGCATCACAAGTCGAGAGTGCACGAATTTTTTCTCGGCTCGTGCGCAAATTACGTCTTACATCGCACTTCAAAGCCGGTGATGTTGTACAAGAAGGAAGAGTCTAAGAAAGAAACCGAAGACTTGGAGTGAATAACATCTCGCGTCTAATCTTTTACTACTATGGCTGGTAAAACTACACAATAACGCTACAGCTACATACATTCTACTAGTTGTCTAGTACATTTTCAAACTCGCATTTACTCGGAGAGAACAAAGCTCCCGCGTTGAAATTATTCACGTCGATAAACGCCTGCACTCAAATTGTATCAACTCAACTCGCTTCTCTTTCTCATAATAAGGAGAGATTTAGCGAGAAAAGCTTCACGGAATAAATTTTTGTGCATGCATTCAAACGCTTCTTTTTCTTAATTCGCGGTGGTTTTGTTCAAAGCCGCTTTCGCCGCTTCTAAAACCTCTTCAATCGGCGCGCAATCGCCCCACTCCTTCTCGCGATGCGAATATACGATTTCACCCCCCTCTTTAAAAACCATCAACCCGCCCATAATCAACCCCTCTCCCGTCAAATTATTCCTCGGCGTTCTCTCGCCAATACTCTTGAAGTTTTGCACGATTTTATACATCTTCACTGGATTGATTAAAGTTAGAAACAAGCTCGACCTTTTCAAAACGCCTCCGCCGACGGCGCGAAAAAACGCCTTCGTCTCGTCCAAATGCAACTTCTCCTCGCTCTTCCAGAAGTCCCTGCTAAACTCCATCACTTCGGCTTCGATGGATTCTTTCAGAACGCAGTGTAACTCGCAGTTCACGTCGTTTAATTTCTTCTCGATTTCTTTCAGACGACGGATTTCTGCGCGACAGAACACTCACCCGGGCCTTCGCAAGATGCACACCACCGCGGATGATTTTTGCCAAATCTCTTTCCCTTTTCTCCTTTTTATTCTTTTTGGAAGTTCCAACAGAGGGGCTTCGGATACCATCGTTCTCGTTCTCGCCGCCGCCGCCGCCGCCAAAGAAGAAGAAGAAGAAGATCTGTTCATTATTTTCTCGTATGGAATGAAGCAAAGTGGATAAATTTCAGAGGAACGAGAAGACCACACAAAGTTTTCTCCTCTCTCTCTCTCTTATTTATTACATACACACTAGTATAAAATATCTATCGCGCGCAAAAAGCAGCTTTAATAAGAAGAGAAAGAGAGAGAGGTACATAAAAGAACACTATCATGCGTTCGGCGCGATCGCGGAACGTTCCCAACGAAAACAACTGGGACGCAGAATCGAATCGAAAACATCGCGATGATGATTTCGACGAGAAGGACGACGAAAACAAAAAGTATTTATTCGGAGACGGGAAGAAGCATCGATACGTGCGGTACATGCTCAACGTTCCGATGAAATTAGGGAGGATGAAACTGATTTTATTGACGTTGGTTGGGTTTCTGGTTTTGTTTTCCGTCGTCTTTAGCGGAAGGAGTGAGAGTCGTATCTCGACGACTTTGGGGGCGAGCGGAAACCACCGTCGGAGTAATCATCATCGCGCGAACAACAACAATAAAGGAGAAGAAGATGATGATGAAGAAGAAGAAGAAGGGAACGAGACAGACGACAACGAGAGCTTAGATTTATCCGGAGGAGATGAGGAGGAGGAGACCAACGCCGACGACAACGAAAAGGAACAACAAACGCAAGATGACTTGGACTCCTCGGAGCAAAGGCTAGAAGAGTTGTCCGTGGCTTTACGAAAGAGATACGCTAAAGACATCAATCGAAAAGGGAGTGATTTACGAGACAATAACAGCAACAATAACATTAAAGAGCAGCGAGTGAAGAACGAGAAAGAGTTGGAGCGCGCGGCGCAAAGTGGGAACGATCGAGATATTGCGTCGGCAATGTTGATGAAGTTGGTGTTGGATCGAGCGGAGAGCGATAGAGAAGTGGAGGTGGACGATGGCGACGACGACAGCGGGAAAGTAATTAAATGGGATGCCGTGAGAGCGGCGTTGAATGCCAGGTTTGAAGCGCAGAGGCAACAAGCATTAGCGAGAAGGGAGAGAGAGCGAGAGAGAAAGAAGAGAGAGGAAGCGCGAAGAGCGAAAGAGGCGGCGGCGAACGCGGCGGCGCATAAGCTGAACAAACCGAAACCGCAAAAGCCGCACACGCAGGCACAGATTATTGCGGCGGAGCAAAAAGCCAAGGAGGCGTTCGAGGCGGAGCAAAGAGAGACGGAAAGGATTAATAGACAGTTGGAGTTGGAGGAAGCGAGAGCGGAGGAAGTTCGATTGGAGATGCAAAAATTGGAAGCGGCGAGACGAGAGGCGACGGCGAGAGTAGAGTTGGCGAGACTAGACGCCGAACAGCACCACAAAGAGTCGGAAAAAATCCAAAAGAGAGCGCAGATGCGATCGGAGGCGAGAGAAAAGGCGGCGGCGGCAAAAGATGCCGCGAAGAGACGTGAAGAAGAGCGGATACAAAAAGAAATCGACGAGCTCAGGCAACAGCAAGCGTTGGCGGAAGAGAAATTGAGAGCGGCGACGTTGCAAGATCCTCTCGTGGCCAAAGCGGCGGCGGAGAAGCGGGAGGTGGAGATGAAAATGGCCGCACGATTAGAAACGTTGAAGAAGCAGCAGCAAGCAGAGATAGATAAGCGCGAAGCCGCGGAGAGAGAGAAGACGATAGCGGAGGCGGTGAAATTCGCCCGGGAGAAAGAAATCGAAGACGAGAGGAAAGCGAGAGAGGCGGAAGAGGCAGAAGAGGCGACGAAAGCGGCGAAAGCTACCGCCGATAAGGACCGACAGAAACGCGCGTTGAACAGAGCGGCGAACGCGCAAGGTGCGGCATCGCACGCGCACGCCGCGAACGAACACGCCGCGGCGCATAACGCCAAATCGCACAGTTCGAGAAACTTGTTAGTCCCTCCGCCGTCGAAACTTAGCGGACGATGGGTCACTGACGCCAACGGTATGTCTAGATATTACACTAACGACGCCAACGAAGCGCATCGAATGAACAAGCAACACGGTCCGAGACACGACGAATCGTTCGAAGCCGGGTTCGGTGCGCAACACAAAACCATAAAAGAGAAGAAAAGAGACACGACGAAACAAATGTTGAAGGAAGAGTTGGAAGCGATGGCGGCGAACGTCGACGACGAAGAAGAAGAAGAAGGAGAAGAAGAAGAATGATAAATTACTACTAGTTAATAATCCATAGAATACAACAAAAGCTATGCGTCCTTCTACTCGTCCGGCGGCGGCGGCTGTTCTCCTCTCTCTCTAATCTGATACTTTCTCTTCAACTCCAAAAGCTCCATCTCTTTCGCGTTCAACTGCTCGTTGATTCTCTCGACCACGCCGTCCAACTTTTCTTTATTCCCTTTCACGGCTGGTAAAACCTCCTTCACTTTCCTTTCCACCAAGACGCCTCCGACTAATCGAAAGCACTTCCTCTCCGGGTCTAAATCCTTGATCGCATCCACGACTAACTCGTGTTCTTTCGCTTGATTGGAAAGCTCGTTGATTTTCGATCGAGCTTCCTCGCACACGCTCGTGAGGTTGTTGTAGTGTTGCAGAACGTCTTGTTCGTTGGTAAATTCAGGGACGAGCGGGGGTGGTTGTTCCAGCGGTGCTTTGATCGTGCCCATTATTCTTCTCTTTCGTTTGTTGTTGCGTGTGTGTGTGTGTGTGTGCGTTATGCGCCTCTGATGAAAGTGTGGAATGACTTTTCGTCAAAGTTTTCTTTTGTTGACTACTCAACTTTCTTTTGGTGAGTGTTGACTCTGCAAGAGACTTTTTAGGGAAGGTCACGCTGAAACGAGCTGCTTTACGAAGAACACCACACTTTCGCTTTCGACGGAAGAGGAAAAGAAGAAGAAGAAATAATAATAATAATAATGGAGAAGGAACGTCGTCATATTCACGACGACGAGGAGGAAGAAATCTGCGACCAGAGGAAATCGAGAACAGCTAGGCAGGCGTTAGAAGAGGTTCGTGTTATTATTCTTCATGTAAACATCATTCGCTCACCAAATGCATTCCCCTACTTACGTATAAGTTTTTCTTCCCGCTGTTTACGAACGAGCAAGAGGAGGTCTCGGAACGATGTCCGTTCAAGAAAAGCAGAGATTTGTATCGAGAAATCGAGAGCAGAAAAACGCGCAGGTATAACAAAAGGAAGAAAGAGGAAGAGTGGAAAGACGTGGACGGAAAGGTAGGTGTTTCTTCTTCTTCTTTTTTCTCGTAAATATCTTCGCTCCTCCTGTCGTCTAACAACAATATCATTAGGTATTTAAATCTGAAGCGGATATCGACGCGTACCTGAGTGGACGCTTTTTGAAAAGCACGAAAGGAGATGTCTGTCTCGCAGATTATTGCGACGTTTTACAGTGCGACGAGTATTACGAGTCTTTAGAAACGTCTTCGTCGTCCTCGACATCCTCCGGAGAGAAGGACTACGCCGCGAAAACGAGAGCCGGAGCGCACTGTTACGCGTTGACGAAAACGTGCTTTCCTGAACGTTCAGAGTCTGCGGCGCAAGAGAAGAACGCGAGGCGGTTTGAGAGCATATTTTGCGACACTTTCGTTGGCTTGCACCAAGATGGACGGAATGCATTCGCGCATATACGCAAACAGGAGTATAAGTATCCAGGACACGTTCGCCACGCGAATACGAACATCGACGCTTCCGCATCACCTTCATCATCATCATCATCATCATCATCTTCATCATCTTTCCTCATTATATCCACCCTTTTCACATTCCTTGGATTTATATTCTATCTCCTCTTCGTTCTCGCGCCTTCCATCAACCGCCGCGCGAGCGGCTCAGATTTGAAAGCGAGAAAAGGAAGACGGACCGCGTCGAAGAAAAAGTCGACGAAAGATGTCGCGTTTGATTTTTTTAATCGCGCGTTGATCTTGTCCGGTTTTAAACCGAAGAAGAAGCGGTATTAGTAATTCTAGCGTTTAATGTGTGTATATTTTGCGTAGTTGCTGCGATTTGCGGTGTGTATATTAGATTATTTCGTCCCCTCTTTCGCGTTTGGTTATTTATGAACAATTCGAAATTGCTCTTTTCACCTCACAACAACATCTCACACTTCACACACAAAGAAAGAAATGGTTCCGAGGAACAACAACACTCGTCCGTTTTAACCACGATGAGCGCGCCATCCTCTCCCGATGGTGGAAATGGCGAGGACGACGCGGCGGCGGTGGGTATGAACTACTCAATCGCGGAAGCGTTGATTCGACGATACACGTCCTCGTGTTTGGAATTGTCCTCATCGTCGAATTCTTCAAGTTTTGCGTCGTCTTCAACATCTTTGGAGGGATTGTCGCCGTCGTTTTTGAACGCGTCGTCGTCGGTAGGAGCACACGGGGGAGGTAACGACAGTAACGATGTCGGTGGTGGTACGAGTGCTGCTGCGAGTGCGAGTACCTCTGCATCCTCGGCGCGAATGGAGGATATTCGGCGCAAGTATGGGACTTTGTTGGATGCTTTAGCCGCGATAGCGCCAACGCATGCGAGAGTTTTAGTCGAAAACTTAGTCAATTGGGAAAAGGAAATTTCGCAACGCGCGAACGCGGGCGAACCCGTGAATACTATTAATGGAAGGGGAGAACAACAAAAAGAGAACGCTTTGTGCGCGCTATGGCTGGCAGTTGAAGCAATAGTGAATGCAGTTGTCGTAAATGAGGAAGGAACGACGGTATTGGATAAATCGACGACGAATAAAATGTTCGTAGAGTTTCTTGCGCCGCTCGCGCTCGGCCACTTGTGTGAACGCGCGAGACACCATTTAGCGCCAAAGAGAAAATTTTGGTTGAAAGAAGACTTTGTGAGAGCAAGCATAGAAAAGGCTGTGGAGGAGCATCGAGTAGACGCGAGATTGAGTGATAGAGAAAGAGATGGTATTTCCTTGGACGAAACGGTCAAGAAAGAATCGAGAGCGAAAGATCTTCTAACGCCAGATGAAAGGGTAAGAGGAGGCTCGAACATGAGAGATATTTTGATGCGTACTCCTTCGAAGGATAAAGATCGTTCACTGCAATACTCCCCCCAGAAGCTAACAACACCATCCGGATCGTTTATGCTCCAACAACAGCGATCGATGAAGAAACTCGATATAGAGATTGACCAGGAGGCTGCGCTGAGGATATTTCGGGAGGAAGATGATGTTGGACTCGCAATATCGCGGGTAATCGCTTCTTTGTTCTCAATCTCATTCGATGAAGCGCTTGATTATTTCGTAGGCGCGCTCAAAAGTCGGCTGACAGAAAATCAAAGAACAGAAGCAAACTGGATCATGTTTGCCGTTTCTGGGGCAAAGCTTAGCTTGGTAGCTGGTGCGGAAACGCACAATTTTGGGGTGAATATAGAACACGACGAGGAGAAAATCCAAAACGCAGTAAAATTTTTGAAAGCGTTTAATCCAACAGAATGGATACCTCCATCTAGAGCGAAGCCGAGCAATTTTCGTCACGGGTTATGCGTGTTGCTCTCAAAGTGTATTGATATTCGAGCACTCGATAGGAGCGGCGAAGAGTCAAATTTCGAAATCCCGCTGGAGTGGACGAAGACGTGTATTCAAGCCAGAGTTTTCATCACAGAGTGGGCAAAGACGAACGAAAAGCATTTAGAAGATGCGACACCTTTGCTCGCTACGCTTTTCGCGTGGGAACTTGCGGGAACTTTACGGGAAGATAATGCCATCATGGTTGCAGATAACTCCGGGAAACATCCGGATCTGATAGAATTTTGTGACAACGTAAGTAGACGCGCGAAGAAATTCAAAGGGAAATCTGCCGAAGCTGTGGATGTTGCTCGCCGATTTTTCAGAGTTGCCAAGAGGCGGCTAAATGGAAGTAATTCGAACGATAAAGTAATTACAGACAAAATATTTAGCGTCTTGGAAGCTGGTATGGATGCGCTTGCGTCGGTGCAGCCTAAGGATTTTGTAACGTACACCGCGTTTGCATCCGACCATGAGCAACCATCCCATGTTCGTTTCATGAGTGCTATCGCACTTTCAGCCGCATATCGCGTCGATAAAACGCGCGCCATTAAAATTGCGTTGAGGATGCTCTCTAAAACAGACCCTTCGGACGCTGTCGCAGTCGCTGTAAATGTTGCCGCTAGCATGCAGCTTAAAATGAAATCATCATTCGATACTATTGAACTCATGGAGCATTTGCAACGAGTAGTAGCTCGCGCGATGGAAATCAATCAATCCATGTATTCGGATTCTGGATATACGGTCTCACGAAACCTTGGTAATGAACAGTTGAATCAGATTCGTGGCAGCTATCCCACTTTAGCGGCTGTTTTGCGGTGCATCCCGAACGTCGAGGTGCCGAATGTAGATCCCATCAACTTCGTTCCGCACTTTATCACGCATACAAACTCTGAGATTCGCGTAGCTGCTGCTGGTGCACTGAGTAGACTTATGTTGTTCAGTGGAGTAGATGGTACTTTACCCTCTACAGATGCGTGTAATCGTTTAGTCCAGGCAGCGAGCTCGAGTTTGTTGAATTTGAGAGATACATCTGATCACTCGTTGAGAGAGTCCGCGGCGAAAGCTCTGACCTTCGCTCTCAATCGACGTCGTGCAGCACTTAATGATAATATGAATGAAAATGACCCCACCCTTGGGCATTTAGATCATGGTGGAATAATAGAATCAACGCGACCGGAAGCTGCGGGTTTAGTTTTACTCTGCGATCCCGTCCCATCGGTTCGTCTGGCTGCTTTAGCGTTACTTCGGGAAGTTTCACACTTTCAGTTCATGGACAACAGGTATAAAAAGGGGCAAAATAGTGCGAGTAAAAGAAATTCGCCTCGGCAATTCACCACTTCATCTCCCCGCAAGCGCAGAAGCATTGACACAGTTAATCAAAGCGATTTGCCACGATCTGTAGCGAGCGTCATCGACGAGTGTCGCTTTCGTATGTATGAAGAAGCTGATAGCTTTACACATACATCACGCGGTGCTAAGTCGCACCGCTCTATTACTGCTGAGGAGATACTTGGAAACGAAGCGCTTCAAAGCAACGCGTTGTGTTCAGCGATTGGCGTATTAGCGAGATCTGTGGCCACACCATGCAAAGCTGCTTCAGTCACGGCCAGAGCACAGGCTTTGCAGCGAGTCCAAGCCATTATGGTGTTAGAAGGAAAAGGTTCTATGATGCAAGCTCCTACAGAACCAGGCTCGCACATCTTTGAGTTATGGCGAAACTACGCATGTTTTGTATGCTCGGCAACAGACAAGGAGGACCTCGAAATACGTAACTCTAAGAAAAAAGAAAATCCCGATGAGAATGGATCTGGCCCTAAAATCGTGACTATAGGATCTCGCGGTTCGCTCCAGACGCTCTTTCAATTGACAGTTCCATCCATTCTCACGGGTAAAGGTGGCCAATTGGAGGCAATTCTGAACGTTTTGGAAAGAGTGCCACCTTTCGTGGTTCCGAAGCTATTGGATGCGTGCGCGGATGTATTTAAATCGATTCCGAAACTTCAGATACTAAATACAAACACCACTCATTCTTCTATTACGAGTATATTTGATTCAAGCGCGGTGGATGCTACGAGTGTCACGATCTCGGGTGGTAACATGATGAGTCCTCAGTCCAATATGAATTCCGTCACTTCTGTCCTATATGCTTGGATGACATTGGCAAAACTTTACAAGTTACTCGTAATACGATATTCACCGTTTATCGAATCAACGGCGGATGATAATGATACGAAACAAACTATGTGCGAGAATATTGCGAAGTTTGTGGAAGAGGCAACTTTCATCGCAACTATTGCAGCGAAAATGGTACCAGGCGCGAAGGATATGAAGGATAATGACATGAAGCCACTTGCAGAAGAGTTGAAAAGTTCTGTCGCACTCATCATACGCGCAACTATCGAAGATATACCAACGTACTGTGCTACTGTGCTACAAAAGCAGTCACGAATGAAGCTTTGGACACTTGTCTCGGGATGGGTAGAAGAAGCTCTCGCTGAAAGCTATCAACTTGCGGAAACGAGGAATTTTCAAAGTGCATTGGCTTCGATTCTAGGTGCACCTGCTTTCGATGAATCTATGTTGAGAGAAGATGGTCCAGTTTTCGATTGGATTGATTCTTTACTTGAGGCGGGTGATGGTGAATTAGAACGTGTTGCGCGAAATGCAATAGTAGGATTCTGCTCGAATAATCCTCAAGTGTTACGGATAGTTATCGAGAAGTGCTACTCTGCCAAAACAAGTGTTTCGACGATTTATTTTTCCGCACTCGCGATCATTGCTTCGGATGCGTTCAATGATACCGTCAAAGGTGGAGCACCAGTTGTTAGATTTATGGTGCCAGCACACCTTGTGACGTTGTCGTACTTTAATCTGATCAGCCTCGATGCTCAAAATAGGGAGAATGCGAGAAAGCTCATCAAAGCCATCTTCATTGTATCTGAGAATACCGAGGACGATAAAGACAAAAGTAGTAGCGTCTTCGAGGATGGTAATGGTAGTATGCATGCAAGTAGACTTCTGGCTTTGTTCCAAGATTCGTCATCACAGCCTGAGCTTCCGGAAGTGCACTACAATCTCTTGCAAAATGCTTCAGAAATAATGGTACAGACTAAAGACGCTTCAAAGTTGGCACCTGAATTACTCATACAAACATTTTCAAGATGCTGCTTTCTCATGAGTGATGATGGTAGTAGTAGGAGTAATGATTTGCAACTGAACAATACAATCCGCCAAGTTTTAATTGCACTAAAACCATGGGTTCGGTCTTTAAAACTCGAAGATCTTACGAAAGCTGGGAAACGCCAAGTCTGCAACCGCCTTCTTCTTGAATTCTACGATATCACGAGGATTTTGAGCAGAAAGTTCGGAGCAGAAATCGAGTCTCTCTGGGGTTGTTTAGCGATGAGAGAGAGCTCTCACCTTGTAACACCGCGTAATCTCGAAATCGCTCTGGACTTTTTGCTTTTCAACGGCGTGAAGACGGAAAATGTAAAGATCTCCAACATGATGATTTCTGGAGATGTAACAAAGAAGAAGAACGAGGAAAATGAAACGATCGAATCTTTTGAAGGCAACCTTTTCCTGACTCCGAAACGAGCGTGTTTGTATTTAGCACGAGTTGCGCCACAAGAATGTATTGATAGACTTGTTCGGGCTGTTTCTTTTCGCGCTTTGGAGCCAGAAGGCGAAATTTACTCGAACACAGACGCTTTTTACCACTCCCAAATCGAAGAGCCAGATTTGGCAACTATTCTTCTTGCTGAAATAGCTGCCGAACACGACGAATATTTTCGTTCTCAGTTAATTGTGCTCGTTCACGCAGTTGTAGCTACGATAGCAACCTCGAGAAATGCTTTAGTATGTGCACATTGTCAGCAGCTTTTGGCTAATTTACTGCACAAGCTGGCTGGGCAACCTCTGGTAAGACGCATCGAAAATTATGAGAATGATGATCAGAGTCTCTCGAAAATTCCTGCCAAAGATCAACGCGCTCTAGTCACAGTTCAAAAGTTACAAAAGCTCGTCGGAAGTCGAGGGCTTGAGGCCGGGAGTTCTTGGAATGACTCAAATTTGGATCTCTTCTGTCATCGCTTTCCAGACTGTATGGTATTTGAGGCTTCGCCGAGGGAAAGATGGTCGAGTGAGGCTTTGCGTTGGGTATCGAAGGCAAAATCGTTTACTTTAGCGTTAGCATCAATGGATATTCTCGGGGCTTTGCGTCACCCGCTCGATAACGAAGAGTTCAGAACGTTTCTGGGAATCATGTGTACTTCGGCGGCTATGTCGGAAGGGAAATTTTTGTCTGGATCGACGGTCCCGCCGAAAAAGTCAAATGTTCATTCCCCATCATCTTCTCCCCGAGGATCTGAGGACGGAACGGTCACCCATCGTATGCAACTCGGTATGAAATTTACCTTGTCTATACTCGTTGCTTTGAGGAAGTCGCCGTTTGTGTATGTTCGCATCGCACCTCAGACATTCTGGTTTGGCGTCGCGTGTTTGCGCTCGACTAACGAACAAATCTACGAAGCTGCCGTGCGACTGGTGACTGTTTCTCTGATGTCTGCACCATTGAATACGTTCGGTTCTTCGGCTTCTTTTTCAACCTACGCGGCGTCTGCGCCGCTACCGTTGCGAACTCGCTATGCTGACTCAAACTCAAACGGTGGGAAAAGCGCCGGTTACCAGGCGAAACCTGCAATATCTCTTCAAGATGTTGTGCCCTTGCTTCTGAAAGGGACGCTGAAAAATGCAGCAGCGACGAGAGGATCAGCAGCGACTGCGTTAGCATCAATAGCTCCATACTGCGCTTCTGATATATGGGGCGGCAAAAAAACTTTAGCGTGCGTGCTTTGTGGATTATTACCTATTGCCTTGTACGCATTCTACGGAGAGGAAGAAGAAGAAGATAATGGAAGTTATGAAGACTACGGCAGAAGAGATGGAGAGACTCCTGAGCATAAACGAAGAGACGATGAGCAACTTAAGCGAAAGAGGAAGAAAAGTACTTTCGGCAAAAAGGAAGCCATGGTGGCGCTTCAGTTGCTCGCCGAGGGTTGTCGACTAGTTTCACCAGTGCTTGAGGACACCTTACACTGCATTATTGTCTCGCGCGATTCTCTAGAGCAGAACAGTAACGACGAAAATAAAGACGAGTATCATCGCCTCACGGGAATGCAAAAAAGTGCCAGGCGCGCTTTCGGGCAATCTTCAAACGGTTTTGAAAAACGTGGCGATGGTGACGACGACGATGATGCTTTTGGTGATTTTAAGGGCATGTATAAATTTTTGAACGAGTTTAGTGGCGTCACAACGCTCGAGCAGGCGTGTGAGCTCTTGGCGCAGCCTTTGTTCGATGGTTTTTTGGTTCCAAACGATTGCGCCGAGTGCGCGATTACTCTTTTAGGGGATATAGCAAACTCATCAGCACATCACGGGAACGCAGAAGGAGCTCTGCATTTGCTCTGCGCGGCTGCGACGTATTCTCCGTCAGTTCGAGACGACATATCTCTGTACGGAGAGACGGGTGTGTTTCACGCCTTGGCTTTAGAAACGATGGAAAGACAACAAAAACGAAATAACAACAACATGGATGAGACGACAACGACGAGGACGCCGGAAACACTTACCGACCGTAACGAAGGATTAAACGAAAACATCGCCATGAAAATGTTAAAGAGCGTAGCAATGAACTATTCTGCGGCTTCAAAAGTCGCGGAAATGAAGAAAATAGAAAAAGAAGAAGGAGAGGAAGAAACAGCAACAAAGACGACGACGGCGAAGCCTGTTTTCTGGCAAGGTAGCCTGAAGCGGACGAAAGAAGAACCGATTTCAGATTTGACCTGGGGGATCTTGTTGAGCGCGAATTGCGATCCCGAGCACGCTTCGCTCCCAGCTTCTTTAGAATAATAATACTAGAAATGATTTTAGATAGAAGCGCAATAGTTTTGTAGTATAGATATTTTAGCATACACATCACCTAATTCACCTTACTCGCCGTCGCCGCCTCGCGTAAAACTCGGAGGCCATCTCGGTGGATCATACCCTCTCCCCCCAAACGGATTACACCTCGCTATCCTCCACGCGGTTAATATAAATCCTTTCGCGGCCCCGTACTTTGTATAAGCCTCGAACGCGTAATTCGAACACGACGGTATAAAACGACAGCTTTTCGGCATAAACGGAGACAGTTCGTTGCGATAGAAATCAATCAGAGAGAGGGAGAGTTGTACCAGGATATCCTTCTCCTGTTGTTTATTCTCCTCCTTACTACTCTTATCACTATCACTACTACTACTACTACTACTACTACTACTACTATTACCTTCTTCTTCTTCTTCTTCTTTTTTTTCATCTGATTCATCGTCCTCGTTTCTCCCAGACGAAGAAGCGAGAGAAGTGAAAGAAGAAGACGAAGCACCGGCAAAGACTCCACCCATCCAGTGGTGGTGGTGGTTAAAAACACACCGACTGCATTCCAACTTCAACGCTTCCTCTCCTCTTCTTGTTTTTCTTCTGTTACGATTCTTGACAGCAACAACAACATCAACATTTACATGAGCACTCGTATTAGCAGTAACATTCGTACGTCTCTCTCGTCGTCGTCGCTGCTGATGCTGATGATGATGATGCGGCGACAAAGTTCGTCCTTTTCTCGAAGAATCAACACCCCCCTCGCGGGGACAACACTTAGTATTGGAAGTACGAAGAGTAATAAACATTTTGTTGTGAGGGAAACGACACTTTAATTTTTGTTTTAACAACACGGCATCTTTTTGTCCTCGGCGGCTATACTACTTTTAAACTTACTATCTATGCTTTCAATTGTTTCTGGAGACTGATCTATACTCTTCGTTGAAATGCGTTACGCACAAGTTGCTCGAATGCACAAACTCTTCCTCGGCGTCTGAAACACGTAAATTATGATGGGCCAAATCCTCCGCGCTGTAATTTACAATCGCTCTCGCAATTTCTCTCCCTTCTTCATCCTCGACGATTATGCAATCTTGAACTTTATAGCTGTTGCTGCTACTCTTAGTACCATTGCTATCACTTATTAAGACGTTTTTCACCAACAGCGGTTCTCCTGATTTTATATCCTCCTCACCTTCTTTGTTCACTCTCACGCGATCCTTCACCGGCACGGAAAGCATCCATCGTTTCTTGCCTTTAGCGGCATCCGCGGCGGCTAAAAATAACGTGTATTCTTTACTGTTAAGAGAAGGGGTCACTTCTCCTCCTCCTTTTCCTCCGTTTAAACCTAATGCACACTCGACAATCTTTTCCATGTCTGTGCTTTTCCCGATGACTGTTTTGCACCCGGCTGCGCTCGCGATTCTCGCGGCTGTAAGTTTAGTCACCATCCCGCCGGTCCCACCCGCGGATCCAGCGCCGCTGGCCACGTCCACTTCACTCATCAACTTGTTTATATCATCTACCACCTGAATTCGTTTCGCGTTCGGATCTTTCATCGGATTCGAGGTGTATAAACCGTCCACGTCTGTGAATAAAAACAAATACTCGGCAGATATCAAGGAAGCGACGTGCGCGGATAACGTATCGTTATCGCCAAATCGTAACTCCTCGACCGCGACGGTATCGTTCTCATTCACGATTGGTACCACGTCGTAATCGAATAAGGAGGAAAACGTATTCATCGCTCTGTTATATTGCGATTTCTGCGATAGATTTTCCAACGTCAATAACACTTGCGCGGTTTTCACTCCCAGAGTGGCAAACATGTCTTCGTAATAATGCATCAAATGCGCCTGACCGATTGCCGCTAACGCCTGTCGTTTTTGTAACTCTTTCGGTTTTTCTTTGATGCCGAGCTGGAGCATCCCCGCGCCGACTGCTCCCGAGGTCACGATCGCGCATTGGAACTCGCTCGATTTCTGCAATTCGGTTATCTGCTCGCATATTTTCGCCAGTTGCGAGAGATGAATGACTCCAGTATCCGCTTTGATTAAAGAAGACGTGCCGACTTTAATCACGATTCTTCTTTTTTTCTTCTTCTCAGTATTAGTAGTATCCATCATATAACTTCCTTCTTCTTCTCTCTTTCTCTGTCTCTCGGTAAGTAAGTTCGTTCTTTCTGCGACACGCAATAACAACAACGAGAGAACAACTCTTCCTTCGTGTGTTGTTGTCGTTGTTAAGAATACAATTCGGGTTAAATCGGAAAAAAGCGAGTAAAAAAGCTATAACTGTAATAAGCAATTTTAGGAAAAAAAAAATATTTAGGGCTTGAAATGTGTCCTTTATATTTATACAACTAAACCCTACAGGAGATACGCACACGAAAGCGAACTGGCGCAGCGGAAGCGCGTTGGGCCCATAACCCAAAGGTCACACGATCGAAACGTGTGTTCGCTAAGCGAATTTTTTTTTGCATTATATGTACGTGCGCGGTACGTGCGTGTCGATATTTCATCATCTACAAGTACTATTCTTCTTCTTTTTTACCGTCGCCGTTGTCGCTCTCATCAAGTCTTCGAACGCGACGCGTTTGGTCGCCGCGGAGTTCCCAGTGGTTTCTTTTTTCGGTGGAACGTAAAAGTTATTCTTCTTCTTCTTCTTCTTCTTCTTTTCAACATTCTCTCCTTCGCGTTCACCATCATCAGTATCATCATCATCAGTATCATCATCATCATGTACGGTACAACTCGCTTTTACGACGCACTGAACGAGACGCGCTTCACTTTGGCAATCCATCAACGCCAAAGAGTTCGTAATCAACGCTTCGTGCTTTTGTTTCCTCGATCGCACATCTTTCCACTCCTCGTTGTGGCCGTTTCTTTTAAACTCCACGAGTTTTCCAACTTCCTCCTTTTCTAAACTAAACTCTTCTTCTTCTTCTTCTTCTTCTTCTTCTTCTTCTTTTTCTTCTCGTTCTTTTTTTTCCTCCATCAACAGTGATTCCTTCCCAAGTTGTCTCAACAATACGCGTTCTTCCACGGTTCCTAAACTCGCCAATCGATACACAAACACCGGTTTCTGTTGTCCGTCTCGCCATACTCTCGCCATAGCTTGTCTATCGTCTGCGGGGTTCCAACTCGCATCCATCAATATCAAACAATTTGCACCAATCAAGTTCAAACCAGCGCCGCCGGCGCGGACGGAAAGTAACATGACATCTACGTTGCCGGTGTTGAAATTTCGAACCATCTCGGAACGCTTGTCCTTGTCAACGGAACCGTCCAATCTAGTCGTCGTTAATCCTTCGCGCTTGCACAGCTTATCGGCGTCGTCTAACTGATCGGAATACCCAGAAACAATCACTACGCGCTGGTAATTGCCATTGTTTACGCTTCTATTTTTCTCGTTTATACCTTTCAAAGATTGCAAAAGCAAACAAAGAGCGCTTAATTTGCCGCTACATTCTTCTTCTCCTTCGTCGTCTTCTTCTTCTTTCTTCTCTGCTGCATCGCGAATGGTATTCGAAAACGTCTTATCGAGCACGGTTGATCGACCGATGGCATCTAAACAGTGTTTTGCAGAATTCGCGCACTGCCTCAAAATGCCAATCGCACTCAACGCGTTGTTGTTCTTGTTCGTATTCTTTTTGAAATAGTTTGAGCCAGCTTCGTAACATCTTTTCTGCTTCCCGGACATGTTGCACAACATCAAATACTCCGTTTTCGGCACCAAATACTCTTTCAATACGAGCTCTGCTTTCCTCCTCAGGATTCTTTTTTTCGTCACTTTCCTCAACTGAGCCTCCAACTCTTTCCCTCTCTTCTTTTGCTCCGCGTTCGCCTCGCTCGCTCTCGCTTCCATGATTGGTCTCTCGTACATTTCCTTGAACTCTTCCAACGAGTTCCACCCAAAAAGTGCTTTCGCGCGCGGTTGCACGACGTCTAAAATTGCCGCAAATTCCATCAAGTTGTTCTGAATCGGTGTTCCCGTCATCAACACGCGATGTTTCGCGTTTACCGCTTTCAACGCGTCTACGGTTTGATTCGAATCGGATTTCAATCTGTGCGCCTCGTCGCAACACAATAAATCTGGTCTGGCGTGATTCGGTATTCTGAGAGCCATTTTCCTCATAGTTTCGTAAGAAGCGATCAAAATCGGAAACCTATCAAACGATGATTGCATTGGTTTCTCTTCCACGTTTTCGTTCGTCTCGATCCATTTCTGAAACGCCCGTTCGACGTTCTCGGCGCCGCCGTCCGCAGTCACGCACTGCGCTCGAACGTTACCGATCCATTTCTTACTCTCATTCCCCCAATTCCCAACTAACGTCGCTGGACAAGTGACTAAAATTCGTTTAAACGGTTTCTTCAACGTTGGAAACGGCGTCTGTTTCAACACCGTCCACGCCAGCGCGAGCACTTGCAACGTCTTGCCCAATCCCATATCGTCCGCGAGTAACACTCCAGAGTTCTCGATAATATTGGTATTACTATTACTATTCCTACTGCTAATCTCGCTGTTATTTTCATCATCAAACCCGAACAACTTCCGATACATCCATCGAACGCCTTCTTTTTGGTGCTTTCGTAACTTTCTCGCAATGTTCGGGTCCATGACGACCGCCACGCAAGGCACTTTGTTTTTCTCCCTCCCACCAAAACCACTCTCATCGTCTAATTTCTTTCTCGCCTCTTCAGCGGTGACCAAAACTAACGCGTTCGGGGCGCACGGGTCGTGCAACGGTTTATAATTATAAACTTTTTCATTCTCCTCCTGTGGTTTTTTGTGATGACCTCCTCCTTCGTCATCATCGTCATCATCGGTATCTGAAACGACCAAAATTTGCGGGAGGCTCTTCTTGTTTTTTTTAGGCGGAGTGGCGAACATCATATCTCTTTTTTCTCTTCTTCTTCGTCTTCTCTCAGTCGCTCTCAGTCGCTCTCTTTCTCTCTCTCTCCCTCCGAAGGGTGGTGAAACGTGTAATAGAGTAGTAGTTTTGGAGACGAGAAGAGCACGAGAAGACCCGAAAGAACGTCTGCCCCGTCCTCGATGAGAGAAAAAAAGTGAGAAGAATTTTTGAATTTTTCACCTAAACCGCACAAAGCAAAAAGCAAAAAGACGACAAACAGTTGTTCTTCTTAGATATATACGAGCAGCGATGAAACGAAAACACTCTGGGGGCGGCGGCGCGAAGAAATAAAAGAAGAAGATATCATGCATTTATCTTCATCTGTATCAAATTCGTCTCTCTCGGAAATACTCGACCGATTCGAGAGACTGACGAAATCAGCCGGGGAAAACGAACGCGCTTTGCGATTTGGAACCAGAGCCTTGTGCCAGGAATGTATCGTCGAGAGTAAGAAGATAAAGAAGGAGAACGAGAACGAGGAGGGTACGAGAATACGATCGAGAGATGAGAAATCGCTCCTGAGAAGGTGTTTTTTACACGAGAGCAGAGTCGTGGTGGACGAAATATCTCGACGCGTGTGTGATTTGGTCGAGCACAATGTCGTCGATAAAGAAGTCGTTACGAGCGAGTTACTCGCGGCTTTAGAAGCGACGACGGATGGGACGAAAGGGAGGTTTTTAGTGAGAGGGATATACGATATTTGCGTTTCGAACAACAACATCAATGGGAGCGGTACTTTTGCCACCGCAAAAGGAGGGGAAGATGGTTATGATGATAGCACTTACATGCCTCTGTATCGAGCGATGAAATCCGGCGGGGCGCACGTATGCAGCACGTTCTTGTATTACGCGACTTTGAAAGAAAAGGACATCGAACGGTTCCAGAGGCTATTTTATCGAACGATTTTGGAGAGGAATGTGAGTGGAGCGATGGCATCGACGTCTTCGTCATTACTTCCGGGATTAGCGCGAGTTGCGCTCGTCAGGGACGGGTCTTTTGCCGCGCTGGAGATATTGACAAAGTGTTTGCCATGGTATAAATGTTCGAGCGCGGAGGATGTCTCGTGGGTGAGCGAAGCCATCGCGGATATTGCAGATTGGTGCGAAATGAAAGTAAATGATAATAATAAGAAGACAGAGGAAGAGGATAGAATAAACGCGATCGTTGTGAGAGCTGAGTTGGGTGCAATGGCGCAACTGTGCGATGCCGTGAAGAAAGGCGAAGACGTTGTGAGTCTTTCTTTCCACACGCACCGAATACTACGCATATCGCGTCGCGATAGTAAAACAAACGCACTCGCCGCGTGTGATTTGATCTCAAATTGTGTTGGGAAACTTTCGATTGAGGACCAATCTTCTTTGTTTTCGTTGACTCAAACGTGCGTTCGTTCATACCCGGATGTCCTTCGGATGCACTTGCTCGAACTTTCGGCGACGCTCTCAGAAAATCACCTAGGCGAGAGCGAGACGGCGTATATCGCAGCAGAACAAGGTTCTTTTTCTTCTTTTGCTTCAGATATCTCTGAAATGTATAATATTTATCCATTGACTGAATGCTCTGTCTTGCACGACCTTTGTCAGGCGATAGAATCAAACCAAACGATGGCTTTGGAAACAAAAGAGAGTATCTTCGAGCATGCGTTGCGGAGAAACGAAGAGAACGACGCCTTGTTCACACTCGCGTGCATGTTTTCACCGATATCGCTTCGCGTACGAAATGCGGCTTTAGATTCAGTTAGAACACGGTTTAGGAAGAGTCCTGAGCTTGCAATTTCAGGACTTCCAATCGTTTCTCTGGCGTTGGCTAGTATTGAAAAGAATTTTTTAGTCTCTCCCCCGCCTGCGCAGGATGTAGCGCTCGCGACTTTGAGAGGATTGAAAGCTGCGGCGTCTTCGGCGTCCCATCCTCTGAGTGCAAACGCAGCTTTACGAACACTACTTCCTATTGTTGAACAGATAGATAACGAGGAGGACGAGGAACGTTCGTTGGCATTAGATCTAGTTTTATTAGCGGAAGCGTGGATTTCTGCGCCTTCCAGTGGGAGTCAGCTTTCGTTTCGCTTCCAACAAGCTATCGAGCGCGCAATAGCGAGTCATATCTTCAAAGAAACGTTAGCTGGGGCAAATGCTATGTTGGAAGTTTCAAAAGCTGATCCTTTTAGAGCGGCAGAAACGTTTGCAAACGCCATACAGACGTGTATTGAGCAGAAGAGACCTTCGTGTTGTCGAGCGATTGGATTGGAAACAATCGAAGTGTTGTTTCAAGCCGAAGCTTTGGATTTTTATCCTGCGTTTAAAATAGTAACGAAAGAGATGCCAACGCGGCCAAAAGATTCGAATTTAGTCGCCAAACGGTGGTTACGACTTTTAAAATACGGAGTCGAGGATGCTGATGTCGTACCAGAGGCCGGTTCTCTTGTCGTCAATGCTCTCATAGATTGTGCGCTCGATGAATCAAAAACAACAGACGATTCACTCAGAATTGAAGCATGGAATTCCTTGAATGAATTCAACATCAAACAAGTAAAGAATTTGCTTAATATTTACGATGGAGAAGACGATAACGAAAGCGAGGAAAGTAAAACGAGTTTCCTCGCTTTCACACGTCTCGTCAACACATTCATAGAGGAAGAAAATGAGGATGTTGTGAGAGCGGCTTCAAAGGTGATTGCGCGGATTGTTGAATTGGAATCTGAATCCGTGAGTAGACGTACTCGCGCGTCCCAGAAAAAGCGAATATCTCTCATCGGAGGCAGCTCCATAAATCAAGATGAAGAGAAAGTTTTGATGGAAATTTCCGATCCGTTCTTGTATAGGCTCGCTATTGGAACGGCGAAACGGCTGCGAAAAAACACGAAATCGAAAGACGATGAGCTCATTTCGCCTTTGCTTTTACTTTTACTCTTCGATGGCGATTCGTACGAAATGCAATTCTGTGAATTCGTGAGGAGAAATAAATTTTCGCACGCGTGGTGGAACGAATACGTTATTGAAAATACGATGATGCAGTTTTTGGAGCGGTGGATGGTTTCATGGAGCAACGCAGCTGCAGATGACTCGAAAAGTAAAGGAGAACGTATTCTCGACGCTGGATTTTTCTCGCGCATTACAGGTGAGCAGCTACAATCGCCAGATGCCATACAAACGACCCGCGTTGCTACCAAAATTGTAGATGGGTTCAAAAGCGATGCCGTGAGTACGCGCGCGAGAGAAGAAATCGGCATCTTAGTTTCTAAATGTTTGCGCCTAGGGTGCTCAAAGCTTATTTTCCGAAGCGTTACTCCCGACGAAGAAGACAGCAGTGCAGGCACATTTTTTAATGATTTCAACGAGCAACATCCCGAATATATCTTTGTTCGATTAGCAAGTTTTGTTGAAGCGGTGGGAGACTATGAACTCGCATTGAAACTATTTGCAAATTCAATCGAGTACTTGGAAGAGAATGATGGTAAGGAAGATGAATCGTCATGGCGTCGCGCTCTTCTTTGCGCGCTTCCAATTCTTGCGAGAGTCGTGAAGGAAGGAGAAGGTGATAACAATGCTCTCATAAGTCGAGCTATAAAAGAAACTTTAAGCACATTTTTAATCGAAGAGCAGGCATTCAGCTTAATGTCTTTAGGCGCCCTCGCGAGTCTTGCATTGGAGAGAGGCATTCCCGTGGAAAACGCGCTTTGCGAGAAGATTGTCACCGTCCTGATTGTCACCGCGACGGATGCGCATCGCAAATGTAGCTCTGAAGATAGATGCTCTGCTGTACTTGGCGCGAGTGCGTTACTCGGTGGCTCGAGTTTGTCGTGGTGTTGGCTACCGTCTCCACCAAAGCAGAGTACTGTTCATAAAATGCCCTCTTCTTCTCTCGTTGACGATGCAAACTTCTTCGTTCGCCCGTTACTTTTCGGGAGAGGCCAGGATTTGGCCAAGAAACTTCTCAAGACTTTGGAAAGCATATCATCTTCTTCCGCCGGCGGCGGCGGTAAGAATTGTCGAGTTGGCGACATCGCATCTTTGGCGTTGGGATTCTCTTCGATTTCGGCGCGAACACTCATACTATCTGCAGGAGATGTCTCGAAACAACATAAGAGTGCTGGCGTGGACGCCACCAACAATTTCGGCGCGTGTTCCTTGAGACTTCTCGATTCACTCTTTGCCGTAGACGCAGAGTTTCGTAAGAAGTCAAACGCACTCGAAGCTCTCGCAGCGCTCGGAAATATTATTCCATTACCAAACGGTGATGGTCCGTACCAATCTCTGTTGCGCCGGTATTACGGAGAGAAAGAGTTGGTAGCCTCCGTCGTGCGCTTCGCCTCGTCTCGGCCTGCGAAACACATCGGAGGCGAGATTGTAAACCGCACTATTGCAGATTATGAATGCGCTCATAATAGCATCATCAATAACGTGAATGTGCTTAATGCCGTTCGAGCGGCAGCAAAGAGTGAAGATGTAGATCTTCTCCGCGCCGCGCTCGCGCTTCACGATCAAAAATGCGAGAATGACTCCGACGCTACGCATGTATTGAAACATATGTGGCTCGGTTCTCTTGAAATCAACGCGGCGACAAGTTTTGCAGAAACTCTTCTGATTGAGCTTCTGAGACGCACAAGTCTTAAAAGTGACTCTTTGAAACACGCGACGGAAGGATTGTATCAGATTGCGGCCAATATGGCAAAACACGTCGAAAAAGACTCGATGGTGAGATTCTCGACGACGCTTCGCGAAGGGTGCGAAGACGACGTCTTACCTGTCTTGGCATCTAGGCTCGTCTTACTCGGCGTAGAAATAGTACGTTTGGACGATCTCGTTTTACCACTCGCACGTTGGAATACAAAACGATTGCGTCGAGATGAACTTTTACACTTTGCGCTCGACGTTCGCGAAGTGGAAGGCTTCTTTGAGAAGCAAAAATTGGGCGCCAGACGCATCAAGAGGATTTCCGAATTTAAGAAGAGGTTGATTGATGACGCGTGTCACTTGATCAAAAGAATCAGTGAGGATGCGAGCACAAGTGGAGAATTCGAGGCGTGCTCTTGCTTAATGCTTCTTTGTTTGCGCTTCGGTCGTAAGACGAACAGAGGGTTCATCTATGCACAAATCGTTTCTTCTTCATCGTGGGACTTCCGGAAGAGATTTTTCCCTTTCGCCCTCTGCTCTGCGCTTCAAGAAGAAGAGGATGTGAAGAAGAAGGAGAAGAGTACAGGCGAAATCTTCTTGTTTAACGCGAAAACAATCGTCGATTCTCTCGTCGTTCCAAGCGCGAGTGGTGAAAATTCAACGTGCGCTCGAGCTTTGCGAGAAATTATGGGTAAGTTCGATGTGAAAATCTCTCTCACATCGTACGAATCGATTGCACGGCGCAACTTCCATGTTAAAAAAAGTAGTAGTAGATCTAATAAATAGTTGTATAATATACAATACTCAGGTACTAGCTTCTCTATAGATTTCTAAACTAAATCGTTGCTAAAGGCAAAAGAATCGTGCGATCGTCTGATCAAGTTTGAAGAGTCCGGCGCCTGATTTTGCGTCGATGGCACAGACGATAGATTTACCGAAAGGTTTGAATAATACCTCCGATCGATTATCTCTTTAAAGAACGCGTCGAACGAGGAATGATCCACCCGTCCGTGTAAAGCAGAACACCTCAGACCTCTTGGTATTGGCCTTTTATCCAACGCGCCTCTCGGTACTCTCGGGTCTAAGAAGTAATCCATATTATTCCCGCTCGAGCCTTGGCGATGATGATGAGAATTTCGAAATCCGAGCGTCGGCGAACCTCCTTGCGAGGAAACTAAATCATTATAATCCTCGTCAATGAGTCCCATGGCGTTGTTGCTACTACCGCTAATATTACTATTCGACGTCGTCGTCGGAAGTATTGGCTGTAATTTCAAGCCAATCTTCTTCAAAAATCCGCCAAACGCCGTCTTCGCTTTCAATCCGGCCACGTCCCCTTTCCCGAGAACGTACGCTTTATCGCTCTTGTTCGAAATCACCAAACACGGCACCGGTAACCCCCCAAACCCGTATATAACGTGCGGATCTCTCGTACTCGTCACCCACGGATTTGGTGTGTGCGTATCCGGTGCCACAAACGTCCCTTGTTGCGCAATTTCTCTCGCCCATCTTTCCAACGTCAACGCGCTATTTTTCTGCGAGGCATCGTGCACTAAAATGACAGCATTTATGTCCCTAAAAAACGCCGCTCGATCGTCTTTAAACTGGTCGTGACCGCCAACATCCCACAATTCCACGAAATGCTCCGTCCTCGCGTGTTCGTGGAATATCAATTTCACGTCCGCGGAGCATCCAATCGTCCTTTCTACGTTTTCCACCAGTAAGTTCAGCATTTTTGTCTCGTTCTTTTTATTTTCACCTGTGCTTTTGCTCGTCGTTTTTGAAGTCGTTGAAGTCGTCGTCTGAACCGTCGTCTGAATCGTCGTCGATACGTCCACTTCGTCTCTCACGTGTCTCAATAACGTCGTCTTCCCCGACCCGGCGTTGCCGCAGACGAGCACTCGCACTTTGCCTCGCTTCTCCGCCGCTTCCATTTTGGTATTTTATTTTTCTTTTTCTTTGTGCAGACATTTTATTTTGGTCGTTGTTTAAAAGTGTTTGTCAAACATTTTGATGATGTTTTTTGCCAAAAATGATGAGTCAGCCATTAGACATTTTTTTTCCTCTTCTGCTGTCTTTCATCATCACAAACGAATTCTCAACACAACAAACGAACGACAAACCCTTCATTGTTTTTAAATAGAATACAAACGCATAAAATAATGGCGTCATTGGTAACAGTGGCGCGCGCGGGTACTACTGCGAGCACTCATCGCTCGAGCGGCTCAGCAACGCGGGGAAAGTTTTCTTTCATGAGAAAAAGTCAATCACAACAAAATTTTGCGACGACGATCCCTAAGAATAAGAATAACAGTAAATCGGGACAACGGCATTCTTCTGTCGTTCTTCACTCGAGGATGAAAGTCTCCGCTAATGCTGCTGGAGGAGAAACAGCATTTCAGTATAAAAAACCACGAATTGACGAAGGCTACAACTGCGTGGTTACAGAGAAAGGGGCGATTATTTCCGAAGATATCCCCTCGGGGACGTACGAAGTCTCCGCCTGGTGGGGAGGGACGAAGAAATCGAGAGACGATAAAGAGGAGGAGTTTTTAGCGCCCAGGTGCGACACGGAGAGACAGAAAGGGTGCGAGGTAAAGTGCGAAGTCGTGGAGGAAGGATGTTTGGTGTGCGAAGGATTAGCGGAAGGGACGTATCGAGTGACCAACGTGAAAGATTTGAACGAAGAGTGCGAGGTGAGCTACGACGGAACGAGTATAAGTTGCGACGAAGCCGACGCGGAAACGTTTGACGTGGGCGATTTGGAAATGCAGGAGAAAGCGGACGACCATAGCATTCGTTTAGGTGGATAATAAAAACGAGAGGATAGTTTTGATACGTAATGATGATGTGTGCTATTTATTTGAATGCGCTAAAATCTAAATCTAATATAAATAAATAAATCATCGTCTTCGATTGAACGACTCAAAGCTCGGTTTCATGATGTTCAACAGCGAGTTTGGATTGTCGATGTGGACCCAGTGACTGCTATTTTCCAAGAAGTGTATTCTCGCTCCCGTGTTTAATAATCTGTTCACGTCTTCCTCGGCCCAAACGAACGCCGACCGTTCCGCTCGAACGAAATCTACCTCTAAACCTTTCGGTTGCGTTTCGAGCATCGGCCATAAATTCGTCGCCTCGTAACTCGAATACATATCTTTAATGCCGTCTAAATCAAACACCCAATCTAATTCGCCTTTGTTCCCATCTTTCGCGGGCTTTAAATTCGTCGTCATCCACTGCGCGCCTTCGATGGTAAACCCGGCTCCAGTCAAGGAATCCACCAGATGTTTCCTCGACGCGAACGGCGTATCCAAAGTTCGAACAAAATTAATGGTATCTTTCGGATGGTCGCCTGTCCTCGCCCAGGCATCTCCCGGGACCGTATCTAACACCCACACTTGAACCGGTCTCGGCAAGACCTTATTCCTTTCGCCTTGCGAGAACTGATGGACCATAGACATGGCCACCTTCCCTCCGAACGAGTGCCCGACCAACATGTGCGGGTAAAACTTTAGCGACTGCAGCGTCTCGATAACATCTCTCGCCGCGCTTTCTACGCTATCCTCCCCGAATCGTCTCTCCCCACTCTCCGTGCTCTCCGTGTTCGTTTGTCCGTGGCATCGTAAATCCACCAATAAAAATTGCCAACTCGGCATCTCTTCCGCCATCCGTTTCGCGAAAGACAACAAGTTCCGTCGAGAACCGAGAATGCCGTGGAGGAAAACGCACGTCGGTGGATGCGGTCCTTTTTTCTCTTCCACCGTGTATTTCACCAGAGCGCCTTGGACTAACTCGTACGATAACGGTGATGAAGTTTGCTTTGCTGCTGATGATGATTGCGAGGGTTGTTGATCCGCTAACGCCGCTTTCGTTTCAGAAGAAGAAAAAGAGATTAATCTTCTCCTCGTTGTCGGTGAAATGTTTCTTCTGCATCTTCTCGAGGGACGACGAGAACAAGTCGTCGTTCCCGCTGCTGCTGCTGCTGTTGCTGCTGAAAAAGAAGACGTCCTAAACGTCGTCGTCGTCGTCGTCATCTCTTCTCTGTCGTTAAACTCTAATGAATAATAATAAATATAAAAAGAGAGATGAGATGAGATATTCGCACAACACAGTAGTTTGAGGGAGGGGAAAAGAAAGCGTTTTAAAACTGACGAAGAGGATTCGAGGATTTTGAGCAAAAAACTTCTTCTTTTTCTGTCAGTCTGTCATCTGTTCTTCTTTTTCGCGTGTTAAATTTTATGGTGGTTGAAAAGGAAGAGAGGTTTTTGGTGCCTATGTCACCTTTTTTTTCTTTCTTTCTTTCTCTTCCTTAAAACTCCATTATACCTGCTCCTCGCACAAGTGCACAAGTCTTAAGCGTATATATATAATAAACGAGTGACTCCATTCAGTTTTGAAACTCGATTATAGATGATTTCTTCTTTGACTTCTTTGACTTCTTCTTCTTCTCTCTCAAAATGCTTCGGGAGAAGAAAGACGTCTTCTTTGTCTCGAAGAAAAGGCAGAGTCGTCCAACGATGTAAAAATCGAAACGTCGTCACCAATAATCTCATCAATACCAAAGACGGAAGGGACGAGGACGACGACCGTTCGTCTTCTAAAGACAACAACGAGAAACTGATGATGATGCAAGCAGCTTCCGTGGCACCTTTTTTGGTCTTTTCTCCGAAAGCGTTCGCCGCTGGCGCCTTCGACTCGGTCTCGAACGCGTTCAGTTCGCCAGAGTTTCACGAGTTGTCCATGTATACGCTGAAAACGTTAATCTCGTGGGGGGTCCCAGCCGTCACGGTAGGTATCGTCGCTTTGATGATTATTTCCGGCGCTCGAAGAGGGAAGTCTTCCTCCGGTGGAAATGAAGACGGGTCGTCGTCGTCCTCGCCTTTCGGATTTCTCAGAGGCGGGCAGATGGGAAAGAAGCCGCGAACGCAACCGTACTTATCCATCAAGCGGTTGAACGATCGATTGGATTCGTACGCGTTACAATTTGAGGCCGCGACGGTTTCGAAAACGTCCGCTAAGCGGCAACAGAACAAGCAGAGGTTTGAGAAGAGATACGCGGACGCGTTGGGTAAGTTATCCTCGGAAGAGCGCAACGCCATTCTCGAGGCGCAAAAAAAATGGAAAGAAGTCGACGACAGATTGAAGACGCGAATGAACGCCATCACGGCATCCTCGCGAAAAACCGCATTAGAACTCGGCGCGAGAAAGAAAGAATCTTCGTCTTCGAGCTCTTCGTCTTCCAAGGAAGACGAAGCTGCGTCGTCGTCGAAAGAAGACGGCGATATCATGAACAACATCAAGAACAAATTCGGCATGGGCAAAGAAAACCCGTCGAAACAGGCGAAAGAGCTCGGTCGCATCGCTTCCGAGAGAATGTTGAACGAAGATAAGTATTTAACCGCGGTTGCTGCAGCGGTGCCGAAATCGAAATTAAAATCGCTCGAGGACGTATTGAAAGATCCTAATCAAACGTTTGGTTGGCAAGCGAACAGCGACGTCCTTCTGTTGAATAACGTTGACGAGGTATCGGGACCGAAGGATAAACTTTCGAAGAAACACGTCTTCGTGCTCGACTTTTTCGGCGACGTACAAGCGAGTCAAGCCGCGCAGTTGAGAGAGGAAGTTACCGGTTTGTTGAGATCTGCTAAGAAGGAACGAGGGGACGAAGTTATTTTGAGGTTAAACACTGGAGGTGGTACTGTTACTGGGTACGGTTTAGCCGCCGCGCAGTTAACTAGAATTAAAGCCGCCGGTTTACCGCTCACGATATGCGTCGAACAGGTTGCCGCATCGGGCGGTTATATGATGGCTTGTGTTGCTGATAAAATCGTCGCCTCGCCATTTGCTGTCTTGGGTAGTATTGGCGTAATCAGCGACGTCCCGAATGTCTACGAACGCTTGAAAAACGAAGGTATAGAGTTCGCAACTATTACGGCAGGCAAATATAAGCGAACTATCACGCCAACGAAGAAAATCACCAAAGAAGATTTGATCAAGACGACAAAAGATATCGAGGACGTTTTAACGTTGTTTAAAGGCTTCGTTTCTACCAATCGACCGTCGCTGAACATCGACGAAGTTGCCACCGGGGAAACTTGGTTTGGCCCAGACGCCATGAAGAGAGGTTTGTGCGACGAACTCAAAACTTCCGACGACGTCCTTTTGGACTTGGTCTCGACGTGTGAGATCTTCTCCGTTAAATTAACGACGCCATCGAGAAGTCCGTTGGCATTTGCCGGCGTCGGTGCTTCAAACGCGTTTTCCTCGTGGGGTTTACTCGCCACCTTAGCTTCCGCTGCGGCAAAATACGCCCAAGCCAACGGCGGCGCCAACTTTTTACCGCCAAACGCAAACGCCTCCAACGGTGGTATGGGTTTCCAAGCCATCGACCGCGAAGTCGATACCTTTATGATGCTCGATCAATCCTACGGTAACAACATGAACGCGAGTGGTATGATGGATTTCGACTTTGACGACGGCATTTTGGAAGAGGATGATTTAGATACTTTTGAGTTGTAAATTTTTTTCATATCATATCAACGCTGTCTTCACGAACGCAAGTACGAGTACCCTAAAATTCAGCTCCTGTTTGTTCTGTCTTTCGCGCACAAAAAACAACACAAAAATGTCTCCCAAGTCGATTCCAACTGTTTTTGCAAACAACAACCTGCAGAAGAATATCCAACAAGGGGAACATGCAATCGGTTTAGAACTGTTTGCGAACACCCTCTCGGGTTTCCCGGCGACATTTAAAACGCTCAATTCCGACTTCATCGTCCAAGAAATAACCGAAACTGGCGAGGTGTGCTCGTTGACCGAACTCGAACCTCTCGTCGATCGAGAGTTGGAGAGGAAAGAGAAGGCGATGTTGGAAAACACGACGGTGACGAAAATCATCGAAGAAGATGATAACGACGATGATCGGGGTGGCGGCGACGCGAATGAGAGTTCTAACGTCGTCGTGGTCAAAGAAGAGATATTTGAAGAGTTCAAGAAGATTTCAGGGAGCGAGGAAGACGTGGAGCGGTTGCGCGCGTTTCTGAATACACCAGGGGTGAGACGAGGGACTCAACCCCTATTACAAGTTTTAGAAGACGGCGGCGGCGACGGCGGCGAGGGGAAAATTGGCATCCTTGAACCATTAGTATTAGCACCCTCCAAAGATAAAGAACACAGAAAGCAACTGCACGCGTTTTTTCGGCAGTTTCAACTCGATACAGATTCTGTGACGCTAGACAATGGACATCCGAATGCGACGAATGGGCAAAATTTATGCATTCGCGTGCACCCGTCCTCGGGGGGAGGCAAGAAGAGAGGCGCGAGAGACGACGATAATAAAAGCAAGAGCAACAAGCGGCACAAGAAAGCCACTCCAGATACGCGACCGAAATGGCCAGCAGATCTCCCGACGACTTTGCAGTTCGTGATGTGTAAATCGGGAAGAGATACGACGGACGCACTGAATCAACTTGGCAACCTTCTGAAATGTAACCCGAAACGGTTTCAAATAGCTGGTACGAAGGATAAGCGAGCAGTTACGACGCAAAGAATATCAGTTTATAAGTACCGAGCGTACCGACTCGCTTCTTTGAACAAAGCGTGTAAAGATATAAAGATTGGTAACTTCACCTACGTCGAAAGACCGCTGTATTTCGGCAAATCGATGGGGAACGCATTCATCATCTGTCTTAGAAACATAGATGAACGGCTCAAAGAGGCTGTAATAGCTGGTATTAACGCCTTGCGCGAAACTGGAACGATTAATTATTTCGGCACTCAGCGATTTGGCAACGTATCGTCGACAACGCAGGATGCTTCAGAGACATCAACCGGCACGACGCATAAAATTGGAGCGTTGCTCTTAAATGGTAAGTTCAAGGAAGCCGTAGATGTTATATTACAGCCAAAGATGAAAGAATCCACGAAGATTAAGCAAGCAAAGGAGAAATATCTCGAAACTAAAGACGCGCAGGAAGCTTTGAGAACGATTCCTAGATTTATGCACATTGAACGCGCGATATTAGAGGTGCAAGCAGCGAAGGGCCGCGAAAACGATTTCTGCGGACAGCTAACAGCCATTCCGAGCAAGATGAAGCGCATGTATATTAACGCGTACCAGAGTTATTTATGGAATAAAGTTGCGAGCGAACGAGTCCGAAAATTTGGAATCAACACAGTCGTAGAGGGTGATTTAGTCGCCATTATAGACGACGAAGACAACGGGAAAACAGCGGAAGAGATTCAAAAACATTCGGACGAAGCCTATGATAAAGGTCTCAAACGCGGCGAAAATTTGAAGAAAGTGAAGCTTGTCACAGCTGAAGACGTCTCGAAGAATGCTTTTGATCCCTCCGATGTCGTTTTACCAGTTCCTGGACACGCAGTTATCTACCCTTCTTGGGCAGTAACCAAAGCAGACGGCGAAGACGATAAAACGTTGGACGGCAAAGCTCTGTTTCACGAGCTCGCCATGAACAAAGACGGCGTAGACTTAGAGCTCACGAAACATTCCATCATGGAATTTTCTATGCGATCGTACCCGGGCGATTATCGCAGACTCTTTCTAAAACCGAAAGATCTTGAATGCGAGTTCATGCGATACGATGATCCGAAAATAGATTTACTGAAAACGGACATGGACGCTTTCGTCAAGAAGAAGATGAAAAATACCGACAAAGACGACGACGGCGACAAAAAAATAGAGAAGAAAGGAGGAAAACTTCTCGCCGCGAAACTCTCCTTCAAGCTCGGCGCTGGCAATTACGCGACGATGATTTTGCGAGAGCTCACGAAAGCTCAAGCCAGAGAATATTCCTCGCACGAGAATGGAGACAAATAAGTAAATAGCGTGTTGTGTATAATAATATGAAGTGCAACGAAGTTCTTTTTCCTGTTGGTTTTTTTGAGTGCTTTTTTGGACATTCTGGACGAACTGGACAGACCCATCATCAGATCATCTTCAAACTTTTTGCACGCACTCTTCTCTATTCTGCTCGTATCGTTTTTCTACTTTTCTCCCCCTTGTTGCGAGTAGGAAGAGACACGTTTCTGTTACTTCGTGAAACCCGTTTTAAGAGCAAAGAGGATCATCTTCTCATCTCATCATCAACATGGGTGAGAAAAAGAAAGACGTCGTCGTTCCATCGTCCACCACCGATGGAAAAGACAAATCTGATGATGATGATGAAAAGAAGTCTACGAAAACGACTGGTAAAGACGCGAAACCGGAGATTGAATTATCCGAGGAAGATCTTCAGTTGAAAACAAACTTGGAACTGTTAGTCCAAAGGGTGATGGATTCCAAAGCGGGCGTGGCGAAGTTGGCGTTGGAGAGCATGCGAACGGAGATCAAAACGGCGACGAGGTACGACGAATAACGAGATCGACGATTTCTTTTCTATAGTTTTCCTTCTTTCTTTCCTTTTCCTTCTTTCGTTCTCACATCATCAAGCTCGCGTACTAATGACTCACCTGCTGTTCACTCTTCTCTCAATCTTCCTCGTGCCTACAAAACAACAGTTCGATGACTTCGGTGCCGAAACCTTTGAAATTCTTGCGTCCTCACTTGCAAACTTTCAAAGACCAGTACCCGACCATCAAAGACGCGACAAACAAGAAACTTTTAGCGGATGTTATCTCAGTTTTATCCATGACGGATTCCCCGGGAGAGAATGTCATTCCGGAGTCGTTGAAGTATAAGATGTTAGGGAGCGGAGAAGAGGTTGGATTTTGGGGCCATGAGTACGTGAGAAACTTGGCGAGCGAAATCGGCATCGAGTACCATCGACGCGCAGACTTAGAAGAAGGAGAAGAAGGGGTCACCGCAAAAGATAAAGAGGTTGACGATTTGATGAAGTTGGTGAAAGACATCGTGCCATTTCACATGTCGCACAACGCCGAGCCTGAGGCAGTGGATTTGTTAATTGAAGTGGAAAAGTTGGAGTATTTGATTGACCACGTGACGGAGAATAATTATTCGCGCACGTGTTTGTATTTGATCTCGTGCTCGAGCTATTTGCCGGAACCGGAAGACGGTATCGTCTTGTCCACCGCGCACAAAATTTTCATGAAAGTGAACAAATTGTGTGACGCCATGCGAGTGGCGTTGAAGATTGGCGTACAAAGTACGATTGAAGAAACATTTTTAGCTTCAAAGGACCCGTTAGAAAAGAAACAGCTCTGTTACATTCTCGCTCGACACGGCCACCCGTTGAAATTAGACGAAGGACCGTGCGAACAAGAAGGTGATGATGCGGAAGAGTTGACGTTGATCATGTCAAACTCGAAGCTTTGCGAAAATTACTTGACTTTAGCGAGAGATTTGGACGTGATGGAAGCCAAGTTACCGGAGGATATTTACAAAACACATTTGATTGAAGGCAGAGCGCCGTCCGGGCCTGCTGTAGATAGTGCTCGCGCGAATTTAGCGGCGACGTTTGTCAACGCATTTGTCAACGCCGGTTTCGGTCACGATAAGTTGCTCACCGCGCAATCCGCGGAAGGCACGACTGGCGAAGGCGGCTCTTCCTCCAACGTCTCCTGGATTTTCAAAAACAAAGACCACGGCAAAATGTCCGCAGCTGCGAGTTTAGGATCTGTGTTGCTGTGGGACGTCGAAGGTGGTTTACCGCAAGTGGATACGTTTTTGTATTCCGAAGAGCCGTTAGTCGTTGCTGGTGGTCTCCTCGCCGTCGGTTTGATCAACACGAACGTGAGAAACGATTGCGATCCAGCTTACGGTCTGCTTTACGAATCCGTCAACAAAGATAATTCGTCCGTTCGAATCGGTGCAATCATGGGCTTGGGTTTAGCGTACGCCGGTTGCCAGAAGGAAGAAGTGGCTGAACTCTTGACGCCAATTGTAACGGATGAATCCACGCCAATGGATGTTTGCGCGTTTGCCGCTTTATCGTTAGGTTTAGTTTACTGCGGCACGTGTCACGAAGAGTCCGTTCAATCCATCGTCCAAGCATTGATGCTTCGCCCGGAGAAAGATTTGGAAGATCCTTTCGCGCACTTGATGTGCTTAGGTCTCGGCTTGATGTTTTTGCAAAGACAGCAAGAAGTTGAAGCGACGTTAGAAGTTGCGAAGACTTTTCCGGAACGCATTTCGGAGTATTGCCAAGTCGTTCTCGACGTTTGCGCCTACGCTTGCTCGGGTAACGTCTTGAAAGTACAAGCCTTGCTTGCGAAATGTGGTGAACACAGAACGACAGAAGAATCGACGGAAGAAGACAGTTGGAAATTAGACGCGCAATCTGTGGCGTGCCTAGGCATTGCTATTATTGCCATGGGTGAAGACCTCGGTCGCGACATGGCGATCCGTTCGTACGATCACTTGATTCAGTACGGGGACAACTCGGTGAAATTGGCTATTCCTCTCGGTTTAGCCATGTTGCACACTTCCGATCCGAAGTTAGAAATCACCGATCAATTAGGTCGATTATCGCACGATAACTCGGAAGAAATCGCTCAATCTGCTTGCTTGGCGCTTGGTATCGTCGGCGCTGGTACGAACAATGCGCGTTTGGCGCACCAGCTTCGACAATTGACGAGCTACTACTACAAAGAACCGAGTCTTTTGTTTTTAGTCCGCGTCTCGCAAGGGTTAGTGCACTTGGGCAAAGGTTTACTCACCTTATCTCCGACGCATTCCGATAGAACCTTGCAATCGAGCGTCTCCCTGGCTGGTTTGATGATCACCTGCTTCGCCGGTTTGGACATGAAGCACACGATTTTAGGAAAGCATCATTACATGCTTTATTATCTCTTCGCTGCAGCCGTCCCGCGCATGTTGATGTGTGTCGACGAGGAAGGTAAAGCTTTACCGATTCCCGTGAGAGTTGGCCAGGCTGTCGACGTTGTCGGCCAAGCTGGTAGACCAAAAACAATCACCGGCTTTCAGACGCACACGACGCCGGTGTTACTAGCTTCGGGCGACCGAGCCGAATTAGAAAGCGGCAAGTACATCCCAATCACCTCGAATTTGGAAAACGTAGTCATCATGAAGAAGAATCCGGCGTGGGAAGAAGAGGATGCAAAGAAGTAATTCGTTTTTGTTGTAATAAATAAGAGAGAGAGAGAGGGAGAGAAATAAAATGCGCCCGTGTCTTTTCTTCTTCCTCGTTTTTCCTTTTTTGGGATGTGAAAATGTTCGTCACATCGTAAGACCATTTTTGGTCAACTCCTCAAAGTTTTAAAATATTATGACTGTCTTCCAAGTTGCCTTCCAACCGTTCGGTATCGCGAACTGCATGCGATGGCGCGCGTATATTCCCATCGGATGCACCCTGTTCTTGCGGATTGTTCTGCTTTCTCAGAAAACAACGTACATGTATTTACTTGGAAGTGCGTCGTTCGTCTTTTTATCTCTCTTCTGTTTGCGTTTCGCGTCTTGGTGTTTGTGCTGCTGACTTCTCTCTTTCTTCTCCTTCTTTCAAAAACGCCCGTTTACGAAAACGCACAGTTTACTTCACCACAGGCGTGGCTGGTTTAATGCTCTTAGTTTGCGCGTTCGCGTACATTCTTCTCGATACGGACAAATACGGTAAGATCCGATCGAGTTTCGATAAGAGACCGTGGAGGAACATGAAAAGTTTGTTCCAAAGAACCGAAGAGGAGGAAGTACTCGTAAACTTCAACGCGATGAAGTGTCCATTCACGAATAATCCAGTGCGAGGCACGTGCCCTATATGCTGTTCGTTGACGCATAAAGATGGGTATTATCACGGCGATCCCCATGTATTGCACGAATTTTCCTCGCAAATTGTCGAACACGAGATGGCGAAAGAGGCGTCGGCGATGGATCACAAACCAGTTCTGGGACGAATTCAATTGGACACCTTAATCGCGTACAGAGCGAACTATTTGTTTGCAACTTTGAGCCCTTCGTGTAAAGGATGTTATTATAAAACGTGGTGTTGGAATGTCGGATATCGAATGACTTGGCAATCGGCTATATTAGGATTCAACTGCATGATGTGCACGTACCTCTTTGGCGAAGACATTCAAATATTTTACGCCGATTTACGAGCCATTTTATTTTGCATGTCCATGTTCTTCTCTGTGTCCACGTTGTACATGTTACTCGCGTTAATTTGTACTTCCGTGGTATTTATATACGAACATCCGCACTTCATGGACCTAGACGCGATACCAAAGTTTATCGACTTGAAAAATAACGAGCGCGTACGAAGCTGGGTCTATTGGTTCGCCGACGAAAGCGCCAGGTTTGGCGTCAATCCAACGAAGTCGTATTGGACCGTGTTCTATTCCAAGAAGGAGAAAGAAGAGCAAAGAAGAAGACGGTGATGAGATTGTTATTGTATTTTAGTATTAACCTCCGTTACACTCTTACAGACTCACACATGTGACACGCCACAACCGTTTTTACTCTCGTTTTTTGAAAATCGTCATTTCTCTCCTTTTTACGACGAGAAACATTCTCGAAGAATGCCGGAGCTGCTGCGTCGCAGCAGCGATGGAGGCGGCTTAAAAAGACGGAAACAAAAGAAATACTACGTTTTGATAATCCTTCTCTCCGCGATTTCATTCTGGTTCACCGCGTTGATTCGCGTTTCCAATCGAATGCCAACCGGTGAAGCCTCGTATCAGTTGAGCGATTTAGACGTTTACGATATCGACGAATCCGACTTTGTGGAAAGTAGTAGTAAGAGTGGAAGTGGAACTTCCGTGTACGATGACGTGGAGGAGAACGAAGACGACGAAGACTGGCGAGTATCGGTGGAGGAGAAAGCGGAGGAGAAACCGTATTTGCGCGACTTTGTCTTCGACGAAGACGATTTGTTCATCTCCCAAGAGAACCACAAAAGAATACGAGAAAAAGACGCGTTCGCTTCGCAAAATGTAGTCAATCGGGTGTTACCAGAACAAAGCCCGAAGATTATACACAAATCGTGCGCATTAGTTGGAAATTCTGGGATATTAAAACGCACTCAGTTTGGGAAATCGATCGATAAACACGAGGCGGTGATGCGCGTGAACCAAGCGCCGGTGAAAGGCTACGAGAAATACGTCGGCTCGAAAGTCACGTATAGGATGTTGAACAACAAGTGGACGACGGTGTATTATGAAGACGGCGTCTCGAATACGGATGTTCCAGGCGGTACGAGTAATTTAGCGAGGTATTTATTAGCGCAAGAGCCGAGTAATGTGACGTTTATCGTCTCAAGAGCGACGACGAAACAGTTTGAAACTTTTTCGCAAACCGTCGCGAAGAGAAGGAGCGAGATGAAGAAACCGTTGTTATTGTCCTCCCGTGTGGTTTCTGGAGCGAGAACGGCGTTGATTGGATTCAGAGATTTTGAGAAGAATCGTGCAAAATATAGCGAGGAAGAATTAACGCCGTCTTCGGGCCTTCTAGGCGTGTATTTATTGTTGAACTTGTGCAAAAGAGTTTCCGTGTACGGATTTTCCTTGGATGACTCGAGAAAGACGAACGATATGAAAGCGGAAGGGTTGCGATATCACTATTTTAAGAAGTATGCGGATTCAGAGCGTTTGTTGGCGCATCCGCACCATAACTTTAAGATGGAAGGGGATATTTTGAGAGCGTTGGTCGACGCGAACGTGGTGACTTTGTGCACAAAGGAGAAAGACTCCGCCGAATCGACGTGTTGAAGAAACGCGCTTTATATGCATTATTGCTGGTAGATTAGAATAGATATAGAAGTAGCTATATACTAGGTACAAGAGCGTAGCATTATTATTATTACTTTTCTGGTTTCGTCGAGCAGACAATCGTCGCAATTGAGATACAATGCGACAACTGCAGCCACTCGTCCGCCCCGTCTACCAATTTCTTCTCCACTTCGCCTAGCTTCAAGCAAATTTCAGCTTTCATCTCGTCCTCGAGCAAGTCACTATCAGCCAAATAGTACCCAAACTGCTCTAAGATTTGCAAACAAGGAAACCCGTCTTTCAAAATATCCTCCGCTAACGCCTGCGATTTTTGAGAATCCCCGGCCACGCAGAGTTGCAACAACTCTTCGATTTTCTCATCCGGAATCACACCGGCAACTTCGCGAATGCGATCTCCAGTAAGTTCTGATCCAAACAAGGACGCCGCGGATTGTAAAAGAGTAATCGCTTTACGCATATCCCCCGCGGATACGTGTTCCAACGCTTGCAACGTCCCTTCCGCCAACTGTAAATTTTCTCCTTTCGCGATAAAGTTTATTCTCTCGTGCATTGTCCCTCCATCTAACGATTTAAATCGAAACTTTGCGCATCGAGAAGAAATCGGGTCTATAATTTTGCTCACGTAGTTACACAGGATGAAAAATCGCGTCACTCTGGAGTACGTTTCCATCATTCGTCGCAGCGCCGACTGCGCGTCGTTCGTCATCGAATCCGCTTCGTCTAAAATCAGAATCTTATACGGCGGACACGGGTATCCCGGCACTCCTTCGCCTACCGTCGTCGACGCGAACGATTTAATTTTCCCTCTCACGACCGAGATCCCTCGTTCGTCCGAGGCGTTGAGTTCCAGCACTCTTTTTTTCCCCAACTCTGGTCCGTACAGTTGTTTACAAATAGCCAACGCGCAGGTCGTTTTCCCCGTTCCAGGCGGGCCGTAGAATAACATGTGCGGTAAATTGTGCGTCTCCATCGCTTTCTCTAACGCGGAGACGACTTCAGTTTGGTACGCCACGTCCGAGACTTTCTTCGGTCGGTATTTATCCACCCACGGTTCTTTCTTCTTCGCTTGGACGTGTGCGTGGTGTTGCTGATCGTCGACGTCCATCATTTTTAAATATATATAATGGACTTCTAATGCAGAGAGAAGAAGTTGTTTTCGTTTGTGTTTTCGTTTGAAGAAGGGAAAGAAGAGGGAGAACTCTGTCTGAGACCTGAAACTGCGCCTCTGAAAATTTCTTCGGTCGTCAAAAAGAAGGAAGAAAAAACTTTTGCAAAACTTTCTTTCTTTCTTTCTTTCTTTCGTCAAAGAAAAGGAGAATTTTAACTTTAACGACCCCCACAGTTAAACCTCTTCTGAGCTTTGTCATCGATGACGACTTTTATAATGAAAACAAAGGCGACGATTCAAGTGAAGAAGATGAACTGCTGCTATTGCACCAGAAGAAGAACCGGAAAGCAGCAGTTAAAATCGGGGGGGGATTCGTTGTCTGCCGCCAAAAAGAAAACACGAACGAAAAGAAGAATGCATTTTTCGAAGAGTGTGAGAGCGAATCTAAAAGTTGAAGTGTGGGAGACAACGTCCATGCCCTTGGACGAAGAGAAAGCGGAGACATTCTTTAGAGAGTTTTGGCAGAAGAAACCCCTTCTGTTGAGAGACGCGATTCCGAACTTTAAGTGTCCGTTAGATACGAATGAACTCGCCGGCCTGGCGTGCGAAGACGAATTCAGTTCTCGTCTGATGCGAGTGCGAGAGGAGGATAAAAAATGGACGTTGGAAGTTGGACCGTTTCCGGAGGAAGTGTTGCAGACGTTACCGGACGACCAAGCTTGGAGCTTGGTGATTAATGAGTTAGACTCGAAAATACCGGCGATGAATAGCATCATCACGGATTTGTTTCCGCAGTTTCCGCGGTGGAGAATTTCGGATATTCAAGCGTCCGTCTCGCCAGAGGACGGAGGCGTAGGCGCGCACTCGGATAATTTCGACGTGTTTTTAATACAAGCCATAGGAGATAAACTTTGGTCCGTTGCGGATAACGAGGCGTATTGGCCGGATAAAGACGAGTCGTTCGTTCCGAACCAAGACGTTCGTATTTTGAAAGAGTTTGTCGCGGACGATAGCTTTTTGTTGAAACCGGGGGACATTTTATACTTACCGCCGAAAATCGCGCACCATGGGCTGGGGAAACCGCACGAAAATGGAGCGTGTTCAGTGACGTTAAGTTTAGGCTTTTTAGCGCCCATGCACGAGGAGATGATTTGGTCGTACGCGCAACAAGAATCGAGCAAGTATAAAGACGTTCGATGGAGAGACCCGTGGATGAAACCGGCGGAATTGGGAAAGTCTGGAGCCATCGATAAAGATGCCATATCGCACGCCTGGGACGTTTTGAAGAAAGCGGAACCAAAATCAGAGAGGGATGTTGCGGTTTGGATGGGGAAACACGCCACGGCAAAACGGTTCGGGGAGTCCATCGCGTTATTCGACGAAAAAGGATTTCTAGAACAACTCGGCGCGAATAAAAGAGAGATTGATTACGACGCCTGGGAAGAAGCTGGGTTTCTGCAAAGAAACGAAGGCGTGCGGTTCGCATTCATCGATAGCGTAAACGATAATTCCATGGACAACGACGACGACGACGATAGCGGGTTGTTATTCTTTGCTGGTGGGATTTCGTGGACGATGAAAACGGACGAAGGAAAAGCGATAGCGTATACTTTAGCGAACGAAGGCGAGCTCGCGTTCATCGGGAAACCGTTGAAAGAGAAGGAAAGCGTGGAGCTTTTATCGCAATTGATCAACACAGAGTTTATATTCATACCAAGCGACGAGGATGAAGAGGATTACGATGAGGATGATGAAGACCACGAAGAGGAATGAAAGGAAAAATTTTATACCGTCTCGACGTGTTCGTCGTTGTTTTCATTTAGCTAATTTGCCGCATATTACACTGTAAACTACTTTTACATCCTACATCTATCCATCGCTATCGTATAGTACATTACAAAACCAACGTCTTTTTCTGCCCTCCACCTCGCTGTTTCGTCGGCGGCGGTTTCTTCCTCACTCGTAACTCTCTCGCGCAGTGGTTACAAAAACCGTGCTCTTTGACTAAACCTTGCCCGAACCCTCCGCAGTTGGCGCATCGAATCATTTTAGCAACTATCGCTGGATCTTCCGGCATCACCCACGTGCAATAGTTCGTCTTCTCGTTGTAATAGTACTCCCGCTTTGTTTTCTTATCGACAGTCGTCTTCCAATAAAATGGTGGCACTTTTTCTTTCTCCTTCTTTGTCTTCTTCTCTTTTGGTCTCGTCCAGCGAGATATGTTCAACTTTGCGTTGTAATAGTACGCGTGATTGTCGTAGTCTTCGCTCTTCCCTTCTCGCCATCCTTTCGGAAGAGGAGGAGGTGGAACGTTCTCTTCCTCATCATTCTTTTCTTCTTTGTCTTCTTCTTTGGGGACGACGACGGCGGGGACGATGCCTTTCTTTTTCAGTCGTTCGAGCAAAGCTTTCGGGAGCGCTTTTGTCTCCTTCGTTGGAACGGCCTTATCGGCGGCGACGGCAACTTCTTCGTCTTCTTCCTTCTTCTTAAAAGTTCCTCCAAGGACTCCCTTTTCTTCAAGGTCCTCTGGAAGAGGAGGAGGAACAGACATGTTGTTAGGAGAGAAAAAAAATGAGGAAAAAAATACGCCTGTGTGAAATAAAATGAAAACCAAAGAGTCGAGGAAGAGTGAAAAACACGAAAAGGAACCAAGTGATTGAGTGAGTACTTTTAATAATGTGTGCATAGTATTAGTTTGATCATCATCATCATCATCACTCGACGACGACTTAATCGAACAACTCGGCGTCTCGGTCACCTCCACCTGGTTTCTTCTTATCTGTTCTCAAAGGATCGTTCGACGGCGACTCGCGTTCGAGGCGAACCCAACTCTTGTACGCGCCGCCACCGCGCAAGACGTTCAAACGCTCCTGTCGCTCGCGTTTGCGAATGTCATCTTTCGCTTGACACGAGTCACGTTCTTTTGTTTCTTCAAATTCGATGTGTGAGACAGATTGTTTGGAATGCTCGAACGCCAGGTGAGTGTTCATGATTGGCGCCGGTAAGTCTGAGTAGTCTTTGTCGTAGTCGTCGAAAGCAATCTTGCAGTGCGCGGAAAACAGACGATCCCACCACATGTCCGCGTGTTCGCAATCGTCTGCCTTCGAGAGTAATTTTAAGTTTGCTTTCTCGAGTAAGAAAACAAAGCCGTCTTCACCGTCACCTTGTAAGTGGTACCAGGAAGAACTTTCCGGGAGGACGTGGTATTCGAGCTCGCCAGATACGTACACCTCTTTGGTATCGCGATCGGTGATTTTTAACGACTTTGTTTTGATGGAGACATCAAGGTGGTGTTTCGTGAATCGATCTTTTGGGACTGTGTTTACGATGACTTTGACTTCCGAACTCGATTGGCGCCAACGGATGGAATCATCCATCAAGGACACCCATACATTTTCTTTGTTTCGTCCCATGTGACCTTTGTCGTAATGGATTTCAGTCATCCCGAACGCGTGTTTCTCCACGCGCTCAATCGGTGTCCCGTCGCTGTGAGTGAGTTTATAGTTTTGGTACGGCAAATCGATCGCTTTGGATGGTCGTTGCGCGACGACTATTTCTTTTCCGGCCGATATCTCCTCTTGTAAAATTCTGCCGAACCCGTAGCCTTTGAACGAGAGCGTCTTTGCAGCAACAAACTCGATGCCGACGAAAGAAAACTTACCTAAACCGAGCGTTTTTAGAACGATCTTCTGCTCTTTGTCTATGGCGTTCATGTATTTTTTCGCATGCTCGTTATCGTTGGCGAAATCCATTTGAAACTCGACGCAAAGAGACGTCGAGGAAGAAGGAGAAAACGCTTTATTTTCCTTGTTTTCGTCTTCTTTTGTGGACGATGATGAGACCAATTTCACGCTTTCGATCAAGACTTTCTTCAACTCGATGTTTGCACTCTTCGAGATGTACTCTCTCAACTGGAAACGTGAAGCCGTAGTGAACATCATCAGCTTTGCGTTGACGCACTCGAACGTGACTTTCCCGTGCCCGAGATAAACGTCTCCGTCTGTATTTGAATCGTAATCCACGATACCGAATTCAGACGTCTCGTATTGTTCGTGCTTGTCGTTCAACACGGCGGACATTTCCGCGTTATCTAAATTCGACGTCATCGCTCGGAATGCGTTTCGATACATTTCGTTATCGGGGTCGAGGTGTTGGGCCCGGGCGAAGCACTTCCCGGCGGCGTTGTGATCTGGAACAAAGTCTTCTTTCGAAAAGCCGGGTTCGCCTTGGAAGCCTTTACCGAGAAGATACCACGCGAACGGTTCGACTTTTAAAGATCTGTCGTTGTATTTGACGTATATTGAGGCCTCTTTGTACGACATGTTATATTCGTCTTCTTTTCCTTCTTCTTCTTCTTCCTCCTTCTTCTCTTCTTTCTTTGTCTCCTTTTCGGACTCCTTCATACTTTCTTTTCTACTCACCCCACCTTTGCAATTTTCAATCGCCATGGCCGCATCCAATCTCGCTTGTTTGAAGCAATTCGCCTTGTAAAACATCTGCGAACGTTGAATGTACGCCATGGAGAGCGACATTGGTTTGAGAACCCACTTTGCGACGTAGGTGTAATAGTCGCCCGGCTTTCGGTTTTGCGAGTGTTCCTCTCGAATCGCGCGGAACATCGCTTCTTCTTGCTCCAATTTGGTCACCGTCTCCAGTCTCGGCGGTAAGCACACTGCATTGACTTCTTTCATGACATATCTCCCTAAATCCTCTCGCGTCAATCGTTTGGTTACGTTGCAAATGACCTTATTGTACTCGCCAAAGTAAGAAGGCTGTTCGCTCGCTGGAAGTAACCGGTAGCTTTCACGAAAACAGTCTAAAGCGTCTGGGAAACGATTCAATCCTTTCAACGCCATAGCCGCACGCCATTTAGCTTTTGAATTCGTATCTCTACATTTTAATGCGTCTTCTAACGCGAGCGTATATTTCCCAGCTTTCTCGTACGTCAGCGATCGGTTGCAGTAGAGAGACTCGAGGACGAGCGTTTCGTCTTTGTTCCTTTTTTTTTGTGAAGACGACGACGACGACGATGACTCTAAAACCATATCGATGCACATCGAGTACGTTTCGTACGCGGCGATGTAATTGCCATCTTTTAAGTGCGCGCTCGCTTTCGTTTTGAAATGGTTTAGTTTGATCAAGTTTAATGGTTTTGTCGTCGAAGGAGAGACGAGGCGTTGTTCGGTCTCAGATCCTTTTTCCACGAACATGTCGTCTGTTGTTGCAATGCAATCGATATAATCAAATCAGAAAGAAGTTTACTCCTCTACGTATTCTTTTCCCACTCACTCACTGCGTATGGATACTACTACTGCCTCAGCAACAATACGAATTGAACGAGATAGATTTAACGTCTCGATGCTGTTTCTCGTTCTCTTCTTGTTCTTGTTCTTGTTCTTCTTCGTTTTCCGTTTTGAAGCGTTTTTTTTGTCGCTCCAAAAGAATTTTTCTGCTCCAAAAAAATTAAATACAAAAATAAAAAATCAGAATTAACTCTTGCCCCGATTTTTCTAATTTCTTACAATATTTTCAATATATGCTGGCACAATATTTAATAATATCAATATATACGTAATAATATTCGGGAAATTGTCTGATTCACGCGAAATATGAAATTATTCGGAAATAATAAAAAAAAGAATATCCCTGATACGAGATTCATTGTATCTATATTGGAAAAATCCAGCGCATTTCACAATCTATTATTTTGTATCTATAATATAGGCTATAATCTACGGATTTTTGGACATATATGTGATTTAATAGGAAAGAGAAACTAAAAAATATATTTAATTCAAGAATATTTAATTATCGTACCTAAATCTATAGTAATAAATATTTATATATAGTAATTCATATCAATATAATTACATAAACTTCTTGCTCGAGTTATTTCTATATAATATAGAGGAACTTCTCGTTTTCCACCTTTCGAGAGGAAGTAAAATGTACCTCATCACGGCACAAAAAAAGCGCTTGCCCAAAATCGAACACACAGTATGAGCGCGACTGTCACGACCTCATCCTTCTCGTTGCCCCCTTCGTTACGAAGATATCAGTGTAACCGATGTGTTTTTCGCGACAATAACAACCGTCAACAGCTCGTGTCTTCGTCGGGACGGCGATTGCAAAAATCATCAGTGTCCGTATCTTCTTCCTTAGAAGGAGACAAAACGATTGTCATCATCGGAGGCACCGGTCGAGTCGGTTCGAGCTCTGCGAATGCGATTCAGAAAGCTCTCTCCGAATCCTCCCCGTCTTCGAAAATAGTTCTAGCCTCTAGAAACAAAGCGTCGTTCGAGGAAACAGTTTCGAGATATCCTGGATTACGGTCTAAAACGACGACGTTCCGGGAAGTGGACGTCTCCGATATCCAATCCATCGAAAGTGCCATTAAAGGCGCTGACTTAGTCATCAACACCGCGGGACCGTTCCAAACAGTGAAGACGTGCAACATTTTAGAGGCGTGCATCAACCTGAGCGTACCAAACTACTTGGACGTGTGCGACGACGGGTCGTACGCGAAAAACGCGAAGAGTTTGGACGCCAAAGCAAAGGCGAGTAAAGTCACCGCAATCACGAGCGGTGGCATCTACCCGGGCGTCTCGAATATCATGGCTGCGAAAGCGATCGAGAACCAACTGAGGGATGCCAAGATTGCCCGGGAGAGAAACGACGAAGACGAAGCAGCGGAATCATCGTCCTCATCGCAAGAAGAGAAAGACGAAATCGAGTACTTATTGTATAACTATTTCACCGCCGGCTCCGGTGGCGTAGGCAGCACGATATTAGCAACCAGTTTCCTCTTGTGCGGCGAAGAAGTCACGATATACGAAAACGGGAACGAAGTTCGAATGGAAGCGGCGAGTTCGCGGAAAGTTGTCGATTTCGGTAAAGGCGTTGGAAAACGCGAAATTTTCCTCTACAACTTGCCTGAAGTCGAAAGCACACACAAAATATTCAACGTGCCGACCATCAAAGCTCGTTTTGGAACGAGTCCTGGAATTTGGAACACGGCCATGGTCGCCATGGCTCGATTATTACCGTCTGATGTTTTAAAAAACAAGGAGTTGATCCAACAAGTCGCTTCGGCGTTGATGCCTCTCGTGAAACTCGTCGACGCCGCGGTTGGAGAGAAGATGAGCATAAAGATCGACTGTAAACTGAAAGACGGTAAGATTAGCACGAGTTTATTCACGCACAACAAGCTGAGCGAGTGCGTCGGTCAAAGTGTCGCCGCGTTCGCATTGGCCATGTTGGAAGGAGAGAGTTCCTACGGCGTCTGGTACCCGGAAGAAACCTCGACTTTTCTGGACCAAGACCTCCTTCTCGCGAGAGCGTCCGAAGGCGCCAGTCAGTTTCAGTTGAGCCAAGCGCCTTGGAAGTTGGAGAGTCAACCTATAAACCTTGGGTTTGGCATTTCCCTTGAATAATGATACTGATGATACTAATGATACTACCACTACTACTACTACTACTACTACTGTAGTATGCATACCTGTTCTTTGTTGTTGTTTGTTGTTTTTGTTCAAAGCTCGTTTCACCTTTAACTCCAACGAACCGATCAAAAATCAAAGGCAAAAAATGAGCAAAAAATTAACCTATTTTGTCCATTTTGTATGGTGCTTATTAGTGTGCGTCAGATAATCTGCTTCATCATTTCAGTGAGGGTAACACACACGCGCACTTCGTTTGTAACAATATCTCTCTCTCACAGGTAAGACTTCCAACGATCTCTTCTTTCGACATCTCCCCCGACGCGCGCGTCATCGTCTCGTGTATGCCTATTTAAACGCGTGCGAGGGATACTCAACGCGTATTAATATTGTCTTATCCTTTGCGTCGTCTCGCGATGACTTTTTTCTCTCATCTCCATCGAGAGACCAAAAGCGGTGCGGTTCGATGGATTTTTATTCTATATAGTCCTTTTCTAATCACTGACGAGATAGACTCTTCATCATCATCATCAATACTCATCAGGTTTATTGTATTCTAAACAAAGCAACACATACAATATGAACACACACACGAGCGCGTTGACGTCATCCTCCGCCCGAGCGGCTCTCGTGAATACCAAAGTCCTCTCGCTTCGAAAGAAAGGACGACATGCTTCCTCCTCTTCCTCCTCCTCAGGAAAACAAACTAAAAAACAGACGATGATAATAAAAGCGGTATCGAACTCGGTCACGCCAGACAACGATTGGGGAGAATCCACGCAAGCCGTTCACAACGGCGAGAGAGGTGGGAGACCGAGAATCTCAGATTCCTTGACGACTCCAATCGTGTGCACGTCCACGTATACGTTTAAAGATACCCAAGAGTTGATCGATTATCAAGAGGGTAACTACGGGTCGTTCGAGTACGGGAGGTACGGGAACCCGACCACGCGGGCGGTGGAAGAGAAAATTCGCTTATTGGAAGGTGGCGACGATTGCTTACTATCTGCTTCCGGGATGTGCACCGCAGTGACCATGCTTCTTTCTTTGGTTCCAGCCGGAGGACACATCGTCACCACTACGGATTGCTACAGAAGAACCCGTCAGTTTATCCAAACGTTTCTCCCGAAGATGGGTATCACGTCGACGGTTTTGGATCCGTCCGATTACGATGGTTTGCAAAAAGCCTTGGACGAACACGACTGTTCCTTGTACTTTTCTGAGTCGCCGACGAACCCTTATTTAAGGTGCGTTGATATCGACAGAATTTCAAAGATGTGCAAACCAAAAGGATGCTTAGTGTGCATCGACGGGACTTTCGCGACGCCGTGTAACTTGAAGCCGCTCAAGTTTGGAGCAGATCTGGTCATTCACTCCGCGTCCAAGTATATGGGAGGTCACAACGACGTGCTAGCTGGTGTCATTGTTGGACAAAAAGAAGCCGTGAGTAAAGTGAGAGCGTTCCACAACATTGTCGGAGGGGTTTTGGACCCGCACGCCGCGTACTTGATTTTGAGAGGTTTGAAAACGTTGAGTTTAAGAGTCGAAAGACACAACTCGAACGCGCAAAGGTTAGCCGAATGGTTGGAGGCACACCCAAAGATTGCAAAAGTTCACTATCCGGGCTTGAAATCGCATCAAGATCACGAGGTAGCGAAGAAATATATGACTGGTTTTGGCGGGGTTGTTTCTTTTGAAGTCGACGGAGATTTGTGGCAAACCGCCAAGTTTATCGACGAATGCAGGTTGCCGTACATCGCGCCGTCTTTGGGAGGTGTCGAATCGTTGATCGAACAACCGACGGTTGTTTCTTACTGGGATCAAGGACCTGAAAAAAGAGCGGCGATTGGTATTAAAGACAATCTCGTTCGATTCGCGTGTGGTATCGAAGATTACGCAGATATCGAAGCGGATTTCAAACAAGCGTTAGATAAAATCTAGTAGAAGAAAAGTAACAAACATAAACAGTACCTTGGTACCAGGGTACAACAATAACAACAACATCCAAACAAGAAAAAGAGTGAGCGTATGTGTGAGAGAGAAAGAGATTGAGAGTGAGCGAGAACAAATGATTTATTTTTGAGTAGAAGTCACGTCAAAAATGCTAATATTAATAAACTTATCAAGAGTAAAAACAACTGCTTTGATGAACCCCGCAGCGCTTTCCTTTAAAGTACTTTTTTACGCGGCAACTGCGGCTTTTTCTTTCGGTTCGACCCATCGATCGTGCTCCTTGATCAATTCAATCAACTCCTCAGTCGCGCCTTCCATCGGGATACCTCTTCTGACGACTTCCTTCCCGACGTACAAATCGATTTTACCAGGAGCGCCTCCGACGTAACCAAAATCGGCATCCGCCATCTCCCCTGGACCGTTCACGATGCAGCCCATGACGGCAATAGCGACACCCGGCAAGTGACCAGTCTTTTCAGCAATTTGGGCGGTGACTTCTTGCAAGTCAAACAACGTACGACCGCACGACGGGCACGAAACGTATTCCGTCTTCGTGTTTCTCATGCGCGAGCCTTGGAGCAAACCGAACGAAGTCGTTCTCAAAAAGCTTAATGGAATTTTTTCGTTTCCGACGTATTCCAAGAGGACGCCGTCACCGTTACCATCGCACAACAAGCCACCAACTTGAGCACCACACTGGATAACGACGTCAGATTTGTCGCCATCAACGATGTGCTTGTGGTGAATCACCGGAATCTTCACGCCATTCGCTTGCAACACTTCAAAGATTCTTCTCGAGGAGTGGATTCTCGACCGTCCTTTTTCGGTTTGAATCAAGAGCATGATGGCATCGATGTCCTTCAATTTTGCTAAATCTTCGTTGCTCTCGGAGCCGTTCAAAGTGACGGCAAACCGTTCGGCGCATTCTGGCAACGCTTCCTTGGCGATAGCTTGCGCCAAAGATACGATAGCAATCGCATTCGGAACCGGGTTCTTCTTCAACTCGGCTTCCGGGACGAGAACGCCGCAGCCAATCTCTTGCAATCTTCGGATACTTCTCATGGCCTTTTCTTGAGAAGCTTGCGGGGCTTGTCTCAACAAGATAGAATCAGACGTCGCGATGTCTCTGAGCGGCATACCAACGGCGAGCATGCAACCCAACTCGGCGTAAAACTGATCTTCAGATTCTAATTGTTCCACTGTGACTGCGCTGATTACCGAACCGTCTCTGTGTAAGACGTTTCTGTAATCGATGGTTTCGTCAGCCTTTTGTTCCGGCAAATCACCATTAAATCTTTCAAACGATTGGAAATCTCTCTTTGTTTCGGTGAATTTGTCCTCACCGCCCAACTTTTCCGCACACGCCTTCATGCCGAGGTTCGCCAATCTCGTGCACGGTTCTATCTCCAACTCAGAGGCTTCCGTCAACGAAACACGAATCGTATCCCCTAAACCATCGAGCAATAACGCACCAATACCAATGGAAGACTTCATTCTACCATCTTCACCCTCGCCAGCTTCAGTAACCCCCAAGTGCAACGGATAATCCCATCCAAGCTTGTACATCTCGTACGACAACAAGCGATAAGCTTGAACCATGACCAACGGGTTCGAGGCTTTCATCGAAAACACAAAGTTGTGATAATCGTGTTTGCGGCAAATTCTCGCAAATTCAAATGCAGACTCGACCATACCAGCCGGAGTATCTCCGAATCTGGACAAAGTACGCGCAGACAAAGATCCGTGGTTGGTACCGATACGCATGGCGACGTTGTTCGCTTTGCACTTCAATACCAACGGCGTGAAGACCTCTTCAATCTCATCAATTTCCGCTTGGTATTCCTCGTCCGTTTCGTACAAGATATCCTCAAATTTCTTTCTGCCATCGGCAAAGTTGCCCGGGTTGATTCGAATCTTGTCCAAGCAATCCGCCACCGTCATCGCTACTTTCGGCGCGAAGTGGATATCGGCTATGATGGGAGTGGTATAGCCACTTTGCAACAACTTGTTCTTAATTTCTTGGCACGCTTTCGCTTCTTGCATACCTTGAACGGTAATTCTGACCATTTCAGCTCCAGCGTCGGCGCATCGCATGATTTCGTTCACCGTCGCGTCCACATCTCTCGTATCCGAAGTCGTCATCGTTTGTTTCACAATAGGGTGATCCGAGCCAACTTTCACGTTACCGATTTGGATAGTTCTGGTTTTACGTCTGAACGTTTGGGTGGTGTCCGGACAGTACAAACCGGTGGGAAGCAAAAGGCCTCCTTCCGTCATTTCGTGTTGCTGAACAGCTTGAGCGCGGATGGCTCTTTGAACTTTCGTTCTTCTGTTGTTCGATGAAGAAGAAGAAGTAGATGATTTTCTACTTGTTGACTGGGATGAAGAAGAAGAAGAAGAAGAGGAGGAGGAAAATTGTCTGAGAACCACTCGGGAGCTCACCATCGAGGATGATAAAGCGGACATCATTTCACTGATTTAAGCGCGCGCTGTCGTTAAAGAGAAATACTAGTAAATTCTTCTTTTATTAAAGTGTGCAGGAAATCGCCGGCGCGTGCAAAAGAGTGATGATGATGATGAGAGAGTTGGATTGGATTTTTTTATCTCTTCGAGGACGACGAAAATCTTAAGAAGACAGCGATCTCTTCTTTTGAGCAACAGACCAGGAAAAAAACAGCAGGGTTAAAAAAACAAGGAAAAACCTCCTCTTCCAGAAGAAACCTCTCTCGCCCGTCCAGCGATAAGGGTCTAAAATCTCTCTCTCTCTCTCTCTCCATTTAAACGCGCGCGTTCTATTATAACACACACAAACAAGTAAGTAGAAAACAAAAGATCATGGCATTCGTTGCGGGAGGCATTTCTACGCTCAGAATCAGCGCGGCAAACCACGTCCGCCCGAAAGGCGCCAAGGAGAGTCGCAAAAACAGACCGGTGAAACACCGCCCCAGCGATAAGAACCGAGCGCCGACCAATTACCCGACCGTGGATCCCGCCGCTGTGCCTCCGGTGTATACCATCGTCTCGGAAGCGCCGAAGAAGACCGATTAACCGCGTGAGTGCGCGCGCAACAATTAAATACATATATGAGAGAGTAGCATTCTTGTAGTAGTTTTATTATTAGCCTTCCTTGTTCTATATTATACATTTATCCGAGAGGGGACGACGTAATCCTCATCACACCACTTTCGCCCTAATACCACTCGAGTCGAAAAAAACTTAAAAAGCAAGAGAGAGAAGCTTTCTTTTTACACACACAAATAATTTTCTCCCTACAAGCCTCCCTCGTTTGTTTATTTCATCGTTATTATTATAGTATTAAGAAGACGATTCAGACGAGGATTCAGACGACGAAAACTCTCCGTTCGTACGAACGAGTAGAAGATGTTCCTTCTGTCTCGATACAAATATGGGAGGAGTCGTCAAATACTCGGGAGAGTCGCGAGGACGACGATTGGATTGTTCGAAGAAGAAGAGAAGAAGTTTGCCGATGATGATTCTCGCAAATTCGTTTCGTTGAGCAGAAGCGAGAAGGAAAAAGAACGAAGGAGGAGGACGAACAATCGCGCGTGCTCGTCGTCGTCATCATATTCGGTGAGAGAATTTCAGACGAGCGCAATCGCAGAAGCCAGACCTGGGCAGAATCGTTCGCCATCCGGCGCAGGGAAACCGAAGAAGTTCAACAAGAAAAAACTGCCGCCAGCGTCTGTTGGCGCAACAGAGCAACAACAAAACAGAGGAGGAGACGAGAGAGGAGGAGATAAAGCACAAAAAACAGAAACAGAAGGAGCAGCAGACAAATCAAAGCAACCTTTCACGAGCGTTTACCGGAAAATCAAGGTGGTTGGGAAAGGAACCGTGAGGAAGAAAGTCGAACGCGTCGTAGAGAAGAAGGAAGTGAAAGCGAAAGCGGCGGTGGAAAGAAGACACGTGAGAATCAACGAGGGATCGACCGTGAATGAAATCGCCAAGGCATTCGGCATCGAGAGCGAACAGATTATCAAGCTTCTAGAAGCACTTGGAGATTCGACGTCGCTTTCGATCGAAGAGAGCGTGGCGGCGGATTCCATCGAGCTCATCGCTGCCGAGTTGGACGTGGATATTACCATCATCAATAATAATGATAGTAGTAGTAGTGGTAGTAGTAGTAGCAGTCGTGATAGTAGTGCGGTTATGAAAAAAAGACGACCGACGGTGTGTGTCATGGGTCATGTTGATCACGGGAAGACGAGTTTACTTGACGCCTTGCGCAATGCTTCAGTCGCGGATGGCGAAGCCGGTGGTATTACGCAACACATAGGCGCTTTCGTCGTAACGCTTCCAGAGTTTAATAATAGCGATAATAGTCTGGGAGAGTTGACATTTTTAGATACGCCTGGCCACGCAGCATTCTCGGCTATGCGTCAAAGAGGTGCTTCGATCACAGATATTGTCGTTTTAGTCGTAGCGGCGGACGACGGTGTCATGCCACAAACGAAAGAGGCGTGCGCGCACGCGCGCGTTGCAAAAGTACCAATCGTAGTTGCATTGACAAAGTGCGATAAGCACAATGCAGATCCAGATAGTATGGAAATGCAAGTCGCGAGTGATCTCGGGTTAGAGCTCGAAAAGTTTGGCGGGAACGTACAGGTCGTGCGAGTCTCTGCGCACACTGGTGAAGGTTTGAAAGAGCTCTCGGAAGCATTACTTTTAGAGTCAGAGCTTATAGATTTAGACACAAAAATGGATAAATCGCTCGTTCACGGAGCGGCTTTAGAGGCTCGATTAGATAAAGGGAGAGGACCAATAGTGAACGCGGTGTTGAAACGAGGAACGCTCGAAGTCGGTGACTTTGTTCTCTGCGGCTCAAGCTGGGGTAAAGTTCGTTCGCTAAGAAACGCGAAAGGAGAGGAACTTAAATCCGTAGAACCGGGCGATCCTTTCGAGATGATGGGTTTAAAAACAGTTCCAAACGCAGGAGATGCAATCCAGTCGGTACCTTCGGAAGAACGCGCGAGACGTTTAAGCGAAGCACGAGAAGAACGTCTCGAGCGAATACGTTTGCAAAGTGCCGATGCGACGGGAACGTCTTCGATTACATCGGTTTTGTCTGGAAGAGGAGGTGATAATAGCGGTGGTAATGACGAAACAATTGATGATGGATATCAAGAGTTGAATTTGATCGTCAAAGCGGACGTTCAAGGGACCGCAGAAGCTGTCAGAGATTCAGTCGTTGGTCTCGGTACCGGTAAAGTTGGCGTGAAAGTTGTCTTTACTGGAGCTGGGCAAATAACTGAAGGAGACGTTCAGCTCGCCGGCGCTATAAACGCACCTATTCTAGGTTTCAACGTGCGTGAACCAAACAAGAGCTTACAAAGCTTGGCAAAGTCGAAAGGCGTTCAAATCGTACGACAAAACGTAATCTATCGTTTATTAGACGAAGTCGGTGCCATGCTCTCGCTGAAAGCGCCGATGGAAGAATACGAAGAAATCGTCGGTGAAGCAGACATCGTGCAGATTTTTGACATGACCGGAACAAAAAAGAACAACGCTTCTCTCGTTGCTGGTTGCGTCGTCTCGATCGGCTCCATCAAATCGACGGAAAAGTTTAGGATTCTACGAGATGGCATCCCTATACACGAAGAAGGTGCCCTCTTCAGCTGTTCATCCATTCGTAGACACAGATTAGAGGTTGAAAGCGTAGGTAAAGGTACAGATTGTGGCGTTTCGCTCGATGATATTACCGATTTTCAAGTTGGTGATACTATTCAGTGCATAACGATCGGGCGAAGACCAGTTGCTGCTGTGAAAGTTGCGACAGGAGGCGCAAAAGTACAATAAAAATAGAAAGAAATCAGCTAGCGGCGATAAGAAAGAGAACGTTGTTGTATCATATATAGCATACTGTGTTCAAATTTATTCGTCGTTGTTGTTTAGAAATACACGCACTACTTCACTCTTACTTACTACTACGTTCCTTTCCTTTGTTGTATAGATCATCAAAGTGTTATTTGTCTGTGAGAGTAGCGACCTATTTATAAATAATAGGCAATTCTGATGAAGAGTTCCATAGTCAGGGGTGGGCTTTTTGATCGCAAAGAATATAATTCTTTTTATATCGGACACTCTTCTTCGAACGCGGCTTGCTCCTTTCGGCACTTTTCGAATTGGTTCGATCGATAGTCCATGCACGCCGCGTATTTATTCATCGTTTCCGGGCATTTCCCTCTCAAGTCTTTCAGAACGTCCAACATGCAACCGGTCACTTTCGCGCCTTCCTTCAAACACATTTCCGGGTCTTGGTTCCCTTTTTTACACGCCAAGTACGCCGCGGTTTGGTTCGCGCACCTCTTCTGCAAGTGCTTGTGTGAAGCGAATAAAACGCTCGACGTCGGTGCGCTCTCGTTTTCTGACATGATCTTTCTTCTAAACTCTGCTACTAAACTCTATTACACACACAAACAACAACAACAACGAAGCGATTGATTGCGTTTTTTCCGACTCAAAAAACGTTATTCTTTTCTCTCTTCAAAAAACGTTATTCTTTTCTCTCTCTCTCTCTCTCCCTCTCTATTAACACTGGGGTACGATCACAAAACACCCTCTCTCTCTCTCTACACACTCTCTCTCTCTCTCTCTACACGCTCTACACTCTCTCTTTCTTTCTCTCTCTTTCTTTCTCTCTCTCGAACAGCAGCGAAGAAGATGTGATGATGATGATGATGATGATGATGATGAGTGCTCTCTCTTCCAGCCTTTTTTTGTCTCTTTTTTCGATCGAGTCGAAAAAAGTACGAGAAAGTTTAGGTTTCAGAAGGGCAGTTTTTTTAGAAAACAACAAGAAAGAAAACACAACGAACAACACACTCTTCATTCATCAAAACGACTTGTTGTTGACGTATTATTTGTTGATATGGGAACGAAGACGAAACCTACATCATCATCGTCATCAGATACAACTCCTCGTGCTGATTCTTCTGCTGAAAAAACGTCGTCCAAGTCGTCCTCGTTCTCGTTGGAACCCATCGTGAAACCGAAAATCAAGTGGTCTGCTGCGGACTTGCCGGAGATATCACCAGTCGCTCCTTTTTTGATTTCCGAAGACGAAAGAGAAGCAGGAGCGGCATCATCGAAACAGAGCAGCTAAGAAGACGACGAAGAAGAAGACGAAGAAGTGAGAATACAGAAAATGACGGAGACTACGACGACTACTCATAAACATCAAACATTTCCAGTCGATGGGTTTGAGAATGAGTTTACGCTCGAATTGATGTTGTTCGAACAAGTGACCAACGCGAAAGAGATTTCGGATTCGATAAAATCGGGAAGTTTTGACGTTGAAGTCGCGCTGATGAATCCAAAAACGATATTCACGGAAAATATCGTTCGATTAGCGACGTTTAAAGCGATCGCATCGATGGAAACGAAGTGCATGGTTACGAGAACGTTACACTCTGAAATCATATTCAACGCGTCGCCGAAAACAAACATAAACGAAGCGTTTCGAAGGTTCGGGGCTGGACCAGACTCGACAGCGATATTAGTCGCGCGGGTGTGCGATAAAAAGAAGGAACAAATAGTAGTAGACACGGGTAATAGTAGTAATAGTAGTAATAGTGAAGAACACATCAGAGAAAAAGTTAGGAAATGGATCGATGGGAAAGAGATTGCGGCGACGAGAGAAAACTTACAACGCTTCGCGGACACAAACGCGATTAAGAAATATTATAAAATAGACGCGGCAGAGCTGAAAATAGCATCGCTGGAAGACGGTGTGCTCATGCGCATAGGTGCCAGAGAAGTAATTTGAGCTCCATGTAATATTGTTGCATAAAAAGCTAAATGCTATACTAGAGAATCTATTTACTGATATCGTTTATCGTGCACGTCTTCTTGCGCCAGCGGTAGTTTCTCGTTGAACGTACCCACAGTCGCGGACGCTATGTAATTAATGCCTAAATCGCCGGTCAATTTCCATTGTTTCGTCATGAGATTATACTCCATTCCCGCCATCGTGTTCGTTCTCAATCCGGCGCGTTCTAAAACAATCGCCAACTCGGACGGGTGTAAAAATTTGTTCGCGTCGTGGGTCCCAGCCGGTACCATCTTCGCCACGCGCTCTGCGAATACAATCGCGCCTAAAACACCTCTCATAGATTTTGATATCGTCGACACGAATACCAAACCGTCGTCTTTGACTAACTTTCTCAACGCGTTCGCGAACACTCTCGGATCCGTAACGTGTTCGATAACTTCTAAAGCGCACACCACGTCGAACGAGTTCGGTTCCTTCTCTCCTAAATCTTCCGCCGTGTCGCAGATGTATTTCACTTTACCGTTATTACCTCCACTATCATCATCGTCATCTAATTGCGATTCTTTTTGTCTCCTCTTCGCGGCTTCCACGTTCGCTTTCCCGGCGTCTAATCCGACCACATCCGCGCCCAGTCTCGATAAACTTTCGCTCAGCAATCCTCCACCGCACCCGACGTCTAATATTCTCAAACCAGATAACGGTCTGTTGTCAACGACTGTTGTTGGTGTTCTCCTCCTTGTTTTACTAAAATGTTCCGCGCACTCGTCTTTAATAAACGAACATCGCACTGGATTCATCGAGTGCAACGGTCCAAACGGCCCGTCTCGTTCTCTCCACCATAACTCCGCGTCTTGCTCGAATTTTTTCGTCTCTCTCGTGTCCACCGTCGTCGTCGCTTTTGTCCTCCTCGTCGCCACGAAGAAGGATGATGATCTGTTGTTCTTTTTGTTGATAATAAAACGACTAAAATCATCCAATCTTTTTTTTCTTCCACTCTGAACTTGTTGTTGTTGTTGTTGTTGTTGTTGTCCGTGATGATTGTTCATCGTGCTTTTGTCTTCAACGGAGGAGGAGAATGAAAGAAGACGATTCACATCAGCTAAACCTCTCGTCGATAGTAATAATCCTCGTCGTCGTCCTCGTCGTCCTCCGAACGAAGCAGCAGCGGAGAAAGACATTTTAATACTACTATACTACTATATCTAATAAATGCTCTCTTTCCAAACAAAAAGTGACGTTTCCTCCTCAGACTGAGAAGTTGCGACAGAAAAATGGCGTGGGGGAAACCAACCCCTCGTGGTGTGTTGGGAGACAACGACGAGAACGAGAGAAAAGAAGGAGACGACGAAAACGTGATGAAATCCTCCGTAGTCTCCTTGATTGAAAAAAACGACCCGACTGTCCGCGCGATAACTATTTTCCGGGGAAGAAATTTCACGGGCGCGAGAGAAACGACCGCCGTCGGTCTCGCCTTGGAAAAGAATCAATTCGTGAAAGAGTTTTACAGCTCAGGACACGAGATGACGAGAGAAACGGCGGAGATTTTAGGGAGGAGCTTTTCGAAAATGAAATCGTCTCTGGAAAGCATTTGCGTCGGAGACGAACGGTTTGGCGGCGGCGGTGGGAGGGGGAATAACGATGATGGTGGTCAGAAAGATGATGATGCTGATGGTGATGAAGATGCCTTTGAAGTGTTTCTTTCATACGCGAAAGAACTCGACGGGTTGCGAAAGTGGGATTTAGAAAATAAAGGATTGACGAAGAAATCGCTGGGAAAATTATCAGACGCGTTTCAATCCGAGAAGTTTATAAGATTAGAGGAGTTGATATTGAATAGAAACGAGAGTCTGAGCGATAGAAGTAGGAGTAGCGACGATACGAGCGCGACGACGACTAATAAGTCACCGACGGCGATGGAAAGACTTTTTCAGAGTGGCGCGATACGTCAAAGAGTCAAGACGCTTGAAATTTCGGATATATCTTTGGGAGAGGCGAGCATATCTGCACTCGCGGAGGAGTTAAAAGGAAAGTGTAGCTTAGAAGTGTTCAAATTTACAAACGGTAGGCTGGAGTGTTTTCGTTTGAAGGAGTTGGATGACGACGACGGCGTCGAAGAAAAGAAAAATGAAAGTGAGACGGACGACACCGCTGCCGACGAGAGCGAAAAGAAAGAAAAAGACAAGAAAAAGAAAGAAGAAAGAGACAAGGCGACAACGGCGATGATGAACGAGCTCGGCGAAGGGTTCGTAAATAACAAATCTTTGAAACGAGTCACCTTGGATGGGACGAAAGTTGGCGCCTACGAACTTTTGAAAGGCATCTCGAGAGCAAAGAGAACGAATAAAAGTGAGAAAAGTAACGTCGTAGAAATCTCGCTCGCAAATTGCGCACTAAACGACGACAACAGTAAAACAAACGCCGTCGTGGGATTTCTCTTGAGCGATTTCGCAGAGTCGGTTGAGATTGTAAATCTGAATGGAAACGCTCTCGGCGACTGGAAAGTCGCGCAACTCGCAGGTGCTATTCAAGGAGGTTTTTGTCAAAATATGCTCGAAATAGACATCGGTGGTAACGACCTGAGCGATGCAACTATTTTGAAACGTTTGCTATTTGGAAAAACGAAGATTAAAAGACTCTCGTGTTTTGAGAACGTAAACTTACTAAAATCGAAAGAAAACGTCGGGAAACTCTTCGAGGACGCCGAAATTCTTTCAGCCGGCAGCAGTCCATGCGAATACCTAGACGTTGGTGCGTGCGGTATGGAACTCGAAGAGCTGACGTTGTTCGCAGAGTCCATCAGAAAACACAAATCAGCCTTCGTTAATCTAAAAACGTTAGTTCTCGGCGGTAATCCTGGCGCTTGCGCTTTAGGCGACGCTTTCGAAAACGAACTAAAGCTTTTAAAAGAGAGCATGTCCAGTCTCGACATCGCGTGGAAAGCGAACGATTCCGGAGATATCGATAAGTTCAAGTAGTCATAATCATCGTTTTAAAATCCATCTCATAATTATCGCGGCCCCCTCGTGCGTTGTCCATAGTTTTTCTCTTGATTTCTTGTTTTCTTCTTCACCTCGAAAAGAGGAGTGAGGAAGTTTTCAAAGCCGCCATACATTTTTGTTGTCCGAAATATAACCGAACAACTCTACTTTTCGAATAAAAAACAACATGTCGTTCCGACGACGACTGAAAGGAAAACAACCCCCGGATGGTTGGGACTTGATCGAAGATACCATCGAAGATTTCGAGGCGCAGATGAGAGACGCCGTCAGCGAAGAACACGAAGGAAAAAGAAAGAACGAATTGACGTGGAGAATCCATCGAATTCATTGGGAGAAGAATCGTTTTATATTCGATTTAATGTACAAGAAGAAGGTGATGGACCGTAAACTGTACGATTATCTGGTGAGAGAGAAGATTGCCGATCAACCTCTGATATCGAAATGGAGGAAACCTGGGTACGAGAACTTGTGTTCTTTGCTGTGCATACAAAAGAGTTCGACGAATTTTGGGACCACGAGTATTTGTAGAGTACCCATAGCGCAGCGCAGCGGGCAGGCGAGGTTAACTCCGAACGTGAAAACCGGATGCATCTCGTGCTTTTCCGGAGACGGAATAATGGGCGGACCAATCTGGTGGAACACGAACTTGTCCGAGAAAATCATCACGAAAGTTAAAGAAGGGAAGAGGAAAGCGGAAGAAGCCGGGATCGCTGACGGAGAGGAGGAAGATCCAGAAGTGGCCAAGAGAATAGCGGCGATGAAGGAAAAGTTTCAGAAAGATAAAGTAGCGGCAAGCGGATTAGATTAACATTAATATCAAATACAAATTCTAGGAAAATTCATGCTAATCGTCGTCGTCGTCATCGTCGTCTTCATCGTCGTCTTCGTCGTCCTTTTCTTCGATTTCCACTTTCCGTTCCTCTCGCACGAAATTGAACAACTCGACGTAATCTTCCATGAACAATTCTTGCGGACGAACTTTATCTCCTCTCCCGAGTATTTCTAAAGCCAAATCAATCGTTTCCGCGTCGCACGTCGCTCGTAAATTATTCTTTAACATTTTGCGTTTCTGCGCGAAACAGCTTTGAACGAACGTGAAAAACTGCTTCTCAGTACCGTTAATTTTTAATAAGTGTTCCTTCCGTTTCGGTTTAAATCCAATCAAACAACTCTCCACGTTTGGAGGAGGATCGAAACAGTCTTTCGCGACTGGCCGAATGTATCGAGATTCGGAATAATACGCCGTTCGTACTGACATGGCGCGAAAATCTGAGTTGCTTTTTTTCTTCTTCTTCACTTCGTTTGCGTTTTCAATCATCTTCTCACCTCTTTCCTCCGTAGCCAAGCGTCTGGCGACTTCTTCTTGGAACATGAACACTAAATCTTCAAACGTATCGCCCATGGGTAGTAATCGCTTCAATATATCTGTCGTAATGTTGTACGGAATGTTCGCGACAACTTTCGCTCTTCTCTCGCCGCCGTCTATCAAACCTACAAACTTCGTATCCAAGTCTTTCCACTTCATGAAATCCTCCTCTATAATTTCTAGCTCGTCTTCTCCGTACTCTTTTCCGAGCGTTTCGCGTAAAGTTTTTGCTAAATTTCGATCCTTCTCTACCGCGATGACTTTACATCCGGTCCGTAATAACTCCGCAGTGAGATTTCCAGTCCCCGGTCCGATTTCTAAAATAACGTCCTCTTTCGTCACGTCCGCGCTCCTCACGGCGTCGATTAAAACCGAGTGATCGATCAAAAAATGTTGCCCCAACCATCGTCTGGCTTTATGTTTCGCTCCAGAGACCCTCTCTTCCGGCGATAAGCCCTCGCCATCGAATGCTCGCTTCATTTCGTCTTTCTCTTCCTGCTTCGTTTTCTTCGCTTTTCGCTTGTTGTTGGAGAGACGAAACGCACTTTTCTTCCCGGCGTTTTCGATTTTGAAGACGCGATTATTATTATTCTTATTATTAAAATGCCGTCGAGACGATTCAGACGACGACGTGGAAGAGGAGGACAGAAGGGACGAAATCAATCGCGAGGAGAGCGAGGAGATGGATGTGCTCGTCATCGTTCTCGTCGTTGGTCTCTTGTCAAATGTCACCGATGGTGGCGGCTTTCCCCAAAATAATATTAACTGAATTATTTATAAATAACAGTATATCTAATTTCCGCCGCCCTTAAAGATTTTGTATCTATCGCAAGAAGGAACACGAAGACAAACAGCGGCAGAGAGAGAGAGAAAAGAGAGAAACTCTTCCTCTTGACTTTTTCTTGACTTCTTCTTCTCTGTCTTCTTTCTACTCTAATACTACTTTAGAAGAGAGGAACACACCAATTTTTGTTTTTTTTTGTGGGCAAAATGTCTCCCCCTTCTTTTCCTTCTTTTTTCTTCAAAAAAGAAAAAATTCACAAGCTCTTTCTTGTGTGCTTTTCGAACACGATGTACAACCCAGGACAAGGAGGAGGAGGAGGAGGAGGAGGAATGGGAGGAGGTCACGACATAAATCCGAGCACGACGACGACGAGCACTATGAACAGCGGTGGGGGAAATACTGGCGAAGCCTTGCACGCTTCTCATTTCACTCGTCAACGACGAGCGGCGGTGATGCATTCTCACGTTCGATCTTCCTCCTCCTCGGGAGGACACTTACACGATTTAGCAGCCGACAACAACGGCGACGATCATCACCGTAATCATCATCATCATCATCGCGGAGTGTACGGTGGGAAGAATAGCATGATGAGTAGTGGCAGTAATAACAACAAGAGAGATTTTTCGCACTCGAAGAGGACGTTTCGGAAACAAACTTTGTTTGGAATCGTATTCGGAATAGTCATGATGATTGCGTTAGCCTTGGGCGCTTCGCTGTTGGCGAAAGTCTTCGTGAATACGAATACGAGTAGCAGTCCTTCCTCGCTTTCAAAAATGAATAATAATAATAACAACAAAAGAGCAGAACACGCGGGCGTCTTCTCGCCAGTCGCAGAGGGAGATTCGAGAGTCGAACGGTTCATGGCGAAATCGAACTGTACGTTGAATTTCTTCCTCGCGTGGACGACGAGCGCGGCGAAGTTTAGTTTACGATACAGACGAACAGTCGAATCGACGTTAAAGTTTCACCCAGGTGCGTGTTTAATAGTTTACTCGCCGACGATGCAGTTGGATCATTTCCAACGCTTTTGGGATCTGGGATATAACATCATAGTAGAACGACCGGATGTTCCGTATTTGATTCGCGGCACCCCGGCGGAGGCGTGGTATCAAGGCATCGATAAGTGGAAGAATGGGGAATATTTCTTCTCTCACATCACAGAGATTATTCGTTTAGCGACTTTGTGGAAGTACGGTGGCGTGTATTTAGATACCGACGTCGTCGTCATGAGAGAATTGGATAATCTTCACAACGCGGTTGGGACCGAGTTAGCCGACGAAAGAGGCGAGGCGAAAGTTCTCAACGGGGCTGTTTTAGCCTTTCGAAAAGGCTCTACGTTTATCCACGAGTGCATGGTTGAATTCAACACCACGTACAGAATTGACAGTTGGGGTTGGAACGGTCCTCAGTTAGTCACTCGGGTCGCGGCGAGGTTCCCTCAAGGCCCGGAGTTGCAAATTTTACCCACCATCGGCTTCTATCCCATTCACTGGGCGAAGGTGAGAAAATATTTCACGGACGAGGACCCGGCGGATCAACACGCCGTCTGGGAACGCATGAAGAGAGAAACGTACTTGTTTCACTACTGGAATAAAATAACTGTAAAGTTAGTCCCTACCCCTGGTTCGTTGATGTATAAAGTTTTGAACAACTATTGCTTGTTCTGCGAAGAAACCGGCATGGATGGGTAACGCGAAAAAAATATCGCACGTAGAAGATGTTGTGCGTGCATTCGTTCGTTCGTTCGTGTGCGCTAATAAAAGTAGTATATTAGTACGTTTGTAGTTATTCAATAATAGTTTATGTAAATAGTGTAGTGTGGTTTCAAGTGGAACCATCATATACCCGCAAAAAGCAGCTAAAAAGAGGTGCTCAAAAGTAGTATTTAGAAGAAGAGCAGAGGGGGCACCTTTTTTTTGATTTTGGACGATTTTCATTTTTTTCTTTTCTCTGCACATTTTCCACGCGCTGCTGCAGATCCGACCCAAAACCGACGACTCCTCGTACTCCTCGTCACCTTTTGGTTCTCGGCTGACGCGACGACGATTCATAATACTAGTGCGATCATCGAAAGAGACGACGACGCGCGTTCGTTAAAGAAGAAGTCAAAGAAGAAGAAGAAGATCCAACCAAAACGAATTAAAAAGGAATAAAGGACAACAAACTTGAAACTTTGAGACTTCGACGTCGAAGAAGAGAAGAAAAAATGGGAGGAGGAAACGAGAACGAACAGACGACGACGACGACGACGACGACGAAAAAGTCATGGTTTTCCGCGCTGAGCGATTCGGTGAAGAAGAAAACGAACAACAACAGCGAGAAAGAATCCTCCTCCTCAAAAGGGTTTAAACAAGAGAGCGACCCGCCTTCGTCGGAGAACCTGTCGCCAATCACGTCGAAAAAAGCCGCAGCTGCGAAAGAGTACATTGAAAATCTGTATAAAAAACAAGCGAAAGATTTACGCGAGAGGCAGGAAAGAAGAAGCCGAATGGAACGGACCGCGAGTAATTCTTTGAATAGTAACAACAACGGTGGGACTCTGTCGTCGTCTGGGAACGTCAGCGCGGAGGATTTAGATAACAACGGGGAAGGTAGCGGGGATTTTAACGAAGCGCTGATGAAGGAGTTGGAAGAGAAGGAACGCATGTACACGAGATTGAAACGAACGAAACTGTCACCGAACGATTTCGAACCGCTGACAATAATTGGAAAAGGTGCGTTCGGGGAGGTTCGATTGGTGAGAGAAAAGTTGACCGGGAAAATTTACGCGATGAAAAAGTTGAAAAAAACGGAGATGGTGCGAAGAGGCCAAATCGATCACGTGAAAGCGGAGCGGAATTTGTTGGCTGATGTGCACGATCAAACCGTAGTGAAGCTCTTTTATTCGTTCCAGGACGATGAGTTCTTGTATTTGGTGATGGAATATTTACCAGGTGGGGACATGATGACTTTATTGATGCGAAAGGACACGCTGACGGAGGAAGTGACGAGGTTTTATATCGCGCAAACGGTGTTAGCCTTGGAAACCGTGCACCGACACAATTTTATTCACAGAGATATCAAACCAGATAACTTGCTGTTAGATCGCGAAGGACACATGAAGTTGACTGACTTTGGTTTGTGCAAACCAGTGGACCCGCAGGTTTTGTTAGGAAATAAGGACGTGAACTTGAACGAAAACTTTGACAAGTTATCGTTGGAACAACAAAATAAGAACGATTCGGAAACGTTAGCGACGTGGCAAAAAAATAGAAGGCGATTGGCATATAGTACGGTTGGGACTCCAGATTACGTCGCCCCGGAGGTACTTTTGAAGAAAGGGTACGGATTAGAGTGCGACTGGTGGTCCGTTGGAGCAATCATGTACGAAATGCTCGTTGGGTACCCGCCGTTTTACTCTGACGAACCGGTTTCGACGTGTAGAAAAATTGTCCACTGGAGGCATCACTTGAAGTTTCCTCCGGAGGTCCACTTGTCAGACGACGCGAAGGATTTGATCGAGTCGTTATTGTGCGACGTGGAGGTCAGATTAGGAACGAACGGAGTAGATGAAATCAAGCAACATTCGTTCTTTAAAGGCGTTAATTGGACGAACATTTACGAAGAGCAAGCCCCGTACGTGCCGACGGTGACTGGGGAGTTAGATACACAGAATTTTGAGGACTTTGAGGAAGATCCTCCGGACAAGGCGAGCGAGGAGGAGAAGAAAAGAGAGGAGAAGGCGGCGAAAGAATTAGCCAAGAAAGGTGGAAAGAAGGGCGGATCGTCTCCTGGAGGTCAAGGAGAGAGCGGCGTTCAGCAAAAGAAAGATTCAGAGTGGATTGGATACACGTATAAAAATTTTGAAGTCGTCGGGGAAGAGGTGAAGAAGAAGACGTCTTCTCGACCGTCGATGAGCTCCGTGTTCCGCTCGCCTTGAGTGAAAGATAGCAGCAGCGGAGAATAAAAATATTATAGCATGGTACTTGTAGTACCCAGTAAAATAAAGTTTGAAGCATATTCGGCTGTCAGTAAAATCGTTATTATATTTACAAGTTTGACAATCTAGAAGCCGTCGGCTTTTTGATGATGTGTATTTCTTTCATACAGCTATGCGGTTGCAACTTTTCGTTTATTTCTATATATACATTTCTATATCGCAGAAAAGGTTGTACAGTATCAGCATTTGCACACTTTTAACACTACCTTACGACGTGGTAGTACTATTCTTTTATTAATGTTTGTTTGTTCAATCAAATTCTGTCTCGCTTCTTTGACGTCGACATCGACTTCAACCTCGAGAAGAAAGATTTTGAAGGCATCAAGTTCAATTTTGTCGCAGATCCAAGCATGTGCGATTCAAAGTCCATGACTAAATCGGTAAATCGAGGTCGGTTTTCCGGCTCAGATACCCAGCATCGTTCCATTGCGTTCATCATTATCGGATGAGAATTGTATGGCAAAATTGGCCGTATTCCTTTTTGTACCACCGCAACCGCCGCTTGTAAAGGCGTGTGCTCTGGGTACGGGACGTGGCCTTCGCAAACGATTTCCCATAAAACGATCGCGAAGCTGTACACATCGGCACTGAGCGAATACTTCGAATGGGCGATTACTTCGGGGGCCATCCATCGATAAGTTCCAGTTTCTGGCGTCATCGCGCCATCTTTCGTGACTTCTCTCGATAAACCAAAGTCGCAAATAGTCGGTCGCAAAGAGCCCTGAGCGCCCGTGAAGGTCATTTTCCCGTCGATACTTTCGCCCTTCGCGGTAATTGGTGTCGTCGTGGATTGCAACAAAACGTTCGAAGCTTTCAAATCTCTGTGAACGAAATTTTTCGAATGAAGATATGCCATACCACGCGCGATCCCGCACGCGATTTCAACCTGTGCCGAAAGCTTCAAGCTTGAACCTTGATTTAAGAGATAGTTATTCAAAGGCCCGTTATCGACGTATTCCGTCACGATGCATAATCTTGGCATCTTGGTCATTGCACCTACTACTCGAACGATATTTTCGTGCTTGACTTTTGATAACACGGACAATTCCTGGAAGAATTCACGCATCGCTCGCAGTTGATTCTGGTTATCGTTGTGCGTCCCGGATGGAAACTTTGCGGCAACTTTCTTCCCTCGATATTCGCCCTTATACAAAACACCGAAAGACCCTGAACCAATTTCTCGGATTAATCTCAACTTTCTCGAATCAATCGCTGGTTCTTTGCTCTCTTTCCTCGATTTCTCCATTGCTTCCATAACATCTCGTTCGAGCGATTTCGTCGAGTCGAGCGCTGAAATCTGGTTCCGGTTCAAGTTATCTTTGATTTCTCTCTTCCCACCATCTGCGTCGTCGTCGTCGTCGTTATTCTTGATATTAATCATATTATAAGTACCACCTTCCGTGAGAGTAGTAGTAGTAGTGGGAGCGACATTCATTAGCTCTTCGCTGTCTGACATTTGATTTGAAACTTTGAGAGGATCTTCTCCCTCGTCGTCCGAGTGACTCTCCCAACCTTGTCGATGTTCGCTTTCGGGATCGATGTCGTATATTTCGCAGCCGTCCAACTCCATGCACACTTTATTCACGTCTGTTTTCGATGGAAACGGCGACCCACCTAACCCTCTTCTTTCGGGAACGATACCAGCCGTTAAAGCCTTCATCACTGCGTGCGACAATCCTTCCTCGTCGTCGTTCTTCCACCCGTAGACGGTAAAAACGTCGAGCACGTAGCCGTCCTTCAAGTTGTATATGTGCGCCTCGTGCACGTCCAACCCACAATCGTTCACAGCGGTACTAATCTCGCTCAAAACTCTTGGTCTATTTATACAAGCCACCGCTAAGGAGTAAAACGGTTGTTCGTTCTCTTTGAGAGCCTGCGCCGCTAAGTGGTCCTCGCTCCCTTCCTCGGAATACACGCTCGAGCTCGTCGACGCGCCGTAAAAAGTCAAGTTTCCACCGTGCATTCCTCGCCCATGATTCATTTGTTCTTGTTGTTGTTGTTGATTATTTCTTTTTTGGTAAAACCTCGACGTCGGTCCATTAACGCTCGTCGTCGCTGCGTTATTGTCAGGCAATATCGAGTCTGGTGAAATTTTTCCTTTTTCAAGAGTGCCTTTCCCAGTCAATAATTTCTTCAAGGGGCTGCGACTTTTGGGCGCAAAATTTGCTTTTTGTGCACCATCGTCGTCATCTCCACTGAACGCGCTTTGTCTCTGCCGACTTCTCCATCTTTTTGAATTTGACTCTGGTTCTTTCTCTTGCGTTGTTGTTGTCGTTGTTTCCAGGATTTCAGAGGGTGGTATTTCTTCGCCTTCTCTCCGTCGCTCTCGGCGATACGCCTCGAAACTTTCTCCCGGGACTTTTTTTTCCGCAAAAATAATCTCATTTTCCTCCTCTCCTCTTTCGTTCGTTTGGTCTTCTCGGTTTTGAAGGGTGTTTTTTTCCTCCCAAAACTCTTCGTTTTGGTCGTCGTCGTTTCCTTTTCCTTTGACTAAGACGCTCCGAACTGCGAACGCACCTTTGTTCTTTCGACTGCAATCTAACGCGTCCATGTGTAACACAATCTCCTCTCTGCAGCTGAAATCTTTCACGTATCTCACCGGGACTAACTTCATGTGTTCTTTTATTTTATCGTCGCAATCGTCGTTTTCAAAGTCGTCTTTGGCGAGCGCAAAAGCAGAGGACATCATGATGATTTTTGGACGAGGATGGATGATTTCGTGCCTCGTCAGGTCGAAGCGACGCTTGGAGGAACCCACAAGTTTTTTACCGCAAATTCAAATATATGCTCTTCTTCTTCTTCGCGCGCGATGATGAAAAGGGACGACGATGACGACGATGGACGACGTACGATTCTCCCAAACTCTCTCTCTCTCTCTCTTTCTGGGCCCTTTCTTCGACTCTTTCTTCTTCTTATTAGTATTACTACGTCTACAATAGAATAACGTAATAATGCGGTCCGAAGTGAGGAAGCCCAGTGTGTGCAGCCGGCAAAAAAGAGATATTCTGGGCACAAAAGTACAGAAATTTTGCTTGCGAAAGGTCGCGAGAAGAAGATTTTTGATTTTTTTTTTGTCGAAGAAGACTGAATGAATGCAGGTGAAACTGCGACGAACAATTAATTCCTTTCACCTTTGCCCAACAAACAAACAGAAGTTGTGAATTCAAACGCACGCGTTTCAACACAAATTATTTAACTTTTACTTGAGGTACACCCTTTAAACACAAAGAAGAAGAAGCAACAACAACAACAACAACAACAACAACAACAACCGTATTATGGCTCTCTCTTGTGCTGCTGCCGCACGAACTGGAAGAATGGTCATCGGGTCTTCCTCTGCCTCTGCCTCTTCTTCCTCTTCTTCTTCGATGGGTGGTTTTAAACAACAACAACAACAACTTCAAAATCAAAAACAAACGATGATGTTACGAACGATAAACACGAAGTTTAAGAGAACAACAGCATTAGCAAAGAACAGTAGCAGATATAATAATAATAATAGAATAAGCAAAACCACTTTAACGATGGCGGCGGCGAGTAGTAATAGCAATCAAATGAAATATTCCGCCGAGAATGATGGCTTACCCAGAGACGCTAAGATTGGCATCTTGGGAGGAGGACAACTCGGACGAATGCTCGCCATCGCCGGCGCACCGATGGGGGTTCGATTAAACGTTCTCGACCCTACGGAACCTTCCTGTCCAGCCTCGATTGCCGCGGAACAAACGATTGGGTCTTTTCGAGATAAAGCTGCGGTGTTGGAATTTGCGAAAGATTGTGATGTTGTTACTGTTGAGATTGAACACATCGACTGCGACGCGCTCGATGAGTTGGTCAAAAACGGCATCGACGTGCAGCCGACGCCAAAGACGTTAAGAACTATTCAGGATAAATACGCGCAAAAGGTACATTTTCGAGACAACAACGTGAAGATTGGACCGTTTATGGACGTTCCGGACGAAGCGCAATTGCAAAACGCAGTCAACGCGTTTGGGTTTCCGTTGATGTTGAAGAGTAAAAGGTTAGCGTACGACGGGAGAGGCAATGCGGTGGCGAAAACAGCGAGCGATTTAGATAACGCAGTGAAATCTCTCGGTGGGTTTGATACTGGCTTATACGCAGAGAAGTGGGTGCCTTTTGAAAGAGAGTTGGCGGTGATGGTGGCGAGGTCGAAATCCGGCGAAGTCGTCGCGTATCCAGTCGTGGAAACCGTGCACGAAGACAACATTTGCGATACAACCTTCGCGCCGGCGATGATTTCCAACAAAATGGCTGAAAAAGCGCAAGCCGTCGCGAAATCTGCTATTGCCTCGTTCGAAGGCGCCGGGATTTTTGGCGTCGAGCTGTTTTTGCTCGAGGATGGCGAGACCGTCCTGTTGAATGAGTGCGCGCCGAGACCGCACAACTCTGGACATTACACCATCGAAGCGTGTAACTGCTCGCAATACGAGATGCACTTGAGAGCTATTTGTGGGTGGCCGTTAGGTGACCCGCAATTGAAAGTTGGTGGTAGCGTTATGAAAAACATCTTAGGCGATGGCGACGGCGAAAAAGCCATGACGAAATGCCACAGAATAATGGGTAAAGCGTTGACCGTCCCGGGCGCGAGCGTGCATTGGTACGAAAAACCAGAGGTGAAAAAAGCGAGAAAAGTCGGTCACATAACAACCGTCGGTGCGTCTTTGAACGAAGCGAAAGAGCGCATGTCAGAAATTACCGGGGATGATTACAACGTCCAACCGTCGATTGGGATCATCATGGGTTCTGATTCCGATTTACCAACCATGGCGGCTGCCGCGGACGTGCTCAAAGATTTTGGCATCAAGTGCGAAGTGACGGTCATTTCCGCGCACAGAACACCCCAAGAGATGTTTGATTACTCCAAAAAGGCGCACACGCGAGGTATTCGAGCCATCATCGCCGGTGCCGGAGGGGCTGCGCACCTTCCCGGTATGGTTGCCGCGATGACGCCTTTACCGGTTATCGGTGTCCCGGTGCCTCTGAAATATCTAGACGGCATGGACTCTTTGCTTTCCATCGTGCAAATGCCAAAAGGTGTTCCGACTGCCACGGTAGCCATAGGCAACGCCGCGAACGCGGGTTTATTAGCGGCTAGAATTGTCGGCGCGTACGAGCCGGAAGTGTTGAAAAAGATGGAAGAGTACCAGGACAACATGACGGAAGTGGTGTTGGGTAAAGCGGACAAGTTGATGACAAACGGCTACGAGAAGTATTTGAAAGAGATGTGAAAGAGAGTTCGAGAGTATTAGCGCTTTTCCTCCTTGTCATCATAGAAGCAATATTTGAACCGATTGACCTCTCTCTCTCTCTCTCTTTCAGTGTCTTTCTTCCTCATTTTTCATAAAGAAGATAGCCCCGCGCGACGACGAAGCACTGTTTATTACACACGACGCGGTACAGTATCGTGAGTTCATTCCCATTTCGCTTTCTCTTCTTTGAATGCTCTCGGGGCGCTCCGCTGTCATCTTCAGAACGACAGTGACAAAACTTTTCAACAACAACAAGAACACCGGGAACGTTTCAATCCACAGCCGCCGATTTCTAACAACCAACAACGACATGACATCAATAACATCGAGCTTTCGAACAACGAGAACAACGACTACTGCTACTCATAAAAAGAACAACAACAGCAGCGTCATCGTCAGACAATGCATCAGATCGCATCGACAAAAAACCGCATTCGTCGTTGGTACTAAAAGCAGACGACGAGGATTCGTCACCTCCACTCACTTTGCACTGAAAGCCACAGAAGACGACGACGACGAGGACGACGAGGTGGAGATGGATGCCGACGACGACATTTTCGACGACCACGAAGAACAAGGAGAAGAGGAGAACAGTATAATCGCCGCATCAGATACTTTAGTTTCGAACGAGATTTGGGGCGCCGATTGGCCGGAATACGTTCAATTTCTAGCCATGTTGCAATCGCAAGGTTACGCGCAACCGTCGCCGGAGTATCAGAGAGGGTCGTCTTCATCGTCAAAAGTAGACGAAGATTCGAACGTTCCTGCGTGGGCGCGAGGTGGTGTGGACTATAAGGAAGAAGTGCGAGATGGATCCACATCTTCTGAAGAAGAAGATGATGATGGCGAAGGCGATTTTAAATCGGCGTTCGAGGACGAGTTCGAGGATCTTACGATTACGGATTTAGGCGATAGGAAAAGAATGATCATAGCGTTTTGTCGCGACCGCCGCGATATTTTCGACAGCGCCGTCACGGAAGCGCAGCTGTATCAGCTCCTCGATTGGCCCATTCCAAAGCTTTTGGCTTCGAGGAAACTCGTATCTGCGATGTCGAGACTACGCAGCGCGTTCCAAGTGGATTGTTCGCACTGGCGAGGGAAGTGCGCGAGTTTAAACGGCTCAACTAAAATCCAAGCCGTGAACCCGACGTTGCATTTCACGGATTTGATGCGCATAATCATGAGTTTATCGTACATAGAAGACCCAGATCAATTTCGCGATTTACCGCCGAAAAAAGTAGCTTCGAACGTGCTCAGATCTATAATGGAAAAAGCTGTCGTTCCGAAAGATCCAAACTACAAAGAACCGGAAGTACCGAAATCTGTCCCGAGAGCACCTTCTTCCGGGGAATCCACGTTCGCAGTTCGCGAGAAGATCAATGCTATCGAGGAGAGGAATCGAAAGGCGCACTTGTTGCGATACGAAGGCGGTGCTGGACGCACGGATGGTATTACAACCTGGAACCCAGAAACGAGAGGACGTGCGCTTGGTAAACAACGCATACTGGAAAATCGACGCGATCGAAGAGGAGACTACGACGACAGCAGCAGCAGCAGCCGAGGAGGTTTTGGTGGTAGAGGACGGTTTAATAATTATGATAACAGGTCCTCAGAGCGAGGGGGATTCGAACGCAGCGATGATCGCGGTGGAAGAAGAGATTTTGGAGAACGAAGAGATTTTGGAGAACGAAGAGATTTTGGAGAACGAAGAGATTTTGGAGAACGAAGAGATTTTGGAGAACGAAGAGATTTTGGAGAAAGAAGAGATTTTGGAGGAAGGGGCGGTGGTGGAAGAGGTGCTCCGAGCGGTCCGTGTTTCAACTGCGGAGAATTTGGACACATCTCGCGAGACTGCCCGCAGCCGCGACAAAGAGATTCTGGCGGAGGCAGAGGTAGAAGTAATTTCGAAAACAGAGGCGGTAGAGGATTTGGTGGTAGATCGGGTGGAGGATACGGCGGTCGAGGAGGTAGGAGTGGCGGCGGACGAGGCGAACGACGGTTTTCAAACGAAGACCGAGCGCCGAGGCGAGATTTCGAAGACAACGACGATAGATGGATTTAAGCGATGTTTCAAATATACTGCCACACATACACGTAAACTATTATACAAACTGATGATACAACAAAGAGATTTATTTTAATCTTTCACACATCTTAACGCGGACCAAACTTGCCCTCGGCGTTTTCAGAGGAAATAGGAATGGCATTCATCGCTTCGAAACTTTCCAAGTCGATCTCTTCGTCGCCAAAGTGTGAAAACGTAGCTGGAAAGACGGCAAATTTATACGAAAAGAACCCAAAGATGGTCCATCCCAAGCAATGGTCGGCGCCGAAATGTTGCGCGGCGAGATATCCGAAATACGCCACCACGGACATTCGCACGGGCGTGCTTCCGATTACAATATCTGCGATTTTTTGAAGACGCGCGAACGGAGATTCCAACGAAAACTTCTTCTTTACTCCTTCTTCGCCCTCTCTTTCGCTCTTCTTCCTCTTCTCTTCCTCGTCATCGACTCCACTGAAGAACTGATCGATAGATTTCGTGAGCATTTGCATGTACAAAACGCCAATCACGCCTCCGCTCGCAAACGCTTTCGCCTGTTCGATGTCGCCTTTTGTAAACTCAAGAGTAAAACCCGCGGCGATGATACCCGCGGTGAAACAAAACAAACGCATTTTATACGCGTCGTAATTATGCATGGAAACTTCTCTTTCCATCTCAATCTGTTCTGGCGACTTTTTCTTTACTTCCCCTGGACGAAGTTCCAAGGCGCCCGCTTTCACCACGTCGCACTCGTAATACTTGGTTGGAAAATTAATTGCGTTTTCCTCCGGACGCTCATCGAAAGTATCCACGATGGAAATGCAATCCAACGTCCACGATTTCACGTGTTTTCCTTCAACGCTCACCCACAACGCGGTTGGTTTTCCTACCTCTCTCGCTCGGAACGTCACAATGTCCATCTTACCGGGCACGTTGAACCTTCCTTCGCACCCGTCGGCGGTGAACGAATCGATGCGTTCCATCAACGCTCTCCCATCCGTGCCGATAATGCACACATTCAGCGCGGACGGTTGTTCCCAGTCAAAACTGCTTTCTTTCTTCTTGTCCGGGAATCCCGAGCGAATGTGTAGCGTGTACGTTCGAAATCGAGCGTCTTCAATTTCATCCTGTTTGTTGTTGTTTCAAAGGTGTTTTGGTGAGTTTTGAGAGAAAAGATGAAAGGCAACCTTCCAAAAAAAAATTTAAAATTCGAGAGACGACTCGCTTTTGTAAAGGAAACGACGCGTACCGTGGTGAGATTTTCGGAGGACAACAACCTGTTCGGCATGGCGAAATCAACTCTGGAGGACTCGATAGTTTTCTCTTTCGCTTCTTCTTTTACCACGACCATACCAACCGGTGTTGTTGTTGTTGTTGTTCGATCGTCGTCGTCGTCGTTCTCATCGCTTTTCAAAGAAGCGACGGTAAAATTTCGACTCGTCGTTTGACGGCAACGGTTCGTCTTCTTCTTCTTCTTCGACGACGATCCTCTCCAACAGGAGGAAAGCGACGACGAGACAGAAAAAGAGAGAGAAAAAGAACGCATCAGTACTCAAAGCGCGTTCAGATCAGAGACGATCGATGATCGAGAAAGCTGTTTGTTGTTGTTGTTATTGAAGCCCGAGGTTGTTTGGGAGGGGCGTCGTCGTTTTGGTCCACGTACTTTCAATTTTTATAACGAACTCTTTGAAAGAGAAAAGAGACGAATTTTTTTAGAGACTTTTTGGTTCTTTTTGTGCGTGAAAATCTACCGAGTGTGGGTGATGAAAAATTTTTTCTCCTTCCTTAAGTGTTCACAAGACGAGAGACGTCACTGATGATGATGAGGATGATGATGATGATGCAGACGAGCAGCAGCAGCAGAGCGCACTCGTCCTCGTTCACGTCCACATCGAAATCGAGTCCGTCGACCCCCAGAAGAGCTACCACTGTAACCAATACGAGGAGAAGGAGACAGACGACGAGGAGGAGGACCGAAGCTGTTGCCAGCGTCGATGATGTTTTGGAAAGTTACAACGTGGTAGATGCAACAACTTTACCGCCGTTGCCGGCTGATTTTGAAGCGATAAAATACGCGCCATCGCCGCTGGAACCCGGAGCACTGAACGCACAATTTGCCGTTTTAGGTGTCGTCTCGATCACCGTGGCGTATTGGTGGTTCGTCGTCGTCCCGGCTGCGCGCATCAATCTCGCGGTGAACAAGAATCAAGGCAAACTGAAGACGTATCTGGAGGAGTTGAAACAAGACGATTCGCGAAAGTTGGAGAGGTGGTTTTTTACCGAGTGGTTGGTGAAGATAGACCCGGAGACGAAGTATTTATTGCGAGAAGATGAAGGAGAAAGAGAGACTGATAATAATAATGCTATCAAATTGGGAGACACTGAAGGCGGCGGCGATAAAACGAAGAGCGAAGACATCGATATTATCATTCAGAGAGCGAGAAAGACGCCGGATTTCTTCTCCCTCGATAATCCGGTGTTGGTGGCGTTTATAATCACGTTTGGCTTTTCTGCAGTCATTGGACTCTTAGGCGAAGTTAGCGCTGGCGTGTTAGAGAATTAGATGTATATTGTCGATATTATTCGTAGAATGTATTGATAAATTTTACAAGCTGTGTGTGTTGAACGGAATCTCGTGTTACATTGATCCGCTGCGCGCGCAACTTTGCTCTCGCCATCGTATTTCGTTTATACTCTCTTATTTTTGTTTTATCCCGACGTCGAGAGGAAGCTCTTCTGATAGTTTAACATGTACAACAATATGGTTAATTCTGATTGACTTTATTTCTTCTCATCTCTCTTTCGCATGTCATCTCTCGCACATTTCCCTCCCGATTTTTAACGAGGACCGGCGCCTCCCGTGGAAGACTTCGGGTTGGCGATGTTGGCTTTAGCTGCGGCCAATCTCGCGCCCAAAACACGGAACGCCGAACACGAGACGACGTTCAATCCAGCTTCGTGGAAGAATTCGATAGACTTCTCGTCGCCGCCGTGCTCTCCGCAAACCGAAACTGGAATCTTTGAATTCACCGCTCTGGCGCCTCGGACGGACATCTTGATCAATTCCCCGACGCCATCGACATCGATGGTGTTGAACGGATCCGTCTCGATGATACCAAATTCTTTGTATTTCTCCAAGAACGAACTCGCGTCGTCGCGGGAGAATCCAAAAGAAAGCTGCGATAAATCGTTAGAACCGAAGCTCATGAACGCGGCGCCTTCTTCGACCAAGTTGCCAGAGACGATGCACGCTCGCGGCGTTTCGCACATCATACCGATTGGAATCTCGCGGTTGTCCGGTCCGAGCACGTCGGCTCGACTGACTTCGGAAGCGCGAGCATTGAATACTTCTTGGATGGTTTGAAAAATCAACGCGCGTTGGTTTTCAAATTCCTCGGTGGTGGAAACGAGCGGAACCATGATTTTCCCGTTCGGGTGCACGCCAGTGGCGATGTACGCATCAATAATCGCGTTTACGATGGCCTTGGTTTGCATAATCGTGATTTTCGGTTCAAGAATACCCACGCGAACGCCACGTAAACCCATCATCGGGTTCTTTTCTCTTTTGGCTTCGCACATTTCTCTCAAAGCATCCGCAGATTCCAAAGAGCACTTCTTCGCCAAGTCCGCGGCGAACTTCTCATCCTTCAATTCGAGCTCGGTCGGCAAAAATTCGTGCAAAGGCGGGTCCAACAAACGGATGGTAACCGGCAAGTTACCAGCTTGCTCAAACAAAGCTTGGAAATCGTCTTTGAGCATCGGGCCCATCTTCTTGTCCAAGATTTCAACTCTCGATGCGTCATCCTTGGCCAAAATCATCGATCGAGAGATGGAGACGCGTTCCGCGCTCGCCAAGAGCATGTGCTCCGTGCGGCACAATCCGATGCCTTGCGCGCCAAAATACATGGCAAGCTTCAATTCCGCAGCGGTATCGGCGTTTGCGTACACGCCCAAACTCTTCGCTTCTTCCACCCAACTCATGAACTTGGCCATCTTCGGGTGTTGATCGTACACGCCCTCACCGGCGGCGTTCATTTCAACTTTTCTGTTGATGACGAACCCTTCACCACCATCCAGCGAAATCCAATCGCCGGATTTCACGGTGGCGATCAAGTTCGCGGGCGAGATGCTTTCGCTGCTGTAGAAATACGCTTCTTTCTTCGCCTCGTCCACTCGCATGGTCGCGACGCCAGAAACGCACGGCAAGCCCCATCCACGAGCGACGACGGCGGCGTGCGACGTCATGCCACCGTTTTGCGTCAAGAAACCATTTGAGGCGTGCATACCGGACACATCTTCGGCAGAAGTTTCAACGCGGCACAAAATGACGCCCTCTTTCGGGTTCGCTTTCTTCATCGCCAAGACGTCTTCGGAGGAAAACGCGACGCGGCCGACAGCTGCCCCGGGACTGGCGGCTAAACCGGTAGATATTTTCGCGTCCTCGTACTCTTCCTCGGTCTCTTTGAATGCCGGGTGGATCAATTGGTTCAAGTGATCCAATTCGACCATTTCGATCGCTTCTGCTTTCGTGATCAAGCCTTCTTCGTACATATCGACGGCGACGTTGATGGCGGCAACGCCGTTGCGCTTGCCGTTTCTCGTTTGCAAGATGAACAACTTGCCAGAATCAATGGTAAACTCGATGTCTTGCATGTTCTTGAAGTGCATCTCGAGCTTATCGAGCGTGTCTTGCAAACTCTGCGCGACGACCGGCATTTTTTCAAACAGCGTGGAAATCGGTTCCGGCGTTCGAATACCCGCGACGACGTCTTCTCCTTGCGCGTTGATGAGATATTCACCAAAGATGATCTTCTCGCCAGTATCCGGTCTGCGCGTAAAGCACACGCCAGTACCGGAAGTTTCACCAAGGTTACCAAAGACCATGGATTGGACGTTGACGGCGGTGCCGCCCAAGGAGCTCAAGCCGGCGATCTCCCGGTACGCCTTGGCTCTCGGCTTGTTCCAAGACTCGAAGACTGCTTCGATGGCGAGTTTCAATTGCATCGTTGGGTCCGACGGGAACGGCCTGTTCGGGTCAACCTTCAAATATACTTGCTCGTACGCATCGCACACTTCCATCAAATCCTCCGCGGACAACTCGGTATCCTTCTCGACGCCTTTCTTCTCCTTGACGCGTTCGAGTTCCATTTCGAATTGACTTCTGTCCATCTCGAAAACGACCGAACCAAACATATCCAACAAACGTCTGTACGCGTCGTATGCGAACCTCTTGTTCGCACCACCGTTCGCCGCGGCAATCTTTTCACAGACCGATTTGTTCAAACCAATGTTCAAAACGGTTTCCAACATCCCCGGCATGGACACGGCGGCGCCGGATCTCACCGAGAACAAAAGCGGTTCGGCGTCGCCTTCGCCGCCAAACTTCTTCCCCAACTCTTTTTCGGTTTCAGAGATGGCAAACTCGACGTCTTCCCAAATATCTTCCACCGCGTCCGTGCCTTCAACTCGGCACGATTCGTACGTCTCGCACATGGACGCCGGAATGGTAAATCCCGGCGGCACGGGAACGCCCAGTTTCATCATCTCCGCCAACAAAGCGCCTCTGTTTTGTTTGTTTTTCAAACGATAATATAATAAGAATAAACGGAATTGGTGGTTAGTAAATGTCATTCGTGTATCCTCGTCAATCGATCGTTCGCGAAAGAAGAAGAAGACCACCAGAAGAAGAGAGTATTATGTAAGAAAAAAATTGGTCTTGCATTTTTGCTCCTTCTGAATGGGCTCATATTTTTTTCCCCCTCAAAAAATGAAAAAAAACGTGTCCCTCTGTGAGTTCGTTTATGCGAAAAACTCGCGGCTTAACCAACTCTCTCGTAATCAATGAGGATGTAAAGAAAAAGATACGCACTTGTTCCCGAGAATGTCTTTCAATTCAGCGCCACCATCGCAGGTTTTGGAGTTGAAAATGTACACCACTTTCGGTTCTCCCGTGGGTTTCGTTGGGATTTGCACCGCGTTGTTCGTGATGACATCGCTTTGGGAAGACGAAACTTTTGAACTCGTGATTACGCCACGTTTTGACGAGTGTCGACGCGTCGTCGTCGTCAAAGAAGAAGATGAATTCTTCCTCGAAGATAAAGAAGAAGAAGATTTTTGTTGGTGTTGTACAAATACATGCTGCGAGGCAGACAAGGATGAAGACATCATCGTTATCCAGGTGTTCGCAAAAGAGCGAGTATTTACGACTGTGTTGTGTGTGAGAGCGCGCGTGCGTTTGTGTGAATTCGAATGAAGAAATTTTCTTTCTTTTCTCTGTTTTTTCTTTTAAATCGAGAAAAAAAAAAAAAAAAAGAAAACGACGAGATGAATTTGATCACGACAGAGACAAAAAAGTCAAACAACTTTGAGTTTTATATACAGAAGTACAGAAAAGGATGATACAAACGGACAAATACGATTTCGGGTGGTTATGGTGCGACCGGTACTGCTACTCTCGCGATGACCACCGATGCTTTGCGCGCGCGTAAAGCGTGGGAAACGTTGTTCGTGCCTGCAAAGTAAATGCACGCGTGTTGACGAGTGTTGTTTTTTTTTTTTTTTTTTGGTCATCGAGTCGAGAGAGACCAACACCCAAAGGAAGGAACCAGAGAGAGGGAAAAACAACAACATCTCTCTGATGGAAACGTTCGTCGTCGTTGCCTTGTGCGCGCCTTGAAATGCAAACTTTGCAAGTGTCCTCGTCAGATTAAAAAAAAAAGAAGAACGCAATAATAACGAGAAAACACCAACACCAAAGAAGAAGACAAAGAGATGTTCTTCCGTTCGCGAGTCGTGGCAGAAGCAGCGGCGTTGATGACTTATTGGAGGATTTTACGTACTCGTCGTCCTCGTTCTCTTCCTTTATCTCCTTTATCTTCACCATCATCGTCGTCGTCTCGTACGTTTTCCTCGCATTCGGAATTCATAATGGAAAAAGAACGAGGCCAATGGAGTGCCTTCGTGGCAAAAAAAAACTCATTTTCTTCTTCTGCCGCGACGGGAAGGGAACTCAACGCGGAAATCGAAGAAGAAGAAGAAAAGCACGCTCATCAATGGATGATGAACAACGATTTGAAACTCGAGTTACAACAACTGTTCAATCATCATCGTTACAACAACAACAACATCAAAAACGCGGCTTCGACTAAAAGTGAACCGACAACAGGTGCACAGAATTATACGACGACGAAGACGACGAAACAAAAGAAGAACGAAAAAAAGTGCGTCGTTGGAAACGTGCCAGAATACATCTGTCGCTCTTCCTCGTTCTCCTCCGGGGTTGCTACGAAAAAAGAATGCGACGATGCGACGAAGACTTTAGTGGTGGCGGGAAGAAACGAGAAGACACGCTCGGAATCCGATTTACTCGGCGAACTGGATACCATTCCAAAAAGCGCTTTGTACGGTATTGCCACCCAAAGGGCAGTGGACAATTATCCAATCACCGGAGTGAAACTGAGCCACTTTCCGGAGTTTATTCGCGCTTTAGCGTTCGTCAAGAAAGCAGCCGCGACGGCTAACTTTAAGGTTGGATTAATCTCGAAAGAAATTTTTGAGGCGATTTCCATCGCGTGCGATAGTTTGTTGGATTCGAACGAACATCACGGAGACTTCATCGTCGATGTCATCCAAGGCGGCGCTGGCACATCCACAAACATGGCTGCGAACGAAATCATCGCGAATTTGGCTAACTTGAGTTTGAACAAACCAATCGGATCGTACGAAATCGTCCATCCGAACGATCACGTTAACTTGTGCCAATCGACGAACGACGCCTATCCTACCGCCGCCAAACTCGCGGTTGGTTTACACCACGAAAAAATGGTTTGCGAATTGAAACTGTTGATTCAGTCTTTCCGCAAAAAAGGCGACGAGTTTAAATACATCGTCAAGATGGGAAGAACCCAGTTACAGGATGCCGTGCCGATGACGTTGGGTCAAGAGTTTAACTCCTTTGCCAATTCTCTCGAATCGGACTTGGCGTATTTAATGAAGAACGTCAACGCGTTGTATGAATGCAATTTAGGAGGCACCGCGATTGGTACCTCCATTACCGCGCACAAAGAGTTTTCCAAAGAATCGATCGACGCTTTGAAAGAGTTGACAAAATTACCATTCACAAGCGCGAAAGATTTCGTCGAGGCGTCGAGTTCCACCTCTTCGTTTTTGTTGTTTTCGAGCATTTTGAGAAGAATCGCTTTGAAAACGTCAAAAATATGCAACGATTTGCGTTTGTTGAGCTCTGGTCCGAGATGTGGTTTCAACGAGATTGATTTACCCGCCGTCGCGCCTGGGTCTTCCATTATGCCGGGGAAAATCAATCCCGTCATCCCCGAGGTGATGAATCAAGTGTGCTTTCAAGTCATAGGCGCGGATGCCGCGATATCCATGGCTTCCGAACACGCGCAGTTGCAACTCAACGCGTTTGAACCTTTGATCGTGTACAACTTATTAAACTCGTTAGACTCCATGACCAACGGTTTAAAAGTCTTGCGCGAAAAGTGTATCGATGGTATCACCGCGAACGAAGACGTCTGCGCGAGCCACGTGAACAATTCCATCGGCATCGTGACCGCGTTGTTGCCTAAAATCGGGTACAAAAAAGCCACCCTCGTCGCAAAAACCGCGCTGGAAACGAACAAACCAGTTTCTCAAGTCGCCACGGAAGTGCTCAACTTCCTCTCCCAAGACGAGGCGGATACGCTGCTCAACATCGAAAACATGACCGGCGTCGTCGCCGGCGATAAAAACGCCGAGGCAAAAAGAAACTCGTATCCCAAACGAGGCGTAGACATCGAGTCGCCGCAATCCGCCGGAGGTGATAAGTGTAACTTCTGGAGTTACATGTATCCGCCGGAGAGGCAGTTGTTTCAATCCGCCGGCGCTATGTAAAATACTATTTATATAAGAGAGATGAAGAGAAACTCTTGAAAAAGACTTTCGATTTGACATCTCACATCCACATGCCACAACAAAAGTGTAATTAATTAATACTGAAAAGTTCCCTTTCCAATTGCCTTACAACGCACTCCTCCTTTCCTCGAGAGAAAAGAAGACAAAGACAAAGAAGGAGAAGAAGCAAAACATCACAAAAGTTCATCACAGTTCACGCGCCTAAACCAGTATATATATAAAAGTAGTATCTTTTTCGCGCGTCGGGGTCGTCATCATGTCTGCGACGATGAGTACATTGAATGCAGTGGCGGTGAGGCGGCGAAACGAGTCCAACAGTTTCACTTCGTCCTCTTCATCGTCGTCGAGAAGAGGCGCTCGCATTCAAAGAAGCAGTCAAAGAAGCAGAAGACAAAACGCGGGGTGCTCTTCGTCTTCATCTTCTCCCTCTGGACAGACGACGAGTTCTAATCAGCAGATCTTAAGAGACGTGACGAAGAAACTCCGCGATTGCGTCAAGAGGAAAGCGCCGTCATCCGCCGTCGATTTGCTCGTGTCTTTAGGGAGAGACCATGGGATCGAACCGGACGCGCGCGCGGCGTCCACGTGCATCGCGGCGTGCATCGCCGGTCGGGATTTAGACATGGCGGAAAAAGTGTTCGAACAAGTGTTTGAAGGCGGCGTGTGCGAACCGGATGAAATCGCCGTCGTCGAACTCGTGAAAGGGTATTTGACCATTGGGAGAGAGAATGTGCCCTTGTGGCAGAAAGCGACGAGTTTATGCGCCAAGATGACGAACGAGTACGGGATCACAAGAACTGCGGTGACGTACAACGTTTTATTGCAATGCTGCGCGAATACGAACGATTTTGAGAGAGCGGAGGAAATTATCGATACCATGTACGATGAAGAAGTCGCGCCGAGTCCGGAGACGTTTAAAGCGGTAGAGAAGAGGAGGAGCATTCGCTCGTACGCGAAGAAGGTGTTGATGTAAAAAAAACAGAAAGGAAAAGAGAGAGAGCATTGATGATTGCTTACTTGTTTGTATTTCTATGTATACTCCATCGAGAGGTGCTATTATCTCAGTTTGTTGCCACCGCCTTTGAAGGCGCTAAAGCCGTCCTTCTTCTCGGTCGTCCCATTTTTATCGTCAGCAGCGTCTGCGCTCTTCTTCTCGGACTCTTTTTGTTTTTTCCTCGCCATCGCCGCTACTCGCGCGCCGCCGCCAAACATGACTTTCCCAGCCGCTTTTCGTTCCGCTCTTTCTGCTTCGGATAAACTCTTCTTCTTTTCGTCGTTGGCGCCTTCGGCGTCGCCTAAAACGCCGCCTTCGCGCAGTTTCTGCCACTCTTTCGTCACTCGCAAAGAGGTTGTCGGAAGCTCTACTTTTACCGGTTGCGATTCCCCAACTTTAGGCGCTTTCCCGTCCAATCGGTTCCCGCTCCCCGCGAACGCTAAAAACGTATTTTTGTTGTTCTCTTCTTCTTTTTCATCTTTCTTTTCTTCTTTTTTCTCGTCTTTCGCTCGCGTCGATGTACTTCCGCCGGTCAAATCCACCACTCCGTTCTCATCCACGTCCATAAAACTTTCCTCTTCTCCATCTCCTCTTTTCTTCGTCGTTGTCGTCGTCGTCGTTGCATTACCACCACCACCTCCTCCTAAACCTCCTCCCTTACTATTATAATCCGGTTCCACGTAATCCAACGGCGCCGCGAAATCCACCTCGCAATCCGTCTCCACCACGCACACCCCGTCCGCCGGCTTCGCCTCAATCACGTCGATAAAATATCTCTTATTGTTGTATTCAATCATAAACGTATCGTTCACGGTTAAGCACGTGTAATTTCTCAAACACGTTTCCAACACCGCCTTCGGGTTGCTAATGTTCAGAAAATCGCTCGTTTGCGGTTGCAGCTTCACGAACGTCCCTTTCGGTAACCGCGCGTTTTTCACTCTCAGAACGTCCCCTTCTACCAGTCGTAAGTTTTGCATCATCCAGTACGGAAGATAGCACACGCCTTCATCGGCGATGAATTCTAAAACCCCGCAGTGCGTTTTTGTTTTCTCTTTCACGTTTTCAACGTTGAACAACATCGGGAAATCCAAGTCTCCGAGTTGCGACAATCTGTCCAACGCGCTCGGTGGTAGGATGATTTTGTCCCCTTTGTCCAACTCCGAGCGGTCGATGAACGAGACCGGGTAGGCTCTGTATTGCGCTTCGAACAGAGACGAAGCTCTGTTGTTTCCTCTTGGGTCTCCTCCTCCTCCAAATCGAAACATTCTGAGGATGAACTTCTTCTTCTTTGTCTTCTTCTTCTTCTTCTCTATATAAGAGCGTTTTTGATTTGCGTTTGTGTGTGCGTGTGTGTAAATCTGATGAAACGAGGAAGAATTTTTTTTCTTTTTTCTGAGAAAAAGAAATTCTTGGTGACAGCTCTCTCTTCATCTCTCTCTGCTGCAAAAGAAGCAAAAGAAGCAAGAAGCAAAAAGAAGAAGTCAAAAGAAGAAGAAGAAGAAGAAAACAAAAAAAGGACACGAAAGAAATGAAAATTTGTTGTGAAACATCATCATCACAAATAAATAACTATAGAGTAATATATAAATAATGCCTTCTCCTTCTCCAAATCGAAGGCGCGGCAGAAGCAGCGGTAGAGAGACGACTCCTAGTGCTGCTGCTGCGGATTCAGCAGCGGTAGAAATTGAAGAAGAAGGAAAGAAAACGACGCGAAAGAGAAAAGAAATGTCACCACCAATTCCAGAATCATCATCATCGCCAACGAACACCAACAACAAGAATAAGAAACGCGTGAAAGGAAGAGGCAAAGCGAGAGGAGGACTGCGGTCGGACGGCGGAGAAAGTCCAGAAGAGAGAAATGACGATGAAGAAGAAGAAAAAGAAAAAGAACCAACAACGACAACAACGGCAGCAAAGAATACTAACACTAACAACAACAAAGACGACTTGATAATACAGCAGAGGAAACGAAAGCTTCAAGAGTGGCGAGAAGCGCAGGAGAAGAAGAAGAAAATGAACGAGATTAAAGCGGCGGCTTTGCAAGCGGTGGTTGGGAAGAAGAGGTTTGAACGGAAAACGGTGATGATGGACGATGATGGGATGTTTGACGACGAGGACGAGGACGAAGACGCGAACGCGGCGATGAGGAAAAGGAAACCGCCGAATTTTCTCAACGACGATGAAGACAACGAGGATGATAACAACATAAACACCAAGAAAGATGCCGACGAAGACGACGAAGATGATCCTCTGGAAGCGTTTATGAATTTGAACGACGAAGCGATGAACGAGGAGAGAGCGAAAGCGGAGGAGAAAGCGAAACAGTTAGCCGAGGAGGAAGACGAAGCGTCAAAGTTGAAGAAAGGGAAAGAAGAGGAAGAAAAAGCGTTAGAGGCGGAGTTTATGAGAGCAGCGAAGAGAGCGGCGAGAGTTCTCGTCGAGAAGGACGGAGATGCCATGGATGTCGATGATAACGGCAAGAAGAAGAAGGAAGGAAATACCGTCGTCCAGCTACAAAAGAAGAAATCCATCGTCGACGTGAAAACGAGAGCGCCGGCGTCTGAACAAGCCATCAAAAACGCGAAAAGTAAAATCAAAGTGAAGGCGGAATACATCGTCCGAGGATTCTTCGACGAAGATTCGGAAGGTGAACCCGACGAGGACGAGGACGCGAAGAAGAAGAAGAAGACGACGACGACGAAGAAGACGACTGACGCGGGTGGTGTAGACAATAATGGAGAAGGAGCAACTGCGACGACAACTGACGGAGGTGGCAAAGACGAGGACGATAAAGAAGAACTCGCCATGTACGAAAGCGATTCTGACGACGAGTGGGCGGCCAAGCAAAAAGCAAAGTTATCCAAAGCAGATAAACTCGGAGCAGTGGTGCACTCGGACATTGACTACCCTCCGTTTCGGAAAAATTTCTACATCGAAGCATACGAAATGTCTAAAATGACAAAAGAAGAAGTCAAAGAGCTTCGAACGAAACTCGACGGGATATCGTGTCGCGGTAAAAAAGTACCAAAACCGATTAAATCGTGGAATCAAGCTGGGTTGTCGAATAAAATCATGGAACTCATTCGGCGTTCGGGTTTCGAGAACCCCATGCCGATTCAAGCGCAAGCTTTACCGATCATCATGAGCGGTCGCGATTGCATCGCCGTCGCTAAAACTGGCTCTGGTAAGACACTAGCTTACATACTACCGATGTTACGACACATTAAAGATCAACCGGACATTAAAAACGGTGACGGTCCGATTGCGATGATTGTCGGACCGACGAGAGAATTGGTGACGCAAATCGGTAAAGAGTGTAGAAAGTTTGGTAAAACGGTTGGTGTTCGATGCGTGTCCGTGTATGGTGGATCTGGTGTTCAATCACAAATCACCGATTTGAAGCGTGGGTGCGAAGCAGTCGCGTGTACGCCCGGAAGAATGATTGATATTCTCACGACCGGGGCTGGAAAAATCACAAATTTACGACGCATCACTTACTTCGTTTTGGACGAAGCCGATAGAATGTTTGATATGGGATTTGAACCGCAAATAACGAGAATATTAGCAAACACGCGCCCGGATCGTCAAACGGTTATGTTTTCCGCGACGTTTCCGCGCGCGATGGAGAATATCGCTCGAGCGGCGCTGGAAAATCCAATCGAGATTCAAGTAGGGGGCCGTTCGGTGGTGAATTCCGATATCACGCAGCTCGTCGAATTAAGGGAGGAAGAAGATCGATTCATTCGCATGCTGGAATTGTTAGGGGAGTATTACGAACAAGGAAAAGTGATCATCTTCGTAGCTTCGCAAGATAAGTGCGATACGATATTCCGAGATTTGTTAAAGTCTGGTTATCCGTGTCTCTCTTTGCACGGCGGGAAAGAGCAAGCCGATCGGGAATGTACGATTGTTGATTTTAAAACGGACGTATGTAACGTCTTAGTCGCTACTTCAGTCGCAGCGAGAGGTTTGGACGTTAAAGATGTAAAGCTCGTCATAAATTTCGATTGCCCGAACCACTTGGAGGATTACGTTCACCGAGTCGGGCGAACGGGAAGAGCAGGAGAGAAAGGTACCGCAGTGACGTTCATTTCACGAGACGAGGAACGTTTCGCGCCAGATCTCGTGAAAGCTATGCGTGAAGCAAAGCAACCAGTGCCACAAGATGTATTAGCACTCGCAGAAGCGTTCGGGAATAAACGAAAGAATAACGAAGTTATGGCAAACGGTTCCGGTTTCGGTGGGTCTGGATTTAAATTTGATCAATCCGAAGCCGACGCGTTGAAGAAGGAAAAACGCCAAGCTGCGAAAGCCGCTGGTTTAATCGTCGAAGATGATAACGACGACGACGACGAGAACATGGATAATAACGACGATGATGACGGCGGAGGTGACATGAAATGGGGTGCCGCCGGGTTATCGTCGGTTTCAGCAATCGAAGGCGCGAACCCAAATTCCGCTGGAGGTTCAATGGCGCCTGGACAAGCCAAAGCGTCCACGGCAGTCGCGTTGGCGTCGCAATTCGGCGCAACGCCGGCACAAGTAGCGCAAGCGGCAGCAAATGCAGTCTTCAAAGAAATGTCCAAGAAAGGAGGCTTGAATGCTCCGACGTCTGCAGCAGACGCCGAAGCGCAGAAAGCGAGTGCGCTCATCGCTGCAGCCAAAGCTGCGGCTGGAAAAATTGCCTCGTCCTTGGGTAAAGGTAAAACGTCTTCGTCGAATCATAATCCTCCCACGAACGACACGACTGTACTCAGAGATCAAGCGGCAAAAGCAGGACACGTTGCCAATTCCGCCGCTGCGTTTATGTCGTCTTCTGCCGCTCAAAATGCAATCATGCTCGCGCAAAATACAGCTTTGGCGCATGGCGCTTCAGCCGGTGCAGCCAAGGCTGCTGCTTTTGCGGCAGCTTTGAACGCGCAGCATAAGATGTCCACGGGCGGAATGACTAAAGCTGCAGGCCAGAGTCACTTCGAATCTGAGCTCGAGATTAACGATTTCCCGCAATACGCCAGGTGGAAAGTTACGCATAAAGATCAACTCCAACAGATCAACGATTTCACCGGCGCAGTGGTGACCGTCAAGGGCACGTACTATCCTCCTGGAAGAGCGATTCCAATGGGTGAACGAAGATTGTTTTTACTGATTGAAGGTCCAACCGAGAGATGCGTGACCGCGGCAAAGAATCACGTGAAGAAACAAATAGAAGAGGTAGTATCAAAACAGGCTTTACCCGGCGGAGCTGGGGCGGGTCGGTACAAGTTGTGAGCGCGAGATAGAATTTATTAGAATGATTAGAAAGTGTGACTTTGTTTTATACTTTACACGCGTTTATTTTCACAAAGAAATGAATGTTAATAGTATCCAGGTTGTGTGTAAGAATCTCCCACCACCTTCCTCGTATTTTAAAACCCAAACCAACCAAGGATTCCGCCTCTTTTCGATGGCGTCTCCGCTTCGTTTGAGTCTTCTTCGCAGTCTTCAAATTTCGATCCGTCCGAGTCTTTGCTGCACATCGAACTTTGGCTTCCTTTCTTACTTCCTCGTAACGTTCCTGATGATCCCGGTTTTACTGTGCTATGCTTCGCGGCGCCTCGCTTAGTCGCAGAGGATTTCTTCGCTTCTATCGGAGGCGGTCCCGGAGGAAGCGGAGGCATCGTCGATGAAGGACTTGGAGCGTTACCACCAGATTTCTTTTTGTTTTGTTGCTTATTCGTTTTCTTATTCGTTTTCTTATTCGTTCGCTGCTGCAATTCATCACCGCTCGTATCCGGTGATCCTTCCGTCGTCGTCCCTCCACCCTGTTCTGACTGAACTTTCTTTTTCTTCATCGACGCTTTCTTTGAAGCAGATGATGGAGAGTCGCCATTTTTCTTACCAGGGAGCATCCCAACGCCCGGCGGTGCGCCTGGCGGCGGCGGCGGCGGCGGTGGCGCACCTGGCGGCGGACTCGGCGGCTGACGCATAGGAGACACGCCGCGCGGTGATCTGTGCGCAGTGTCTATTGGCGGAGGTCCCGGCGGCGTCGGCGGATGTTGCAGAGAACCGTTCGATCCAGACAAAGTCAAACCGGACGCGCCGTACGGGGAAAGCGGAGGTTTCGTGCCCGGTGGTGGTGTTGGCGGCAAAGGTGCGGGTGGACCTGGTGGTGTCGGCGGTGGCGCGCCCGGCGGCGGCGGCGGCGCGCCCGGTGGTGGTGGCGGTGTTACCGGGGGCGTCGAGGCGTGAAAGAGAGACGTGCCCTGAAGATGTGCGTAATCTCCGTTGGTGCTAGGATGATACGGTGGTCTCGATTTCGATGGTGGTGTCGATGTAGGCGTAGACGTGCCACTGATGATAGTCGTCCCAGGAGTGAATGCCGACGCGGACAATTTCGGCGGCGAAGACGTGCTCGTTGTCGTCGTCGTAGCTTTTTCACCCGGCGGCGTCCACAATTTCTTCTCTTCTCCCGGTTGACGCTTCAACACCCGCAAACTTTCCGGCAAGTTCGCGGAGGAAAATATCGCTTCTTTTTCTTCTTTCTTCTTCGGTTTCTGTAAAATTTTCACGTTTCTCGGTTCTGGCATTCTCTGGTCCGAGCTTCTTCTCGTGCGTGAGGATTCGCCTCCATCAAAACTGTTCCCGGAGCCTCTGGTCCTCGTCGTCGTTTGGAAGCCGCCGGGTGGAGGGTCCGAAAAGTCCATCTGATCGTCCTCTCCCCAGTCGCCTTGCGGAATGTGCAAATTCGCAATCGCTCCAGCAACTTCGTGTTGAATCTCTCTTTTCACCCGCGGTGCTCCGTCGGTCGTCGTGTTATCGTTTTCGTTTGCTTTCGCCGCCCACCGCGGCGGCGGTCCCGGCGGTGGCGCTCCTCCTTGATTGTGCTCGCGTCGTCGCCAATCCTCCGACGTGTCCGCTTTACTGCCAGCGCCGAAGCCGCCGTTTTGATAACTACTTCCGTTGGACGATCCTCCTCCTCCTCCATTTCTATAATTCGCATTCGCATTATTATTATTATTACTCTCGCGATGATGGTTCCAACTGTTCCCGAGTTCTCCGTCGCCGCCGCTTCCCCAACTCGCTCGCTCTGGCAAGTTGTGCTGCTGCTCTTTATTCGCCGTGGTATCTGATGATTCTCCGTTTTGATTATTATTATTATTATTGTTATTATTATTATCTGACGAAGAATCGTTCGAACCTCTTTCTCCTCCTCGATTGACTAACTTTATCGACGGATCGTTCATTAAAGTCGACGTTGGATCGTGTTCGAAACGTTGCGAGGGTAAATTTATTGGTTTCGGCGCCGCGACGACTCGTCCGAGGGACACCATTCGCGAGCCTTTGTAGTGGTGTCTGTGATGATGATTATAAGAGAGAGAGAAGAACGAGACGTTTTATTATTAACGAGTAGTAATGGTGGTCAGTTACAGAGTAAAGAGATGCACAAAACACGGAGAGAGAGAATTGCTTTCGGGGATGATGTTTCCCCAAGCGGCACCCAACACCACTTTTAAAAGCCTTCTCGTTTCTCTCTCAACAGGCGCGCGGAGATGCACGAAAAGGAAAGAGAGCCATCGAAGATGATCTTTAATAAAGGTTTTTGTCGGCAACGCGACCACGAATACTCCGCATAAACGCGCGAAGAAACAAAATATAGAATAAATGCATAACGAGAACGCACTTCCTGTCTGTCGTCATCTGCGCCGGCAAATTTTACTCCTCTATTAAAACTACTCTTAAAAGAAGGAGAGTATTTTAAAAGGAACGCAGAGGAGAGCAGTGTAAAAGAGTCGTCGTAACAGTAGTACTTTTGTGCAAAAGTAGTTTTACACGAGCGCAACTTTTATTAGTATCGCGTTTCGCGTGCAACTTTTCTTTAACGCAAACAATTTAAAGCAAATTCTCTCAGAGAGACCTTTTCTCCCTTTAAAAAATTCTCTCGGAACTCGAGGAAACTGCCCTTTTTGTTTCCTTTTTTTTTTGATTTGCTCTCCTTTCTCGTTTGCTTTTTCCTCACACCCCCACACCCACAACACTCAAAATTACTCAAACTTTTGCATAATCACAACAACGAGAACACGAGAACAACAACGAGTAGTAGTCTCGAAACACAGAAGACAATGACGACGACGACGATCAAAACTTTGAATACTCTAAATCATTCTTGTTCTTACGATGTTGTTGTTTTCAGAAGATCACAAAAATTATCATCGCGTAAGCGAAGAATCTCTCGATCGTTTACTCCTCGTGCATCATCATCATCATCATCATCATCATCGGATGAAAAAGAAAAAAATGTAAACATCGCTTTAGTGGGTCAAGAGACGTCGACCGGGAAACTCGTGATGGGACTCTCCGCTGGACGAGGGAATAATAATAATAATAATACCATTTCCGTGGTGTTTGGAGAGAAGATGGAAAATTCAGAGACGATGACGGAAGGGATGGATGCGCAGACGTTTGAGAAGCGGTTTTATTGCACCAAGGAACAGTTTGCGAAAATATCTACTTTTGCGAGCGAGAGGAGCGCGTCGACCGTCTCGGCGTCCTCAACGACGACGACGTATATATTCTGCCACGAGTCCGGGGCGAAACAGATGAAAGCGATGAAAGATTTAAAAGCGATGAAGATTGTAAATAGCGGGGAAGTTGATGATAAGTGCGTTTTATTATCGAGAGTAGGGATCAATCGAAAAGAGAAAGCGCCGTTCAAGACGCAAAACGAACCGTATCAACAAAGAGAAACCGTGCAGATTGGACAAATCGCGTTACCAATTGGAAATGCGGTTGGGGAACCTATTATTGGGACTTTGGACGGCTACGAGCAAAGCGAAGAGTTCGCGAAGGAAATTTTCGGAGCGGAAAACGTAACCGTCGTGAGATCCGGGGAGTTACGAGGCAACGGGCCTCTACTTCTCGCGGATTTGTCCGCGCGACTCGTCGACAACATGTACGACGTGAAATTCCAAGACTTGTACGTGTTTCAAGGCGACAGTCAACAAGGGTACACGAAGAGGCTAAACTTGGCGCAAACCTTAGTTCGCGTCGCCGAAAATTTTTCATCATCCGCGAACCGAGATATCTCCGTGTTATCGGTTATCTGTAAAACCGTTCCCATCGTGGGTGAACAAACGCTTTCCCAGCCGACCGATCGAGAGAGAAGGAAAGGGTACGACATGAGTAAAGGTATCGCCCCTTCGCCCATCGATATCAACACCGTAGATTCTTTGCTCGCCAATCCTAAATAATAAAACTTTTGTCAAGTATGTAGTCCTTCATAGTATTCATCGTTTTAGTCAAAAACCTCTGATATTTTTTTCTTTTTTCTCTTCATTTCTTTCGCACGAAAACAACAACCACTTTATTTCCATTGATGAGTATGTCTTCTTCTTTGTCTTCTTCTTCTCTCTTCGCGCGTGTTCCTTTAAAATGTCATAACAACGCGCTTTTAGGAGGACGAAAAGAAGGACGCAGAAGAGGTTCTCCTGTTGTGGTGACGAACATGGCGAAGAAAGATAAACGGAAGAAAGAACGCGCGGCGGCGAGGAAACAGGAGACGAAATCGAGACCGTCGTCTTTATCGTCGTCGTCGAATAAAGATGACGATGAAGACGAGGAGGAAAAGGAGGACGATGTAATAGGAGGAGTTCGAGATGGAAAAGAAGAAGCGAACGAGAACGATTCGAATCAAAGAATTTTGGACAATAAGGATGTGTTTTTTCAATCGATGACGTTAGCGTCCACGTACAAACAAAGAACAGATTTGCAACTTTTAGGCGACCGGAAAGTACCGGTCACGGAGGCGGTGAAAGCGTTGTTTTACGCGCCGTTCGTCTGTTGCTCGCACGACGAGAACGACACGTTTAATTACGCGAATCAAGCAGCGCTGAACTTGTGGGAGTTTGAATGGGACGATTTTATTGGCATGCCGAGCACGAAGAGCGCGGATGGCGAGGACGAAGAGATACAAAAAGAAAGACGACAGTTGTTGGACGACGCTTTGGAGAAAGGGGTCGTTTATAATTACAACGGCGTTCGAAAATCGAAAAATGGGAAAGAGTTCATGGTAAAAGACGCGACGTTGTGGACGTTAGTCGATCGAGACGGGGATAAATTAGGTCAAGCGGTGAAGTTTAGCAAAGTGGAGTACGTGGCGAGTAAAGAGGTTTGGAAAGTCTCGGAAGGCGGAGAGTGGGTGAAAGACGACGGCTCGGACGACGATAAAGGTAATGACGACGAGGACGACGACGACGATGAATAAACAAGAGTACTTATTACGCATTCTTACTTATTGTTATTTTATACGCTATACAACATGTAATTACACTAAATCTGAATTTTGAATTTCTGACAAACAATCCAATTTTTGTTTCGATGTCCATTTGAACGCGTGCGCGACGTGCGATACCAAAACCAATTTTTGTTCACTCGTATACTCCGGGTGGATCATGGTCCATCGAACGAGCTCTGATTCTTGGGTATAGAACGCTTTAATATACGTTTCCACGTATCTAAAGTCTAAGTTTAACGGAGGAGGAACTTTCTCGAACGGGTAGTGCGTCTGAAAGTGTTGCTGCACCGTTTGGACGTCCATTTGCATAATTGCGCGTCCATCGACGCTACATTTTTTCACTTTCGCAAATCCTCTCACGATGGCATTGGACACGAGTTGCGCGCCGAGTTCCCACAAGATTTTTCCGTTCACCGCGGTCACTTCAGAGACGCGAAGTTTCGTCGCAAACTGTGCCAGCACTTGTCCGAGTTGCGTCGTCCATTCCGACGCCGACAACACCGACGGCATTTCTTTCTGATTGTACTTCCCGAGCGCAGCTTTCTTCATAGACTGCATGTCTGTGATTTTGAAATCCGAATCGCCAATCTCATCTGGCAACCACGAAAGATCGAGCAATAACTCAGCAACTCTACTCAAAATGTGTTCGCGCAAATCGTCCACCGCGTGCACAACTTTCGTAAAGAACTTATCGACGACGGAGGAGGAATCTTCTCCCACCCAACGCTCAAAAGTTGGTTTCAACTCTTCGTATATTGAAGCTACACACGCCAGAGACTCTAACGCGACCACGCGCTCTTTCAGTCCAAACATGTTCCCAGAACTCGCGATTTGTGCGCGTGCGTTTTGGGAACGTTTTCTGAAGGTTGCGCCGAGTTTTGAGACGACTGGCGTTGTCGTCGAGGCTGCAGCTGCAGATGACGCTGATGGCATCGCGGTACCGTTTGGGTTGTTACCACCACTACCATCACCAGGAGTATTCATGTGCTGATGTTGCTGTTGTTGCTGATGAATAATCGGCGGCGGTGGTTTCAATGCAAACAAACCTCCTCGCGATGCTAATTTTGTGAGCGTTTGTTTCAGTCTGTTTGTCAACGCATCTTTGTTATGATCATCCAAAAGCTGACCACTCGTGTGCACGAGCAATCTCGGGTTACCGAAAGAAACAAACACGTTGAATAACGCGAGTTCAAACATTTCTCTGCAAGCATCGAAAGCTTTGAGTTTACTTCTGCATTTGCTATTTGCGCTCATCGTCGGCGACTCCGCGGCGAGCGAGGCAAAGACGCGAACGCTCTCGAGTAAGTATGCAGTAGACGCCGTCACAGTCTTACTCGTCGACGCATCTTCTTCCTTTCCATGCTCTGCACTCAATTCGGCACCACCATTCAGTTTCGCCATAGCTGCAACCGCGCTCATTTGATTACCATCACTATCGTTCATCATCTTAGACGATTCTTGCGGCGAGAGCAGTAGATTTTCTTCATTCGTTGTCATTTTCAAGACCGCATCGTCGCTCCCGACGAAGCGTTCACCGGCAAACGGATGTTCGCGCCGCTCGACCCAATCTATCGCTCTCATCGCTTTTTCTTTGCTTTGATGATCGATATCATCAGCATTCATGATCAAACCATTCGTGCTCCCCACTCGCTCTTCAATCGACGACGCCATTCGCGCTTCCGCTCTCGCTTTCTTCGCGAGATCGTTCGATAGTTTCGTCCACGTCTCTCGCTCGAACGCTAGTTTTAACTCGCCGAGTCTCGGTTTCCTTTGCGCGTCGGATAAGACATCAATTGCGCAGTCCATTAAACTTTTCGTTCGCGAGTAGACGGTTTCAGCTCCGGCAAACTTTTCGCACATATCCGCGAACAAACGGCATTTTCGTAAAGTCATCCGGGCGACGTTCGGGTCGGCGTTAAAGGTCGCGCTGCTATTTTGACGTCCGGAATCTGTTCGGATAGCTATTTCGAGTGCATTCAGCGCGTGGTAAGCGGTATCTGTCGTTCGTGCTTCTAAATTTGACTTTGCGAGAGAATCCGCGAGAAGAGTTTCAAACGCGTCGTTCTTATTCGCCATTGCGATTTTCTTCTCGTGGTACGCCTTTGCAAAATGCAAGCGCTTAAACAACAGATGTGCAGCTCTTGAAACGCCGCCTACTGGATCTTCAGCTTGAGATTGAACGAGTAACGAATCTCTCGCAGTTGCAAAACATTCCGCGCTGAGTTCCGCCGCGCGTTCGTGTCCTAAAGCGAGCGCGCCTTGGAACGCTTTTTCGTACAAGGAGTCTCCATCTTCGTCGGTTGAGAACGCCTGCACGAAAGCATCTCTGGTGCCACGTTCGACTTCAAACTTCAACAGGTTCAAGTCTTCGATCGCTTGTTTTGTACAGTCTAATGCACTGAGTGCTTCTAACGCGTTCTTCGCATCACCATACTCGACTATGGCTGCCGAAATGTCGCCCTTCCCAATCTTCTCTCGAATTGAGATTTCCCGCTCGCCACATCTCCGCAACTCTTCTACGACGCGCAAAACGCGAACCATGTTTTCTTTCCTTTTATTCGTGTGCACGGCTCGAATTTTGACGTCGACGGCGTGTTGCGATCTTTCTAAAGCGCGTCGTCCATTTTTAAGCACCACATTTGCTCTCGTCAAAGAGTTTTGTATATCCAATATCTTCTGCGACGCGTGACCGACTTCGTTTCGTTTCTTATATATTTCCCCATTGATTCTAGTTTGTACGGTTTCTACGATTGCCATCAGTCGCTCTTCTTCGCGTCGCAGATCCTTCGGCGAAAAATCCCGCGGAATCTCTTTCAAAGACTCTCTCAAAGCGTCAAATTTAATGGAGTCGTTGTTTGACGATGATGACGACGGATCCGTCGACGCGTTTATTCTCTCTTCGCTCCTGTTCGTTTCATCTTCATCTTCATCTTTACGATACGGCTCGAAAAATCCGGGATGTAATTTGTCTACTTCTTTCGCGGCTTGCTCGGCGTTCATCGACGCCGCGTTCAACTCCAAACTGTCCATTCTGTTCACTAACTTGCCCGCAGATGACGAGGATACCGGAGTTTGTTTTTGCTCTAGATGTCGGCTCTCGGGACTACTCGCGCTCGGGCTCTGTTGAGTATTCATTCGGTTCGCTAACTTCCCAATCGGCGAACTCGCGTCTCGTTTTTGTTCTTCGATTTTGTCCTTTACCAGCTCAACTTTTTCCTTCGCGCGTTTTCTAAACTCCTCCGCTTTCTGCTTCCAGTTGTTTAGAAACATTTTCCCGCCCGCCGCGTCGTTCGACGAAGAGTTGTTGGAGTAAGCGCTCATACAGACAGACGACGGTGATACTATTTACGCCTATTATTATTCTCTTTCTCTCTCTTCCTTCCCAGTCGTGATCGTATCTAACACGTCCTCCGCAAACTTGCGAAAATCTGAATTCTTCAGCGCGTTTTCCAAAGCACTTTCTTCTCCTTTCTTCTCGCTTTCTTCGGCGCTGTTATCGATCGCTTTCAACGTTTCCAACAATCTCTCGCTTCGTAATTTCTCCAAAAGAGGTAAATTCAACGCCAACTTTGCGAAGTGTTCTCGTCGTAACCGGTGTCGATGACTGTCCTCGGAATCGGTTTCGAACGTCCTCGTCGGTTTTGGTTTTATACTCTTCTCCTTCAACGTATTATTATTAGTGGTATCAGTATCTTTCGTCGTCGCCAACAAAGCTTCCAATTCCAATTCTCCTTCAACCAATTCTTCTTTGTCTTCTTTCGTTCGTGCCTTCTTCGGTAAAACGACGACGCAAGACGAAGAAGCGTTTTCTCCTCCCCCCTTGTGTTCCTTGTTGCACTTCACGGAACAATACGGCTGACGACACTTGGGACACTTGTAATTCGAGTTTGGGCGAGCGCAAATCACGCACAAAGAGGACATTTTTGTGAGAACATTCAACGAACTGAAAAACGAAAAAATGAAAAAATATTTCCTTTTCGGGCGTAGTATTAATAACAACGATGACGACGATGATGATGATAAAATCGATCGTTACAAAATAAACGCATCCATCGCAAGATCGATTATACTTTAACGACGAACGCGCGCGTTTTGGCGATATCTTTAGGCGCCGTTGCAGTTTTTGGATCTAAGTACACGCGCTCGATCAAAAAGACGTTTCCAAAGTTTCTCTCGAGCATAACCGCGCACGGCGATTTTATCGAAGCGCTCTTCAGTTTAGAACAGGCTCGTTCGGACGTTGCAAACGCGGCAGAGTAATAGTAAGGAGACGAAGCGCTCTCGTCGAAAGAGCGGTCGTCTAACGAGGCGACGATGGACACGAAGAGCGCAGATCGGTCGGTCAGTTGGCTGGAAACGGGATCGCCCGTGGTGTACGCCGCGACGTTGAAAAAAGTCGCTCTTCCGTCGTGTACTGCGTTTTCGCCGAAAACGAGAACGATAAAGTCCTGCGACTCTTCGGTTAATGCGCTGGCATCGGCGACGATGTTTCCATCCGAAAGCTCGCCTAAATTGTTCACGAGCTTTTCGCTCAGGCTGTAGGCGGCGTCCGCTGTGGAACCAAAACAACCCGAGCGCACGTTAACGCCAGGAAGAGAAAACGGCTGATAAGAAGGATCACTCAAGCATTTCGCGCCGTCGTTGACTACGACTCTTTCCAAAGCGAATTTATTCGCGTTACCGAACGCGTTCGTAAGTTTTGATTGAAACTCATCGGCGGCGGCATTTAACGAAGTTTTCTGTTTCATCGCGCGATGATGGATTTTTGATTGCGAATCTTTTTCTTCGTCGTTTAAAAACGACGACGGGAATAAAGCGTCGTTTGGCCCGCGCATCGGCAGATATTCTTTGGAGTAAAACACGTCTGGATGTTGTCTTTCATCTTCTTCTTCTTCTGGTTGTTGTTGCCTCGTCGTCGGTCGCGATATCGTTGCTAACGATAACAAATTCAAAAGAGAATTACCACCACTGTTCGCTGCGCGTGCCGGCTCGCGACCACGAACAATCATCGCCGGCCATTCGTATCTGGCGTACACGCCGAGTGCCTCGGCGCCTTTCAACGGCCAAATCCCGACTCGAAAGCTCGTCGTCAAATCATCCGCGATTATTGACGGAAGGAAATTCAATTCGTCGTATCGAAGCGCTTCGAGTTCAATGGACGTTGACGCAATGCCAGTATTTTCAAGCACTTCTTTCAAATCATGAAACGTCTTCGAGGAAGCCGTGCTTATAATAACGAGCGCGCGTCGAAACGCTCGCGACCCTCGAACATTCTTGTTATTCACCGGTGACGAACTCGCTTGCGCGGAGACGGTTTGTCGCAGCGAACGCAAACCCAAAGCACCAAAGGTCTTCCTCCAAACGTACGTCACGTACGAATAGTATTTCGCAGACGATGGTGGCGCGCACATGATACTCATCGTCGCGTCTCTTTTACCGAACTGAAAATACGGCCAATTTTGATTGTTCACGTTTACGTTTTCCACTCTCGCGTACATCACTCCTGGGTTCCCCGTATTCGCCGTGCGTTGCATCAAACTCTCGCTATTCATCGTCTCTTCTAAACCATACTCAGAAGTATCGTGCGTAAATCTCAAGCGCCCGCTTTCTCGCGCGCGAACGTTATAAAAGTTGTTTCCTCTGTTTCCTCCTCGTTCGATGACTTCTCTCGCCAGTTTTCGTGCAACCTCGTTCGCTTTCTCGAAATCTTCCAACTCGCACAAAAGTTCGAACTCTTTTCCGATCGGTAAACGTAACTCCTGTGCGGCGAAAACCCCAACGAAGTTCGTCGTCGTCGCAGAAAGAAGACAACAAAGAAGAAGAAGAGAGAGTTTCGACAGAAGCAGAATTACTTTGTGTGATGATGCCATCAGAATCTTAGTAGCAGTAGTCATTCTTCTTAAAGTGGAGATGTGAATAATAAAAAGTGTCTATTATCTCTCGCGTATTTTTTAATTCTTCTTTTTCTGACTTGAAAAAAAAATTTCTTTCCCAGACTCGTTTTTTCTCTTTTTTCTTTTTTTTTCACTTTTTTCGTCTCTTCATTTTTTTCGTTTTCGTCAGAACAGAGGCACGGAAAAAAGAAGCGCCGTCGTCGAATGACGATGATGGGATCGTCGTCGAATACTACTAATCATCGCGAGGAACGCGTTCGCGCGAGGACGAAGAAGAAGAACAACAACAACAACAACATAAACGTAAACATAAACAAGAGGAAGATGAGTAAAGAAGACGAAGAAGAACCACGAAACGTCGAGTTCGTTTTGAAGAGTAACATCAGTAACAACAACAGAAAGGTAATTTTTCTTTTTTTCTTTCCCGCCGTTTTTTTCCTTTCTTCTCTCTGTGTGTTTGTTGTTTCCGAGATTAATCGTTAGAGAGGGATGATCAACAACTCACGCGCGCTAAACGACGCGTCTTCTTTTCTTAAAAACAGAGAACAACGACAACGACGACGAGAGGGCAACAACAAATTTCCACGCCTCCCGAAGGGAAGACGACGATAGAACAAAAACAACAAAGTAATACTAGAAAAAGAACGAAACAAAATCAAAATCAAAATCAAAATCGAACAGCCGATGTCACGTCATCGTCGTTTTCCTCTCTTCTCGAAGGAGAAGGAGAAGGAGAAGGAAAAGTCGAAAATTTTTCGGACCAAAAAAATCAACTGTTGTTACAGAAACAATTACATCATCATCATCATCGAGAGGTGGACGAGAGGTGCGATCGAGAACAACGAGAGAAACAGAAAGAAAAGAAGACGAGTAATAATAATAATAAGAAAGTAGCCGCCACCGCGGGAGGGGGCGAAGAAAAAGTTTCGACGAAGAAAGGTAAAGGAGAAGGCGAGGGGTGTCCGCCAACGACGACGAAAACGACCAACGAGGAAGGGCACTTTGAGTATACTTTAGGCGAGTCTCTCGGACCGAACGATCGATTTAAGATTTTAGCACCGTTAGGCGAGGGAACGTTCGGGAAGGTTTTGGAGTGTTACGATCGAGTGAAGCAAGAGTACTGCGCGGTGAAAGTGATCAGGAACGTGCCAAAGTACAAAGCGGCGGCGAAAATTGAAGTGGACGTTTTGAAAGAGATTGGGAGAAGAGACGAACGCGACGAGTTTCATTGCATCAGATTGAAAGAGTCGTTCGAGCACGAAGGGCACGCGTGTTTGATGTTTGACATGTACGGATTGTCTTTGTTTGATTTCATGAAGAAGAACCACTACAAACCGTTTTCTTTGGCGTTGGTTCAGAAGTTTGCCAAGCAGTTGATCAAGGCGGTGGCGTTTATGCACGAGTTGAAAATGACGCACACGGATTTGAAACCGGAAAACGTTTTACTGGAAGCTCCCGGGTACGTGCGAGTCGTCAGTGGTGATGTAAACAACGCCAACAACAACGCGACGAATATGGCGACGGCGGCGGCGGTGGCGACAACGACGACGACGACGAGTGCGTGCACAATCAAGGTGCCGGTTACGAGCGCGATCAAACTCATCGATTTCGGAAGCACGACGTTGGAAGATCAATACCATTCTACGATCGTGTCGACGAGACACTACCGCGCGCCAGAAATTATCCTCGGTACCGGCTGGTCCTATCCGTGCGACATGTGGTCGATCGGATGCATATTGATAGAACTTTTGACCGGAGACGCGCTCTTCCAAACGCACGAGAACATGGAGCATTTGGCGATGATGCGCAACGTGTTGGGTCACATGCACACGGATGTCATCAAACGAAGTTCCAAGGAAACTATCGAGAAATACTTTAATTCGGAGACGTACGAGTTGAGCTGGCCTGAAGGCGCTAAAGATATCGAGAGTGAACGCGCCGTACAAGCGGTGCAGCCGTTGGATATCATGATTCGAGAGCGTTTCGAGTGCGAAGAAACGGGCACCTTACTCCGACACTTGTTGAGTCGACTGTTAGAGTACGATCCGGACACGCGCATCACGGCGAAAGATGCTTTGAACCACGGATTTTTCCGTTTGGACATCAAAGAGAACGCGTACACTCCGACGACGGCGTTTGCGAGTAACCAAATCTCCGTCACGAACGCCGCGAAACCGGCGACTGATCGAACGGCGTCTTCGGTCGTGCGAAACGTGGGGCCGACGAACAGCAAGGCGAGATCGCAAACTACCGGCGGGATTCGAGGCGCGTGTTTGGACAAACCTTCCATGGCAACTGAAATCGTCTTGGGGGCTTAACATAATAATAATATCAAAGAATAATAAAGATACTAATAGAAGAAAGTAATAACTCGGATATACGATACGAAATGAGTACGAAGAAAAGAGAGAGAGACGCAGCAGCGCTACTAGAGTAGAGCACACGCTAGTTAGTTTTTAGAACGCATAAGAAAAAATTACACAATTGTAAAACAATAAACAAAACAACATTCAACGAACGAATGAAAATTATCACTCGTCGTAATCGTCCTCCTGTGCAGGTATTGCTACGCCGACTAAATCATCGTCGTCAAACGATCCTAAATTACCAGCGGCCGCATCCGCTTCTTCTTCTTCTTCTTCTTCTTCTTCTTTCCGCGGAGCGGGCGCTTTACTTTTCTTCGCTTTTTTTGTCACCGGCGATTTCTTCTTCTTCTTTTTCGCGTCGTCGTCTTCCGCGTAACTCTTGGGCCCAGAGATCTTTCTTCCGCTCCTGCTCGTCGTTGTTACCACCGGCTTCTCTTCTTCTTCCTCGGAGTCGTCGTCGCTTTCGTATTCGTCTTCTTCCTCGTCGGTATCTTCCTCGTCTTCGTCAAACTCTTCGTCGTCGTCCTCGGAGTCGTCGTCTTCCTCGTCGTTGTTCTTTCTCTTCTTTCCTCCATTTCCTCCTTTTCCTTTTCCTTTAGGATTTGTCGCGCTGCTCTTTTTCTCTTTCTTCTTCTTCTCTTTCTTCTTCGGGTTCCCGTCCTCGTCGACTCGTTCCAACAGTTTCGCCGCGAGTTCCGCAGGATCCGGCGGCGGTGGTAAATCCGGCACGCCTTTCACCACGTCTTCCAAGAAATCAAACTCATCGTTGTCACTGATCGCTCCTTTCAAGTGCACCGGGTTGATTATCCTCGCGCCGTGCGCTAACGCCGTATCCGCGGTCGCTTTAAACAGTTTCGTTAAAAACAGTTCCAAAGCTTTCGCCATCACCAACGGCGTCGTTTTGACGATTTTCCCAACCTCTTCGTCTTTTTGCATCATGCGTTTGATTCGTGCCGCTAAGTTGGCGTTTTTGTTGTTGTGTGAAAACGCGGTCGTTTGGTGGCCGCTCATTATTCGCTTCTTCTGTTGTTGTTGTTGTTTATGTTGTTGTTCTATTCTATTACCAAAGTATGCGTGTGTTTAATAAAAGTAATTTAGAGAGTATACTAAAAACTACTAATGGAGAGAGAGAGGATCTGTCCGGAGAGAGAGAAAAGTGTACTCGAGACGACCCTTTTTCCTTCCTTTTTCACTCGTAGTGAAAACAACAACAACTTAAAAAAGCTCCTCTCTCTGCTCTCTCTCATCATAATGTCTCTGAAATACTTCATATCATAACGAACTTTTTTCAATAATTTTAGTAGTCTACGCAACAACAACAACAAAAAACGACGATGATGATGATGATGACGACGACGCGTTCAAACAACTCTTATTGTTGTTGTTCTTCTTCTATTTTAGTAGTCTACGCAACAACAACAAAAAACGACGATGATGATGATGATGATGACGACGCGTTCAAACAACTCTTATTGTTGTTGTTCTTCTTCTTCTCGTTCTTCTTCTTCTTCTTCTTCTTCGAGTTTAGGAGGAGGAAAAGGAGGAAGAGGAGATGTTTCTGTTTCTTTTTCTTCCTTTTCGAGGAGGAGGAGGAAAAAGAGCAGTCATTTTCGTCGTCGAGCATTGTCATCAATTTCATCGTCATCATCATCGGAAGTAAATGAAGTTGAAGTTGAAGTGAACGAACGAGCGAAACATTATTTCACCAAAGACTCGTTTTATGCACACGCGGACAAATTATATTCTTCGTTTCAAAACAACCACTCGAACGCGAAGAAAGCAAACGCAGAACGGTTTTGCTGGGATTATTGGCACGTGGAGAATCAGTACACGCAATTGAGAACACCGGCGAAAGAGTATTATTACGAGGGGGAGATATTAAATGAGTTTTACGCAAAGTTTGAAGAGGAGTTGTTGAAATACGCGCGAGAAAACCTCGCTTTGTCGAATTTTACGCCGATTTGGATGTCGTGTTACGTGGACGGGATGGGGCAAGAGTTACACGCGGACGTGCCGCACGGTCCGTTGGCGTTTGTGTTCTCGCTGACGAAAAATTTCGACGATTCAGACGACGACAAAAGCAGTAGTCCTAGTAAAAGTGGTAGATACTTTCGCGGCGGGGAGACGACCATCTTGCGACCGGAACGCGCGAATTATTGGCAAAGTTTTGATCCGACGGAAATCGTGGAGAGGACGCAGTTATTCGAGGAAATCGAGCCAAAGTTTAATCGGTTGACAATATTCGATCCCAGATTACCGCACGGCGTGAGAGAGGTCAAAGGAACGAAAGACGTTTCCAAAGGTCGGTTAGTGTTAAACGGCTGGTTCAACGAACCGGCGATTTCCTGCCAAGGAGGTTTGACCATCGAGGACGTCGGTAAAGTATTGGACGCAAAGTTGGATTTGTTATACGAAGAGTTGGAGACTCTTCCAGCTATGATTGGTTTCGCCGCGTTAAGGATGGAAATCGAAGCGGAGACTGGACACGTCGACTCCATTTCCTGGGGCGCGGATACCGTCGCCCCGGCTTTATCTCTCCGCGACCCGGACGAGGTCACGGAAACGAGAGATGTGGTGTTAGCGACTATAGCTGGGATGATGAGTGAGTGCGTCTTTCCGTCGTCAAAGGAAAAGAGTTCGATTTGCGTGCCTTTTGTTTTCGGTTGATGATTTATTACTAGAACACACTACTCTTAGAAACGTCTAATCCCTCATTACCATCGTCCCGACTCGTTATGATATAAAATCATGAAGAAGAAGACAACGACGACATTAAGGAAGAAAAAGGTGGTGACCAGACTCGTCGTCGTTCTTTTTGTTCTTGCGTTTCTTCTTCTTCTTCTTCTTCTGTTTAATACGTCGAACGACAACGACAGCGAGAACAACGGACACCATCTTCGAAATGGGAGGAACCCTTCGTCTTCTTGCGACGATGAGAGTATTGCGAACAACAAGAACAAGGAAGAAATGTTGGACAGGTTTCGCCGCGCGTGGTTAGTAGCAGATGATGATGATGATGAATCGTCGTATTCGGTGTCATCAGATGCGACGACGACGAGGACACAGACGACGAGAGAAAAAAGTGCGATAATAAACTCTTTTAAAGGTCCGTTAACGTTACACTCGAAACTGGGGCCGAAACTCCCGAAAGTACCGAAAGCGAACGGGGAGATGGAAGATTTAGGTTTAGTTTCGAAACTGGACGCGAAGAATTTACCGGAACGAGACGCGTTGGAGGAGTTACGCGAGCGAGAGTTTAAAACGTGCGCGGTCGTCGGGAACGGAGGGAGTTTGTTGTTGTACGAACACGGCGATGTGATAGACGCGCACGACGCGGTGTTTCGATTTAACGACGGGACTGGAAAAGAGCCGTATTCGAAATACGCCGGGACGAAAACAACCGTGAGATTAGTGAATTCGCAACACCGAGGGTACAGAGAATCGGAGGAAGAAATCGTTTTGCAACACCTGACGGCGCCGGCGCATTTGAAATTGTACGTCTCCAATCGAGCGAAGAAGTTAGTCAACGCGAAAGATTACGCTCTGAGTGGCGCGTTTTATTCGTTCGTAAAGAATAGAATCGATAAGAAATCAACGCCAACGAATGGTATGTACGGTCTGTATTTAGCGCAATCCGTGTGCGAGAAGATTACGATTTTCGGTTTCGCCCGACAGTGGTACAACGCGACAAGGTATCATTACCACAACGATTACGAACCGACGGGGAGTCAAAACGCCAGAGATTCCGCGGAGATGATTCCGTTGGAGAAACTCGTGAGAGACAAACCAACGAAAGTGATGTTTGGAGAACCGTGCGTGGGTGGTGGCGGTAGTAGTAGTAGTAGTAGTAGTAGTAGTAGTAGTAGTAGTACTCGTAATAGCGACAGATGTCTGTTGTGCCCCAAAGGGAGTCGCTGCGACGACGCGTCCTGGGTCCCGATCCCGGACGTCGGATACAAAGCCATGCCGAAAGAAAAAGTGTGCTTGTATCCTGCTCGCTCGGTGGAAGGTCCGGCGCGATACGGCAGTATAGACGCGCGCGAGCGATGTTACGAGCAACCCAAGGTGGATTGTTTCCTTCCTAGAAGTTAAGTTAGATTATGACTCTTTATTGAACCCAAAATAACTCCTCAAATCTTCAAATCTTTTCTCTCTCTTTCCTTCATAAAAATATAAAAGTTTCTTCAAAAACACTTTCACTCGCGCGCGCTTTTCGATGCCAACAGCAGCGACGACTGTAGCGTCCTCCTCTAAACGCGAAGATGAAGACAACGACGACGATTCAGACGACGGGGTCACCGAGCGCGCGTTTCGAGAGGTTTGTTTTTGTTCCTCTCTTCTTCGTCTTCTTCCTCTTTTTTTTTTATTCTTCTTCTTCTTCGCGTATTATTCGTCGTATCTAAAAATAGGCGTTTCTTTTCTTTTCATCTTGATCTTGACTTCTTCTTCCTTTCCTCCTTACGCATGGCGCGCTTTTGGGACATATAAATAAAGGTCATGCAAACGCTCTCGAGGGACAAGTCCCTGGATGCCTTTCGCGTGGAATACGAAAAATTGTACCGAACGCTGAAGCACTCGCACGAGCAGGAGAAGAAACTGGAGAAGAAGTGTCGTCAACTAGAAGAAGAATGTCGTCAACTGACCGCGAAAGGAGAGAGGTTACGAATGCATTCGAGAGAAGACGAGACGCAAATAGAAACTTTGAAAGCAGAGCTCGAGTCGGCGTGGAGACAAGCGGACGACGCTTCGGATTTAGAGATGGCGGGAAAAGAGCAGATTGCCAAGTTACGCGTGGAAATCGCCGAGTTGACGAGACGGTGCGAAATGGCCGAGAACGGCGAAGAAGAAGAGAACGAAGAAGAAAGTTTCGATGGTTGCGAGAGAAACCACTCTCGTCGTCGTCGCGGTCATCGTCAGGAGGACGACGAAGATGACGACGCCGACGAGACCGACGACTATTTTGGCGGTAGATTTTCTACTACCAAAGTTTCCGGCGATATCGTCCGTCGCTTACAGCGCGAGAAAGAATCGCTTCAGCTCGAACGCGACGAGAAAGTCGACGAGGTCGTCCAATTGCGTCAAGATATTTCGCAGCAAAGGGAGAGAGCGAGAACGGCGGAGACGAAAAAATTAGATCTGGAGTGCGAGTGCGCGAAATTGAAAGATATCGCTCGAGCGAAGAGACTCGAGGCGGAAAAGTCAGACACGAAACGCGAACGGTTGGAGCGAGAGTTGATGCACGCGAAATCTATGATTGAATCGAAACAAGGTGAAATTTCGCGGATGAAAGCGCAAGCTGTGAATTTAGAGCTAAAGAACCAAAAATTAGCCGACGAGCAAAGGAAAAGTGAGCACCGAGTGAAAAACGCGCAGAAAGAGTGCAACGCGTACGCGGAAAGAACCGAACGCGTTCGGAGAGAAGTGGCAGAGATTACGTTAGAATTACAGAGAGTAAACGAAGTCGCGAAACAGAAAGAGATTGAAACAGAAAAGTTGACAGAATCCGCCGCAAAAATCGAGCGAGAGACGAAGAAGATTATCCAAGTGAAGGAAGCGGCGTTGCGAAAACTGAAGCAGGCGGAAAACGCGAAAATCGAAAGCGAGCACAAAAGGGACGATTTGAAACTCGAAATCAGTCGCATAGAAAGAGTCGTTGAAGAGCAGCGAAGAAACATCGAGTTAGAGAGGAGAGCAAAGGAAGATTTGATGCGAGAGAAAGAGGCTTTGGCGAAACAAACGAGCCAAGCGGAGAAGCACACGCAGAAGCACAGAGATTTAGTTTCGATACACGAACAACACAAGAAAACGCTCGAGAGCGAAATCAAACGATACAGAACGGAAATGAGCGACATCGAAATTCGAGCGAAACATTTAGAGCAGGAGAGACAAACTGCTGTGCAAGAAGCGAGAACGTTGAAAAGCAAATTGGACGCCGCGCGTGAAGAGTTAGACGCGAAAGAACACTCAATTACTGAACTTCGCGAAAGTTTAAGAGAGACAGATCTGAAAACGAAAACTGCCAAGGCACAGTACGAACGCGCGAGAGTGGAAAATAACGAGTTGAGCAAGAAATTACTCGATTTAAAAGAAGAAGGCGAACGATTGAGAGACTTGAAATTGAACGCCGAACGTCGTCGCGAGGAAGCGGAGAGTTTAATCGAATGCAAGACCAAAGAGATAGACGAAGACGAGATGAAGAGGAAGCAAATGGAATCAGAAATCGAGATTTTGAAGAGAAAGAAAGACGATTTAGACCAGAAGACGAACGAAATTTTGATCGAGTTGAAACTGAGCGAAACGCAGAGAAGAAATCTGGAAAAGCACCACGCCGAGTGCGAGAAGAAGCGAGTGGAAGAGAAGCAAGAGATGGACGTCATTTCGAGAGACCGGGACGTCATCTCGCACGCGCTAACGAGGCGAGAGGAAGAATTAGCCATGACGTACGAGAAAATCAAAGTGCAAAGATCCGTTTTGGCGCAAGGTCAAAGGGATTACGAGGCGAGAACGAGAGAGATCAAGGCGTTGAAAATCAATTTGAGCACGCAGACGCACGAACTCGAACGCGAGCGACGCCGAGCCCGGGAAGCGGAAACGTTAGAGAAAGAAGTGAGAGTCTTAACGCGTTCCTTGACGAGAGAGAAAGCGAAAGTGCGCGCTTTGAGCGAAGAGTTGGAGAACCCATTAAACGTCCATCGTTGGCGCCAACTCGAAGGCAGCGATCCGAACGCCTTCGAGTCTATTCAGAAAATCCAACAGCTACAAAGACGATTGGTACAAAAGAGCGAAGAGGTGATGAAATTGGAGAGAGAGTTGGAAGATAAGAGAATACAAAGCGAAGAATTGCGAAGAATTGCGGAAAAACGCGTCACGGAGGAAGAACAAACGCAGATGTTGCGAGAAAACCAAGCGATATTAAAGGAAAAATCCAAGCACTTGAAAGCGTTGCGTTCGGAGTTGAACGCTCAGATTCAAAAAGCGGACGAGTATCGCCTCGAGGCGGAAAGCTATCGAAACGAGCTGGACGAGATTAAGGAAATGCTTTTCCGAGCGAAGAAAAATGAAAGAGTAGGCGTCTTCGTCTGATTCTGATGAAACTTTTTCTTCTTATTATAAAATACAAATCCTCCAATACGCGTGTGGTTCTTTTCTTCTTCTAAACTTTCTCTCTCTTACTTACCCATAGTCTCAATCGCGGATACCATCGCCGTAGACACGTCGATCCCAATTTGATGCGTAGCTTTTTCGTAATCGTCCTTCGCCGCTTGAAACTTCGCCGTGTGTTCGCTCAACATTTTTCTCACCACCGTTTCGTCCAAGTGTTCCACCGGAACCGCTTCCACCGCTAAGATGTCCACGGAGCTGTCCGCGTGCGCGAAGGCGAAACCCGAAGAGACGAAATACTGTTTATTATAATAAAGAATGATGAGAGAACAAATATATATATAAAAGGTCAGCGTTCTTTCGATCATCGATGAAACGAAGATATAAACGCGCTCGACGAAATCGAATAATCAAAGCGATGACTTCTTCTTTCAAAGTCTTTTGGGAAAAAAAACAGGTCTTTTGGGAAGCACGATCGCGCAAGTCAAAAAAGAAACTCTTGTCTACGTACTCTGCTCGTCACGCTTTCCTTATTTTCCACGGAAACCACCCCCGGTCGTAGCTTGGCGACCACGGGAACGTGTCCAGGCAAAATCCCAAAGTCCCCGGTTTCTGCTGGGACTAAAACCATGTTCACTTCCGCGTCCGCGAAGACCGCTTCGTGGGGCAAACGAAAATTCAACTTCACCGTTTCCGGAGGCGGACCGGCGTTTTTCACCTCCTCTTCGCCACTCTTCGCGACGTCTTCGGCTGGCATGTACGTCGACGGCGTCCCCGGTGGGTCCATCATCGACGGGCGGTATTTATCGAACAACTCTTGGAATTTTTCCACGGACGTTTGCGTCGATTCTCCTCCTGCGTAATTTGATCGCGAGGAGGTGGAAATCATTCGATTTTGATGAGAAGAAGAAGAAGAAGAAGAAGAAGAATACAACGCAGACAACCCGGCGGAAGTCGAGGAGGAGGAGGAGGAAGACGAAGTCTGATTAGATCTGCGGAGGATCGCTTGAGTGAACGCTCTGCGCAACGCCATTCTTATTATTATTATTATTATGTGTGTTTTATATGAGAAGAGGTTTCTGTAGTAGTAGTATTCTGTGGTTTTGTTTTGCTCTTTTTTTTCTCTTTTTTTTATTAGTTGTGCTTTTTTTGGTCCAAACTACTGCTTCATTACAATCTTCTTCTTTCACTCCTCTTTCCTGTACGAGCTCTTTTCACCACTACTCTTCGATTTTCGGTAGAATGCGATGACTTCGACGAGACACACGTATACAACGATTAAAAAAGCGGTACCGAAGAAAGCCTCGAATCCACCGTAAAAGAACGCTTCGAGGAAGTGGTACGAACGACTTCCGTCATCGGGAAGCTTCTTCTTCTTCTTCGTATTTTTTCTCGTCGTCGTCGTCCTCGGAGAAGAACCGCCAGGAGGAGGACTGTTGTTGTAACAATCCAATCGGACTTTGTGCGAGGCGATGGTTTCCTCTAACGCCTCGACCATGGCGTTTGCATCGACGATGGAGGATAAGACGAAAGTGGCGGCGCGTTCCCATTCGCGCAAAGTAGTCGCTTTGACGGCTTCCTCGTGTTTGAATTTTAACAAACGCGAGCGAGCGAGGAAGGTTTTGCGCAACGGTTCCCGCGGGAAGGCGTGGGCGAACGTGTTTTCGTTTTCGCCGTCCTCTCTGCAGATGTCGTGCAGAATTTCCAACCGCGTTGCGATGAAGCGTCTGATTTTTTGCATGCCAACTGCAATGGTCGTTCGTTTGGCGCCGTCGATGATTGCAAACGAATCGCCCTCGCCGGCGGATAAAGGCGTGAAGACGTCGTTACCGATGGCCCAGGATAAATCCACGTCGTCGCGATCGACGTCGACGTGTATGCCAAACAAATTTGTCATCAACGACGCTTTCAGCGCACGCAAGACGTCCGAGGAATCCACCCACGCGTTTTGCGTCGGGTCGTCTTCGAAACATTTGAACGAAGGAATGTCGATTTTATGTTTCTTGCTGTTACGCACGGCGACGATGAAAGAGTTGTCTTTGGCTATTTCCGCTTGCTTCCCATCGGTAAACGCGCCGAGTTTACCGTGCGTGGTTAACTTCAAATCGAACAGAAATACCGGTATAACTTTTGTCGTCTCGTCACCGTCTCTCAGACCGAGTTGCTTTCGAATGCCTTCTTCGTATTCCTCGACCCAAAAGAGAAGCTCGCTTTCGTCCACGAGAAATTCTTCATCATCTTCTTCAAAACCTCTAGCACCGCTGCTATTACTATTACTACTCGTTCTCTCGCTATTTCTATTTCTATTTTCTATGCTTTTCCTTATTCTGTTCGTGTTCGTGTTGCTGCCAGAGTAATGCATGGCATTTTTGAACGCTTGCGCGCACAACGGGCACTCGTTAAAATCAACCTCGCGTTCGTTCACTTTAATCTTTCTCCCGGGAAGAAGTGCTTTCTGTAAATACTTTTCGACGCGATGGTCGGGATCGATTTTCTTCGCGTCTCGTTCGCTCTGTAAATTGAACGGAAGTTCCGATATGCGAACGAGTTCAATTTGTACGTGTGAAATCCACGCGTCGTCAGTCTTGAATTTTACCATCATCTTTTCTTTGCCGCCGCTCGATACCGATGACGATGACAACGACCCGAAGTGCTCGTCCAAAAATTCGCGCCTAATCGACGGCGCAAATAACGTTTTACTCGCATCGCCCAAAAAACCGGCGATTGAGGCGGATAATAGCGGAACGTTTTCCTGTTTCGCGTGCGCGCCTAAAACTTTCGGAGGTACTCGTCTGGAGTAATCGGTCGTAAACTTTGTTCTCTTCTTGGTAAACCCGTTTGGGCCGCTGGTTAAATCTACCCAAGCGTACGCCGGAGCCGACGGAGAAGAAGATGACGACGCGTCGTCTCTCGATACCATCGACGTCCCGAAACACTGACTCGAATTCGACGACTTTTTATCATACTTTTTATCATCACCGCCACCACCACCCTCGTGACTCAGAAACGAATACACGTACTGCACGCTTGCTTTGTTATCGTTTGGATTCTTCGGCCGTCTCGGATTTAACGCGTAAATCACGTACGGTGAAAAAACGTCGTCCTTCTCCGTCCTATATACTTTCGTCATATCGTCGTCCCCGCCAAACACGTTATCCTTTTCGATAATTCCATCTACTTTTCTAAAATCCACCGTATTCTTCGCCTTACTCGTCGAAGACCATTCTCTTTCGACGCGAACATTTTCCTGTATCGCTTTCTCAACCTCTGCGTTTACCTCTTTCCTCGCGTGCATCACGCGATAGTGAAAGTGCATTTTATACATCTCTCCTTCGCTCAACGCGTCTGACTTTACCGTCTCTAAAAATGGTTCGATGTCTCGTTTCGTCACTTTCGCGAGAAAATTTCCGTCTCGGTGGAAGCCGGACAGTTTCAACGACACCGACACGCGGAAATCGATCGGTTTCGTTCGCCACTCGCGATAGGTAAACACATCTTCGGGAGAAGAAGAATCTGAATCTGATGACTCAGAGCGTTGTTGTTGTGCATTCACTTCCTCTTTTGTGTCCTCGCTAAACTCCGAGTAACTGTCGTAGGTGTTGAAATCCGTCCGCCACGGAGACGTTTTCCCGAGAATGGTGGACAGTTCTGCTCGAGCACGAGCGGCTGTATTATCATCGTTTCGTTGCGCCGACGAGACAAACGAGAAGAAGAACGAGAGCAGTAGCAACGACGAACATACTCTCGCCGCCAGGCACACCATCGCTTTTTGGCCGCTCATTTTCTCGTTTGATGTCGTCCTCCTCTCGTGTGACAAACAAGAAGAGAGCTTTCGAGGGGAATGAGGGAAAATGGAGATGTGAAATGTCTTCACATGTACACGCGCGAATAGAAGAGCGCTGTTTGCGAATAGAATACCACTAATAAGAATACGAAAAGCAGCGGTAAGAGAACACCAATAGATAACATCAAAATGGAACAAGCATCCTCGTCGTCGAATAATGCAGGCGGTGGTGGTGGTGCGAATAACATACATTTAGGACAAACGTCCGATATCGCGACGGCGTTTTTAACCGCTTTGGATACGTCGTTATCGAAGAAATGGCGCGAGGAAGACCGGATGTGGCGGAAACAAGACGTCAGTTACAGAAAAGAGGAACGAGAGTATCGAATTGTAGAGCAGTTATATCGAGAGCAACAGGTGAATTGGAGGAAATCGGACGTGAAACAAAGGACGTTGGAAAACGCCAGATGCGTGTGGAACAGATACGTGGAAAAGAACAGACGAGACGTCGAGGAGAAATCGGAACAGTTGAAATCGATATCGAACTTATCGGCGTTGATTGCAGGGTTCGCGGTGGTCTCTTTAGTGGAGTTGAACTTTACGAACGATTTCGAGAAAATGCCTTCGCACGTGAGCGAGTGGTTGATTTGCGCGTACGCGGCGTCGACGGCGCTCGTCGTCGGGTTGATGTTGAACGCGATGGTGTTGTGCACGTTTATTCTGAGTTCGATTTTAAAGAGAGGAAAATCGTACGTCTCCGAGGACGAGGAGGCGGAGTTCTTGTTTCGATGTCGAAGGTTTGCGAACCATTTTAAACCCGGGGATTACCCTCCGCAACCGAAAAGGACGTTCGAGAGACACTGGGAAAACAGGTGCGAATCGAGTTGGAAGAAAGCGTTTTACATGTTCACGTTGGGAGTCCCGATTTTCTTGGCGAATTTAGCGTGTTGCGCGTGGTTGAAGTTTTCGTACTCGAAAGTGACAAACGGTGTCGTCAGTGGGATCGTCTTTCTGAGCGCGTGCGTGTGGGCGAAAACGAACAAAGATTGGGGTTGGGAAATCGCTCGAGGAAGCGACTCGGCGCGAACGAGTATCAACGGGGGTATTAGGAAGAATCTGAAACGAGGCGCAGACGTTGGCGGGAAAATCAACGGTTTGCCGTTCGATTGGCACGCGCGACCGAAAGAAGAAGACGACGAGGA
>Ga0181557_1000079_pt1 | contig 114882 bp, 111 predicted proteins | sample 011ome_23_FD_148632 | JGI IMG/M metagenome (GOLD analysis project Ga0181557, IMG submission 148632) | Coastal salt marsh microbial communities from the Groves Creek Marsh, Skidaway Island, Georgia - 011506CT metaG (spades assembly) | ecosystem: Environmental > Aquatic > Marine > Intertidal... | reverse complement strand
ATGGCATAGACCGCGACGATGAGGGAGTTCGACTGGGGGCTGGCGTCGGCCTGCTCGCGCATGCGGCTGACGGCCTCCTCGAAGGCCGTCAGGCTCGGCCAGCGCGAGGCCGTGGTGAACATGTCGTCGAAGGCCGCGGACACCCGGCTGTCGTCCGACGCGAGGATGGGAACCAGCAGGGCCTGGGTCGCCAGATCGGTGAAGCGCTGCACGATCTGCTGAGAGCGAGTGAGGAACCAGCCCGGCCACAGCCAACCCGCGATCGTGACGCTGCTGGTGCTCGGGTGGCCGGGAAGCGGATACAGCGGCATCCGCAGGTGCGGAAGCACGGCAAGGGAGCGAGCATCGGGGGCAGGAGCGTTGTCGTAGACGTCGACTCCGATGAGTTCCTTGGTCGAGTCCTGATGACCCTCGGAGACGACCACCATCGCGCGTGTCGCGCCGAACACGGAGATGGCCATGCGGCTGGTGATGCGCACGGCAGCGCGCGCGGCGAGCTCGGAGTTCAGTGAACCGTCGGTGAGGCGTCCGACGACCTCCGCCTGATGAGCGGACCACAGGGCCATCGTGCGCAGGGCGTCGCGCCGCCACAGCCGCATCGAGGTGTACCAGAGGACGAGCCACGCGGCGACGAAGATTCCCAGCCCGGCCAGCGTGCCGGCGATGGCACCGGCGGACATCGTGAGGGTGTCGATCCGGATGCCGACGAAGGAGACGGACCACGCAATGAGGGCGCTGACCACGGCCACGATGATGCGACGAGGATCGATGGCGTCACGCGCGAAGGCCCAGGGATTGCGCTCCCGGTTCACCCACCGCTCCATCGCATTGAGCGTCAGGCCTACGTACATCGCGGCCAGGGCGGCGAACAGCAGCGGCCACAGGGGAGCGGCCTCGTCGATGCTGGGGATCAGCGGCTTGACGATGAGGAAGGCAACGGCACCGGTGACGCCGGTGTTCCACGCCGACATCAGGCTGTGGAAGCGTGCGTTGGGATCGGACAGCAGGTGGCGGGTGCTCTGGAAGACGATGCGGGCCAGGAACGCGAGCCCGAACAGGGCGAGGGCGAGAACTCCGTCGAAGTAGATGCCCGCGAGCAGTGCGCCGACGAGTACGGCGTCGAAGGTAATGACGGTGGCGTTCCACGGGCGCATGGGCGCCGCCGGATTGGTGAGCACCTCGCGCGTGCGTGCGGCCGCTCTGGTGCGGAAGATGGCCTGCGGGGCGAACACGCTGACCACCACGAGGATGACGGCCGCGGGGATCAGTGCGAGCCCGAAGGCTTCGTCGCCCGGCACCGGCTCGATGCCGGTGATGACGACCTCGGCAATCGCGAGCAGGACGGCCACGGCTCCGGTCGCGATCGCGATGATTCCGACGAGTCCGGCGCGGGTCTGGATGCCCGACTGGGCGTCGCTGAGCCGACGATGCGCCGTTGCGGGATGGAGCCACTCGCCGACGCGTGCGGCGATGGCGGTCACACCGGGGAAGCGGGCCACACGTCATGGTAGCGCCGCGGACGCCTGAATCCGGGGCACTGACCGTCGGGCCGCGATGCAGGCGTGCCCATAATGCGCCCATGCGTTCGCGAGGTGCCGCTCGGTTGAGCCTGGTCGCGCTTCTCACCGTTGGTGCGATCGGGGTGGGCCTTCCGGGGCTGGGTGCCGTCGAGGGTGACGTTCCCACTGGGGGCTCTGCCTCGGCCGTGAGCACGCCTGACGTCGTGACCCCCGAGGGCGATTCGGATGCCCGTCGTGACGGCTGGGTGGACCCGACGCTGCCGCAGGTGCTCCTGGACGACGCCGATCCTGCCGCGGATGCCGACACCGACCCGGTGGCGACGCCGGAGTCATCTGGTGCATCGAAGCCGAAGCCCGATCGGGAGGAGGAGCGTCGCGCTCACGCAGACGCCGCCCCGCCGGTCAGCCCGGGATTCGTCGATGACTACGCCCGGCTGTGGCGGGCGATCGAGGCAGGAATCGAGCGGGTCGCGGAACTGAAGTCGCGGGTGGCCCTCGCGCAGGCCACGGCAGATGCGGCCTCCGGTGATCTGGGCCTTGCCATGCGGGTGCGCAACCGCGCCGAGTTCGAGTACGCGGGGGCGGCCGATGAACTCGACACCGCGGCCAGGGACCTCTACATCTCGGGCACCACAGATATGGGCGTGGTGATCGGCGTGCTGGGCAGCGAGCCCGACGACCTGCTGCGCACCATCGACTCCGTCATCTACCTGCGCTCGGCCACGGGCGATGAGGACCTCCAGTTCCGCACGAGTCGCGAAGGTGCGGTCGTGGCGCAGTCCGCGGCGGCCGCCACGTTGATCGATGTGACGAGTGCGCGGGAGGAGCAGCAGGAGGCAGAAGCCGCACTCGCCCGGGTTCGTGCACGTCTGGCAGACAATCGCGAGGAACTGGACGCGCTGATCGCGTCAGCGGCCCCACAGACGGTGGTCGGTCCTTCGGGCTGCCCCAAGGCCGTGCTCGACGGCACTGTCCCGTCGGGCGTGGACGTGCGGACGCTGTGCCGCAAGGCGGTGGCGGGAGCATCAACTCCGCAGGCGGCGTTCGCGATCAAGTGGGCGCTGGTGCGCCTCGGTGCCCCCTATGCGTGCGACGGAGTCGGGCGGCTGGCCCCCTGGCGCTACGACTGCTCGTCCTATGTCTCGCGCGCCTATGCCGAGGGTGCGGGCATGCAGACCGCCACAGCCTCGTGGGCCCCCTCTACCCGCATGATGCTGCCGTGGGGCGGAGCCGAGCGCGACCCCCACTACGCCACGATCAGCCCCGAGCGGATCAGGCCAGGCGATCTCGTCCTGTATGACACGTGCCCGGCAGGGGAGATCTGCGACTACCGGCATGTGGTGATGTATCTCGGATCGGTCGAGCCGGGAGGCCCCCCTCTGATGGCGCACACCAACTCCTGCGGCGCAGTCGCGCACGTGGCGCCCTTCTGGGGCACGTCCGCGGACAACTTCCTGGGCGTCCGTCGGGTCATTCCCTCCTCGGGGGAACGGGCCCAGACCTCCTGATCGGTCCGAAACCCCACGAGGGAGGCTGGCCGCGGCACGTGGTCGGTCTTGGTGGCGTGTCGAGCGTGGGGTGGGCGTGATCGGGAGTCGGCAGGAGCGCGATGAGGGGTTCACCCTCATTGAGGTGCTCGCCGCCGTGTTCATCTTCATCGCCGTCTCCGCCGCGACCATCGCGATCTTGCTGCTCGCCTTGCGGACCATCGACCAGAACAACGAACGGGTCCTCGCGGCAAACGTCGCCCGCTCGCAGGTGGAGTACCTGCGCACGCTCGGCGCCTCCAACATCACGCCGGGCCTGACCTACGACCAGCCGCCCGGCACCCCGCCGGGATACACCGTCGAGACGTCGGCGCAGTGGGTCGGTGTCGGCCAGACGGTGAGCTCCTGCGAGGCCGCATCACCCGGACAGGCCTATCTGCGCGTGCGGGTCGCCGCCTCGAGCCCCGAACTCGGTGCACCTGCCGTCGTCGACACCATCATCACCCCGGACACCGCAGGCGACTACGAGGGCACGTCGGCCATCGCCATCACCGTCGTCGACCACCAGGGCACGCCGGTGTCCGGCGTGACCGTCTCGTCCTTGGACTCCACGAATCCGGAGAACTCCTTCACGTACGTCACGGGCAGTGACGGATGCCTCTACATCCCGGGGCTGACCGCGGGCGACGACATCGACATCACGGTCACGAAGGACGGCCACGTCTCGTCCACTCCGACGGGCAATCAGGGCACCTCATCCCTGGACGTCGGAAATCTCGCCAAGCCCACCTTCCTGCTGGCACCCGCGGCGGCCATCGAGTGGACCGGCGACCTGGCCGACTTCCCGCTCGTCGCGGGAACGCCCGTGGTGTGGAAGGTCAACGAGACCGGAGCGGTGGAGGAGGACGGTGCTGTGGGCACCGCCATCACCGGGCAGTGGCCGACCCTCAGTGGCTTCACGGCCTGGGCAGGGGAGTGCCCGGATGCCGATCCTGAGGGGTACTCCTCGGTGCGCCCCTCATTCGATTTCACGGCGGGCGGCACGGTCACCGCGGCGCTGGACGTGCGCCCGGTGCGCATCACCGGACTGCCACCGGGCACCGAGGTCATCGCCCAGCACGTGGGTGGGTGCACGACGGCTGACCTTGTCGTGGGTGTGGCCAACGACAACGGAGTGGTGCGCGCGGGCCTGCCGAACGGCGACTGGCGCTTCACAGCAGAGGCCGAGGAGCTCTCGGAGACCGTCGGCCTCGACGCGCCCTTGGCTCCTCCTGCCGCAGGCGTGGACGATGCCGTCACCGTCGTGGAGTTCACGCTGCAGGAGCAGCTCAATCCGAGTCCGTCGCCATCGCCGACTGACTCGGCGACGCCGAGTGCGAGCCCGTCGCCATGAGCCGCCGACCGAAGATCATGCGCGCGGATGAGGACGCCCGACGGGACTCGGGATTCAGCCTCATCGAGCTGATGGTGGCGCTGGGCATCTTCAGCCTGCTCATCCTGATCGTCGCGGCGCTCTCGGCGTCGGCCTTCCGGGCGATCCGCGAGGCGACGTCGCGCTCGGAGATCCAGACGCAGTCGCAGAACGCCATGGAGTGGGCATCGCGGCTGCTGCGCTACGCCGACACCCCGCCGGGGGGAACCACGGCGATCGAGGACGCGTCGGCCAACGGCATCACGGTCTACACGTACTCGGGCACGGGTGATGTCGACGATGCCCCCTACAAGGCCCGGCTGTTCACGCGGCTCACCGATGAGGGGGACACCGATGTGCTCTCCGAGGTGATCGCACCCGTGGAGGTGGACGGGGAGTGGACGTGGGCCGGGCCGGGCCGCGAACGACGGCTGCTGACCATGCCGGCCGAGGTTGGGTCGACACCGCTGCAGATCGAGTACTTCGTGTGCGACCCAGAGGACAACTGCGCGAACCCCCAGCCCTACGTGCCCACGGGATCGGGCCCGCTGCTGCCCGCGGACTCCACGCTCGTGCCCGCCTACCTCGTCGTGCGCATGGGCGACTCGTCCGTGCCGAACACGCTCGTCACCCAGACCGTGAAGCTGGTGAATCTGTCATGACGCGTGACACGCATCGCCTCGGCGACTCCGGCGTCGCCAACCGCTGGAGCGACTCCGGCGTCGCCAACCGCTGGAGCGACTCCGGCGTCGCCATGGTCCTCGTCATGGCCTGGGGTCTCCTCATGCTCGGCCTCGTCCTCGTCGTCTCCCAAGCCGTCATCAACCAGATCCGTCCCTCGGATCGCAGCGAGAAGTCCTATGCCGCCCTCAGTGCAGCCGAGGCCGGGCTCGCCGATCTCGAGGCGCGCCTGCAGGTCGGCACGATCACGTCGGTCAGCGGCGATGCTTCGAACCTGGCACTGCAGGGATGGGTGCCGGTGCCGGGCGGTGACACCACATCGGAGTTCACCTACGGCATCGACGCCACCAAGTCCGGCGCGGTCGGCGAGGTGCGCGCCTACTCGACGGGTCGTTCGGGAGATGTGACGCGCACGGTCGAGGCGGTGCTGTCCAAGCGCTCAACGCTGGACTACGTCTACATGAGCGATATCGAGTCACCGTCGCCGGACACCCCAGGCGTGTACAGCACCAATCAGTACTCGTCCTCCGGGTACACGTATCAGGAGGCGGCACGCCTGCTCTGCGCACGCCGATGGGCCGAGCCAGGGCCCGTGTCGGTGAGCTCATACGGCTCCGTGGCACAGGGCAACCAGCGCAATCTCAGGTTCTGCCGGTGGGCGGGCATCTTCAGCTCCGAGCAGCTGCTCGGTCGCATCCACACCAATGACGTGTGGTGGCTGCAGAACACGAACCTCAGCGGCGTCCTCGATGCGAACGCCATCACTTCCTCCTGCCGAAGCTCCGACGAGGGGCTTGCGCCCGGTGAGGTCGGGTGCCCGGCAGGCCACCGCTACATCACCGCCAGCTACAACTCCGCCGGGTATTCATCAACGCCCAACTCGTATCAAGGCGACGCCTGGCGCCCGTCCGGCACGGACATCACGCAGCGCAATCCGGACTACGACACCATCCTCGATCTTCCGGAGAACCCGGACCTGCTCAAGCAGCGCGCTGCAGAGACGGGCTGCATCTACACCGGCCCGACGCGGATTCGCTTCGCCGAAGAGGGTGGCGAGGGCTACATGTATGTCACGAGCCCGGATACCAAGCTCACGCGTGCGGGCTGTGACGGTGAGGGCGGCAGCGGCAGTCGCCTGCTGAGTTCCGCCACCAGCCAGGTGACGCAGCGCGTGCGCCTGGACGACTTCTCCGACCTGGTGATCTACGTGCAGGACGTGCGCCCGAGCACCGAGGCGGACGTGCCCGGTGCCGACTACAGCGACCCGGAGCAGAAGTACTACTGGGAGAAGGCCAACCGCTGGGCGTCCGGGAGTGAGCCCACATGCACGCTCAAGAGCGGGCGCAAGTACCCGTACGTGATTCCCAGTGATCCCGTCGATCAGGCCAAGTTCTCGTCGGGGACGACGTATCGCGGGTTCCCGTCGGAGGACGCCGATCCCAACTCGCCCTGGTATGGATCAGCGTGTGCCAGCGGGGACATGTATGTGCAGGGCGAGTATCGCGGCGCGTTGATGCTGACGTCGGACAACAACATGATCCTGACGAGCAGCCTGCGCGATGCCCAGCTACTGAACCCTTCGGCATCTCCCGGCGCTGCCGACTACGGCAAGCCCAGCCCTGAGTCCACCAGCACGATGGGAATCGCGGCGGGCAGATTTGCATACATCTACCGGCCGATCGACTCGGACGACAACTGGGTCAATGACTGGCGGGTGTCGAACGCCAACGACCCCATCTTCAATTTCGCCCTGCTGGCGATCCAGCACTGCTTCGGCACGCAGGACTATGACGAGAGCTTCGACAACGGGAACATCTACCTGTGGGGCTCCCTTGCGCAGAAGTTCCGATGCGCGGTCGGCCTCAGCGGCGGCAGCGGCTACGGCAAGTCCTACAAATACGATGATCGCCTCACTCAGCGGACACCGCCGTACATGCTCGAGCTCTCAGACGAGCCCTGGGGCGACGAGCGCACGGGTGAGCTCACCCCTGAGCGTCAACTGGTGGCAGAGAGCGTTACGCGGTCGCTGCTGCGGTCGGGGGAGGAGGGGCTGACCGTCCGCAATGTGAAGCTCGCGTCGGCACCTGATGCCGCGCAGGTCATCTGGTCGACGGTGGGATCCGAGGCGACGGTGCTGTCCAATGTGTCGGGGATGGTCATCCTCGTCTACGAGGTCGGAACTCCCGGCGATTGGCAGGTCCGTCGACAGGTCATCCTCGTCGAGTGACGACGATGTTCATGGGATTCGCGTGATCCGCTGGGCCCATGCCTGCCCGACTATGCTCAAGGCTCCGCTCGAGGGAGGGTTCATGGCTGGTACGCCTCGGCGCTCCGCTGAGGAGCGGTACGCCCAGTGCATGGCCAACGCCCAGGTGCTGCATGACGCCACCCTTCGACTGGTGAACGAGCAGGATGCGCCGCAGGCACTCGCCGTTGCGTGGGGTGCCGATATCTACGCCGCTCAGGCTGTGCTGTGGGAGCGGATCATGGGTGCCGCCGCAGCTCCTGCCCGTCGCTGGTATCTCGCGGCCGACGCCCTGCTGCGCACCTCGGAATCCCCGACGCCTGCTGGTTCAGCCGGATCCTGCGGCGACGCACTTATCGCTGCGCGAGCAAGCTTGCTGGCCGATTGCGACGAGGCCCTCTCGAGTGCCATCGCGGCAGCCTGGTCGCCGGTTCCCGAACTCGATGCCCTCCCGGTCCCATTGGACCTCGAGGAGTCCGCGCGAGTTCGCCTGGGCGGCATGAGTGCGTCGGCCTTCGTCGCGCACCGCAGATCCGAGGCCATAGCTCAGATGCAGACGGCCCAGGAACTTCGGGTCAAGGGTGAGACGGCAGCCGCAGTTCAGGCTGCCTACGAGTCGGACTTCCTGAGCCTCGAGGCATATTTGGTGGAATCGGCCGTCGCGGCGGGCGATGCAGCCCTGCAGACGGTCACCATTCGCTGGGAGTTGGCCACTGCCGCGATCCAGCACCTGCCCGGACTGCCCGCTGGATTCCTTCCCGGCGTCGCGCGTATTCGTCAGGCCATGTGCTCAGGGCTGTCGGATGCCGATGCCGTGCGGCTGATGGCGAGCCTGCCCGCGGTTTGACGCGGCTGGCGGTGTCATGGACCGGTAGCTGCAGGCGTCTCGGCGAGAGCGGCTGTCGCCTGCGCCTCGTCTAGAAGGGTCGTGACCCGGTCGACGAGATCAGGAAGCTCGGACTGTAGGACGAACATCGTGCCCGTCACCTGGATCGACTGCTGATTGCGTGCGCCCTCCTCGGGCGCCTCGGCCAGTCGAGAGGACGTCACGAGCATGACTCGATCGAGACGCTGCAGATTGTCGAGGAAGTCCAGGGCATCGGCGCGATTGCCGCGAGCGGTGATGGTCAGCTGCAGCTGGGCGAGGGCGATGCCGGCTTTTTCCTCGGGAGCGGAGATCGGGGCCGGGATCGTCGTGGTGATGGTGTCGACGGCGGAGGGATCGATGCCGGCGTCGGTCGCTGCCTTGACGATCTGCTCGAGCACCAGGGGAAGCTCTGCCTGCTGCGGCATGGCCGCGAAGAGCCGCTCGGCCTCGGCCGCCGCCTGCGGTGCCTGAGCGGCGAGGTCCATCGTGCGGTTGTACTGGTTGAGCAGGCTGAGGTTGGCCGACTCGAGGTCGGCGGCGCGCTGGTCCAGCTGGGCGGCCTCGGAGAGTCGGGGGGACAGCAGAAGGAACCACAGCAGGGCGGCCACGGCGGCGAGCACGAGGACGCCTCCCACGATGATCAGGCGGATCCGGCCGCTCATGAGGCCTCCTGCGATCCGGCCACTGCCTGATCGGACGCCTGATCGGACGCCTGATCGGACGCTGCCTCGTCCGTCTGCGCCGGCGGATTGACGATCGCATCGATCTGCTCGGCCGTCAGGGCAGTCACGAGGCCCTCGGTGGACACGCCGGCGGAGCCGGTGAACGAGACGACGTCGCCCTCGCCCTCGATGACGGTCACATTAGAGGTCGTGACATAGGGCCCGACAAACAACGGGTTGGCGTCGAGCACCCGAAGGAGGTCCGACACCTGGTCGCGGGAGGAGACGGACGCACTGAAGGTCACGCAGCCGATGGTGATCTCCTCGTTGAAGGGATCGGGGTTCGGGCAGATGTTGAGGTCGGACCCGGGCTCGGGAATCTCGTTGTAGATCACGTCGGTGCTCGTGAAGGTGATGTCCTTGCCCGCGACCTGCTCGCCCGCGGCGATGAGCTGCGCGATGACCGTCTCGGCCTGAGGCTGTGCGGCGAGGGTCTCGGTGACGATGTCGTTGAGGCGGGTGATCTCCTCGTAGAGGTTGCGAATCGGGGCGAGTGCCGCCAGGTCGTCGCGCAGTGCCTCGTTCTTGGACGTGGCGTCTGCGACGGCCCGCTCGGACTGGGCGATGCGATCGGACTGCAGGTACCACAGGGCCCCGCTGGCCACGAGGACGAGGACGAGCAGCAGGACGAACATCCGAACGATCTTGGTGGCCCGAATGCCATCGCGAACGGACTGAGGAAGCAGGTTGACCTGCGGCAGCGTGGCGACGAAGGCGGCATGCTCGGGTTCGGAGTCGTCCGGGCCCTTCTTGCCCAGGGAGGACAGGTCGGCCTGCCACCAGCTCTTCTTCTCGGACGTCTTCTTCTCTGACGACTTCCTGCCGGGCGCCATCAGGGCCTCACCGCCAAGGCCATGCCCACCGCAACCGCCATGCGCGAGTCCGTGAGGTCCTCCTGCTGCACACGGTTCGATGCCGTCATGCCCATCAGGGGGTCCATCGGGGCGACGGGCAGGGGAATCTGGGTGGCGATGCGTTCCATGAGCCCGTCGAGCAGCATGGTGCGACCGGTGAGGGTGAGCGAGGTGATCGCGCCACTGACCCCCGAGGCCTGGTAGTAGTCCAGGGAGTTGCGGATCTCGCTGACGATGGTGGTGGCCCAGGGGTTGAGGATGCCCACCGTCGCGAGGACCCGCGGATCGATCGGGGCATTGTCTCCTCCATTGCCGAAGACGCTGGACTCGGCGATCGGGGCGACGACGGGAGCCGGACCGTTGAGCCCTGTCTCCCGCTTGACCTGCTCGGCGAGGTCGGGCTCCATCGACAGCCGCTCGGCCAGGGCCAAGGTCGCGGTGTGACCACCGAGGTTCGCGATCGTGCGCAGGAAGAGCGGCTGGCCGTTCTGGTGGATCACGACGGTGAGCTGGTCGGCGCCGATGTCGGCGATCGCCGAGACTCGATCGTCGGTGGGCACCTCTCCGCGGCAGGCCGCGCGAATGAGGGCGAAGGCCGAGGAGTCCGCGCTGATGGGCTCGAGGCCGGCCTGGCGCAGGATGTGCGCCTCGTCCTCCGTCGAGGTGCGATTGGCCGCCACCACGAGAATCCGGTTCACCGGCATGGGGTTGCCGATGTCGTCGACGTTCTCGATCTCGGTGAGTAGGTGGTAGTCCAGTTCCACGGTTGCCAGATCCACCGGCAGGGCGTCGCCGATCTGGTACCGCAGGGCGGTCGCGAAGTCGGTGGGGGGCATCCAGGGGAGGTCCACTTGGCGGGTGAGGACACCGGAGTCGGAGAGGGCGAAGGCGACGCGGCGGGTGCCGAATCGGCCGTGGCGCCAGAGCTTCTTCAGTGCCGATACGACGGCCTTGGGGTCCCCGACAATCCCGTTGCTGACCGACCCCTCAGGCAGGTCGATCGAGGCGGCCCGGGAAATCTCCACCTCGCCGCGGTGGCGCTTAACCAGCGCTGCCCGGATTCCGCTGCTGCCGATGTCCAGGCCCACGAAGGAGGCGGTCACGTGACTCCTCCTGTTCGTGGACTTCGGGGCAGGCAGATCAGCCGGGAGCGGTGACTCCCTCCGGTCTATCGGACCGATTCGAGGGGATCGGGCCGAAACACAGGGTATGGCCACCATCGCGGACGCCCTTCCTGTGGCCGTCACGCTGCGCGACATCCTGCGCAGTGCGGTCGCGAATGGTGCGTCGGATGTCCACATCCGTCCCGGATCAGCACCCCTGCTCCGCGTGGACGGAGACCTCCGCCCGCTTGATCTGCCTGCCCTGACGGAGCAGCAGACGGAGCAGCTGGTGCTTGACGCCCTGCCCACGTCGCGTGACCGAGATGAGTTCCTCTCCGAGCAGGAGTGCGATTTCGCCCTCCACGAGCCGGATGCCGGACGATTCCGGGTCAACGCCTACCGGGCCAAGGGCGCGGCGGCGATGGTGCTCCGGCACGTGCGCGAGGATATCCCCACGATGGAGTCCCTGGGCCTGCCGTCGGCAGCACGGGACCTGGCCTTGGCCTCGGCCGGCCTGGTGCTGGTGACCGGCCCCACTGGATCAGGGAAGTCCACGACCCTGGCCTCCATGGTCGACCTGATCAACCGCGAGCGCCGCTGTCACATCCTCACCATCGAGGACCCCATCGAGTTCTTGCACCATGACCGGCTCTCCACAATCAGCCAGCGCGAGCTGCACACCGACACGTCCTCGTTCGCGCGCGCCCTGCGTTCGGGAATGCGTCAGGACCCGGACGTCGTCCTCGTCGGGGAAATCCGCGACGTGGACACCCTCCGCACAGCCCTTCAGGCGGCGGAGACCGGGCATCTCGTGCTGGCGAGCCTGCATGCCCGCAGCGCCGTTGATGCCGTCAACCGCGTTGTCGACCTGTTCCCGGTCGCGGAGCAGCGGCAGGCCCGTGCCTCGATCTCGGAGTCGCTGCAGGGCGTTGTGTGCCAGTACCTGGTCGCCTCGGCGGACGGTGAGGGCCGCGCACTGGTGACTGAGGTGGCGATGCGGACTCCTCGCGTGCGGGATGCCATCGCTGACGTCGACAAGACGGCCCAGATGGAAGACATCATCTCCGAGGGCGAGTACTACGGGATGCACACCTTCCAGCAGGACGCCGTGCGACAGGTGCTCGCCGGTCGCATCACCGTCGAGGAGGCCGAGCGCGTCGTTCCGCGAACGGCGGATCTGCACGTGGCGTTGCGACGGGCCGGGTACCGCGAGCAGATCGCGGGGACGCGCCCATGACGATCGGACGGACCTATGCTCGAGGCATGCAGTCGCGGCGGAGCAGGCCATGAGCGCCTCGGTTGCTGATGTCCTCGTCTCCGAGGGGCTGATCAGTTCGGACCAGCTGGCCGCGGCGGAAGCCTCCGCCTCGTCCATCGGCGAACCCGTGCTGAACGTGCTGGTCAAGCAGGGTGCGGTGTCCAAGAAAGACGTGGTCCGCTGCACCGTGGAAGCTGCTGGCCTGGACTTCGTCGAGATCATGGACGAGCCCGTCGACCCTGAGGCGACGGCCCTGCTGACAGGTGACCAGGCGCGCAAGTACGGCGTCATCCCGCTGCGCTTCGACAAGGACGTGCTCGTCGTGGCGTCGGACTCGCAGACGGCCATGAACTGGCAGACGCGCGACGACCTGCAGGCCATCACCCGGCGCCCGGTTCGGTTCGCCTGCGCGATGAAGGCCGAGGTGCAGAGCCGGCTGAACATGCTCTACCGCGCGGAGGCCGAGCTCGGGGAGCTCGTCCGCGACATGATGGAGGACGAGCAGGCCGTCGACATTCTGGCGCCGGTCGCGTCGACCAGCGATGCACCGCTCGTGCGCTACGTGAACCTCCTGCTCAACCAGGCGATCTCCGACAACGCCTCGGACATTCACGTCGAGCCGACGGAGAGCAACATCCGCATCCGCTTCCGCATCGACGGTGTGCTGAAGGAGATGGCGCCTGCTCCCAAGGAGATCCAGTCGGCGGTGATCTCTCGCCTGAAGATCATGTCCGACATGGACATCGCCGAGCGTCGAATCCCGCAGGACGGGCGCCTGACGGTCATGTCGCGCGACCGCAAGATCGACCTGCGCGTGTCCTGCCTGCCCACGGTGTGGGGCGAGAAGATCGTCATGCGAATCCTCGACAACACGGCCGCGCAGATGGCGCTGCCTGATCTGGGCTTCTCGCCAGAGAATCTCACCAAGTGGCGCGGCGCCTACGAGCGCCCGTACGGAATGCTGATCGTGAGCGGGCCGACGGGATCGGGCAAGTCGACGTCGCTATACGCGACGCTGCATGCAGTTGCGCGTCCGGAGGTCAACATCGTGACGGTCGAGGATCCGGTCGAGTACCGCATCCCGGGCATCAACCAGATCCAGGTCAACGCCAAGGCAGGACTGACGTTCGCGTCGGCGCTGCGCTCCATTCTCCGCGCGGATCCCGACATCATCCTGATCGGTGAGATTCGCGATCATGAGACCGCCCAGATCGCGATCGAATCCGCGCTCACCGGTCACCTCGTGCTGACCACCCTGCACACCAACGATGCGCCGAGCGTCATCACCCGCCTCACCGAGATGGAGATCGAGCCCTTCCTCGTGGCGTCCGCGCTCGAGTGCGCCACTGGGCAGCGTCTCGCACGACGGCTGTGCACGAAGTGCAAGCGCGCCGTCGAGATCCCCGCCGCCGACCTTGCTGCCGTCCAGTTCGAGACCCCCGCAGGCATCACGCCGACCTTCTTCGAGCCCGTGGGCTGCTCCAGCTGCGCCGACACCGGCTACCGAGGGCGGCTGGCCATGCATGAGGTGATGCCCATGACGGAGTCGCTCGGCAAGCTCGCCGTGCGCAACGCCTCGTCCGAGGAAGTACGCCGCACGGCCATCAGCCAGGGGATGCGCACCCTCCGCCAGGACGGCTGGCTCAAGGTCGCCCAGGGACAGACCACGATCGGGGAGGTGCTCCGTGTCATCGCCTGATGAGGACTTCGTCCTGCCGATTCTGCCGGTCGATGAGCCGGCCACGGCGGAGCCGATGCTGCCGGTCGCACCGCCCGCCGAGGCTCCGATCGCCGTCGCGCCGGTGGCCCCGGTTGCTGCGGACCCGCAGTTCACGCCCACGGCCCCCCGCGCGGTCTCAGATGCCGGCATCGTCGACGTCAGCCGCGAGGTCGGTCTAGGTGACGAGCCGGAGATCCCCCTTGACGAGATCCTGCTGCACCTGCTCGAGCGCGGGGGATCGGATCTGCATTTGTCCGTCCATGCTCCGCCGATGATCCGGGTGCACGGCGAACTGGAGGCAGTTCCGGGGTATCGGGCGCTGACTCCGCACCAGCTGCAGGAGGCGGTCTACTCGATCCTCACCGAGCGGCAGAAGCAGCGGTTCGAGGAGGAGAAGGAGCTCGACCTGGCGTATGAGCTGCCAGGTGCGGCACGCTTCCGGGTGAACCTCATGCAGCAGCAGGGCTCAGTGGGCGCAGTGCTGCGGGCCATCCCGTGGGAGATCCTGCCCCTGGACGCGCTCGGAATGCCCGACGTCGTGGGCGACTTCGCCGCCCTGCCGCGCGGGCTCGTCCTCGTCACCGGCCCCACCGGCTCAGGCAAGTCCACGACCCTGGCGGCGATCATCGACAAGGCGAACCGCACGCGCAAGGGGCACATCGTCACGATCGAGGATCCGATCGAGTTCGTGCACCCGCATCGCGGCTGTGTCGTCAACCAGCGCGAGGTCGGCTCGGACACGCTCTCCTTCCAGGCCGCGCTGAAGCATGCACTGCGGCAGGACCCAGACATCATCCTCGTCGGTGAGATGCGCGACCTCGAGACGATCTCGATCGCCCTCACGGCGGCGGAGACCGGTCACCTGGTGTTCGGCACGCTGCACACGTCGTCGGCAGCGAGCACCATCGATCGCGTCATCGACGTGTTCCCGCCTGAGCAGCAGTCCCAGATCCGAACCCAGCTGGCCGGATCCATCGAGGCCGTGATCTGCCAAAGCCTGTGCCGGACCGTCAAGGGGAACGGTCGGGTTGCGGCCACCGAGGTCATGATCGCCACGCCGGCGGTCCGCAACCTCATCCGCGAGGGGAAGCTCCAGTCGATCCCGTCGGCCCTGCAGACCGGCTCGCGTTATGGCATGCACACGCTGAATCAGGACCTGGCCCGTCTGGTCGAGGAGGGGCAGATCAGCTACGAGACCGCCCGCGAGAAGTGCTCGGATGCCCATGAGCTGAACCAGCTGCTCAGCAGGGACGACGATGCCGCAGATTGAGTATCGCGTGAAGGCTCGCTCGCGCACCGGGCGTCTGGTCGAGTCGAAGATCAAGGCGGTCAGTGAGGCTGAGGCGCTGTCGCGCGTGCGCCAGCAGGGCATGACGCCCATCGCCGTCGAGTCCGGTGGCACGGGCCTGAACCGGGAGATCCGATTCAGCAAGGGGCGCGTCAAGCTCAAGGACATCGCCGTGTTCTCGCGGCAGTTCGCCACCATGCTGAACTCGGGACTGCCCATCCTGCGGTGCCTGGCGATCCTCGCCGAGCAGAGCAACAGCGTGCGCCTGCGCGATGTCCTGCTCGAGGTGCGCGAGCAGGTGGAGAAGGGCGACGCGCTCTCGGACGCCCTCTCCCGTCACTCGGAGTTCCCGCCGATCATGGTGAACATGGTCCGCGCGGGTGAGGTGGGCGGTTTCCTCGACGAGACGATGCTGCAGATCGCCGAGGCCACGGAGTCCGAGGTGCGACTTCGCGGCAAGATCAAGGCGGCGCTGACCTATCCGGTGGCCGTCGGGGTGATCGCGATCTTGATCACCATCGGCATGCTCATCTTCATCGTCCCGGTGTTCGCGACCTTGTTCTCGGAGTTCGGCGGTGAACTGCCGCTGCCCACTCGAATTCTGGTGATGGCATCGGACACGGTGTCGAACCCGCTGTTCTTCGTGCCGACGATCCTGATCGTCGGTGGGCTGGTGTTCTGGTACCGCAAGACCAAGAACTCCCCGAAGGTTCGTCGAGTGGTGGATCCGCTCAAGTTCCGCATCCCGGTGTTCGGCCGGCTGTTCCGCACCATCGCCCTGGCCCGGTTCACGCGGAACTTCGCGACGCTGCTGCACGCGGGAGTCCCGATCCTCACGACGCTGGACATCGTCGGCGACACGTCCGGCAATGTGGTGATCGCCGATGCGGTGTCGGACATCAAGGACAGCGTCCGGCAGGGCACGGGGATCGCACGGCCGCTGAACCGGCATGACGTCTTCCCGGACATGGTCGTCCAGATGATCGCGGTCGGTGAGGACTCCGGTGCCCTCGACCAGATGCTGGACAAGGTGGCGGACTTCTACGACCAGGAGGCCGAGTCGACCACCGAGCAGCTGATGGCCCTGCTCGAGCCTGTCATGATCGTGTTCCTGGGGGGCATCGTCGGCGGCATGATCATCGCGATGTACCTGCCCATCTTCAAGATCTTCGACCTGATCCAGTAGTAGACCCGCCCCCCCGCCCCGCCCTCCTGCCCTCCTTCCTGCCGAGTGGCGAGTTGTGGCGAGGTTGAGCCGTGCGAAACCAGCCACAACTCGCCACTCGGCAGGAAGTTCGCAGGAAGGTTGCAGGGTATTCCCCGGAGATTCCCAGAATTGACTGGTCAGATTCCCAAGGTTCGGTCCGAAACCTCACACGTATGGGTCACGGCGGCCCGACGCCTCGGCTCCCCGGGGACATGACACGCAGGAGAGTCACATGCTCACTCGCATGATGAAGAACAGAGATGACCGCGAGGCGGGGTTCACCCTGATCGAGCTCCTCGTCGTCGTCGTGATCATCGGAATCCTGGCCGCGATCGCCATTCCGGTGTTCTTGAACCAGCGCAACGCGGCCCGTAACGCCTCCGTGGAGTCAGATATCCGCAACATGGCGACGGTCATGGAGACGTACTACACCCAGAATGACGCCTACCCCACGCTGGCAGCAGACCTCGTGACGGCGGGCGGCCAGGTCTCCAGCGGCAACTACGTCGCGGTGACCGTCAATGCTGACGGCTCCTATGCCATGGAGGGCTGCAACACCGAGGCCGACGCTCTCTTCTCCTACGACTCCGCCGGTGGCGGCTTCCAGGAGGGCCCCGGAGCCTGCCCGGCCGGAGCAGTCGCGGACACCATCGTTGTGAACTAGCACCGAACCGTCGTGGGGCGCACTCATCTGGGTGCGCCCCACGCGGGGTTCGGGACTTTGTGCCCGACCCTGGACCCGCGCCAGCACCTACCCTTGGGCTGAGGGAACGAAACCACGATGGCAGGCGTCATAGCCTCTGGCGCGTGTCACACTGATGGGTAAGCCGTTAGTGGGCGGGGCGACACAGGCGACCGGTGAGATGGCAGCGAGCGAGACGACGCGAGCTAGATGGCAGGGGAAGGAGCACCGATGAGCAGGACCGACACCACGATCGATCGCACGATCGTCCAACTCCCGGCCGATGACTTCACGGGCCTGCGCCGTCAGGTTGAGGTGGGCCTCGCCCTCGCTCCCGTCCGCACCGCTGCCCCCGCCGCTGCCAAGGCCCTCGCCGCATTCCTCGACGCGGAGGTCGATGTCCCCGTCCGACTGGCCGCTGTGGGCACCTCGGGCTCACGCATGATCATTACCATCGCCGTCACCTTGGGTGACGTGGACGATGTGAAGGTCGCAGGGCCACAGTCGCGTGCGGCGCTCGCACTCGTTCAGCGCATTGTGGACGACCTGGCGGCCTATGACCCTGCACTCGCCCTGGTGCCGGACCCCGCCTCCGCGGAGTCCCGCCTGGCAGCGCGACTGACCACCGCTGCTGCCGCTCCTGGCGTCGGCAGTGCGGTGCGTCAGCTCGTCACCGTGAGCTAGGTTCGCATGCTCGAGGAGAGCGATGCCCTAGTCGGGGCGATCGATAGCGACGACAGTGACCTGGAGCTGGCCGACGACGTCATCACCACTGCCACCAACCGTAAGGGTCGCCGCGTCCCTCGCCTGGAGGTCGATGGGCTGACCGAGCTCGAGATCCTGGCCTATGCGCCGCCCCTGGTGTGCGATCGCGTGCACTGGGACACCGTCGAGGAGTTCGATGCTCGTCGTGCGCTCCCTGTCATCGAGCAGGAGCTGGGGATCGCTGCTCACACTCGTCTGTGGAGTGACGGTCAGCACCGCGTCTGGGTGCCGGTCGGGCACGGCTATGACGCCCGAGAGGTGCTGCGGCAGTGGTGCGAGGCGAACGAGGTCGAGGCCGTCAACATGCGGGTCGAGACCGAGGTCCCGTTCCGTGATCTCGCACTGATTCCCGGTTCGCTGCTGCCCGATCTCATCGCTGCCGCCGTGGACTGGCTCTATCCGCGACTTCACGCGATTCGTCGCAAGCTCGTGGCCGACCTGGATCTCATTGACGACGACGACGTCCGCTCGATGATGTACTTGTTTGTCTCGGATCACATGGATCGGTTCGACGCGGACCGCGAGGGACGCAACGGCACCCTCACGCTGCTGGCCTTCCTGATAGGCAAGCTGCGCAACTGGCCGCAGGACGCGGCACGTCAGGCTTACGGCAGAGGTGTGGTCGGCGATCGGCTCGCCCTGTCACGAGCCACGGACGCGATCGCTGCAGCGGAGCAGCGCCCTCCGACTGAGGAGGAGCTTGCAGCAGCGTTGAAGACGAGCGTGACGGACCTGCGTCGACGCGAGCAGGCGATCGATGCACTGTCCGGAATGCGCAACCACCGTTCTCTGGTGTCAGGATCGACCGGCGAGGACGACTTCGATGCCATCGAGGTGGCCGACGACGTCGACGTCGAGTTCGACGCCACTGCGCATGCCCGCAACGCGGAGCTGACCAGAGCGATTCTCAAGGCCGTCAATGATCCGGAGTCTGGCGGTCGACGCGCCCAGGATCCCCTCGCCCTGGCCGCTGTTTACCTGTCGTTCTGGGAGGGCCTGAGTCGCCCGGACGTGGCACGTGAACTGGAGATTCTGCCCAAGACGGCGTCGGCTGCAGTCTCGCGCGTACTGGACTCGGTCGCCGAGTCGGGCCTGGCATGAGCACGGGGCTGCTCGAGCCGATTCCGTGGTCGTACACCGACACTCCCGGAGTGCTGCAGTGGACGTGGGTAACTGAGCACTTCACGGCCCGCATCACGGGTGCGGAGGCGGTCGACGTCGATGCCGCGTTCACCGAAGGGCTCGACGAGCAAGCTCGTCGTCGGCTGGTGCGGTCCTTCTCGTGGGATGTCTCGGATCTCATGCGGACGCATCAGGGGCTGCCCAGGCTGCTGGTGGAAGGAGTGGCCGGGAGCTTCGACGAGGCCGAGAGCACCGTGCGCGAGCACGTCGGAAAGCTCTACGACTCCCGTCTGGGCTATGCGCGCTATTCGGGTCCCTTGGCGTTCACGTTCACGCTGTCGAACGGCAAGCGCGTGAATGTCAGCAAGTTCATGGGAACGCGATGCTCGGTCACGGTGCTGATGCCTGATCGCAGTGAGCAGACGGTGACCGGTGATTTCGACGTCCAGCACTATGCGTGGCGCTTGCGAACCGCCGACCAGATGCTGGAGATCGTCCCGGAGCACGTCCTGAGCATCACCAATCGATCTGAGGCGGCTACCCGAGCCAGTGCCATCACGCGGCCTGATTCGTACTCCGGGATCGGCCGCATCTACCGTGAGGATCCCAAGCCGGGGTGCACGGGACGCCCGGGCTTCTCGATGGGCACCGTCGACCATGCTGGGTGCCCGCAATGCCCGCTCCACGAGGAGGGACTGCCCGAGTACCTGCTGAAGTAGCGACGCAGGCGGGCATTCGCTCGCGCGACATCCGATGTGCGAAGGGAGACTCCATGGCTCTGACGTTCGGCAGAGGCCGGCACGCAGACGCGGCCGGCAAGGCCCCCACGTCCGGTTCCGCGGCGAGCCGCGCCGCGGGTCATGATTCAGCGGTCGTGAGTGAATGGCGAGCAGCCGTCGAGGAGTCCTTCACCGGCACGCTGGAGGTGGGGGAGCGGGCACACCACGGGCACGCACGCCTGTACCTGTTCGAGGGCTCGCTGTACTCGGTGGAGCTGGCGGGCTACGTGGCGGATCCGATCACGCGCCTGGTCACCGCGGGCGCCATCTCCCCGGCAGATGCCGCCGGCCTGCGGTCGAGTGCGACGCCTGAGCGCGTGGCGGTCGAATCCGGCCTCGTGACCATCGACGCCGTCGCTCGTGTGCATCAGGAGTACCTGCTGGCATCGGCCGGGGCGGTACTTGACGCTCGCCTCGGCCGGCCCCGCCGGCACGAGGGTGAGGTGACGGGCGTGCTGTGCACGGAGCCGGTATCCGTCGACGACGTCCTGGCCGCTGCCGCCATGCGCCGCGAACGCCGCGAGAGCACGTGGCGACTGGTCTCGACTGAGGCCACGCCGGCAACTCTCGTCGTTCGACGGACGACGTCGACCGATCCGCTTCCGAGTGCGCTGCCCGAGTTGGCTGCCGTCGCAGGCGCGATCGACGGCACGCGCAGCGTTGACGATGTGGCCTGCTCCCTCGGGCTGACCCGCGCAGAGGCGGTGCACCTGGTTGCCTCCTTGGTGGCGGCCGGGTTCGCAGAGTCGGTTCCGGGCGCTCCCGTGCACGCCCCAGACCACCTGTTGGTTCCCGAGGAGTTCGGCGAGGTCACGGTGGCGGCTGGGTTGTCGAGTCCGGCCGCCGCGTCGGTCATGGATCCGACTACGGACGTGATGCCGGAGGCGAAACCGGAGGAAGCGCCGGTTGACCAGGAGGTCATCGCCCGGATCGAGGCTGAACTGGCCGAGGCGATGCGTGCGGAGCGAGATCTCGCGGCGCGCATCGCGCAGATGCAGGAGCAGTTGGCGCAGGCGCGAGGAGTCCACGGGTGAGCGATGTGCTCCCGGTCATCGTCGTCCTGATCGGACTGCTCGGCGTGATCATCGGCTCCTTCCTCAACGTGGTGATCCATCGGGTGCCCGAGGGTCAGTCCCTCGTTCGGCCTGGATCTGCGTGCCCGGCCTGCGGCGCAGCCGTGCGTCCGCGCGACAACATCCCGATCGTGTCCTGGCTGCTGCTGCGGGGCCGGTGCCGTGACTGCTCGGCGCCGATCTCGTCGAGGTATCCGATCGTCGAGGCCGTCACCGGGGTGCTCTGGGCGCTGCTGGCCTGGTGGGCGCTCGTGACACCGGACGCGCTGCCGCTGCTCCCGCTGGTCCTCGTCCTCACGGCGGCCGGCGTGGCGCTCACCGTCATCGACCTGGACCACCACCGCCTGCCCAATGTGATCGTCCTGACGCTCTACCCGGTGACCGTGGCCGGACTCCTGCTGGCCGGTGCTCTGGGCGGGCGGTGGCCGTTGGCCGCGGCGGGGATCGGTGCCGCCCTGTGGCTCGTCGTGATCGGGATCCCGTGGCTGGTCAGCGGTGGCCGCGGAATGGGGTTCGGCGACGTCAAACTGGCCCCGGTGCTCGGCGTCACGCTGGGGTGGTGGGCGCTCTCCGCGTCCGTGGTCGGCCTGTTTCTAGCATTCGGGCTGGGGGCCGTCGTGGGAATCATCCTCATGATCGCCGGACGAGCGGGGCGGAAGACGGCCTTGCCCTTCGGGCCGTTCCTGCTCGCGGGTGCGCTCGTCGGTCTCCTTGTCGGTCCGGCCATCGGATCCGCATATGGGTCCTGGCTCTCGGGATGACCCCTCTGGGGATGACGCATTCATGCGACGAATGGGTCCGCCTGTGCCCCATTCGCTCCGATACCGTTTCCAGAGAGCACGCCTAGGTGCCCATCGTGGGCTGGGCACGTACCTGAAGGGGAGGAAACGATGACCATGCAGTCGTGGGTCACTGTCGATTCCGAGGGTCGTGAAGTGCTCGTCCGCACCGGTACCGGAACAGTCACCGCGGTGGTCGGCCTCGGCAGCGGGCAGGAGCCCCCGGTGGTCCATCGCGTCGAGATCGACTGCGAGGCCCCACGCGGAAGGGCCCGCGCCATCCGCTACAGCACCCACGGCCTGGTCGATTCGACCGATCCGCTGGCGCTGCTGGCGATGGCGGCCGCCGACTCCGGTGAGCCCATGCGCTGGACGCTGGAGTGGCACCGCCATCCCTGGATCCCGGCTGACCTCCCGATCTCCTCGCTGACGCTCACCTCCGATGCGCGGGCGGTCCTGCGGGAGCTGGCTCCCGCTGCTGTTCTCACTGACGCTGAACTCGAGGCACTCGCCGCAGGCGAATCCACCCTCGGGGAGGAATGACCGATGGCCGATGAGCGGTCCGACCAGAAGCGCTCCTCCCAGGCGACCGTCTTCGGTGCATCCGATCAGTCCGAGATGATCTCTCGTCTGGACGCCGTCGAGGACGACGATCTGGACAGCGGATTCTTCGAGGCGTCCGTTCAGGACGCTGCCGACGCTGCCGTGCGCATGTTCGACGTGGGGATCCGGGCCATGGCCGAGGAACCCGACGGCACCGGCGCCTCGCCCTTCACCAGCGCGTCGACAGGGGCCTCGGCACGCCCGCCGGTGGAGTCGTCGACTGCGAGCGCCCCAACCAGGCCGCGATTCGAGGATCCGGCAATTCGAGCAGCATTCATCCTCGGCGGTCCTGACGCTCTTTGAGTCGAGCCCGCTCCGCACGGGTAGAGTCAAGAGGCGGCCACGAGGGGTGGGCGACGTCAGCGACGTGCAGGGCCCGCTGGAGGGAAGAGGATCACCATGACGCATGCGGGGACCGGGCAGCCGGGCGTCATCGTCGTGGCCGAGCCCGCGGTGCATGCACTGGTTTCTGCATCCGGAGCCGCGTGGAACGTCCAGGCCCCCATGCCGTCCATCGCTGCCATGTGGGCAGCACTGTCCAGCGGTGAGCTCGATCAGCGCTCGCGCATTCTGGTGTTCTCGGATTCACTGAAGGCGGGTACCGACGATGACGCCGCGGAGCGAGCCCAGACGGCGCGGGCTCTCGTCGCGATGGCGAATGCAGGGGCGCGCGTCTTCATCCTCGAGTGGCGGCCGGAGGCATGGCCGGCGTTCGAGGAGAGCATCACCGGGGCTGCGCAGACGCAGGGCATCGACGCGGCCGACCTGGCCTTCCACCGTCTTGCGCCGGCGGACGGTGGGCGAGCCCTTCTCGAATCCATGCGAGGCACCCTCGGTGGGTCTGTCACCTTTCCCGAGTCCTTCGCGCCCGAGGTCGATGTCCCGCTGGCCCGCCAGGAGCCCTCGGCTGCTCGTCCGGTCGAGCCGGCCACGGTGAATCTCAGCGAGCTCAGTGCGCTGAAGGGTCTGGAATTCGACGACGCAGAGCCCGCACCTCCTCAACCGCGCGTGGCGGCATCGCCTCCGGCAAGCACGTCTGAGCCGGCACGTCGGCCGACTCTTCCTCCGGTCTCGTCGAACGGTTCGGGGGATCTGGCCGCGAGCAGCAGCGAGGAGTACCCGGCACAGGCCTCCTTGGAACTGCTCGGCGAGCCCAAGCGCCCCGGCCAGGTGACCATCACCGTCACGTCGAGCAAGGGCGGCTCCGGCAAGTCAACAGTGTCGATCCTGCTGGCGGCAGCGATCGCCCGAGCCTCGGCAGAGGCGGGCAAGCCGCTCTCCGTATGCCTGCTCGACCTCGATACCCGCGACGGTCAGGTCGCGTCCCTCATCGGCAAGTTCATGCCGACGGCACTGAACATCCGCGTGCAACCGGTGTGGGATGAGGAGCGCATCCGCCGCAATCTGGTGCGCGCGGAGGGCATGGACGTCGACACTCTGCTCGCACCCATCCGTCCTCGCACGGCCGACACCGTCGGGCCCGACTTCTATCGGACGATCGTGCGAAGCCTGCAGCGGATGTATGACGTCATCGTCATGGACACGAGCGTGCAGTATCTGGAGCCGCTGATCGCTGACGTGGCGCTCAAGGAGTCCGACGAGATCCTGTTCGTCACCACACTGGCGTCCACGGCCGTCCAGGGCATGGCTCGGGCGCTGCGCGAGATGACGGCGCCGGTCGACGAGTCAGGTCTGGGCGTGCCGCGCGAGAAGATCGGCATCATCGTCAACCAGTCCGTCGCCAACGTCGGGATGGAGCGGGATCAGGTGCTCGCCGCCGGCCTCGGTGTGCCGGTCGTGGGCGTGGTGCCGCTGGCCACGAAGGACGTCCTCACCGCCACAAACCTCAATCGCATGCATGCCCTGCTCGATCACCCCCTGCTGGGGCCGGCCTACAACGAACTGGCACGCGCGTGCCTGCCGGGTGCTCCGCTCGCCGTCTGGGAAGCCCCGGCGGCGGACGCGGATGCGGGCCCTGAGGCGATCGAGAATCGTCGTCGCGGATTGTTCCGCAAGTGAACGACCTGCCGAGCACTCTGACGGCGACTGCCTACGCGCTGTTCGCCCTGGAGCAGCCGTTGGCGCTCTCTGACATTGCCGCGGGCGCGCGGACGAGCAGCTTCCCCTCAGCTGAGATTCACACCCCCGCGTGGTTCGCGGCTGCGGCGGAGGGCAGTGACCTGCTGGCGACGGCTCCCGAGCTGCGAGCAATGCCGACGGATCCTGGTGCCGAGGCCGACGTGGCGCTATCAGCCGCCGACCTCATCCGGGTCTACGCGCCGCAGTCGGCGGATCAGGAAAAGGAGGTCGACGCCGACGATGTCGCCGTCGAGGTTCCGGCACCAGTGCGGACGAAACCGCCGGTGCAGATCAACCTGCTGCGTGAACTGGGCGGAATCGACGACTGACAAAGCCAGCTGCTCAGGCGGGCTGCTCGGCCAGTGCGGCGGTGACCTCGATGGGTCCGGTGCCCTGGACCAGCTGGAGGTCAGCGATTCGACCGGCAGCCTTGATGTCTCCCGAGGCAAGGCCGATCCGTGCCAGCGCGGCGGCCGGCGCCGTGATCGTGGCGGTCGCCACGTCGGCACGCATCGAGGCCTTGGCGTCGGACTTGACCTTGCGCACCAGAGTCAGCACGGACGCCACATCGTCCACGAGGGAGGCCTCGGCATCGCCGGCCAGCGACGCGAGGGCCGCGGCCTCGGGCCACGACTGCCGATGGATCGAACCCTCCTGCCACCACGACCAGACATCCTCTGTGGTGAACGGCAGGAACGGCGCGAAGAGTCGCAGCTGCACGCTCAGGGCGGTGGCGAGGGTGGCCTTGGCTGACGCGGCAGCCGCCTCGCCCTGGGCCCCGTACGCGCGCTCCTTCACGAGCTCGACGTAGTCGTCGGTGAAGTTCCAGAAGAAGGTCTCGGCCACTTCGAGGGCCTTGGCGTAGTTGTAGTCCTCGAAGGCCTCCGTCGCCTGTCGGACGGTCTCCGCGAGACGGGCGAGGAGGGCGCGATCGAGTGGCTCGGTGATCGCGGCATCGTCCTCGCGTGCCTCCTGCATGAGCGCGAACTTGCTCGCGTTCAGGATCTTGATCGCGAGTCTGCGACCGATCTTCATCTGCCCGATGTCGAAGGCGGTGTCGGTGCCCGGCCGACCCGAGGCAGCCCAATAGCGAACGGCGTCGGAGGAGTACTCGTCGAGAAGCGCCATCGGGGTGACGACATTGCCCTTGGACTTGCTCATCTTCTTGCGGTCCGGATCGAGGATCCAGCCGGAGATGGCCGCATCAGACCAAGGCAGGCAGTCGTCCTCGAGATGCGCGCGAACGACGGACGAGAACAGCCAGGTGCGGATGATCTCGTGCGCCTGCGGGCGCACGTCCATCGGGAAGACTCGTGCGAACAGATCGGGATCGCGCTCCCACCCGCCGGCGATCTGCGGGCTCAGCGAGCTCGTGGCCCACGTGTCCATGACATCGGGGTCGCCCATGAAGCCCCCGGGAGCGCCGCGCTGGCTCTCGGTGTAGCCGGTCGGCACGTCGCTGCTCGGGTCGATCGGGAGGGCTGACTCGTCGGGCGCGATCGGGTTGTCGTAGACCGGATTGCCGTCGGCGTCGAGTGGGTACCACAGCGGAATCGGCACGCCGAAGAATCGCTGACGTGAGATCAGCCAGTCGCCATTGAGTCCGTCGACCCAGTTCTCGTACCGCACCTGCATGTGCGGCGGGTGCCACTTCAATTCGCGGCCGCGCTCGATCAGCTGCTCGCGCAGGCCGGGCTCGCGTCCCCCATTGGTGATGTACCACTGGCGGGTGGTGACGATCTCGAGCGGCTTGTCGCCCTTCTCAAAGAACTTCACCGGATGCGTGATCGGCTTGGGCTCACCGACGAGGTCGCCGCTCTCGGTGAGGATGGCGACCATGCGCTCCTTGGCGGTGTGGCTGGTGGCGCCGGCGAGGGCCTCGTAGTGGGCCCGGGCCTCAGCGGTGGTGATCCAGTCGGGCACGTCGCGGATGATGCGACCGTCCCATCCGATGATCGGCCGCGTGGGCAGCTGGAGCTCCCGCCACCACGTGACGTCGGTGAGGTCGCCGAACGTGCAGATCATGGCGATGCCGGAGCCCTTCTCCGGATCGGCGAGATGGTGAGCGACGATCGGCACCTCGACGCCGAACGCGGGCGTCGTGACCGTGCTGCCGAACAGCGGCTGGTAGCGCTCGTCGTCGGGGTGCGCGACGAGGGCGACGCAGGCGGCGAGGAGTTCTGGCCGCGTCGTCTCGATGAAGACCTTGGTTGACGGATCGGCCGTGGTGGGGAACCCGATCCGGTGATAGGCGCCGGGGCGCTCGCGATCCTCGAGTTCGGCCTGCGCGACGGCCGTGCGGAAGGTGACGTCCCAGAGGGTCGGCGCCTCGGACTGGTACGCCTCGCCGCGCTCGAGATTGCGCAGGAAGGCCAGCTGACTCACGCGCTGGGCGTTGCCGTCAATCGTCTGGTAGGTCTGCGACCAGTCGATCGACAGGCCCATGCGGCGCCAAAGCTCCTCGAAGACGACCTCGTCCTCGACGGTCAGTCGCTCGCACAGCTCGACGAAGTTCTTGCGCGAGATCGGGATCTGGTTCTTCTCGTCGGGCTTCTCCGGCGGGGTGAAGTCCGGCTCGTACGGCAGGCTCGGATCGCAGCGCACGCCGAAGTAGTTCTGCACGCGGCGCTCGGTCGGCAGGCCGTTGTCGTCCCAGCCCATCGGGTAGAAGACCTCGAACCCGCGCATGCGCTTGTAGCGGGCGATGCAGTCGGTGTGGGTGTAGGAGAAGACGTGTCCGACGTGCAGCGAGCCGCTGACGGTCGGCGGGGGAGTATCGATGGAGAACACCTGGTCGCGTGTCTTGCTGCGGTCGAACCGGTAGGTGCCGTCGTCCTCCCATACCTGCGCCCAGCGGGCCTCGATGCCGTCGAGGGTGGGCTTGTCCGGGAGGGGGTGGGCGCTCATGATCGGTGAGTCTATTCATCCGCGAGTGGCGAGTTGTGGCGCGGTTGAAGGCGCTCAAATCGACCACAACCCGCCACTCGCGGGAGGGTGGGGGCGTCCGTAGACTCGTTCGGGTGCCGACAGACGAGCGAGACGACGACCTTCGGACCCTGTGGACGACCCTCGAGCAGCGTTGGCCCGAGAACGTCATCGAGCCCACACTCGCGCGGATCGCAGCTCTGACCGACCTGCTCGGATCACCGCAGGCGTCCTACCCGGCAATCCACGTGGCGGGCACCAACGGCAAGACCTCGACGGCGCGGATGATCGAGTCGCTGCTGAGGGCCTACGGGCTCCGCACCGGGCTCTTCACCTCCCCGCACCTGTCCGATGCTCGGGAGCGCATCTGCCTGGACGGCGAGCCGATCTCGGCGGAGAAGATCCTGCAGGCGTGGACGGAGATCGCACCCTACGTCGACGTCGTCGATACCAACGCCGCCGCGGACGACGGCTCCCCGCTCTCCTATTTCGAGGTGATGACGGGCCTGGCGCTGGCGGCCTTCGCTGACGCACCCGTCGACGTCGCCGTGATCGAGGTCGGACTCGGCGGGGGATGGGACTCCACGAACGTGGTGCATGGTGCCGTCAGTGTCGTCACCCCGATCGGGATCGACCATCGGGAGTACCTGGGCGACACCGTGCTGGACATCGCCCGCGAGAAGGCCGGGATCATCAAGCCGGACTCGCTTACGGTGCTCGCGCAGCAGGACATCGACGTGGCCGAGGTGCTGCTCGCCCGCACGGTCGAGGTCGGCGCCACTGTCGCGCGGGAGGGCATCGAGTTCGGAGTGCTGGCCCGCGGCGTGGCTGTCGGTGGCCAGCTGCTGACGCTCAAGGGACTCGCGGGCGAGTACACCGAGGTCTTCCTTCCGCTGTTCGGTGAGCACCAGGCGCACAACGCGGCCGTGGCGCTTGCGGCGGTCGAGGCCTTCCTCGGTGGGGTCGGGGCGCTCGACGCGGACATCGTCCGCGAGGGGTTCGCATCGGTCACCTCGCCGGGTCGTCTGGAAGTGCTCCGGCGGGGCCCATCGGTGATCGTCGATGCAGCCCACAATCCGCACGGTGCGCAGGCGCTCGCGAAGGCCATCGAGGACTCATTCGACTTCGCCCATCTGGTGGGCGTCGTGGGGGTGCTGACGGACAAGGACGCGCTCGGGATCCTGACCGCACTGGAGCCGGTTCTGGACCGCATCGTCGTGACCGCACCGACCTCGGCGCGAGCAGTGGACGCCGACGAGCTCGCAGCCATCGCGGTCGAGGTGTTCAGCGAGGACCGCGTGTTCGTCGAGCCGGAACTGCCAGAGGCGATCGATCGCGCGATGGCCCTGGCCGAGGAGGTCGGCGCCTACGAGGGTGCGGGCGTGCTGGTCACCGGCTCCGTCGTGCTCGTGGGTGATGTGCGTCGCCTGCTTGGTTCAGGGGAGGGCTGACATGCGGGTCCTGTGCTCGTCGGTGCTCGGCATCGAGGTGATCGTCGTGCTGCTGGCGACGTCGCTGGCGACGTCCAACGGCTCGGTGGCCAATACCGCTCTCGCATGGGGGGTCGGGCTGGCCCTCATGGCGCTGCTGATCGTCGCCGCGGGCATGGTCGGGCGTCGGGGCGGCCTCACGCTGGGCTGGATTCTGCAGGTGTTGGTGCTGGCCAGCGCCCTGGTGGTCGGCTGGTCGATGCTCGTGGTGGGCCTGCTGTTCGTGCTGCTGTGGTGGACCGCGATCTATCTGGGGTCGCGGGTCGACCGGGCCAAGGCGACCCCACCCCCCGCCGACAGCCAGTGACCCCACACCCCGCCGAGAGGCAGTGAATGGTCGCGAAATGCCCGGGCGAGACACTGTTTCGCGACCATTCACTGCCTCTCGGCGGTGGGGTGGCGGGCGCTCTCGTTAGGATGGCGCCGCGCTGGCAGTCCAGCGCATTCGACTTCCCAAGGAGTAGAACGTGTCCGAGCGCACCCTCGTCCTGATCAAGCCTGACGGCGTCGCCCGTGGTCTCGTCGGCGAGGTGATCGGCCGCATCGAGCGCAAGGGCTTCACCATCGTCGCGATGGAACTGCGCACCCTCACCCGCGAGGTGGCCGAGTCCCACTATGGCGAGCACAAGGACAAGCCGTTCTTCGCCGATCTCGTCGAGTTCATCACCAGCGGCCCTCTGCTCGCCGCCGTGATCGAAGGCCCTGACGCCATCGTGCAGTGGCGCAACATGATGGGTGCCACGAACCCGGCCAAGGCCGAGATGGGCACCATTCGTGGCGACCTCGCCACCGAGATGCAGAACAACGTGACCCACGGCTCGGACTCCCCGGAGTCGGCGGCCCGCGAGGTCGCACTGTTCTTCCCGGGCCTGTAGGACCAGTAGGAGTCAGGGACACCCATGAGGCCAGCCGTGATCGGCGTAGGCGTCGGCGCAGCCGTCGGTGCTGCCGTCGCCCTGGCCTCCCGCGGCCCCACCCTCGTCGAATGGCCGACGCCGGTGCGCCGGGCGTTTCCGTTCGTCCTCGGCGGACTGACCGGCGGCATTGTCGGACTGAAGACGGGCGCGTCGCTCTCCCTCCTGCGAGCAGCGACCGGTCGCGGCCCCGGGCCAATCACCTCGGCCACTCCCGCGATCATCGGGGCAGCCACCCTCGGCGTGGTTGCCGTCGCTGGGCGTCTGGCTGCCGCTCGCGTGCTGGGAGGCCTGGCCGAGCAGGGACGCGAGCTCGATGACGTCAATATGCAACCGCCCGCCAACCCCGATGTCTCCGGTGGCCCGGGCTCCTTGGTGAGCGTTGAGGAACTGGGTCGCGAGGGCGCTCGTTTCGTCAACGACGCGACGACACCGGACGGAATCCGAGAGGTGACGCTGCAGGAGCCCGTGGCCTCACCGGTGCGCGTCTTCATCGGGGTCGACGCTGCGAGCACACCTGAGCAGAGGGTCGGCCTGGCGATGGCCGAGCTGCGTCGCACCGGTGCCTTCGATCGCGGCACGCTGCTGATCCAGGCGCCGGCGGGCAGCGGGTACGCCAACTCGTTTCCCGTCGACGTGCTGGAAGTCCTCACGCGTGGGGACTGCGCCTCCGTTGCGGTGGGCTATGGAGTCATGCCGTCCTTCCTGTCCTTGAACAAGGTCCCGGTTGCGCGTCAGACCCAGCGCCTGCTGCTCGACGCCATCCGGGCCGAGGTGCAAGATCGTCCGACCAAGCCGCGGCTGTTGCTCTACGGCGAGAGCCTCGGCGCAGAGGTCCAGGAGTCAGCGGTTCCGGCGGGTCCTGCCGATCTTGACCACTACGGCATCGCGGCCGCCCTCTGGGTGGGCACGCCCGGCGGGGATCGCTCGGACCTGTTCCACGCTCTGTGCGCCGACGAGTCCTTCACCGTGGACCGCCCGGAGCAGCTCCCCGATCCGATGCCGTCGCCGCGCCCGCGCGTGTGGTTCCTCGAGCACGACGGTGATCCGGTGGTGCGCTTCCGGCCCAAGCTCCTGCTCGATCGGCCTGCGTGGCTCCCCACCGACGGTCAGCGCGGACGCAATATCCCGGACGCGATGACCTGGAAGCCCGGAATCACCTTCGCCGAGGCCTTCGTCGACACGATGTTCGCCACCCATGTGAAGCCGGGCCTGTTCGAGAGCAGGGGGCACGACTACCGGGCCGACCTTGGCGCCGTGACGACCACCGCCTTCGATCTGCCGTCGGATCCTGATACCTCCGGGCGGTTGGAGGCCTATCTGCGGCGCACGGAGGTCGAGCGGGCTCAGCGCCTCGGCGAGGCCTGAGGTCCCTGCCCCTGCCTCCTGCGGCCCGGGCCTCTCGCCGCGGGGTCCCGTCACGGGGTCTCGTCACGGGGTGTGGAGGCGCCGTGTCGAATGCGGCTAGCATGGGGGTTCCTAGTCCTGCAGAGAAGGGCCGCTTCCCCATGGCTGCTTCGTCCACCTTCGGTGGTTCGTCGTTCGTCGGCCGCGACATGGCCGTCGATCTCGGCACGGCCAACACGCTGGTCTATGTGCGCGGACGCGGCATCGTTCTGAACGAGCCGTCCGTCGTCGCCATCAACAACAACACCGGTGGCATCTTGGCGGTCGGCTCCGAGGCCAAGCGCATGATCGGCCGAACGCCCGGCAACATCGTCGCGATCCGCCCGTTGAAGGACGGCGTCATTGCCGACTTCGACACCACTGAGCGCATGCTCCGCTACTTCATTCAGAAGGTGCACCGTCGTCGTCATCTCGCGAAGCCGCGCCTGATCGTGTGTGTTCCGTCCGGCATCACGGGCGTCGAGCAGCGTGCAGTCAAGGATGCCGGTTACGCAGCGGGGGCCCGCAAGGTCTTCATCATCGAGGAGCCGATGGCTGCTGCGATTGGCGCAGGTCTTCCGGTGCACGAGCCGACCGGCAACATGGTCGTCGACATCGGCGGTGGTACGTCTGAGGTCGCCGTCATCTCGCTGGGCGGCATCGTGACGTCACTCTCGGTGCGGGTCGGCGGCGACGAGCTCGACAACGCGATCATCCAGTACGTCAAGAAGGAGTACTCGCTGATGCTCGGCGAGCGCACCGCCGAGGAGATCAAGGTCGCCATCGGCTCCGCATTCCCCATGCCCGATGAACCGCACGCGGAGATTCGCGGACGCGACCTCATCACGGGCCTGCCGCGCACGATCGTCGTCTCCGCCGAGGAGATCCGCCGAGCGATCGACGAGCCTGTCCATGCGATCGTCGATGCCGTCAAGGCCACGTTGGATCGCACTCCGCCAGAGCTCTCGGGCGACATCATGGACCGCGGAATCGTGCTCACCGGTGGCGGTGCCCTGCTCAAGGGGCTCGATGAGCGCCTGCGTCACGAGACGGGCATGCCGATCATCATCGCGGAGCATCCGCTGGACTGCGTTGCGCTCGGATCGGGCAAGTGCGTGGAGGAGTTCGACGCGCTTCAGCAGGTTCTCGTCTCCGAGCCTCGCCGCTGACTCTCGGCCGCCGTTCCCGGGGGCATGCTCGCGCTCCCCGCCTGTGCAGTCCAGACTTGACCCATGTTCTCCCGGCGAACGCGCTTCCTGCTCGCCATTCTCGTTGTCGCCTCGTTGACCTTCGTGATCCTCGACCTGCGCGGCGGGGAGGGGCCGTTCGCGAGCGTACGAGCAGTCGGGGCGAACGTTCTCGGTGGACTCGAGCGGGCGGCGGCCACGGTGTTCTCGCCCATCACGGGAGCTGGCAGCTGGTGGTCCACCATGCGGGATCAGTCGGGGCAGATCACCGACCTGACCAGGGAGAACCAGGCGCTGCGCTCGGAGCTTGAGCAGCTGACCAATGACAAGGCGCGAGCCGCCGCGCTGGACGGACTGCTGAAGGTCGCCAGCGTCGGCCAGTACCGGTTTGTGCCGGCTGAGGTCATCGCCATCGGTCCGGTGCAGGACTTCTCCTGGACGGTCACGATCGACGCAGGACGCAACGACGGCATCGAGCAGGACATGTCTGTGATCAACGGCGCCGGACTCGTCGGCCGGGTGCTGAAGACAACCGCGAGCACGTCCACTGTCGTGCTGATCGTCGATCAGGGGTCCGCGGTCGGTGGTCGGATCGCCGGCACCGGCGAGATCGGCATCGTCTCCGGAACCGGCAGTCAGGAGACCCTGGAGTTCGAGCTTCTGGACCCGCTCGCTGACGTTCGCGTCGGTGATGCGCTGGTCACTTTCGGGTCCAAGGGCGGACGCCCGTATGCACCCGGTCTGCCGATCGGTCAGGTGGTGGAGGTCCAGGGCAAGGGCGGTCAGCTGACGCGGACGGCCATCGTCGCCCCGTTCGCGGACATGTCGCAGCTGAGCATCGTCGGCGTCGTGACGAAGCCGCCCCGCGAGGATCCGCGCGACTCTGTGCTCCCGGAGCTGGGCGATCTGAGCATCGTCCCCACGCCCGCACCGCTGGGTGGTGCGGACGAGGGGGCTGACGCAGCTGACGAAGCCGTCGACAGCGAGCCCGCTGCGACGCAGGCCCCCGAGGAGGAGACCGCCGCGGTGCCGGTGGAGGAGGACGAGCAGTGATCTGGCGGCAGGCGCTGATCATCGGGACGTTCATCCTCGGGGCCGTGCTCATCGAGCTCACCGTGCTCACTCGCCTGGGGATTCCCGGTGCCACGCCTGATCTGGTCGTCGTGACCGTGGTGGCCATCGCGCTGGCCATGGGCCCGGTTCAGGGGGCGGTCGCGGGATTCTCGGCGGGCGTGCTCGTGGATCTGGCTCCACCCGGGGACACGCTCGTGGGCGTCAATGCGATCGTCTACGTGGGCATCGGTTTCGTCACGGGGTACGCCGTGGATCCCCGAGATCGAACCGTCCCGGTGATGATGGGCATGACGGGACTGGCCACCGGAGCCGCCGTGCTGCTGATCTCGGGGCTGGACACGCTTCTGGGCAGCGACCGGGTGGACTGGGAGCAGGTGCCGGTCCTGACCCTCAGCAGTGCGCTGTACGGCCTCCTGCTGGCACCAGCGCTGATCCTGAGCGTCGCCTGGGTGGTGCGCAAGGCCACGCCGGAAGTCCTCGTCGAATAGAATATTTGCATTAAATAGGACATAACGGGGCGGTTGGAACCACGACTGTCGCGTTCACGTCGTACCGTCGTATCCGGCAGTTCGCCCACGCGCGGGACGGCGCGGGCCAGGAACCAGCAGAGACGAGCACATGACGAGGTCACGGGAGGTGCGCCGGTGAGCGAGCGCTCCAATCTGCGCCTGCTCGTGCTCGCGGTCCTGGTGCTCTCGCTGCTGGGCACGCTGGTGGCCCGCGCGTACTACCTGCAGATCATGGAGGGCGCGGAGTACCGCGCAGCCGCTGAGAACAACACCGTTCGCGAGGTGGCCGAGCCGGCAGTCCGGGGAATCGTGCTGGATCAGGCGGGCCGTCCGCTGGTGGCCAACCGCACCACGGTTGTCGTCACGGTGGACCGTCAGGTTCTCGATCAGCAGCCCAACGACGGCGCCGCGGTGATCACTCGGCTGGCTCGAATTCTCGACACTCCGCGCGAGTCCATCGCCGATCGGTTGAAGACCTGCGGGTCTGAGGGGGCCAAGCCGCCGCCCGTGTGCTGGAACGGCTCCACCTACCAGCCGGTGCCCGTGGCGAGTGACGTCGATACGCAGATCGCCCTGAGCATCATGGAGCGCCGACGTGAGTTCCCCGGCATCTCAGCGAAGCTGGAGGCTGTTCGGGAGTACCCGGCACCCTTCAATGCCAATGCCGCCCACATGCTCGGGTACCTCGGGCCGGTGACGGAGGAGCAGCTCGAGGCTCAGGGAGACGGCGACGATCGACTCCGACGCACGGATGTGGTGGGCCGCACCGGGATCGAAAGTCAGTACGACGACGTGCTGCGCGGAAAGCCCGGCATCACGACGCTGGCAGTCGACACAGCCGGTCGTGTGACCGGAACCCTCGAGGAGCGTGACCCAACGCCCGGCAACTACGTCGTCACGAGCATCGACTCTCGGCTTCAGGCGGTCGTGGAGCAGCAACTGCTCGCCGCCATTCGACGTGCGCAGGAGCAGGACTACGCGGGCAAGTCCGGTGCTGCGGTGGTCGTCGAGGTCGACACCGGCCGCATCCTCGCGATGGCCAGCTATCCGACGTACGACCCGTCGATCTGGATCGGCGGCGTCACGAAGAAGCAGTTCAAGCAGCTGATCGATGACGAGTCGCTGTCGTCTAATGCCTATCAGGGGCAGTTCGCCCCCGGCTCGACGTTCAAGGCGATCAGCACGGCGGCGGCCGGCAATGACAACTTCGATCTCTACGGCATCTACCCCTGCCCGTCCCGCATGAAGATCGGCACGCAGGTCTTCCGCAACTACGAGTCCAATGCCTACGGACCCATCTCGCTCACGCGGGCACTCGAGGTGTCCTGCAACACGGTCTTCTACGAGATCGCCCGGCGCATGTGGCAGGAGGCCGGCGGCCCTGATGCAGAGGTGACTGCACCTGATCCCGTCGCCGAGTCCGCGCGGACCTTCGGTCTGGGAAGCAGGACCGGCCTGGACCTGCCGGGCGAGGCCTCGGGCCGTGTCGCCAGTCGGGAGTTCAAGTACGACAACTGGGAGGCCAAGAAGGACACCTGGTGCCGCAATGCCGAGGAGGGCTACCCGGAGACGAGGAAGACCGATCCCAAGCTCGCGGACTACTTCACCGCTCTGGACCGAGAGAACTGCACCGATGGCTACCAGTGGCGTGCAGGCGACGCGCTCAACGCCGTGATCGGTCAGGGCGATACCACCGTGACTCCTCTTCAGATGGCCATGGTCTACGCGACCATCGCGAACGGCGGCACGCTCTATCAGCCGCAGGTGGCCAAGGGGATCGTGTCGCCGACGGGTGACGTCGTCGAGGTGTTCGACCCGGTCGTGACTCGCCGGGTAGACGTGTCCAAGAAGACCCTCCGTTTCCTGCGCAATTCACTGCCCGGTGTCACGACGGACGGATCCGGGGAGACGCCCTTCCAGGGGTTCCCGCTCGGCAAGATCCCGGTGGCGTCCAAGACCGGATCCGCGCAGGTGACCGGCGACAAGGCATCGACGTCCTGGTTCGCGTCGTACGCGCCGGCAAACGACCCGAAGTACGCCGTCGTGATGATGGTGACCGAAGGCGGGACTGGGTCGAAGACGTCCGGTCCGAGCGTGCGCAAGATCTACGAGGCGCTCTTCGGGGTCAAGGGCCAGACCGTCAATCCCCGTGACAGTGTGCTGGTGGGGGGATCCCTTCAGGACGCCCTGCCGACCGTTCGTCCCGATGGCACACCAGTGAGCCCAAAGGGTCGCGGATCGGGAGTGGCTGACATACGTGCGGCAGGATCGGCGTCATGAGCACGTTCATGCGAACGGATCCGTCCGTGCACACCTTGACGCGGCAGAGCGGCTACTGGCGTGACCTGGATTGGATCCTGCTCATCGCTGCCGTCGCGACAACCATCTTCGGATCCATGCTGGTGTGGTCGGCAAGTCGCGCTGACATGGCCTCGGACAGCGACCCGCAGTCGTACCTGAAGCGACACGTGATCAACATCGTCATCGGCGTGGTCCTCGGCTGGATCGCCTCCCGGCTGGACCACCGGTGGCTGCGCGCGTACACCCCGATCATCTACGGGGTGTCGATGTTTCTGCTCGTCCTTCCTTTTGTCCCCGGACTCGGCACCACGATCGCGGGAGCCAGGGCATGGATCGACCTGCCGGGCGGTCTGACGATCCAACCGTCGGAATTCGCCAAGGTCGCCGTCATCTTGATGATGGCGGTGCTTTTGTCAGAGAAGCGAGACGCCGAGAGCGAGCCTCGTGACAAGGATGTTCTGCTGTCCCTCGGAGTCGCCCTCTTCCCGATCCTCGTCATCCTCGTGCAGAACGACACCGGCACCGTTCTCATCCTCGGCTCGGTGGCGCTGTCGATCATCGCGGTCTCCGGCGCGCGAACCCGCTGGGTCGTCGGACTGATCGGCGGGGCGGTCGTGGGCATCATGGTGGCCATTCAGGTCGGCCTGCTCAAGGAGTACCAGGTGCAGCGGCTGACGTCGTTCATCAATCCGACAGCGGATGTCTCAAGTTCGGCTTACAACGCCAATCAGGCACGCATTGCGATCGGTGGCGGGGGCTGGTCGGGTTACGGACTCTTCGAGGGACCGCAGACGCAGGGGAAGTTCGTTCCCGTGAACGAAAGCGACTTCATCTTCACTGTGGTGGGGGAGGAGCTGGGTTTCATCGGCAGCGTCGTGCTGCTCGGACTCCTGGCGATCGTGCTCTGGCGGGCGGTGATGATCGCCTTCCGTGCGGACGACATGTACGGACGCTTGGTGGCGACTGGCATCGTGGCCTGGCTCGCGTTCCAGATGTTCGAGAACGTGGGCATGGCCTTGGGCATCATGCCCATCACCGGTATCCCCCTACCGCTGGTCTCTGCAGGCGGAACTTCCATGATGGCGACGTGGATCGCGATCGGCCTCCTGCAGAACATTCGCCTGCATGCCGTGAGAGCAGGCGTCTGAGTCGATCGCCTTTGCGCGCCGACCCGCGATCGCAGGTATCCTCGTGGCGTGACTTCCCCGGGACAGAGTGTCTTCGACCAGCTCGAGCGGCTGCTGCCGTTCGTCATGAAGCCGATCCAGTACGTGGGCGGTGAGGTCAATGCCGTCACGAAGCCGTGGGAGGACGTCACGGTGCACTGGGCGCTCATGTATCCGGACGCCTACGAGGTCGGAGCCCCCAATCAGGGCGTGCAGATCCTCTACGAGGTGATCAACGAGCGTGATGACGCCCTCGCCGAGCGCACGTATGCCGTCTGGCCGGATCTGGAAGCGCTGATGCGCACCCATGAGGTCCCGCAGTTCACGGTCGATGCGCACCGCCCGGTGGGGGACTTCGACGTTCTGGGACTGTCCTTCAGCACCGAGCTGGGGTATACGAACATGCTGACGGCCCTTGACCTCGCCGGCATACCTCTGCATGCAACGGATCGTGACGAGACGCACCCGATCGTTGTCGCTGGTGGTCATGCCGCCTTCAATCCCGAGCCCATCGCCGATTTCGTCGACTGCGCGGTGCTCGGTGACGGCGAGGAGGCGGTGCTGCTGATCACCGAGATCGTCAAGCAGTGGATCCTCGACGGACGCCCCGGCGGACGCGAGCAGGTCCTGCTCGATCTCGCGCGCAGCGGTTCGATCTACGTTCCTCGTTACTACGACGTCGACTACCTGCCGGACGGCCGGATTCAGCGCGTCGCCCCGAACCACGCCGACGCGCCCTGGCGGGTGCGCAAGCACACGCTCATGGATCTCGATGAGTGGGCATACCCCAAGAATCCGCTGGTGCCGCTGGCGGAGACGGTGCACGAGCGCATGAGCGTCGAGATCTTCCGCGGATGCACGCGCGGCTGCCGCTTCTGCCAGGCCGGCATGATCACCCGCCCGGTGCGCGAGCGAAGCATCACCGGCATTGCGGAGATCATCGAAAATGGCCTGGAGAAGACCGGCTACGAGGAGGTTGGCCTGCTGTCGCTGTCCAGCGCTGATCACTCGGAGATCGCTGACGTCGCTCGCAATCTCGCTGATCGATACGAGGACAGCAAGGTCTCGCTCTCGCTGCCGAGCACGCGCGTCGACGCATTCAACGTCGACCTCGCGAATGAGCTTTCGCGCAACGGACGTCGCAGCGGTCTGACGTTCGCCCCCGAGGGTGGCAGCGAGCGCATGCGCAAGGTGATCAACAAGCAGGTGACCGAAGAGGACCTCATCCGGACGGTCACCACCGCCTATGCGGGCGGTTGGCGGCAAGTGAAGTTGTACTTCATGTGCGGTCTGCCCACCGAGACCGATGAAGACGTCATGCAGATCGCCACGCTGGCGCGCGAGGTGATCAAGGCGGGGCGAGAGGCGAGCGGGCGCAAGGACATCCGCTGCACCGTCTCCATCGGCGGATTCGTTCCCAAGCCGCACACCCCCTTCCAATGGGCAGCGCAGCTCGACCACGAGACGACCGATGCCCGCCTGCGCAAGCTCAAGGAGATCATCCGCAACGACCGTGAGTTCGGTCGCTCGATCGGCATGCGCTATCACGATGGCAAGCCCGGCATCGTCGAGGGTCTGCTCTCCCGCGGGGACCGTCGAGTCGGCAGGGTGATCGAGCAGGCGTGGCGCGACGGCGCCCGATTCGATGGGTGGAGCGAGCACTTCTCGTTCGATGGCTGGATGCAGGCGGCGCAGTCAGTCTTCGTCGACGGTCCGGTCGATGTCGATTGGTTCACCACTCGCGAGCGGGACCGTGCCGAGGTGCTGCCCTGGGAGCACCTGGACTCCGGGCTCGACATCGAGTGGCTGTGGGACGACTGGCAGGACTCGCTGGCGGAGATCGCGGTCGACGACTGCCGTTGGACCCCCTGCTTCGACTGTGGGGTCTGCGACCAGATGGACACCGAGATTCAGACCGGGCCCACGGGTGTGGTCACGCTGCCGATGCCAACGCTGCCCCCGTCACCTGTGCTCGTCTCTCAGGACTCCTGACCTGTGGCACCACGTCCACCGGAGCGCGATGTCGCTCCGACTGTTCAACGTCTGCGTCTTCGCTATGCCAAGCGTGGTCGGCTCCGATTCTCCAGCCACCGTGACTTTCAGCGTGCGCTGGAGCGAGCGCTGCGTCGATCGCGGATCCCCATGGCCTACAGCGCTGGCTTCTCCCCGCACCCGAAAGTCTCCTACGCCAACTCGGCGGCCACGGGTGTGGCGAGCGAGGCCGAGTACTTCGAGATCGGGGTCGTCGAGCAGTGTGACCCGGATGCGGTGCGACGTGCGCTCGATGCGGCACTGCCACCCGGTCTCGACATCGTCGACGTCGTTGTGGCCCGCACCCCCGACTTCGTGCAGCGCCTGGAGGCGTCCCATTGGCGGATCGAGCTGCCGGGGGTCTCGGATGCTGAACTTGCGAGCGCGGTGGACGCGTTCTTGTCCTCGGACGAGGTACTCGTCGAGCGGATGACGAAGAACGGCGTCCGGACATTCGACGCGCGGGCAGCGGTCGCCTCGGCCCTGTGCGGCGCGCAGGAGTCTGCGGGTGAGGGCCCGGCGGGGGACTGTGCGATACTCACCTTGGTCGTTCGGAACGGAACACCGTCCGTCCGACCCGATGATGTCTTGTCCGCGCTGCGAGGCGTGGCCGACCTCGTGCCGCCGACCCCTCCACGGGTCACCCGGCTGGCACAGGGGCCACTCGACCAGCACGGCACCACGGTCTTCGACCCCTTCGAGCCCGACCGGGCCGTGGAGGCCGAGGCCTGACCGTCCGGTGACCGGACATCGTTGGCAGGGTGGCAGAGCCGCGCCAGACGCGCGCTCTCGGCCCCGCATCCATCAGGCTTGCTGAGGGGTTCGCCCCTCCCAGACATCGGCGCTCAGCCGGGCATTGCCCGAGCGAGGCCACGAAGGAGTGCGACCCCATGGTCGACGAGACGAATACCCAGGATCCAGGAACAGCCGACACGGCGCCGGCAGCGGCCAAGCGGACGCGCCGACGCGCGGCCAGTCGGCCGGCTGGCCCGCCGGTCGATGCGGTCGAGACGCCTGTGGTGCAGGGGGATGCCCCTGCCGAGGCGAAGCCCAAGAAGAAGACCGCCGCACGCAAGGCCACCAAGAAGGCCACCACGAAGGCAGCCACGAAGGCAGCGCCTGCCGACAAGGCCGAGACCGCCGGCAAGGCTGAGGCTGCTGCGGATCAGGCGGCCGAGGACAAGCCCAAGCGCAAGACCACCCGCAAGTCCACGAAGAAGGCCCCGGCCAAGGCGGCTGCTGACGCCGCCACGGGTGACGAGTCGTCCGACGGTGCTGATACCCGAATGGCCTCTCCGGCATTCGTGGCCCCCCTGTTCCAGGCGCCCGAGCTGGGCGCACCCGAACTCGAGGCACCCGCAGAGAGGGCTCCCAAGGGCGCGAAGTCCAAGGGCAAGCCGTCTGAGGCTGACGATTCCGAGGGCGAGTCGTCCGAGGCGACCGGCGATTCTGCGGGGGATTCCGGGGGAGACTCTGCGGGAGACGAGGATAACGAGGACGGCACCCGCCGTCGCCGTCGTCGTCGTGGCGGCCGTCGCCGTCGCAAGAGTGGCGATGAAGACGATGCAGAGTCGTCGGAGACTTCCGAGGACGCTGACTCCGACGATGGGGAGAGCCCTGAGGGTTCCGAGGACGGAGAGTCCGAGGAGGGCGGCCGTCGTCGCCGCCGCCGTCGTCGCCGTCGTGGATCTGGGGATGACGCAGACGGATCGCCGGACGACCCGCCGAACACGGTCACTCGGGTGCGCGAGCCGCGGTCCAAGGGTGGCGACGATGTCACGAGCCTGAAGGGCTCGACGCGACTGGAGGCCAAGAAGCAGCGTCGGCGCGAGGGTCGCGAGGCTGGCCGTCGTCGTGCCCCGATCCTGACCGAGTCTGAATTCCTCGCCCGCCGCGAGGCCGTCGAGCGAGTCATGGCGGTCCGCGAGCAGGGGGAGCGTACGCAGATCGCCGTGCTGGAGGACGGCGTCCTCGTCGAGCACTACGTCACGCGTGGTACCTCGGGCTCGATGGTCGGCAACGTCTACCTCGGCCGCGTGCAGAACGTTCTGCCGAGCATGGAGGCGGCCTTCATCGACATCGGTCGCGGGCGCAATGCCGTCCTGTACGCCGGTGAGGTCAACTGGGACGCCGCGGGCCTGGACGGTCAGCCCAAGCGGATCGAGTTCGCCCTCAAGTCCGGCGACCCCGTCTTGGTGCAGGTCACCAAGGATCCGGTGGGACAGAAGGGCGCTCGACTCACGAGCCAGGTGTCGCTGCCCGGTCGGTTCCTCGTCTACGTGCCCGACGGTTCCATGACGGGTATCAGTCGCAAGCTGCCCGATACCGAGCGCAGCCGTCTGAAGAAGATCCTCAAGCGAGTCATGCCTGACGATGCCGGGGTGATCGTCCGCACGGCCGCCGAGGGTGCTCCGGAGGAGGCGCTTGAGGCTGACGTCGAACGACTGAAGGCCCAGTGGGAGACCATCTCGGCGTCGGCCAAGACCGCCAATCCACCGACCCTGCTCTACAGCGAGCCGGATCTGGCGATCAAGGTCGTCCGCGACATCTTCAATGAGGACGTTGCCTCGCTGATGGTCTCGGGTGACACCGTGTGGACGGCCCTGAACGACTACATCGGTGCGGTCGCCCCCGATCTGGCTGAGCGACTCAAGCACTGGGTGGAGCCGAAGGACATCTTCACCGAGTTCCGCGTCGACGAGCAGCTGATGAAGGCGCTTGACCGCAAGGTGTACCTGCCCTCCGGCGGCTCGCTGGTGATCGACCGAACCGAGGCCATGACGGTCGTCGACGTCAACACCGGCAAGTTCACCGGTCAGGGCGGCAACCTTGAGCAGACCGTCACGCGCAACAACCTCGAGGCGGCTGAGGAGATCGTGCGGCAGCTCAGGCTGCGCGACATCGGCGGCATCATCGTGGTCGACTTCATCGACATGGTGCTGGAGAGCAATCGCGATCTGGTGCTGCGTCGGCTGGTGGAGTGCCTCGGGCGTGATCGCACCAAGCATCAGGTGGCGGAGGTCACCTCACTGGGCCTGGTTCAGATGACGCGCAAGCGCATCGGCTCGGGGCTGCTGGAGTCGTTCTCGGAGACGTGCGACCACTGCAGCGGTCGAGGCGTGCGGATCACCCTGAATGCCGAGCATCATCATGAGTCGCCCAAGGGCCGCAAGCCTGCGGGATTCGTGGATCCGGCTGAGGCGGCGGCGCGTGTTCTGGCGGGCACTGCCGCTGCGGATGCATCGTCGGACGAGGTCGACGTGGCTGAGGTTGAGGTCGAGGTCGCTGACGTGGCTGACGTCGCCGATGACGCCCCCGAATCGAACCCCGAGGAGACCCCCGAGGAGGCTGAGGTGGGGTCGGTTTGACCCCCCGTGCCCCTCTTCCGTATTCTTTGCCCTTGTGCCTAGGGCCATCGCCCAGGTGCGTTCCAGACGACAGGAGTTAGTGGTGTACGCCATCGTTCGCGCCGGCGGCCGGCAGGAGAAGGTCGCAGTTGGCGACGTCGTGGTGCTCGACCGGCAGGCAGGTGAGCCGGGAGCGTCGCTCGACCTCCCCGTGCTGCTCCTCGTCGACGGCGAGGCAGTCACCACCGATCCTGCGAAGCTTGCCAAGGCCTCGGTCAAGGCCGAGATCGTCGACCACCACCGTGGTCCCAAGATCGACATCCTCCGCTACAAGAACAAGACCGGCTACCGCCGCCGTCAGGGGCACCGTCAGGAGCTCACGGCGGTCAAGGTCACTGACATCACCCCGGGGAAGTGAACTAGATGGCACATAAGAAGGGCGCATCCAGCACCCGCAACGGTCGCGACTCGAACTCGCAGCGGCTGGGCGTGAAGCGCTTCGGCGGCCAGCTCGTCAATGCCGGCGAGATCATCGTCCGGCAGCGGGGCACGCACTTCCACCCAGGCAGCAATGTCGGCCGTGGTGGCGACGACACCCTGTTCGCGCTGGCCTCCGGCGCCGTTCAGTTCGGCACCCATCGGGGCCGTCGGGTCGTCAACATCGTCGCTGAGTAGCGACACCTGAGCATCCGAGGGAGGGCGAGCCGAGTGCTCGCCCTCCCTCGTCTCATTGCGGGACCTGCTCACCAGCTCGCCGAGTGGCGAGTTGTGGCTGGTTTCGCTGCGCTCAACCTCGCCACAACTCGCCACTCGGCGCGGGTGCGGCGGGAGACCTGAGAGGATTCGGCTATGGCCACGTTCGTCGATCGCGTCACCTTGCATGTGCAAGGTGGGGACGGCGGCAACGGCTGCGCCTCAGTGCTCCGCGAGAAGTTCAAGCCCCTCGGGGGCCCGGATGGGGGCAACGGGGGCCGCGGCGGTGATGTCATCGCCGTCGTCGACCCACAGGTCACAACCCTGCTGGAGTTCCACCATGGCCCCCATCGCAAGGCGGGCAACGGCAAGCCCGGCCAGGGCGGCCACCGCAACGGGGGCGAGGCCGAGGACATCGTCCTGCGGGTCCCCAGCGGCACGGTAGTCGCCTCGCCCAATGGGACGGTGCTGGCGGACCTCGTGGGCGCAGGCGCGTCCTACGTCATCGCCAAGGGCGGACGAGGCGGTCTCGGAAACGCTGCACTGTCCTCCCAACGGCGCAAGGCGCCGGGTTTCGCCCTGCTGGGCGAGCCGGGGGAGGCCTGCGATGTCGTACTCGAGCTCAAGACGGTCGCCGATGTCGCGCTGGTGGGCTTTCCGAGCGCCGGCAAGTCCAGTGTCGTGGCCGCGATGTCCGCTGCCCGTCCCAAGATCGCCGACTATCCGTTCACGACGCTGGTGCCCAACCTCGGTGTCGTGACCGCAGGTGAGGTGGTGTTCACCGTCGCCGACGTACCCGGCCTGATCCCCGGTGCCAGCCAGGGCAAGGGGCTCGGCCTGGAGTTCCTGCGCCATGTGGAGCGCTGCAGCGTGCTCGTCCATGTCCTCGACTGCGCCACGATGGAGCCGGGCCGAGATCCGATCGACGATCTGGATGTCATCGAGGCCGAACTGGAGCAGTACGGCGGCCTGGCCGACCGTCCGCGCATCGTGGCGTTGAACAAGATCGACGTGCCGGACGCCCGCGTCCTCGCGGATCTCGTCCGACCGATCCTCGAGGAGCGCGGCTACGCGGTCTACGAGATCTCTGCGGCCACTCGCGAGGGCCTGCGTCCGCTGTCCTTCGCGATGGCCGAGCGGGTCGTCGAGGCGCGCAAGGCAGCCATCCCCGACGATCGGGTGCGGGTCGTCCTGACTCCTCGAGCCGTCGACGACGAGGGCTTCACCGTGAAGGCTGAGCAGGACGGTTTCCGCGTGCGAGGCAAGCGGCCCGAGCGCTGGGTTCGGCAGACGGACTTCGGCAACGACGAGGCCGTGGGCTACCTGGCGGATCGGCTGGCGCGGCTGGGCGTCGAGGATCGACTCATCGAGCTGGGGGCGACCCCCGGCACGGCCGTCATGATCGGTCCGGATGAGAACTCCGTGGTCTTCGACTGGTACCCGTCGATCCTCGCTGGTGAGCGATCCAAGGCCAGTCCCCGTGGCACCGACGTGCGGGTGGATGCCCGCTTTGAGGAGTTTCCCGGAGGGTCCTCGTGACGCCACAGGACGATCTGCGTTCGCACATCGCAGGCGCCCAGCGCATCGTCGTGAAGGTGGGTTCGTCCTCCCTCACGCAGCCGGGTGACGGCGTTGACGCGGCTCGGGTCGCGGCGATCGTGGAGCAGATCGTCCGTCGTCGGTCGCGCGGTCATCAGGTCGTGCTCGTTTCCAGCGGTGCGATCGCGAGCGGGCTGCCCTCCCTGGGTCTCACACGTCGTCCCACCGACCTCGCCACGCAGCAGGCGGCCGCATCGGTTGGGCAGGGCATGCTGCTGGCGCACTACAGTTCCGCGTTCGGCGCCCACGGGTTGACGGTCGGACAGGTGCTCGTCACCGCCGATGACGTCATCCGTCGTGCGCACTATCGCAATGCCCAGCGCACGCTGTTCCGGCTGCTCGACCTCGGAGTCGTACCCATCGTCAATGAGAACGACACCGTCGCCACGGACGAGATCCGATTCGGCGACAACGACCGGCTCGCAGCACTCGTCGCCCATGTGGTTCAGGCGGACGCTCTGGTGCTGCTGTCGGATGTGGACGGCCTCTACGACGGTCCGCCCGAGCAGCCGGGCGCCCGGTTCATCCCTGAGGTTCGCGGTGCCTCCGATCTGGCCCAGGTGCGCATCGGGGGTACCGGCTCGGCCGGCATCGGACTCGGTGGCATGGCCACCAAGGTCGACGCGGCAGCCATCGCCAATGCCGCGGGCATTCCTGTTCTGCTGGCATCCGCTGCTTCCGTCGAGGGGGCGCTGGCCGCGGCTGACGTGGGCACGGTGTTCCACCCCACGGGCCGACGATCCTCGACGCGGCTGCTCTGGCTCGAGCACGCGACGGCGCCCGTAGGGCGATTACGTCTCGACGCGGGCGCGGTCTCGGCGGTGATCGACCGGCGCAAGTCATTGCTCCCGGCAGGTATCACCGGAATCGAGGGTGTGTTCGCTGCTGGCGATCCTGTCGAACTTCTGGACGAAAACGGCCACACGGTTGCCCGAGGTCTGGTCAACTTTGACTCACAGGAGCTGCCCAGTCTGCTGGGCCGCTCCACGCGAGATCTGGCCCGGGAACTCGGACCGGAGTACGAGCGAGAGGTGATCCACCGGGACGATCTGGTGGTGCTGGGCCCGCATGCGAGTGCGGTTCCTGCGGGTTCGGACCAAGAAGCGGACGGGTCAACGTCGTAAGGGGTGAGGGCATGGGAGCGGAACCTCGCATGCTGCACTCCGTCGACCAGCCCCCGGACGTGTCACGGCTGATGTGGCACATCACCGTCACGGTCGCAGGCACACCGGTGGAGGGGCCCGTCATCAAGGCGGCTCTGGAGCGACTGAGCGAGGAGCACCCCTTTCTGCTCTCCGGGCGCTACTCGACCGACCGTGCCGAGGTGCGTTACTGGGAGGAGGCCCCGGATGTGGCAACGGCGCTGCGGATGGCCTCGGATCTGTGGGACCTGCACAGCGGCAGTGCGGATCTGCCCCCCTGGCGAGTCGTGGGCGTCGAAGTCGTGGACCGCGACACCTTCCACCGTCGCGGTCGCTACATCCACGAGCAGCCGGGGCTGGTGGCCTCGGGGCGTGTGATCCCCTTCTAGGGGCTCGGTATCGTCCCACTTATGAGTACCCTGGTCGATCCCCATACCGATGAGCGCACGGCGGTTCGCCAGGTCGCCGAGCGCGCACGCGCCGCGGCCGTGGTCCTGCGCACCCTGACCCGCAACGAGAAGGACGCTGCTCTCGTCGCCATGGCTGACGCGCTCGACGCGCACAGTGCGCGCATTGTCGAGGCGAACTCTGCGGACGTGGCTCGGGCCCGCGAGGCAGGTACGTCCGAGGCCATCGTCGACCGGCTCACCCTGACACAGGAGCGCATCGCGGCCATCGCCCAGGCGCTGCGAGACGTGGCGGCGCTGCCGGATCCCGTCGGCGAGGTCGTGCGCGGGTACACACTGCCGAACGGGCTCCAGGTCCGCCAGACGCGAGTACCGCTCGGTGTCGTCGGCATGATCTACGAGGCTCGCCCGAACGTGACCGTCGACGCGGCCGGCCTTTGCCTCAAGAGCGGCAACGCTGCACTGCTGCGGGGATCGTCATCGGCCGCGGCGAGCAACGCGGCTCTCGTGGACGTCATGCGTGATGCCCTGACCCAGGCGGGCCTGCCGGCCGATGCGGTGCAGCTCGTGCCGGGGGACACCCATGAGTCGGTCGATCACCTGATGAAGGCGCGCGGACTCGTCGACGTCCTCATTCCCCGTGGTGGTGCCGGGCTGATCCGCAACATCGTGGAGAACTCGCAGGTCCCGGTGATCGAGACCGGTGTCGGCAACTGCCACGTGTACATCGACAAGGATGCCGACATCGACAAGGCCGTGGCCATCCTGCTGAACAGCAAGGCGCAGCGGGTGAGCGTGTGCAATGCGGCCGAGACCGTGCTGGTGCACCGAGAGATCGCCGATGCCTTTCTCCCGAGGGCACTGGAAGCGCTGCGCGAGGCGGGCGTGACCATCCACGGCGACGACCGCTTCGCGCTGCATGCCACCGGTGCGCAGATTCCCTTCGAGCAGGTCACCGACGACGACTGGGCTGCGGAGTACTACTCGCTCGACATTGCCGCGGGCATCGTCGACAGTATCGACGACGCACTTGTCCACATCCGCGAATGGTCCAGTGGCCACACCGAGGCGATCGTCAGCGACAGCCAGAGCGCGGTCCAGCACTTCATCGCTGGTGTGGACTCCGCGGCGGTCATGGTTAACGCGTCAACGCGCTTCACCGATGGTGGGGAGTTCGGGTTCGGTGCCGAGATCGGGATCAGCACGCAGAAGCTCCATGCCCGTGGCCCGATGGGGCTCACCGAACTGACCACGACCACCTTCGTCGTCACGGGAGATGGGCATATCCGCCCGTGAGGGGACCTGCCCACTACAGTGACGTCCACGACCTGCCGTTCGACCCGGAGGATCCATGAGCACCGTGAACACCGCCCTTGTGCTGGCCAATGAGGCTGCCGCCCACGGCGAGGGACCCAACCCGTACATCTTCGGAGCCTTTGCCCTCGGCGCGCTCATCCTTCTCCTGGTCATCACCATGATGATCAAGGTCGGCGACTGACCCTGCCCGGTCTGCGAGCTTTCGTGACTTGCGAGCTTTCGTGACCTGCGAGATCTCATGACCGCCCGGCGCATCGGCATCATGGGCGGATCCTTTGATCCGATCCATCTCGGGCACCTCGTCGCTGCGTCCGAGGTTGCCCATCGTTTCGACCTCGATGAGGTCATCTTCAGTCCCACGGGCGAGGCGTATCACAAGCCTGAGGACGGCCGCGCTCCCGCAGAGGATCGTTACCTGATGACGGTCGTGGCCACGGCGGCCGATCCACGCTTTCGCGTCACGCGCGTCGACATCGATCGGCCCGGTCCGACCTACACCGTCGACACCCTCACTGACCTGCGCGCCGAGGTGGCGGTGGAGCGTCCCGGGGAGGACATCGAATGGTTCTTCATTACCGGTGCCGACGCGCTGGCGGAGATCTTGAACTGGCGCGACGCCGATGAGATCTTCGCGGCGGCTCATCTGATCGGTGTCACGCGGCCCGGACACGACCTCGACGATCCAGGGCTGCCGACAGCGCGCGTGTCGCTCCTGGAGATCCCTGCACTGTCGATCTCGTCCACGGACATCCGAGCCCGCGTGCGGTCAGGCGCGCCGGTCACGTACCTGGTGCCATCGGGCGTGGCGCACCTGATCAGCAAGCATGGCCTCTACGGCCATCCTGTCTCGTCGGCCGGCCCTCGGTCGGTGTGAGAGGCTGGCATGACCGTTCGTCCCGCATCGCCATCCCTGAAGGAAGTGCTGTGTCCGCTGCCCCTGAGGCCGTAGATCTCGCCGTTGCCGCCGCCGAGGCCGCATCGGACAAGTTCGCCACCGACATCGTCGCCATTGACGTCAGCGAGCCGCTGGCGATCACCGAGGCTTTCGTCCTGTGCTCTGCTGCGAATGAACGGCAGGTTCGCGCGATCGTCGACGCGATTCAGGAGCGGTTGCACGGCATGGGGGCCAAGCCGATTCGCCGTGAGGGCGAGGCCGAGGGTCGTTGGGTGCTGCTCGACTACGGCGACATCGTCGTGCATGTGCAGTTGGCCGAGGAGCGCATCCACTATGCGATCGAGCGACTCTGGAAGGACTGCCCGTCAATCGCGCTGCCGGCGTCCGTGACCGACGGCAAGACGGCACCGGACACTCCCGACTCGACAGCATGAAGCCGCGCCGGATCATCTTCTGGCGGCACGGTCGCACCGAGTGGAATGCCGAGCGCAGGTTTCAGGGCCAGACGGACGTGCCGCTGGATGATCTCGGTCGCAAGCAGGCCGCTCATGCCGCGCAACTGCTGAGCGGACTTGAGCCGGACGGCATCGTCAGCTCGGATCTGTCACGCGCCCGAGAGACGGCCGAGGCGCTGGCCGTCCTCACGGGACTGAGCGTCGTCACCGATGAGCGACTGCGCGAGACCTATGCCGGGCAATGGCAGGGGCTGACCCGCAGTGAGCTGGAGGAGCGCTTCGGCGATGAACTCGCTCAGTGGTCGGCGGGTTCTGGCATTCGTCCCGGCGGTGGTGAGACGCGTCTTGAGGTGGCCGAGCGAGTGGTCCTCGCCGTGCAGGAGGCGATGGTGTCGATGGGGCCTGGCCAGACGCTCGTCGTCGCCACGCACGGGGGCGCCGCTCGGGCCGGGATTGGGGCGCTGCTAGACCTTCCCCCGGAGCACTGGGCGGCTCTGGGAGTGCTTACCAATTGCGCGTGGTCGGTGCTGACCGAGAACCTCGGACAGGCCACCGCAGAGCGTCATGGACCGCCGTGGCGCCTGCAGGAGTACAACGCCGGATCGCTCCCGGTGACCGCTCTGGCCGACGACCGGTAGCGCTGGTCGAGGTCCGTTGCCGATCGTGTATCGTTCTGACTCCCGTAAGGGGCTGTAGCGCAGCTGGTAGCGCACCTCCATGGCATGGAGGGGGTCAGGGGTTCGAGTCCCCTCAGCTCCACCACACTCTCCCGATTTGAACCGCTTTCCGGCTCAAGTCTGCAGATCTCAGCCGGTATCGCCTGCGGACTGCCGATCTGGTCCGCTTGGTCCCCTCCGGTCTCCCGGTGCTTCACCTCCGCCCCTGCTCGTACGTCAGGCCCCCGGTGCAATTCGGGAAACCGCACCCGGTCCCGGTCCACTTCTGCAGATTTGAGCCGGGAAGCGGTTCAAATCGGGGGATGGGTTTTAGGCGGGGGGGAGGTCCAGATCCACCTGATGGGGATCACGATGCCCGATGCGCTCTGCGGCGATCCCTGCCACCACCACGCACACGATGCCCACCAGTTGGGCTGCGGCAGGCAACTGGTGCAGCACAAGCGCCCCAATGATCAGCGCGAACGCGGGCTCCACCGCCATCAGCGTGCCGAAGGCCGTCTTGTTCATGCGACGCAGCGCGAACATCTCGAAGGACCACGGGATGATCGGCAGGAGCAGCGCGGCGAGCACCGCGATCACGAAGACCTCCAGCGTGATGTTGCCCCACGCCTGGGGAACGCCGACGAAGGCCGTCACGATCGCGGCCACGGGAAGCGAGATCGCCAGACCGTTGACGCCGCTGAATCGATCACCCACGTGCTGCGTGATGATGATGTAGAGCCCCCAGCCAACGGCGGCGATCGCCGCAAGGCCTATGCCGAGCCAGTCCAGCGAGGCCTTCCATGGCTCGGTCATGAGGACGACGCCGATCAGGGCGAGGGCGGGCCACATGAGCGCCCGCGCGTTGCGGCTCGTGACCGCAGCCACCGTAAGCGGCCCGAGGAACTCGATCGCGACGACGGTGCCGAGCGGCATGCGGTCGATGGCGGCGAGGAAGCTCAGCACCATCAGCGCCGAGGCCAGCCCCAGGAGGATCGGCGCTCGGAGCTCCCGCAGACTCCAGCGCCAGTAGCGCGGCCGGGCGATCAGGATGAACGCCAGCGCGCCGAGAGACATGCGCAGCCATGCGGTTCCGCCGACGCCGATCTCCTCGAACAGGCCGATGGAGATGGCCGATCCGAATTGCACCGACAGCATCGCGATCACCGCCAGCGACCATGCAGGTGCGCGATTGACGGGGGAGGTCACGTCGGCGAACTCTAGAGGAGTGACAACTCAGGCATGTGGTTCCGCTTCGACGACGGGACCCCCACGCGTGGCCAGCCACGAACCAGCCAGCACCAGTGGGAAGCCCAGTGCGATGCCGAGCGTGATCGGTTCGCCGAGGACAAGAACGCCGAGAACCACGGCGACCGCCGGATTGATGTAGGTGATCACCTGTGCTCGCGGTGCACCCGCCTCGCCGATGAGCGCGAACAGCGCGACGAAGGCGAGCGCGGTGCAGACCGCGCCGAGAACGACCATCGAGGTCCATGCCGTGGCTGGGACGGGCTCGGTGGGCCACAGCCAGATTCCGAAGGGCAGGTAGATGAGGGAGTTGATCGCCAGGGCCGCGGCGATGACCGGGAGACTCGGGACGCCCTTGAGCTTCTTCTCGATGATGATCGGACCGAGGGAGTAGCCGGTGACGGTGATGCCGACGGCGGCGATGGACAGTGCAGTGCCGCCGGTGATGTCAAAGCCGACCAGTGACCCGACGCCGAGGAAGCCGATCGCCAAACCGGTGATGCGCTTGCGAGTGAAGATGGCATCGAGGCCGAAGCGCCACGCCAGCAGAGCACCGACGATCGGTACGGAGGCGATGAGCAGTGCGGCGAGGGAACTGGAGATGCGCTCCTCGGCCCACGTCAGAGCCAGGAAGGTGAAGGTGATCTCGACGAGGGCGAAGGTGACCACCCATCGCCATCGACCCCGAAGGAGCCGGAACTGTCGGCGGGCCAGCACGATGGGGACGAGGATGAGTGCGCCGAGCGCCACCCGAATGAAGACGATGTAGGCCGGCTCGACGTATTCCACGGCGACCTTGATCAGCAGATAGGGCATACCCCAGATCAGGCCCAGCGCGACGAACAGAAAAGTGGCTCGCCTCGACATGGGCGCAGGCTAGTCCTCTCGTCCGGCCCCATTCCGCGTCCCCCCGACCTACGATCGACGAATCGGATGGATCATCGAGGACGATCGGGACGCGTGGAAGGGTGGAACGCACCGTGACAGATGGCGCGAGCGGCGGGCACGTCCCCGCAAGCCATCGCCGACGGGGTCCTCGACTGCCCTCAGGAAGGGCGCTGATCTGGACCGGATTGGGCATCGTCGTCGCGGTCGGTGCCCTGCTGGCGGCCCGCACCCTCATGACCGACGGTCCCACGGCCGACACCGTCGTCGCGCAGCCGTCGGCGAGTGTCGAGCCCGTCGCTGACGCAAGCGCTGCCTCGGTGCCCGACAGTGTTGTGACGCCCGAAGTCGACGAGTCGCCAACGCAGGTCATCGACATCTCACCCGAGGATGCAGCGACCGTCGGTGGTGATGCTGTCGTCATCACCGGATCGGGATTCTCCGACGGAGTCGGGGTTCGCATTGCGGGACGTCCGGCCAACGAGGTCGTTGTCCTCAACGAGGAGAAACTGCGAGTGGTGATGCCACCCGGTCTGCCTGGCGATGCGCTCGTCGAGGTGACGGCGCCGGATTCGGCTCAGATCCTCGGTGAGGGACTGGTCAACTACGTGGAACGAGCACCGCGTGTGGTCATGGCCATCCGCCCCAACATCGGTCCCGTTGCGGGCGGCACTCAGGTGACCATCGTCGGCACGGGATTCCTTCCCGGCGCGCGGGTCGTCATCGGGGGCGAGCGAGCAGAGGCTGTCGAGGTTCTCGATCCCACGCGCATCATTGCCGTGACGCCTGCCCACGAGGTCGGCTTCGTCGACGTGGTCGTGCGCAACCCTGAGCTTCCCGCGGCCATTCTGCCGACGGCCTTCGAGTACGTGCCGGCGCCGACCATCCTGGGGATGGCGCCCCCGGAGATTCCGGTCAGTGGTGGAGTGCCGATTCGGATTGAAGGGAGGGGCTTCGAGGACGGGGTGACGGTGACGGTCAACGGACTGCCCGCGTCCGAAGTGGTGGTCGTCAACGACCGCCTCCTGACGGCAGTCGCCCCTGTGGGGGTTCTGGGCCCAGCCACGCTGGTCGTCGAGAATCCCGGCCAGCCGAGGGCGCAACTGGTGGATGCGACCTTCTACGTGCCCGACCCGATCCCCGAGCCGATCCCCGAGCCGACCCCTGAGCCGATCCCCGAACCGGCCCCTGAGCCCATCCCCGCGCCGGCCCCCGGGCCGGGAGACCCAGCCACCCCCGTGGACTCGGCCGCCGTCGCCGAGTGAGACCTGCCGGACGCTGGATAGGGTAGGCAGGCAATCTGGGCGCCCTGAGGGCGCCCTTTCGCTCGGAATATGCGTAGGGGAGCAAGGTGACCACGACGGAGCCGGAAGGCGACCGCGACGCGTACGACGTCATGGCGATCCAGGAGCGCTGGCTCCCGGTGTGGGACGAGCTGGCCCCGTTCCGGTCCGGTCGTCCCGATGACGAGCGACCCAAGAAGTACGTCCTGGACATGTTCCCCTACCCCTCGGGCGATCTGCACATGGGTCACGCTGAGGCCTACGCCTTGGGCGACGTCATTGCGCGGTACTGGGTGCAGCGCGGATTCAACGTCATGCACCCGATCGGCTGGGACGCCTTCGGCCTTCCCGCGGAGAATGCGGCGATCAAGAACGGCGAGGATCCCGGGCGCTGGACCTACGAGAACATCGCCCAGCAGAAGGCGTCGATGCGCCGATACGCATGCTCCTTCGACTGGGACCGCGTCTTCAACACCTGTGATCCGGAGTACTACCGCTGGAATCAGTGGTTCTTCCTGCAGATGTTCAAGCGGGGACTGGCCTATCGCAAGGACAGCAACGTCAACTGGTGCCCGAACTGCCAGACGGTGCTGGCGAACGAGCAGGTGGTCGCGGGACTGTGCGAGAGATGCGACACGGCGGTCACCAAGAAGAAGCTGACCCAGTGGTACCTGCGCATCACCGACTATGCGGATCGACTCCTTGACGACATGACGCAGCTCGAGGGGCAGTGGCCGGAGAAGGTCCTGCTGATGCAGCGCAACTGGATCGGTCGATCGCAGGGCGCCGAGGTGCAGTTCGTCGTCGAGGGCAGGGGCGAACCCGTCACGGTCTACACGACCCGTCCGGACACCCTGTACGGCGCGACGTTCTTCGTGGTCGCCGCGGACTCCGATCTCGCAGCCGAGCTCGCTTCGGGAACTCCGGCACAGGCCGAGTTCGAGACGTACCTTGAGGGCGTCAAGCAGACATCCGAGATGGACCGACTCGACTCCTCGCGGGACAAGACTGGTGTGTTCCTCCAGCGGTATGCCATCAATCCGGTCAACGGCGAGCGCATCCCGGTGTGGGCTTCGGACTACGTGCTCGCCGACTACGGCACCGGCGCGATCATGGCGGTGCCCGCGCATGACCAGCGAGATCTGGACTTCGCGCGCGCGTTCAACCTTCCGGTCCGCGTCGTCGTCGACGCGGGCGAGGATCCTGCGGTCACGGGAGTGGCGACGGGAGACGACGGTCCGCATGTGAACTCAGGCCCGCTGGACGGACTCGGCAAGGCTGAGGCGATCGAGCGGATCGTCGAGATTCTTCAGGAACGCGGCACGGGTGAGCCCGCGATCAACTACCGACTTCGGGACTGGTTGATCTCTCGCCAGCGCTACTGGGGCACCCCCATCCCGATCGTGCACTGCGATGCATGCGGCGAGGTCGCTGTCCCCGATGACCAGCTGCCCGTGACGCTTCCGCCGGCCGAGGGTCTTGAGCTCAAGCCGAAGGGCACGTCACCTCTCGGTGGTGCGACGGACTGGGTCAACACCATCTGCCCGCAGTGTGGCGAGCCGGCTCTGCGCGATACCGACACCATGGATACGTTCATGGATTCGTCTTGGTATTACCTGCGCTACGCCGACCCGAACAATGAGACGGCGGCCTTCGATCCGGAGATCGTGCGCGAATGGCTGCCGGTCGACCAGTACGTCGGTGGCGTGACGCATGCCATTCTGCATCTGCTGTACTCGCGGTTCTTCACCAAGGTCCTGCACGACATGGGCCTGCTCGACTTCACCGAGCCCTTCACTCGACTTCTGAATCAGGGCATGGTCGTCATGGACGGCTCTGCCATGAGCAAGTCGCGGGGCAACCTCGTACGCCTGTCGGATGAACTCGCGGAGAACGGGGTGGACGCGATTCGCCTCACGATGGTGTTCGCCGGCCCGCCGGAGGATGACGTCGACTGGGCGGATGTATCTCCAACGGGGTCGCGCAAGTTCCTCGCGCGAGCGTGGCGTCTGGCCGACGACGTCACCTCGGCGCCAGGCGTCGACGTGACCACCGGTGACCTCGGCCTGCGCAAGGCGACGCACAAGGCAGTTCACGACGCTGGCATCGCCGTGGAGACCTTCCGCTTTAACGTTGCCGTGGCGAGGGCGATGGAACTGGTCAACGTCACGCGCAAGGCGATCGACTCCGGTTGCGGTCCGGAAGACCCTGCCGTGCGTGAGGCGGCGGAAGCGGTGGCGATCATGCTCTCCCTCGTCGCGCCGTACACGGCCGAGGACATGTGGGCACAGCTCGGTCACGAACCCACGGTCTTCCTCGCCGGTTGGCCTGAGGTCGATCCGGCGCTGCTGGTCGAGGAGTCGGTCACGTGCGTCGTGCAGGTCGCCGGCAAGGTTCGCGATCGCCTCGAGGTGGATCCGTCCATCGGCGAGGATGAGTTGCGCGAGCTGGCCCTGGCTGCTCCCGGTGTCGTGAAGGCGCTCGACGGTTCGGGCATCCGCACCGTGATCGTGCGTGCACCGAAGCTCGTCAACATCGTTCCGGCCTAGCGCGCTCTGGAGATCCGGCGATGACCTCCCGCACTGTGGTGGAGATCGCCCCGGACGATGCCAGGCGGACGGCTCTGTGGGCTGCAGGCCTGCTTTCCGCTCAGCCCACGCCAGCACAGGCGACTCGAGCATCGACGTCGAGACAGCAGGCCATCGTCGGTGGCATGCTGCGCGATCTGGGAGCCGTACAGCTCGACACGATCAGTGTGCTGGCGCGTTCCCACGAGTTGATCGCCTACGCCCGCTACGGGTCGCTCGATCGTGGAGCCATCGAGCGCGCGTATTGGGAGGGCGACGCGTTCGAGTACTGGTCTCATGCCGCGTGCATCCTTCCGCTGGACTCGTGGCCCCTCTTCGCCTTCCGCCGCCGCCACTACCGCTCGCGGGGGGAGCGGTGGCACGGTGCGCCGCGCCACGACCTGAACGAGCTCAAGAAGCGCATTCGGGCTGATGGTCCCGTCACCACGGCGGATGTGGGTGGTGCCAAGCGGGGGAGTGACTGGTGGGAGTGGTCCGATGCGAAGGTCGGACTCGAGTGGCTGCTCGACATCGGTGAGGTCGTCGTGAGTCGGCGCGTCGGCTGGCGTCGCACGTATGACCTGGCTGAGCGAGTGGTGCCCCCCGACCTGCTACATGACCACCTGAGCGACGACGAGTGCATGGCTGCGTTGGTGCTCGCAGGGGCGCGGCTCATGGGCATCGGCACGGCATCCGACATTGCCGATGTGCATCGGCTGCCCGTCTCCTCCGTCTCAAGGTTCGCCGAGGCCGTCGGGCTCGTCCCGGTCGGTGTTCGAGGCTGGCCTCACGCGTGGGCGCACCCCGATGCGCTCGTGTGGCTCGATCTCGCGGGGCGTGATCGTCATCGCACGACTTTGCTCTCTCCCTTCGATCCGCTGGTGTGGCATCGCGATCGTGCGGAGCGCATCTTCGGCATGCGTCACCGGATCGAGGCATACACGCCGGCGCATAAGCGCGTTCATGGCTACTTCGCGATGCCCGTCCTGCATCGCGGGCAGCTGGTGGCGCGGGTGGATCCCAAGCGTGACAAGAACACCCTCGTGGCAAAGCGCGTGACGATGGAGTCGACGTCATCGGCGGCGGTCAGGGGCACCGCGCGCGCCCTTGCCGAGGCCGCCTCCTGGGTGGGCTCGTCGAACATCGTGATCGAGGAGGCTTCCCCCGCCCGTGCCCGAGCGGCACTGCGCGCGGAACTTGCCGATGCTGCGCAGGCGTCCGAATCGTGATTCCTTCTCACCTCAGCCTCGCCGAGTAGGGTGCCCTGCATGCCCGTTCCTCGCGTGGCCGTGATCACGGATTCCACGTCGTATCTGCCAACGGGGTGGGCGGCTCAGTGGGATATCGACGTCGTCCCGGTGCAGGTGATCGTCGCCGGACAGCCGTTCGACGAGACCGAGGACGATCAGGCCCAGCAGGTTGCCGAGGCGCTGCGCGAATGGAAGCCCGTCACGACGAGCAGGCCTTCCCCGGCGCGTTTCCTGGAGTCCTACCTTCGCGCGCAGGAGGCCGGTGCGACGGGCATCGTGGTGGCGACTTTGTCATCGTCGATGTCGGCGACGTTCGAGTCGGCCGTCATGGCTGCCAAGGAGTGCGAGATCCCGGTCGAGGTGGTCGACACCCGTTCGATCGCCATGGGTGAGGGATTCCCGGTGGTGAGTGGTGCTCAGGTCGCGCGGCAGGGAGCGGACCTGCAGCAGGTGGCCGCCATCATCCGTGCGCGAGCGGCGGATTCGCGCGTGTTCTTCTACGTCGACACCCTTGAGTACCTCCGTCGTGGTGGGCGAGTGAGCGCGGCCAAGGCAGCCATGGGTCAGGCCCTGCAGGTGAAGCCGCTGCTGCAGGTTGACGACGGTCATGTCGAGCGCATGGAGCAGGTGCGCACGGCGGGCAAGGCACTCGCAAGGCTCGCGGATCTGGCCGTTGAGGCAGCCGGTGACGTGCCCGCGGATATTGCCGTGCAGCACCTCGGATCACCCGAGCGCGCCGCTGCGCTGGCACAGGAGCTGCGCGCGCGTGTGCCCAGCGCAGACGTGGTGGAAGGAACCGTCGGCGGAGTGGTCGGTGCGCATGTGGGCCCGGGCATGGTTGCGGTGGTCGTCTCACCGCGTATCACCGACGAGCAGTGGGTCTTCAAGACCGGCCCATCGACGCCCTCGATGGACACCTGATGGCCGATCTTCCCGAGGCGGTGTGGTGGGCGGCTGCCGCCGTCCTCGGCTATCTCATCGGGGCGATCAATCCCGCTGCCATCGTCTCGCGAGCCTTCGGAATCGACCTGCAGCGTGTGGGGTCGGGAAACCCGGGGGCCACCAATGTGGGCAGGGCATTGGGTCCTCGCTGGGCCGTGCTGGTCGGGTTTCTCGACATCATGAAGGGATTCGTCCCGGCCTTCGTCTTCGGCGCTCTCGTCGGGCAGACGGCCGGTGAGATCGCTGGACTGGCGACCGTTGTCGGCCACATCACGTCTCCGTACCTGAAGGGCCGCGGTGGAAAGGGGGTCGCGACGACCCTGGGTGCCATCCTCGGGGTGCAGCCGCTGCTGGCCATCCCGGTGCTCATCGGGTTCACCATCGGGGTCGCCTTCAGTCGGAGGGTCGGGATCGGCGCCGTCGTCGGTGCGATCGTTCTGGTGCTGAGCGGGATCCTGGGCTGGGTGATCGGCTGGACGGACGAGGCGGACATGTGGTTCGCCATCGTGCTCGGGCTGCTGGTGCTCAGCCGACACGTGGGCAATATCCGGAGGGCGATCGACGGGCTTCGTCAGTAGTTGTCCACAGGATGACCGTCGACTCGTCGGTCGTCCACCGAGGGCATCGGCATCGCGTTGCGCCCCCTCGCTGACTCCTAGCGTGCCGGCATGGGGTTGAGGAGCAGCGCCGAGCACATGCGCGAGGAGGCCGAGCGCCGGCTCGCTCATGCCGCTCGCCAGTGGGTGCCCGATACCGAGGGCCGTTCGGCCGAAGTGGAAGCACCGAGGGTCGAGCCCGTGCGCGTCGCTCTGTGGACTCGCCCCGCGATGCGGGGTCTGGCGGTGCTCACGGCGATCATTGCGGCCATCGTCGTCTACCTGATGTGGCAGGCACGGCCGCTTGAGGTCGCTGCGATGCCGACCGTGATTGCGACAGGGGTGCCGATCGATGCTCCCGTCTCGGTGACGGACACCTCGGACAGCGTGGAGTCGGGTCCAGCCCCGGCATCGTCTGTTCCTGCGCCTGCGGTCGATGTGGTCGTGCACGTCGCCGGGCAGGTGAGGAGTCCGGGGATAGTTCGACTCCCGGTGGGCTCGCGCGTGGCCGATGCGATCGAGGAGGCCGGGGGAGTGACCCGGCGCAAGGCGCTGGACTCCGTCAACCTTGCTCGAGTACTCGTCGATGGCGAGCAGGTCCTCGTCGGTGCGGGCACTCCGGCACTGGGTGGTGACCCGGCGGCAGGGGTGCCGTCGCAAGGTGTGCCGCCGAAGGTGAGCCTGAACTCGGCGACGCTCGAGCAGTTGGACTCCCTGCCAGGCGTCGGTCCTGTGCTCGCGGGGCGCATCCTGACCTGGCGCACGACACACGGCCGCTTCACGAGTATCGATGAGCTCGGCGAGGTGTCGGGGATCGGCGAGTCCATCCTCGAGCAGCTCCGTCCGCTCGTCGCACTGTGAAGCGAGCAGATCAGTGCTCGATGGCCGCCTGCTCGTGCCTGCGGGTGCGGCGTGGATCGGAGCAGCTCTTCAGCTGATGTGGGGCCCGTGGCCCGTCGTAGGTTTCGCGTGCGGAGCGGGTCTCTTTGCCGTCGTCGCACGTGGGCTTCGGGCGATGCTCGTTCTCGCGGCGCTCTTCCTTGCGGTCGGCGCATTGGCGGCTGTGCTCCTGCAGTCCCGACTCGCCCCGCTGGAAGCCTGGGCGCAGGAGCGGGTGACCGCAACGGTCACCGGAGCCATCGCCGGCGAAGCCCGCCTGCACCGGGCACCGGCCACTGGCCAGTGGTGGGCGACGGACTCCGTCAGCGTCCGCCTGAACACGCAGCACGTCTCTGCGCGTGGACGCACGATTGAGGTCGCCCTTCCCGTGCAGTTGCGCCTGCCCGGAGCAGCCCAGCCACCGCCTCGGGGAACTCTGGTCACCTTGACCGGGCGTCTCGCGCCCGCTGCGGTGAACTCTGGGCTCGCAGCCGAGGTGCGGGTGAGTGCTGCGGGGCTCACCCCACTGGCTCTCCCAGGGCCCATCGATCGCCTCGCGACGCAGATGCGTGACGGGCTGGCAACCTCTGTAGCGCACGCACCCGCTGACTCGGGGTCGCTCGTGCAGGGGCTGACGATCGGTGATGACTCCACGCAGTCCGAGGAGCTCACCACGGCCATGCGTGCCAGTGGGCTTGCCCACCTCGTCGCGGTGAGCGGTGGAAACGTCGCCATTGTCGTCGGACTCGTGGTGGGTCTGGCCACCGTGCTGCGACTGGCGCTCTGGCTCCGCGTTGGTGCCGGCATCGTCGCGGTTGCCTACTACGCCTTCCTCGTCGGGCCGGAGCCGAGTGTGCTGCGGGCATCCGTCATGGGTGTGGTGGTGCTCGTGGGTGTGCTGGCTGGCGGCGGACGCGGCGGGCCCGCAGTGCTCGGCACGGGTGTGCTCGGGCTCGTGCTGGTTCAGCCGTCCCTTGCCTTGTCGTGGGGGTTCGCCCTGTCCGTGCTGGCGACGGCCGGCCTGCTGCTGCTCGCCCCGCGGATTCGCCGAGGGCTGGAGTCCACCCGCGTGGGTCGGCGTGCGCCGCCGATGGTGCTCATCGCCGTGGCGCTGACCCTTGCCGCGCAGGTATCTACCCTGCCTGTGCTGGTGGCGATGGGGGGAGCGGTGGGCTGGGTTGCGGTGCCTGCCAACCTCGCTGCGATGCCAGCGGTGGCACCGGTCACGGCTCTCGGCCTCGCGGCGGCGATCATCTCGCCGGTGTCCGAACCGGTGGCGGCTGTGATGGGAGGGCTCGCCTCGTGGCCCGCAGGCTGGATCGCCTGGATTGCGATGAGGGCACCGGCACTTCCCGCTGCCGAGTGGCCCGTGGGATACCTTCCCGCGGGCTGGTGGGGGGTGGCTGCCGTCGCCGCAGTGATGGCGTCCGTCGTCCTCCTCTGGCGGTTCACTCGGTCAGCGCTGTGGCGGGCGATGGGCAGGGGAGTCAAGCGTCTGATCCTTGCTACATCAGTGGTCGGCATGACGCTGATCATCATCCGACCACCTCACCTCCAAGGCTGGCCGCCTCCGGGCTGGCTGATCATCATGTGTGACGTAGGCCAAGGTGACTCACTGCTGTTGCGCGCCGGTGATCAGGAGGCGGTGGTCGTCGACACCGGCAACGACGCGGATCGGGTGAGCGCGTGCATCGACGACGCCGGCGTTGTCGCCATTCCCGCGGTGGTGCTGACCCACTTCCACGCCGACCATGTCGCGGGTATCGCGGGAGTCCTGACCGGTCGCGACGTCGGAATCGTCCTGACCAGCCCGCTGCAGGATCCGCAAGACCAGGCGCGGCTCGTGCACGAGGTGGCGTCCGCATCGGTCCAGGTGCCGGAGCCCATCACCGCCGGGGATGCGCGAAGAGTGGGTCAGGTCTCCTGGAGGGCCCTGTGGCCACGTCGCATCATCCGGGCCGGCTCGGTCCCCAACAATGCCAGCGTCGTGCTTCTCGTCGAGGTGGCGGGCACGTCGGTCCTCCTCACGGGCGACATCGAGCCGGAGGCCCAGCGGGCGATTCTGGGCAAGGTGCCGAGGGTCGACATCGTCAAGGTCCCGCACCACGGCTCACGCCTGCAACTTCAGGACTTCGCCGATGCGGCGTCGGCTCCCGTCGCCCTGATCAGTGTCGGGGAGGGCAACGACTATGGGCATCCGGCGAAGGAGGCTCTGGACCTCTATGGATCACGGGGTGCGATCGTCCTGAGAACGGACCTGCTCGGAGACGTGGCAATCGTGCAGAGCGAGCCGGGAGGGGACTTGGGCGTCGTCACCCGAGGTGGCATGCTGCCTTCATCATGACTGCGCCCCGCATCACTCTCGCGATCGGCGGTGAGCCCGTGCTCATCGACCGCGCGGTGCAGTCGGTCGTGGTGGCAGCCCGCAAGGGTGATCCTCAGGTGCAGCGCACAGTGATTCAAGGGTCGGACGATGAGGCCGCTCACCAGCTCCGCGAGGCCGCCGCCCCCAATCTCTTCGGCGATTCGGGTGTCGTCATCATTGAGGGAATCGACGGTGCGGACGACGCCCTTGCCTCGGCCGTTCGAGAAGTGCTGGCAGACATGCCGGACGAGACGATCCTCGTGTTCACTCATCCAGGCGGCAACAAGGGCAAGGCGCTCTTGGATGACATCCGCAAGGCCGGTGCCGAGGTCGTGGACTGTGCCGCTTTGAAGAAGGGTCGGTCGACGACTGACTTCCTGACCAAGGAGTTCGCCCGCCGCAAGCGCAAGGTGACCCCGGACGCCGTCGCCACTCTCTATGACGCTGTGGGTCATGACCTGGGCCTGCTCGTAAGCGCTGTGTCGCAACTGTCGGCTGATGTCGAGGCCGATCCCATCGATGCGACGGCCGTGCGCGACTACTTCGCGGGAGTCGCGGAGGTGTCGAGCTTCACCATCGCCGACGCAGTCTGGGACAAGCGCTATGCCGAGGCATTCACCTCGTTGCGACAGGCCATGCTCACCTCGGACTCTGGTCGGGTTGGTGTGACCACGGTGTCGTCCATCGCGAGCGGTCTGCGCACGCTCGTGCGCGTGGGAGGCATGCCGCCGGGAGCCTCCGAGGCGGACATCGCCCGCGAGGCTGGCGTGCCCCCGTGGAAGATCAAGATCCTGCGGCGTCAGTGGTCCCGCTGGTCCGGAGATCAGCGAAAGCTCGCGGCCTCTGTGGTCGCGCTGGCTGACGCCGACGGGGCGATGAAGGGCGGAGTCCGCGAGGGCTCGAGCCTAGATGCCGAGCAGAAGCTGCTCGCGCTGGAGATCCTCGTGGCGGGCTCGGCTCGCTCCTAGGCGCGCTGGCTAGTCCCACGGCACGTCGATGCCGAAGGCATCGCGCAGAGCCGAGCGGTTCAGTCCCTCAGCGGCTGGTCCGTGCAAAAGTGCCGCGCCCTCCCGCAGGAGGATGACGTCATCGCAGGCGTGGCGCATGCGGGCGACGTCGTGCGAGACCACGATGACAGTGCCGCCTGAATTCGCATGCTCGCGCAGTGACTCGTCCAGCGCCTGTCGGGTGACCAGGTCGAGATCGGCATCGGCCTCGTCCAGTAGCAGAAGCGCAGACTGCTGCGCCTGCACGCGGGCAAGGTGCACCCGTGTGCGCTCTCCTCCGGAGAGACTCGTGACGGCTCGTCGGCGAATGTGGGCCAGGTCGTGCCGGATCAGTGCCTCGTTGATGACGCGTTGGTCGTCTCGTGATCTGGGCGTCCCTCGCCATGCGACGCGACCCCACGACACGACGTTCTCGACGGTGAATCCGAAGGAGACGTGTCGCTCCTGCGAGAGAAGTGCCCGACGCTGTGCAAGTCCGCGGGTACTCAGGCCGGCCAGTGGCAGTCCGTCGATCTCGACGTGTCCGGTGTCAGGTGCCAGCTCGCCGGCGAGCAGGGACAGCAGTGTCGATTTGCCTGAGCCGTTTCGGCCTACCACCGCAGTGATGCGGCCGGCCGGGATCTCAATCGAGGTGGGGGACAGCCGCTGCACGCCATTGGTACGCACGGACACGCCGACGAGCTGCGCAGCGATGCTCATGCCCAGCCTCCCTGACTCACGCGTGTGCGCCACAGCAGGAGGAAGAAGACAGGGGCCCCCACGAGTGCCGTGACCGCACCGACGGGCAGCTCGAATGGCCCGAACGCCAGGCGCGCTGCGGTGTCCGCGATGAGCAGGAGCAGCGCTCCCGCGAGCCCGCTCACCGCCACCAGGGGTCCGGTGCGGGGGCCGATGATGATGCGCATCATGTGCGGCACGACGAGCCCGACAAAGGCGATCACGCCGACTGCTGCCACCCCCGCACCGATCAGCAGGACGACTGCGGCGAGGGCCCGATAGCGAACGCCAGCAACGTTGATGCCTGCGGCAGCGGCGTCGCGATCTCCAAGCGCGAGCACGTCCAGCGAACTCACCACGGTCGCGGCAACGGCGAGCCCCGCAACGGTGAACACTGCAACGGTGACCGCCCCCTCCCAGGTGGCGAGGGCAAGGCTGCCGCTGGTCCAGAAGGAGAGGGAGCGAACTCCGGCTGACGGACTCAGCGACACGATCACCGACACCACGGCTGCGGCGAATGCGGCCACGGCGACGCCGGAGAGCAGGAGTGTCACGATCTCTGGACGTCCGTCGCGTGTGGCGGCCCACACGACGATCACCATGGCGATCCCTGCACCCACGGTGGCGGCGCCCCCCGTGGCAAACGTGCCGAATGTCGCACCCACGGCCGCGGCGATCACTGCGCCCAAGGCGGCGCCCGCCGAGATGCCGACGAGGGCAGGATCGGCGAGCGGATTGCGTAAGGATCCCTGCAGCAGCACTCCGGCCACGGCGAGTCCCATGCCGACGACGAGCGCCATGACCACTCGAGGCGCGCGGATGCTCATGACGATCTCGGAGGTGCTCTCAGCGGCACCCAGCCGCAATGCCGCTGCGCTGATGACCGCCAGGCCGACGAGCATGATCACGGACGTCAGCACCCAGGGCAGGCGCCGTGTCATGGGCCCAATTCCGCGAAGGCGGCCTGCAGTTCATCCACCAGCGCGCCGGTGCGTGGCCCGAAGGCCAGCAGCAGGGTGTCCTCGACAGCGAGGATTCGACCGTCGCGTCCTGCTCGCGTCTGTGCCACGCCTGGCAGCGCGGTCAGTCCGGTGGCCCCGCCGACCGACTCCAGTCCGTTGGTCATGACGAGCAGGATGTCCGGGTCCGCCGCAGCCAGAGCCTCGGCGGTGAGTGGGGTGAAGGGTCCGAGGCCCTGCTGGCTTCCCACGTCCGTCCCGCCGGCCGCCTCGATCAGGGCGTCGGCTCCTGACCCCTCTCCGCCGAGCAGGTAGATGGCCGATGTGCCTCGCAGGTAGAGAAAGGCGACGGTGGACCTCGCCCCGGCATCCTCGGCCGTCCCGGTGCCGGCGGCCCACTGCGCAGATGAGTCGGTGCTGTTGACTATGCCGGCTGCCCTCGCCACAGCGTTGGCACGCGTCGGCACATCCGCGAGCGTCCAAGCCTCAGGCACCTCCACGATGGGTACCCCCGCGGCAGCGATCTGGTCGAGTGCCTCGGGCGGCGAGGTTGCTGCATCGACGATGACCAGATCGGGTGAGGTCGCGAGCACGCTCTCGGCGCTGACGGCATGGGCGCGGGTGAGGACCGGCACGCCATCCAGTTGGGGTGCCGTGCTCGTCTCGTCGCGTCCGACGACTCGAGGCCCCGCACCCACTGCTACGAGGGTCTCCGCGACGCCATTGGCGAGGCTCACGATGCGCTGTGGGGCGTCAGCAGCGAACTGTGCGGGCGTCGGCTCGGGCAGTGGAACATCGGCCGACGTGATCGTGATCGGTCCTGACTCAGCAGCGCGCGCCGGCTCGGGGGTCGGGTCAGGCGCAGAAGTGGAGGCGCCGGTAGTCGCGGCGTCAGTGTCGACCGCACAGGAGGCGATGAGTGGAGTGAGCAGCATCGTGCCCGCGAAGATGATCGCGCTCATTTTCGTGACGCGGCGTCTGCGGAGCTGCACCCGAGGATTATGGACGCGTTGGCCCATATCGTTTCCGATGACGTGTCGGGATGTCTCCGACGCTGTGTCAGGCGAACCTCTCGTTAGTCCCTCTACTGTCTGCTGCATGCTCCGTGGTCGCACGCCAGTCGTCACCGTGATGGCGGCTGCCCTGATGCTCGGTGGGATCGTCATGACGTCGACGTCGGCCATCGCCGCTCCCCGTGACGACCGGACGACCAAGACGAGCACGGGCCAAAGACTGACGGTCTCCCCGGCGCGGAACCTGTCACCGGACTCAGCGACCGTGCGGGTTCGCGGGGCCGGGTTCAATCGAAGTGTCGGAATCTATGTGGCGCTCTGCGTCATGCCCGTCAAAGGTCAGCAGCCGTCACCGTGCGGCGGTGGGGTGAACATGACGGCCAATGACCCGTCTTCGGCGTGGATCTCCTCCACTCCGCCTCCGTATGGTCGCGATCTGGCTATCCCGTACAAGGCCAACGGACGATTCTCGGTGAAGCTGACGATCTCCTCCATGATCGGGGACATCGACTGCCGCGTAGTCCAGTGCGCCATCGTCACTCGCGCCGATCACCTGCGCACGGGTGATCGTCGATTCGATGTCGCCGTGCCCGTCCGGTTCGCGGCCAGCCCGTGACCCGCCCCCAGCATCCAACCCCTGCTGACGAACTCCCGAAACCCGACAACCAGCACTCGACAAGCGCACACCCTCGAAGGAGACACTCTGTGAAGATCACCACCGCCGTCATCGCGGCGTCCATCGGCATCGCCGTTGCTGGTCTTGCCGCACCGGCCCAGGCGGCCGACGGCTACAACGCCAGCATCGCCGGCCAGCGCAACTATGGTCTGCTGGCCAACCTGTCCCAGTCGTCGACGCAGACGGTGGACATCGTCAACCTGCCGGCTGGGGTGGGGCTCTATGCCCTGAACTGTCTGGTTCCGCAGGACCCGCGCTCGGCTCCCACCGTGTGCGACCTGTCGAAGGACGCTGCCGCCTATCTGCCGGCCTCAGGTGAGGCGCGCGCCACAGCCTCGTTGCCGATCAAGGTGAACGCCGAGTTCTTCGGCTCGAACCCCAACCCGGTTGACGGCGACGCGGGCGGGCAGAGTGTTGACTGCCGCGCTGACACGGGCAACCCGCGCTCGACCACGTGCGCTGTCTACGTGCTGGGGGCCGGACGCGAGAGTGCCAATCCGGCATACCTGCGCGTGTTCCCGACGAGCTTCCTGCCGGTCAAGGCCAAGCGGGCCAATGATCGGGCGACCATCACCCTCGATGGCAGCGCAGTCACCAAGGGTGCCAAGCCCAAGCTCGCCCTGGATGCACCGGAGTCGATGAAGGTGACCCTCGCCTCGGGACTTGCTCCTTCGATCTCGGCGACGGGATGCGAGATCAAGGACGACACCATCACGGCGCTGTCCGGCAAGGGGACCTGCATCGTGCGCATCACCTCGACGGGTGGCAGGAACTACAAGCCGCTGGTGACCACTCAGGTGTTCCGCCTGACCAAGTGATATCCCGCAACATGATGCCCCGCGACGAGCGGCGCTAGCTGCTCGAGCACACCAGCACGTGGGTCAGTGGCCGGGTGCGAGTCGGTCCAAGCCGCCTTGGATGAATGCCAGGGCGACGTCCGCCTCGCGCTCGGCCGTTGACATTCCCGATTCGATGCGGGTGATGGAGGAGTCGACGGATCCCCAGACGAGCATGGACACTGCGGTCGGATCGTCGATACCCAGATCGGCGACGGCCGAGGTGAGCGGGGCGATGAGGTCGCGATGCTGTGCCTGGACCTGCGCTCGCCGTGTCGGCGGGAGATCGACGGTGCCGGCTGCTCGCACAAGCGCATGTCGACCGGCGCCTACGTAGTCGAGGACTGAGCGAACCCAGGCGGCGATGCGCTCGTGGGGGGTGTCGACGGCTGCGGTGGCGGTCTCGAGGGCAAGGCTCCAGTCGGCCAATTCGTCGACGAGCACATCGGCGATCAGATCTGCCGCGCTGCTGTAGTACTCGTAGACAGCCGATCGGGAGAGTCCCACCTCGGCTGCCACCTCTGCGACGGTGAAGGATCCCTCACGCAGGATCAGCGATGCGGCGGCATCGAGGAGTGCCGAACGCCGCTGCTCACGGTTGAGTGCCACGGTGGGGGCACTGATCTTCGGCATGCATGGAGTATGCCCCATGACGACGAAGGGCGCCCCCTCGCGGGGGCGCCCTTCGTGGAGTGGGTGAGCTCTAGAGAGCCTCGGCCTGCTTGGAGATGGCCGACTTGCGGTTGGCGGCCTGGTTGGCGTGGATGACGCCCGCGCTGGCGGCCTTGTCGAGAGCACGATTCGCCTCGCGGGCGAGCTTGGTGGCCTCGTCGGCATTGCCTGCGGCAGCTGCCTCGTGGAACTTGCGCACGGCCGTCTTCAGAGAGGACTTGACCGACTTATTACGCAGGCGCGCCTTCTCGTTGGTGCGGATGCGCTTGATCTGCGACTTGATGTTCGCCACGGGACTACCTTCTTCGAGCTGCTCGCTGGTGCTTCGGTTAGTGGTGTTGACGTCTGTTGTGCCGCACTCCGGAAGGCCGGTGGTGAAGCGACCCCCAAGAGTACCCGTAGGCTGGGCCCGAGCCCAAATCGGGTTCCTGAGAGCTACTGGTGAGGACCTCGGTGCCCGTCAACGCGCCTGCCCCGAAGCCCGGCAGCACCGATCCGTCGGTGATCCGGAACTTCTGCATCATCGCCCATATCGACCATGGCAAGTCGACGCTGGCCGATCGCATGCTCCAGCAGACCGGGGTGGTCGAGGAGCGGGCCATGCGGGCCCAGTACCTCGACCGCATGGACATCGAGCGCGAGCGCGGCATCACCATCAAGTCCCAGGCCGTGCGCCTGCCCTACGCCGCTCCGGACGGCCAGAACTACGTCCTGAACATGATTGACACCCCCGGCCACGTCGACTTCACCTATGAGGTGTCCCGCTCCCTTGCTGCCTGCGAGGGTGCGGTCCTGCTGGTCGACGCCGCTCAGGGCATCGAGGCCCAGACCTTGGCCAACCTCTACCTGGCCCTGGAGAACGACCTCACGATCATTCCCGTGCTGAACAAGATCGACCTGCCGGCCGCCCAGCCGGAGAAGTACGCCGCTGAGCTCGCCCACATCATCGGCTGCTCTCCGGACGACGTGCTGCTCGTCTCGGCCAAGACCGGCCTGGGCGTCGATGCACTGCTGGAGAAGATCGTCGCGACCATTCCTGCCCCTGTCGGCAACGCGGACGCTCCTGCGCGCGCGATGATCTTCGACTCGGTCTATGACACCTATCGCGGCGTCGTCACCTACGTCCGCGTGGTCGACGGGCACTTGTCCAGTCGCGAGCGGATCGAGATGATGTCGACGGGTGCCGTCCACGAACTTCTCGAGGTCGGCGTGATCTCGCCCGAGCCGATCCCGGGCACGGGTCTGGGCGTCGGCGAGGTCGGCTATCTCATTACCGGAGTGAAGGACGTGCGGCAGTCGAGAGTCGGCGACACCGTGACGAGCGAGCGCAGCGGGGCGAAAGATCCACTCGGCGGCTACCAGGATCCTAAGCCGATGGTCTTCTCCGGCCTCTACCCGATCGACGGCTCGGACTACCCCGAGCTTCGCGATGCCCTCGACAAGCTCAAGCTGAATGACGCCGCGCTGGTGTACGAGCCGGAGACCTCCCTTGCCCTCGGATTCGGCTTCCGGTGCGGCTTCCTCGGGCTGCTCCACATGGAGATCGTGCGCGAGCGACTCGAGCGCGAGGCGAATCTCGACCTCATCTCCACTGCACCCAACGTCATCTACCGGGTCGTTAGCGACGACGGTTCGGAGATCGTCGTCACGAATCCGAGTGAGTTCCCCACGCAGAAGGTCGCCAGGATCTTCGAGCCCATCGTCAAGTCGACGATCATCCTGCCCAGTGAGTTCGTCGGCACCGTCATGGAGCTGTGCCAGCAGCGTCGCGGCACGCTGCTCGGCATGGACTACCTCTCCGAGGAGCGCGTGGAGATGCGCTACACACTGCCCCTCGCGGAGATCGTGTTCGACTTCTTCGATGCGCTCAAGTCGCGCACGCGCGGCTACGCCTCCTTGGATTACGAACTGACCGGGGAGCAGGAGGCCGACCTCGTTAAGGTCGACATCCTGCTGCATGGCGATCCGGTCGACGCGTTCAGTGCGATCGTGCACCGCGACAAGGCGATGAGCTACGGCACGATGATGACGAGCAAGCTCAAGGAGCTCATCCCGAGGCAGCAGTTCGAGGTGCCGATCCAGGCAGCCATCGGCTCACGCGTCATCACCCGTGAGACCATCCGAGCCATCCGCAAGGACGTCCTCGCCAAGTGCTATGGCGGCGACATCTCCCGCAAGCGCAAACTGCTCGAGAAGCAGAAGGAGGGCAAGAAGCGGATGAAGATGGTCGGCCGGGTCGAAGTGCCACAGGAGGCCTTCGTCGCTGCCCTCTCCACGACCGAGCCCCCCAAGAAGTAGCGATTTGAACCGCTTCCCGGTTCAATTCCGCGGAATTGAACCGGTATCCGCCGAAAAGTGCAGAGGTGAACCGGAAAGCGGTTCACATCTCGGGATGTATGTGCACGTACCGTTCTGCGCGAGCCGGTGCGGCTACTGCGACTTCAACACCTACACGGCCACCGAGCTCGGTGACTCCGTACGCCGGGACACCTTCCATGAGGTGCTGGCCGACGAGATCCGGTTCGCCCGTGAGGCCCTAGGTGACCTGGCGCGGCCCGTGAGCACGGTGTTCGTGGGTGGCGGCACGCCGACCCTGCTGGGCGCCTCAGCGCTGCTGTCGGTCCTGGACGCAATCCGGGTCGAGTTCGGGCTCGACCCCAGTGCAGAGGTCACCACCGAGGCCAACCCTGACAGCGTGGACGCGGGCACTCTTGCGGCACTGCGCGAGGGCGGCTTCACCCGGGTGTCGCTGGGCATGCAGAGCTCGGCTCCCTCTGTTCTGCGCACTCTCGACCGCACCCACACGCCCGGCGCGAGCGTCGCGGCTGCGCGGCAGGCTCGCAAGGTGGGATTCGACCATGTGAACCTCGACCTCATCTACGGCACTCCGGGGGAGACCGACGACGACCTGCGACGATCTCTCGACGACGTGCTGGCGGCTGGCGTCGATCACGTGTCTGCCTACTCGCTGATCGTCGAGGACGGCACGCCGCTGGCCCGCCGAGTGCAACGTGGCGAGATGGCTGCCCCCGATGACGACGTCATGGCCGATCGGTACGTCATCGTGGACGACACGCTGAGTGCGGCTGGCATGCCTTGGTACGAGGTCTCCAACTGGTCCAGGCCTGGAGGGGAGTGCCGGCACAACCTCGGCTACTGGCACGGTGAGGACTGGTGGGGAATCGGGCCGGGAGCACACAGCCACGTTGCGGGGGAGCGTTGGTGGAACGTCAAGCACCCGCGGACCTATGCCGAGCGTCTCTCCTCGGGCGTCACGCCTGAGGAAGATCGCGAGGTCCTCGACGATGACGCCGTGCGCACGGAGACGGTCATGCTTGGGGTTCGGCTTGCTGAAGGCATGCCCGTCGGGGAACTGGTGGTCGATCCTGATCTGGTGAGCAGTGGACTGCTCGATGCTGGGGCCTTGCAGTCCGGGCGAATCGTCCTCACGCGCTCGGGGCGTCTGCTCGCGGACGCGGTCGTTCGTCGGCTCCTGATCTGAGGCGGCGCCGCCGGGGCGTCACGCCCGATCGACGTCGTCCTCGGAGCGTGTGATGCTGCTGCCGATGACGACACCGGTAACCAGGATCAGCATGCCGAGGGTGAACACGATGTTCTGTGACGCAGGATCGAGTCCGTTGTACTTGGAATTCAGGTACATGACGAACCAGTTCCCACCGATGACCATGAAGCCGAACATGAAGACCGTCAGCCCCAGAATGCCGCCGACGTAGGTCCAACGCTGGGCATGTGCCCACGCCGGTGGGCTGCCCGCACGTCGAAGCCCGAGGATGCCCGCGATGAGCAGGACGATTCCGGTGACCGTCTCCATCGTGATGATGCCGATATAGCTGATCGCGTGGAACCACGTGGCATCGATGAACCGCCACTCGAACCCGCTGTCGTCGGGTACGCCGTCACCGGAGAGAACGCCCTCGACGAATGGCCAGTTGCTTGCGTTGGGATTCGTCGGGTTGGTGATGTTGTCGAAGCCCACCACGAGGTAGTAGCTCGCCACCATGAGGACGAAGAGACTGGTGACGACGCGGGCAGTGCGCCACACCGACCATGAACCCATCGGGACTCCTCCGCACCTGCACACGTGGCCACGAGAACCCCGCTGGTGCCCGTGCCCTGATCCTGACATGCAACGTATCGGCCGTGCCTGCCTGCCGGAAGTGAATCGCTGCCATGAACTGATGGCAGAGTAGAGCCATGAGCGCCGATGGCCATATTGACTCAGATCTCTTGACCGTCTCCCCGGCGGCAACCGTCCGTCATGTGGTGCTCATGCGCATTGACACGCAGCTGGACGCTGTCGAGCGAGCACGCCTCGAGGCAGACCTGCGTGGCCTCGTTGCCGAGCATCCGCATGCGGTGCGAGCAACCCTGCACGGCGATCTGGGGCGCAAGCCCGAGTCCCCTATCGCTGCCACCTGGCTGGTCACCATGGACTTCGTGTCCATGGCTGATTTCGAGGAATACCTCGCTAGCCCGCTGCACAAGACCTTTCTTTCCGAGCATCAGGCATCGATGACCTCACTGATGTCGATTCAGGTGCCCATCTAGGACGACGGCCGGTGCGGGGCCCTCAGGGATAGTCCCCTCACGGAGGGCCGGAATTCCCCTCCTAAGTCGCCCTCCACCGTGCGCGAGTCGGTCAATCTTTCGACCATGGCTACTGATGAAGTGATGATGTCGACCACCTTCGACCTGTCCGGCTATCGCATCGACAGGCAGGTGGGCATGTGCTGGGGCGTCCTGGTGCGCAGCGTTGGTTTCGCCAAGGGCTTCACTGGCGGATTCAAGGCGCTCCAGGCGGGCGAGGTGCCTCAGTACACCGAGGTCGTCAACGAGGCGCGGCGTCAGGCGGTCGAGCGGCTCATGCAGCACGCGCGGGAGCTGCGCGGCAACGCGGTGGTGGGCGTGCGTTTCGACTCATGCGATGTCGCCGAGAATCGTGCCGAGATCCTGGCGTACGGCACGGCCGTGGTGGTGTCACCCACGTCGTAACGCTCTGCACGGTTTGTCGGGGTGGCCCGACGGTCTCCGTGAACGGCAGACGTATGGGCTGGGCATAGGTAGCGTCCTAAGGGATATGTCCACGACACGTAGCCCAGGAACGAGCGCATGAGCCTGAACCGACGAACGTTTCTGACAGGGGCGGCCGGTGCAACGGCGGCCGCCATCGGGCTGAGGGGAACCGCCTCAGCGGCCGAACGGCCGGACGGCGTCGTCGTCACGCCGGCGGATGCGCTCGAGCGACTCCAGCGTGGCAACACGCGTTACGCGAACGGCAATATTCAGCGCAAGACGTACGCGCCTCTCGGTCAGAGTCCGGAGGCTGGTTAGTGGCCGTTTGCGGCGATCCTGTCGTGCTCGGACTCTCGGGTGGTGCCTGAGGATCTGTTCGACGTAGCGGGCAAGAACCTGTTCATCGTGCGCAATGCGGGCAATCTCGTCGATGACGTGACGATGGGCAGCTTGGAGTATGCGGCGGTGCACACGGGGATCTCCTTGATCATGGTGCTCGGCCACACCAGCTGCGGTGCGGTCGATGCCACGCAGGGCTCGCTGGCCACGGGTCAGATGCCTGGCCCGTTCGTGAACAGCATCGTCGAGGCGATCACGCCGGCCCTGACTTCGCTGCCTGCGGGCTACACGCTCAATGACGCGATCGCGGCGAATGCTCGGTACCAGTCCGAGCAGATCCAGAACCTCAGTCCCACACTTGCGGCGAAGACGGCAGCAGGCACGATCGGGATCGTCAAGGGCGTCTACGGCCTGTCGAACCGGCGCGTCACCTTCCTGCCCTAAGGCGACTTCGGTCATCGGGCGTACACTTGGCACTCACGTTATGTGAGTGCCAGCCCGGTGGGAGGTGTCATGCAGGAGGAGCGTCGGCTCGCGGTGCTGCGCGCGATCGTGCAGGACTACGTCTCCACCCATGAGCCGGTGGGTTCCAAGGCATTGGTCGAGCGCCACAATCTCGGGGTCTCGCCCGCCACTATCCGCAACGACATGTCGGCGCTGGAGGAGGAGGGCTACATCACCCAGCCCCACACCAGTGCGGGGCGCGTTCCCACCGACATGGGCTATCGACTCTTCGTCGATCGGCTCTCCGAGGTCAAGCCGCTGAGCTCTCCGGAGCGTCGCGCGATCCAGCAGTTCCTCGACGAGGCCGTCGACCTCGACGACATCATGGCCCGGACGGTGCGCCTGCTCACGCAGATCACGCAGCAGGTTGCCCTCGTGCAGTACCCGTCCCTTACCCGCAGCACGATCAAGCACATCGAACTCGTGCCCATGAGCACCACGAGGATCATCCTCGTCGTCATCACCGATACGGCCCGAATCGAGCAGCGGACCATCGAGTGCGCACTGCCGGTGTCCGAGGCCCTCGTGGCGGATCTGAGGTCTCGTCTCGGGGTCGCGCTTGCCGGCAAGACCTTCGCTGAGGTCGCCGGTGCGCTGGAGGGGCTCGACAACGCCTTTGACGCCGATGACCGACCCGTCGTGCGCACGGTGATCGCCTTCCTCGCGGGCACCCTGACTGAGCGTTCGGAGGAGAAGGTTGTCCTCGCAGGCACTGCCAACCTCGCGCGATACGGGGACTCCTTCCCGATGGCCATCCAGCCTGTGCTCGAGGCCCTCGAGGAGCAGGTGGTGCTGTTGCGCCTGCTGGGCGAGGCCACGACACAGCCCGGAGTGACCGTCCGGATCGGGCATGAGAACCCGATCGAAGGGCTAGCGTCCACGAGCGTCGTCACGGCGAGCTACGCCCGCGGTGAGCACAATGTCGCCTCCCTTGGAGTTGTCGGACCGACCCACATGGACTACCCAGGCACCATGGCGTCCGTGCACGCGGTCGCCCGTTACGTCAGCCGCATCATCGACGAGCAGTAGGGACTACTGGTGAGCACCGATTACTACGCCCTTCTCGGGGTCTCCCGCGACGCATCGCCGGAGGACATCAAGAAGGCCTACCGGCGTCTCGCTCGAGAGCTGCACCCGGACGTCAACCCCGACCCTGAGCACCAGGACAAGTTCAAGGCCGTCACCGCGGCGTATGAAGTGCTCAGCGATCCTGAGAAGCGGCAGATGTATGACCTCGGCGGGGATCCGCTGAGTGCCTCGCGCGGAGGGTTCGGTGGCGGCGGAGGGTTCGACTTCGGCGACATCATGGATGCCTTCTTCGGTGGCGGCTCTCCGCGCGGACCGCGCATGCGTGCGCGCCGCGGGCAGGACGCCCTCATCCGCGTCCAGATCGACCTGTCCGACGCCGTCTTCGGCAGTGCGCGCGAGCTCACCGTCGACACAGCGGTGGCCTGTGGCTCCTGCGACGCGTCCGGCATGGCGGCGGGGAGCTCCCCGGAGACCTGTGCCATGTGCAAGGGCCGCGGGGAGATCCAGCAGGTGCAGCGTTCCTTCCTCGGTCAGGTCATGACCTCACGCCCGTGTCCTGCCTGCCAGGGATTCGGCACGACGATTCCGCACCCGTGCACGGAGTGCTCCGGCGATGGTCGCGTGCGTACGCGACGAACCATCAAGGTGGAGATCCCCCCGGGGGTCGACACGGGCACGCGGATCCAGCTGACCGGCGAGGGAGAGGTTGGTCCGAACGGGGGCCCGGCCGGCGATCTCTTCGTCGAGATCGTCGTGCGCCAGCACGAACTGTTCGAGCGCCGTGGAGACGAGTTGCACTGCCTCGTCACCGTGCCGATGACGGCGGCAGCCCTGGGCACCAGCGTCACCCTCGACACCCTCGATGGGCCGATGGAGGTCGCGATCAATCCGGGCACGCAGTCGGGCGAGACCGTCACCGTGCGCGGGCACGGAGCAGCCCGATTGCGATCGGGCGGTCGAGGCGACCTGCACGTGCATCTCTCGGTGCAGACGCCCACCAAGCTCGACCCCCAGCAGGAGGAGCTGCTGCGCCAGCTCGCGGCTATGCGCGAGGAGTCGACCGTTCAGGTGGGGCAGGCCAGCGCTGAGCACGGCGGTGGGCTGTTCTCCCGACTCAAGGACGCGTTCAGCGCAAAGTGACCGCCCCCGTCTTCGTCCTGACCGATCTGTCCACGACGGACTCCGTTCTCGAACTCTCAGGCACTGAGGGTCGCCACGCGGTGTCCTCCCTGCGTCTCGGGGTGGGCGAGGCGGTTGACCTCGTCGACGGGATCGGCCGACGCGTGACCGGGGAGATCATCGAGATTTCAGGGCGCGAGTGCGCGCGCGTTCGTGTGATCGCCGTGACCGACGAGCCGGAGCCGATGCCGCACATCACGGTGGTGCAGGCCCTGCCCAAGGGGGAGCGGGGGGAACTGGCGGTGGAGCTGCTCACCGAGGTCGGCGTCGATGTGATCGTGCCGTGGGCGGCCCGCAACTGCGTGGCCCAGTGGCGCGGAGAGCGGGCTGATCGTGGGCTGCGCAAGTGGACGGACGCTGCACAGGCGGCAGCCAAGCAGGCCCGTCGAGCACGGTTCCCGGTCGTCGAGCCGCTTGCGTCGACGGCAGACGTCGTTGCGCGACTGGCTGAGGCGAGCGTGGGCCTCGTCCTGCACGAGACCGCTACCGCAGCGATCGGCTCCGTTGCGACGGAAGGCGTCCGTGACTTCGTGCTGGTCGTGGGGCCCGAGGGCGGCATCGATCCGAATGAGCTCGCCGCCTTCTCATCCGCCGGAGCCGAGACGGTGGTGCTGGGACCGAGCGTTCTGCGCACGTCTTCGGCAGGAATGGCAGGGGCTGCAGCGCTCCTCGCCCGCACATCACGATGGGATGGGAGGATGGCTCCATGACCGACTGCCTGTTCTGCTCGATCGCTGGCGGCGATATTCCCGCTGATGTCGTGTTTCGAGACGACGATGTCGTCGCCTTTCGAGACATCGACCCCAAGGCTCCCGTGCACGTTCTGGTGATCCCGACGGCGCATCACGCGAATGCGGCCGACGCGGCTGCGGCAAGTCCGGAGCTCGTTGGACGCCTCATCGAGGTCGCCGGTCAGATTGCGGCGGACGAAGGCGTAGCGGACTCCGGCTATCGCATAGTCACGAACACCGGGGACGAAGCAGGCCAGAGCGTGCATCACCTGCACCTGCATGTCCTTGGCGGACGCACACTCACCTGGCCACCTGGATGATGGGACGCATCACTTCATGACTGAATCTGTTGCCGAGACTCCGCAGGCGTCGACGACGATCGTCGTGCCTGCGTCGCAGTCGATGGTCGCCCTTCTCGGCACGGAGGACACCTACCTCCGGTTAGTGGAGAAGGCCTTTCCGGATTCCGACATCCTCGCTCGCGGCAACGAGATCCGGGTGGCGGGCAGTGCCGACGACGTCGCACTGATCGACACCCTGGTTGCCGAGATGCTCGCGATGCTCCGCACGGGGCAGGCGCTCACTCCGGAGTCCGTGGAGCGCAGCATCGGGCTGCTTCGATCGGGCACCCGGCCCACCGACGTTCTGACCGCGAACATCCTGAGCAATCGCGGCCGCACGATCCGAGCCAAGACCCTCAACCAGAAGCGGTATGTCGACGCCATCGACAGCAACACCATCACTTTCGGCATCGGACCGGCCGGCACCGGCAAGACGTACCTTGCTGTCGCCAAGGCCGTGCAGGCCCTTCAGGACAAGCGCATCAATCGAATCGTGCTGACTCGCCCAGCGGTCGAGGCGGGGGAGCGACTGGGCTTCCTGCCCGGCACGCTGTCGGAGAAGATCGACCCGTATCTGCGCCCGCTCTACGACGCGCTGCACGACATGATCGATCCGGACTCAATTCCGCGCCTGATCACGAGCGGCACCATTGAGATCGCACCACTGGCCTACATGCGCGGCCGCACGCTCAATGACTCCTTCATCATCCTCGACGAGGCGCAGAACACCTCGGCGGAGCAGATGAAGATGTTCCTGACGCGCCTGGGATTCGGCTCGACCATTGTGGTCACCGGCGACGTCACGCAGGTCGACTTGCCGGGCGGCACCACCAGTGGTCTTCGTGCGGTCACCGAGATCCTGCAGGACATCGAAGACGTCGCGTTCTGCCGACTCACCTCGCATGATGTCGTCCGGCATAAGCTCGTCGGCAGGATCGTCGATGCGTACGAGCGTCACGATGCGAAGCGGGAATCGTGACGTCTGACCACCCTCCGAGTACCAACGGCATCGTCGTCACGAACGAGACCTCGATCGAGTGTCGGTGTGACGATCTGGCCGAGCTGGCTGTGTTCCTGATGCCTCGCCTGCGGCTGCACCCGCAGTGTGAACTCGGCATCACTCTTGTCGATGTTCCCCGCATGACCGACCTGCACATCGAGTGGATGGACGAGCCGGGTGCCACGGACGTGCTCTCCTTTCCCATGGATGAGCTGCGTAGCGCGCCGGAAGGTGTACTACCGATCGCTGGAACGCTGGGCGACATCGTCCTGTGCCCGGAGTTCGTGAAGGCTCAGTCGGATGAGAAGGGACACGCCCTCGATGAGGAGCTGGCCTTCCTGGTGACCCATGGAATGCTGCACCTCATCGGATACGACCACGCGACCGCTGAGGAGTACGACGCCATGTTCGCCCTGCAGGACGAGCTGCTCGACGAATGGAAGCGACAGTGACCACTGACATCTGGCTCCTTGTCCTCTCGCTGGTGCTCGTCCTGTTGGCAGGCCTGCTGACGATGGCCGAGACGGCCATCGGCCGAGTGAACAGGACTCCGGTGGAGGAGATGCGGCGGGAGGGAAGCCGGCGCGCCGAGTATCTCCTGCGGGTGCTCGATGACCGTCCGCGCCATGTCAATGTCCTGCTCTTCTTGTCCACGGTCGCGCGGGTATCGGCCACGGTCCTCGTCGGCTATGTCTGCGTCGATGCCATCGCTCTACGTGGTGGTGGCTCCGTGGTGCTGGCCCTGATCCTGGCCATCGTGATCATGGTCGTCGCGGCCTACGTCGTCGTCGGTGTGGCCGGGAGCACGCTGGGTCGCCAGCATGCGCTGAGCACGGCGCTGGTGGCCGCACGCACGACGCAGTTCCTCGCTACGATTCTTGGCCCTCTGGCAACGCTGCTGATCCTGCTGGGCAACGCGGTGACGCCCGGCAAGGGCTATCGCGAGGGGCCGTTTGCCAGTGAGGCGGAACTGCGGGAGATGGTGGATCTCGCGGGGGCGGAGTCGCTGATCGAGGACGACGAGCGGCAGATGATCCACTCGGTCTTCGAACTCGGCGACACCTTCGCGCGCGAGGTCATGGTTCCGCGTACGGAGGTCGTGTTCATCGAACGGACGAAGACGCTGCGTCAGGCCCTTTCCCTTGGACTCCGCTCGGGCTTCTCGAGGATCCCCGTGATCGGCGAGAGTTCTGACGACATCGTCGGCATCGTGTATCTCAAGGACGTCGTGCGCCGAGTCTTCGAGCATCATGACGCCGAGACTTCCGAGCGCGTCGAGAGCCTGATGCGGTCCCCGTACTTCGTGCCGGACAGCAAGGCGGCCGATGAGCTGCTCCGAGACATGCAGAGCGCGCGCGTGCACATGGCGATCGTCGTGGACGAGTACGGCGGCACGGCCGGACTGGTCACGATCGAGGACATCCTTGAGGAGATCGTCGGTGAGATCGCCGACGAGTACGACACGGCAGCGCCGGAGGTGACGCCGCTGGCCGAGGGCGCCTTCCGGGTGATGGCTCGCCTGCACGTCGACGACTTCGCCGACCTAATCGGCATCGAGGTCGACTCCGAGGAGGAGGGCGTCGACACGGCGCTGGGTCTGATGGCCAAGCGCCTCGGACGGGTGCCGATCCCCGGGGCTGAGGTGGACATCGATGGCTGGCGGCTGACCGCTGAGCAGGGAGCCGGACGACGCAATCGGATTGGCAGCGTGCTCGCTCAGCCGATCCTTCGTCCCGAGCCGGACGAGGGGTCGACCGGTGACGATGTCGATTCAGGTGACTGAAGCCTCCCGCCGTAGGGGCCTGTGTTGAGCGTGCAGGCGAAGGCTGCCGGAGCAGTTCTGCTGGCTGCAGCCCTGTTCGGCACATCGGCGACGTCCTTGGCGCTGCTCACTCCTGGTGCACCGGGCCCCAGTGTCGCCGCGATGAGACTGCTCGTCGGTGCCGCCGGGCTCGTCGCCTTCGTGCTGGTGCGCGGCGGCGGAGGGGATCTGCGGGCCTGCTGGCGGCGCCCATCGATCTGGGTGATGGGGGCTGCGGTGGCGGGCTACCAGGCACTGTTCTTCATGGGCACCGCTCGCGCCGGAGTGGCGATCGGCACCCTGATCTCGCTCGCGGCGGCCCCCTTCCTTGCGGGCATCCTCGGCTGGGTTCTTCGCGAGGGCGCGCCCGGGTGGACCTGGGTGGTGTCCACGGTCATTGCCGTGATCGGCCTGACGCTGCTGGTGTCGACGAATCTGAACGTCGACGAGCCGGTCGGGATGCTCTACTCGCTGGGGGCAGGTGCCTGCTACGCGATCTACACCGTGGTCGGGGTGCGCCTGTCGCGTGAGGGGAACGGCGCGAGCGTGGTTCTCGCGGCTGCCTTCGCGGTGGGGGCGCTCTTCCTGCTTCCCGCAGCGGTGACGTCGACATGGTGGTTCTCGCTTGCGGGCATCGTCGAGGTCCTCTGGCTCGGCCTGGGTGCAACGACGCTGGCCTACCTGCTGTTCGGCGTGGGATTGAAGGTTCTCCAGCCAGGGCACATCGCCACGTTGAACCTCTTCGAGCCGGTGGTCGCCACGGTGCTGGGGGTCGTCGTGCTGGGCGAATCCCTCGCCGTGGCAGGGTGGTGGGGAACGTTCCTTGTTCTGGGGGCCCTTGCTCTGCTGGGGATCTCGGAGAGTCGGGGACGGGCAGCCGTGCCATCGAATGAGAGTCGAGATCGGTCATGACATTCCGAAGCGGGTTCGCCTGTCTGGTGGGGCGACCCAATGCGGGGAAGTCCACTCTGACCAACGCCATGGTCGGTCACAAGATCGCCATCACCTCGGATCGTCCGCAGACCACGCGCCGAGTCCTGCGGGGCGTCGTCAATCGCCCCGACGGGCAACTCATTATGGTCGACACCCCTGGCCTTCATCGACCTCGCACTCTGCTGGGCGAGCGCCTGAACGATCAGGTGCGGGAGACGTGGTCGAGTGTGGATGTGGTGGGGCTGTGCATCCCCGCGGACCAGGAGGTGGGGCCGGGGGATCGGTTCATCGCGACCGAACTGGCAGGCATGCGCAACCGTCCGATCGTGGCGGTCGTCACCAAGACGGACACTGTCTCGCGCGAGACCGTGGCGGAGCGCCTCATGCAGGTGACCGAACTCGGGCAGGAGGTCGGGCTGGCGTGGGCTGAGGTGGTGCCCGTGTCGGCGCGCACCGGGGCGCAGGTGGACCTGCTCGTCGAGCGGCTCATCACGCACCTGCCCGAGGGTCCGGTGCTGTTCCCGGAGGGCACCGATGAGGCGATCACCGACGAGATCGCGATCGCTGAGCTGATCCGCGAGGCCGCCTTGGAGGGTGTTCAGGACGAGCTGCCGCACTCGATCGCCGTCGTCGTCGAGGAGATCGTGCCGCGCGAGGACCGCCCCGTCGATCGGCCATTGACCGATGTCCGGGCGAACCTGTTCGTCGAGCGTGAGACGCAGAAGGCGATCGTGATCGGCAAGGCCGGGTCACGGCTCAAGCAGGTCGGCACCAAGGCGCGCAAGGAGATCGAGGTGCTGCTCGGAACCCCGGTCTTCCTCGACATCCGGGTCAAGGTAGCCAAGGACTGGCAGAAGGATCCCAAGCAGCTGCGCCGCCTCGGCTTCTGAAGGCCATCCCCCGATTTGCACCGCTTCCCGGCTCAAATCTGCAGATTTGAGCCGGTATCAGCGGTGGTTCGCAGAACTCAACCGCTCCGGCGACGGGTGCGTCGAGCGGCCTCCCACACGCGGTCAACGACGTGGTCAGGTGCGTCCTCGATCTCATCGAAGGTCCAGCGCACCACTGCGAACCCGAGTGCCCGCAGCCGATCCTCACGAGTCTTCTCCCTGAGGAGGTCATCGCGAGTGTGGTACTTCACTGCTCCGTCGGCCTCACCGATCACGCCGAGTGCCGACCACCACATGTCCGCGTAGCCGATCAGCCCATCGCGGTCATGGAAGGCATGCTGCAACTCCGGTTCGGGCAACCCGCGCTCCATGAAGGCCAGACGGGAGAACGTCTCCAGCACCGTCTGGGCTCCGCTTCGGGCCCGCAGGAGTGCACGGGCGAGTTCACTTCGACTGCCGAGGTGTCGCCACGCATCGATGAGTTCCGTCAGTTCGGCGACTTCGGCTCCCCTCCAGAGCGCGGCATCCATCAGCGCCGTCCTCCATCGAGACGACGTCATGCCTGCTGCCGTGCTGACTGCAGCGAGAGCGGGTGAAACAACCTGCACTCCCTGAACTCGTGAGCACGTGGCTTGATCGATGGTGCCAGTCGTCACATGGGCGTTGGGGATGACGAGTCGGTGGCGGCTGGGTCGCCGCAGAGCCCGCTCGTCCTTCCCTGATGACCTCACGAGGTACAGCTGGTCTGGGACCACAAATGGAGTGGGCAAACCGTGCACAATCGCGCCGGAGGAGCCGAACGCCCACACCTGCTCGTCGGCCCCTGCGATTGCCGCTGCGAGATCGATGTGATGCCGCGTCAGGGAGTCAGCACTCTCCAGGGCCTCAGAGAGGGTGTAGATGCCATGTCGCAGTCGAACCAGGAGTCCTCGCCGCACCATGGCGCACTGAGTGGAGTCGGCGATTCCCAGCGCGAGCATGTCTCGTCGTCGCTGCACGGGCTCATGCGCAAGGCGGTCACGCAGGACGGCAGTTGCCTGCTGGACGGCGATATCTACTCGACTCCACATGGCTGAACTCTGCGCTGATTTCCACGGTTAGCCAATCCGTTATCCACAGGTGGAGCGGATCACTTCGGCAGATGAACCGCTGAACCGGTGCAAATCTGCAGATTTGCACCGGGAAGCGGTTCAAATCGGGGGGCGCTGGAGGTCGTTGATTGATGGGTGCAGGTCATAGCGATGCCCGTAGGCGTCGGACACCGCGATGATGATGGCGGCCAGTGGAATGCCGATGATCGCCCCGATGGGTCCGAACAGCGCCGCGCCGATGAACACGGATGCCAACGCCACGCCGGAGTTGATGTCCATCGTCTTGGTCGAGATCCGCGGGGTGAGCACGTAGTTCTCGATCTGCTGGTAGATCGTCGCGAACAGGATGATCCATAGGATGTCGAGCGGATCGTCGAAGGCCGCGAACAGTGCAGGCAGCGCCACGCCGAGGTAGGTGCCGATGGTCGGGATGAACTGGCTCACGACGCCCGCGAAGATGCCCATCGGCAGCCAGTAGGGCACATCGATCAGGGCGAAGAACAGGGCGTGGAAGATGGCCGAGAGGCTGGCCAGTGCCACCTTCGAGATGACGAAGCCACCGGCCTTCTGCACTGAGATGTCCCAGACGTTGACGAAGACCACCTGACGGCTCGGCGTCAGCCATGAGGCGATCCAGCGCTTGATCCGCGGGGCGTCGGCGGAGAAGTAGAACGAGAACACGATGATCGTGACAAAGCTGAAGACGGCGCCGACGATGCTCGTGAACACACCGAGGATGCCGCCCGCGAGGTAGGAGGCGATGTCGGTGATCTGCTGAGAGGTGAGGTTCAGGTTCTGCGTGAACTCCACGGGATCGATGCGCGCGTTGAAGGTGCCGTTCGCCCACGCGACGATGTCGAGGGCGAGTGCGGGCAGCGCGAGGACCAACTGTGCGACCTGCTCGGCGAGGACGCTGCCGAAAAGCCACAGGAACAGGGCGATGATCAGCAGCGAGCTCACGGCGACGATCGTGGTTGCCAGCCCTCGGCGGACTCCTCGTCGAGTCAGGCCCCTGACCAAGGGGTCCACGGAGATGGCGATGAGCCAGGCGAGGAGCAGGTTGAACAAGAACCCGCCGAGCACCCCCCACACGTGGTTGACCACCTGCAGCGCCAGGACGGCCACCACCGCCATGAACAGGAAGCGACGAATGACCCGGCGATCGGCGGCGATCATGACGGGAGGTGCTGAGGATTCGGGGGTGGGGTCGGGCGGGATCTCGGGGTCTGGCCCACCCTCGCCGCGCGCGGGATCCGGGATCTGCGGATCCGCGTCGCTCATGCGTAAGAATCTAGCGTGCCGGTGTATCGAGATGAGGCGATTGTGCTTCGCGCCCAGAAGCTCGGTGAAGCCGATCGCATCGTCACGCTCCTGACTCGCCACCACGGCCGGGTGCGGGCGGTGGCCCGAGGAGTGCGCAAGACCACGAGCCGTATCGGCTCGCGGCTGGAGCCGTTCAACCACGTGGACGTTCAGCTCTATGAGGGACGATCCCTCGACAATGTCTCGCAGGTGGAATCCCTCGAATCCCACGGGGCTCAGATCTCGGCCGACTATGCCTGCTACACCGCCGGCACCGCCATGCTCGAGACGGCTGAACGACTGACGCCGGAGGAGAAGGAGCCGTCGCTCTCCCAGTACGCCCTCCTGGTGTCGGGCCTCAGGTCCCTCGTGGCGGGTGAGCATGACCCCGGGCTTATCCTCGACGCGTACCTGCTCCGATCTCTGTCCATCGCAGGCTGGTCACCATCCTTCGCCGACTGCGCCCAGTGCGGCCGGACGGGACCGCACCGCGCCTTTTCGGTGGTTGCTGGCGGAGTCGTGTGCTCCCAATGCCGCCCCCCGGGGGCGGCCGCCCCGGCCGAGGGAACGATCCACCTCCTCGGTGCTCTGCTCAGCGGAGACTGGGACGTCGCTGACTCCAGCGAATCTCGGGAGCGCCGCGAGGCCAGTGGTCTGGTGGCAGCCTTCCTTCAGTGGCACCTTGAGCGCGGGCTCAGGTCCCTTCCCCTCGTCGATCGATCAGGACGCTGACGCTGCGAGTCGGTCACACGGCAGGATGGCCCCATGGCCCGGCGCTCAGTTCATCGATCTCCTGCTCCGCATGAGTCCGGGGCGACGCCGCCACCGATACCTGCAGATCTCGTCCCTCGGCACGTCGCCATCGTGATGGACGGCAACGGCCGCTGGGCCAAGGAGCGTGGACTTCCCCGCACGGCTGGCCATGAGGCGGGAGAGGCGAGCCTGTTCGACTGTGTTGAGGGAGCCCTGGAGCTCGGCGTCGAGTGGCTCAGTGCCTACGCGTTCTCTACGGAGAACTGGAAGCGCTCGCCGGATGAGGTTCGCTTCCTGATGGGCTTCAACCGCGACGTCATTCGACGACGCAGGGATGAGATGAGCGACCTCGGTGTTCGCGTCCGCTGGGCAGGCCGTCGGCCCAAGCTCTGGCGCAGCGTGATCAGGGAGCTCGAAGAGGCCGAGGAGCTCACGAAGGGCAATCGGAAGCTCACTCTCACCATGTGCGTCAACTACGGCGGACGAGCCGAGATCGCCGACGCCGCCGCGGCCATCGCGCGCGAGGTGAAGGCGGGCAGGCTTGACCCTGATCGCATCGATGAGCGGACGATTCACCGATTCCTCGACGAGCCGGACATGCCTGACGTTGACCTGTTCGTGCGATCGTCTGGAGAGCAGCGCACCAGCAACTTCCTGCTATGGCAATCGGCCTATGCAGAGATGGTCTTCCTCGACACCCTGTGGCCGGACTTCGATCGACGGCACCTGTGGCATGCCTGCGAGCTCTATGCATCGCGAGACCGGCGTTACGGGGGAGCGGTGCCGAATCCGGTGCCTACTGATTGAGCAGACGGCAGGCTGACGTCAGCCTGCCGAACTGCATGCAGTGCACACGCCAAACAGCTCCAGAGTGTGGTTCACCTCGGTGAACCCGTTCTCGCGGGCCACCGCGTCGGCCCACCGTTCGACGGCCGGGCCCTCCACCTCGACAGTGCGCCCACAGGAGCGGCACACGAGATGGTGATGGTGGGTTCCGCTGCAGCGGCGATAGATGCTCTCGCCGTCCTCGCGCACGATGACGTCGACCTCGTCGGCGGCCGCCAGCGCCGTGAGCGTGCGGTAGACCGTCGACAGTCCGACGTTCTCGCCCTTGTGTCGCAGGTAGTCGTGCAGTTCCTGGCTGGATTGGAACTCGTCCACCTCATCGAGGGCCGCCATGACGGCCGATCGCTGGCGGGTCGATCGAACGCCGATTCCGGGGGTGGGATCAGAAGGCACGGTCGCTCCCATGGTCGTGGCTGTGGTCATGGTGCTCAGTGGGAAGCAGGGCAGCGGCCTCGTCCGCGTCGTGCAGGGCACCTAGGCCGTATGCCTCGGTGAGGTTCGCCGCGGTGAGCACCTCTGAAGGGCGCCCGGATGCGATCACGCGGCCACCGGTGAGGATGACGTGATCGGCCGCCCGCGCCTCCTCGAGGTCGTGCGTAGTCAGGAGCACGGAGCATCCGTGGGTGGGTTCATCGTGGATGATCGAGTCGATCGTCTTGGCCGAGGTGATGTCCAGGCCCGTCAGGGGCTCGTCCAGCAGCAGCAGGGTGTGATCCTGGGCAATCCCCTGAGCCACATAGACCCGCTGTCGCTGCCCACCGGACAGTTCCGTCAGATGCCGCTTGGCCAAGTGCGTGATGTCGAGTCGCTCCATCGCCTGCGCCACGCGCTCGCGATCGTGGGGTGACGGGCGGCGCAGGAAGCCCAGAGTCGGGTAGCGCCCCATCATGACGGCCTCAGCCACGGTGAGCGGCGTGCCTGCAGGCACTGTCGTGTACTGCAGGACGTAGGCGATCTGCGGCTGGCTCAGCACGGGAGTCGCACCCAGCACGCTGAGTGCACCACTGGAGATAGGGATCAGTCCGGCGATGGCGTGGAGCAAGGTGGACTTGCCAGATCCGTTCGGCCCGATGATGGCGGTGATGGCTCCCGACGGGACGGTGAAGTTCGAGTCGCGCAGGGCCACGTGATCCCCCCGCGAGATGATCACGTGACTTCCGCTCACGGCGTCAGGCATGCGCCACCTCCTGCGGAACTCGGCGCGGAGCGATCCGCGTGATCACCAGGACGATGAAGAACAGCACGATGGGAACCAGCGCCATCGTGGCTGATCCGGCCGTACCCCAGTGGTAGCTGAGCGTGAGCCCGAGCCAGACCGAGAAGAGCGCGATGATCGCGGCGTAGATCATCATCCGCGGCACCGTGCGTGCGAGCAGGCTGGCGGTGGCCGGTGGGCCGACGAGCAGTCCGAAGACCAACAGGGTGCCGACCGACTGGTAGCTGCCGATGACGGCCGCGGCGATGAGAACCAGCAGGGCGGCGTGTGTGCGCTTGGGCTTCATGCCGAGCAGTTGCGCTTTCTCCGCGTTGAAGCTGAGGGTGAGCAGCGGGCGGTACAGCACCAGTGCGACGGCAATCACGACAGTGGCCAGGACTGCCTGCCACACGAGATCTGCAGCGGTCACGCCCAGGGCATCGCCGAACAGGATGCTGGTCAGACTCCCGGAGTAGGAGTCGAGCCGCGAGATGATGACGACGCCGAGGGCGAGCATGCCGACGAACAGCAGCCCGATGGACGTGTCCTCGCTCAGCGCCGTCTGGCGATGCACGACCTCGATGGCCAGCACCATGACTCCGGCAGCGAAGGCTGCTCCGATGATCGGGTTGATGTCCAGGACGACGGCAGCAGCGATTCCGGGAACGACTCCGTGGACGAAGGCATCGCCGAAGAAGCTCATACCGCGCAGCACGAGCCAGGTGCCGACGATGGAGGTCATCAGGGCAGCCAGCGCGCCACCGATGAGCGCGCGCTGCTGGAAGGCCAGCGAGAACGGCTCAAGAAACCAATCCACAGCGTCAGTCTTCCAGCAGGTCAGCGCGTTAGCGCTGTTGCGATGAGATTGGCGTCCGTTGCCATCATCGAGAGGTAGTCCTCGGCACCGGAGCCGGGCTCACCCAGACTGCCCACATAGAGGGATACCACCTGCACGTCACGGCCAGTCTCGGCGGCGACAGCTTCGGCGAGAGTGCTGGGCTCGGCGCTGTTGGCGAAGATGGCGGGCACGTCTTCGGTGACGATCACCGACACGAGTTCGGCGAGGTCAGCGCTGCTCGGTTCAGCCAGGGTCGTGCCGGAGGGAATCACAGTTCCGGCGATCTCGTAGCCGTAGGCGTCGGCCAGGTAGCCGAGCGCGTCGTGGTCAGTCACCAGGATGCGCCGGTCTGCGGAAACGGATTCGAGGGTGGCGCGTACCTCTGCCTCCGCGGCCCTGATCCGCTCCGCCACCTCGGTGGCGCACTCGGCGTAGGCGGTGCCCCCGGTGGTGGCCAGCTGCGCACCGATGAGCTCTGCGGCTGTCGCCATGCGGGTCATGTCGAACCACACGTGCGGGTCCTCGCTGCCGTGCTCGTGCTCGTCCTCGGTCGCAGCCTCGTCGGCATGGTCGTCCTCGGTCGCAGCCTCGTCGGCATGGTCGTCAGAATGGTCGTCAGCATGCTCGCCGAAGGGGATGGGGTCGACGAGTTCGGCAATCTCGAGGACCGTGGCGCCATCGCTCCTGGCGTTGTCGAGGGCATCGTCCAGCCCTGCCTCCAGGCCCAGGCCGTTGGCGATGACGAGGTCAGCCTGCACGATCTGGGCCACTTGCTGCGACGACGGCGCGAAGTCATGCGGGTCGGCACCCACGGGCATGAGCGTGGTGACGGTGGCTGCCGGGTCTGCGCAGGCGACGATGTCGCCGGCAACGCTGCCCAGAATCGTCGTGGTCGCGACGATGGTCGACGATCCCGGGCCTGTGGACTCCTCGGATGCGTCTGACGACGATTCACCGGAGCAGGCGGCCAGAAGGGAGGCGGCAGCGACGAGCCAGACGGGAACAAGGGCGGAGGCGAGGCGAGAGGAGGCCATGCGAAGAACCTAGCTTTAATGACAATGACTGTCAATATCAACTAAGCGCCACGACGTGCTTAGGGTCAGAACTTGCCCAAGAACTTCAGGACGACGATCGCGCCGAAGGCGACGACGATCAGTCCGCGGAAGAAGCGCGACCCCGGTGCGAGCGCGGGCCACGACAGCGCGGTCAGCCACGCCAGGAAGGCCCAGACCAGCAGCAGCAGGATCCCGCCGAGCCAGGCCCAGGAGTCGCGAAGCAGGAGTCCGCCGAGGAGAAGGGCCGCGGGGAGCACGACGATGATCCAGCGCGGCATCGCATGCAGCCGCGTGAGCAGCGGCACGCTCATCCGCTCCAGTGCTGCTCGATTACTCGAACTGCCCGGTCGGCCACCTTGGGGCGCCGGGCGTCCCGAGGCAGGAGATCCGCCCTGCGAGGGCGGTCCACTGGGTCCCCGCACGCCCTTGGGGTTGCGATTGCGATCCTTCTTTTCCTTGGCCATGACTCTCCACCGTGACGGACCAGCGTGGACTCTCCACCGTGACGGACTAGCGTGCGGGTCGTGAACCACCCTAGTCCGGCGCCGCATGCCGACCACCTCATCGTCGTGAGTCGCTTCCGAGTCCCGGCCGAGGAGCGTGCGAACTTCCTCGACCGCGCTGACGACGCGCTCGTCGCGCTGACCGATCAGCCGGGTTGCCTGGCAGTCTCGCTGGGCCAGGCGACCGACGACCCCGAGCTGCTGCTCCTTCGCACGGAGTGGCCGGGGGTGGGCGCCTACCGACGAGCGATGTCCGCCTTCGACGTCAAGGTCCGTGCGGTTCCGCTGCTCTCGACGGCGATCGATGAGCCGTCGGCCTACGAGGTGGTCCGCAACTGGGATGGACACGCCATCGTTCGCTCCCGCACGGGTCTGGCCGCCGATGCCGGCGACGTGAGTCTGGGATCGGCCTCTGGCCCGGATATCGATCCCGTCCGATCGTGATCGCGACACAGGTCTCGGGAGTGAGCGCATGAAGGAGTTCGCACATCTGGCCGACGCGGGCCGCCAGCTGGGCGAGCGAATCGCCGAGCGAGTGGGGCACTGGAGCGATCCGATCCTGACCCCGGTGCTGCCCAACGGCGTGCCTGTGGTCGAGGGCATCCGCGATCGCCTGCACCTGCCCGTGCGGGCCATCGACGTGCGACGTGCGGACGAGGGGGTCGTGGTCGAGCCGGTCGCTGATCTGGTGGGGCGCACGGCCATTGTCGTGGACGACGGAGTCGAGACCGGAACGATCGCCCGAGCGGTGGCTTCGATCATGCGGGAGGGCATGGTGGCGCACCTCGTGCTGGCTGTCCCCGTCTGCTCTCGAGAGGTGCTCGCGCACCTGGCGCTGGTCTATGACGAGGTCATTGCCGTGTCGACGCCGCTCGTCCGTCGGAGTCTGACCTGGCACTACGAGGATTTCGACACTGTCGACGAGCAGGAGGCGCGTCGCCGACTTGCAGAGCTGCCCGCCTAGGATTGCGTCACTATGGCCAGTGATCGCGTGGACTCCGTCGTCAACCTCTGCAAGCGCCGCGGGTTTGTTTTCCCGTCCTCTGAGATCTACGGAGGCACGCGCTCAGCGTGGGACTACGGCCCCCTGGGAGTCGAGCTAAAGGAGAACGTCCGTCGCCAGTGGTGGCAGGCCGTCGTGCGCGGCCGCGACGATGTTGTCGGCATCGACTCCTCGATCATTCTCGCTCCGCAGGTCTGGGAGGCGTCCGGGCACGTCAATGCCTTCGTGGATCCGCTCACCGAGTGCAAGAAGTGCCACCGGCGCTGGCGTGCCGATCAGCTGCTGGAGTCCTATGCCGAGAAGCACGGCAAGGAGGCGCCCGGTGGACTCGCCGACATCGTGTGCACCAACTGCGGCACCACGGGTGACTTCACCGAGCCGCGTGACTTCAACGGCATGCTCCGCACCACCGTTGGCCCGGTGGAGGATGCCGGCGCAGTGCACTACCTGCGTCCGGAGACGGCACAGGGAATCTTCGTCAACTACCTGAATGTCATGAACTCCGCGCGCAAGAAGCCGCCCTTCGGCATCGGGCAGACGGGCAAGAGCTTCCGCAACGAGATCACCCCCGGCAACTTCATCTTCCGCACGCGCGAGTTCGAGCAGATGGAGATGGAGTTCTTCGTCAAGCCGGGCACCGATGAGGAGTGGCACGACTACTGGATGCAGCAGCGCTGGGACTGGTACGTCGATCTGGGCCTCAACCCGGAGAACATGCGCTTCTTCGACCACCCGCAGGAGAAGCTCAGTCACTACTCCAAGCGCACGGTCGACATCGAATACCGCTTCCGGTTCGCCGGAAGCGAGTGGGCAGAGCTCGAGGGCATCGCCAACCGCACGGACTTCGATCTGCGCACGCATGGTGAGCACTCGGGCACTGACCTGTCGTACTTCGATCAGGAGACTGAGGAGCGCTGGACGCCGTACGTCATCGAGCCGGCTGCCGGACTCACTCGAGCCGTATTGGCGTTCCTACTTGATGCCTACGACGAGGACGAGGCCCCGAATGCCAAGGGTGGTGTCGACAAGCGCACAGTGCTGCGCTTTGACCCGCGTCTGGCGCCGGTCAAGGTCGCGGTGCTGCCGCTTTCGCGCAACGAGAAGCTGACTCCGGCCACCAAGGAGCTCGCTGCCACGTTGAGGCGCAACTGGAACATCGAGTTCGACGATGCCGGTGCGATCGGCCGCCGCTACCGTCGCCAGGACGAGATCGGTACGCCGTTCTGCGTCACATTCGACTTCGACTCACTCGACGACAATGCCGTGACCGTGCGCGAGCGTGACTCCATGCAGCAGGAGCGCGTGGCGATCGACGAGCTCGTCGGGTGGCTGGGTGCGCGCCTGCCGGGTTGCTGAACGCGACGATTGCTGACCCCGAGCACAACTGACGTCAGCAGTCGCAGCGAGCTTGTACGGAGCGTTGGCTCACTGGTGCCGAGCTGGTGCCGAGCAGGCACACCACTCGGTCGCCGTCCGGAATCACGGAATAGGGCTGTTCACCGAGCAGCGCTCGTGCCACGAAGGCAGCCGTGAGGCCGTTGACATCGACAACGGGTCCGATGGGGAACAGGGACTTGGTCTCGTCGATCGCGTCATCCGCACCTGCGCGCAGCACCACCTGAAGCCCCGGGGTCACGGCCGTTGCGGCCAGCGCCACTGCGATGCTGTCGCGCTCCTCACTGCCGGCGGCCACGAGGGCGATGGACTCGGAGATGGCTGCTCGCTGCAGAACCCGTCTGGACGTGGCGTCGCCGATGATGACGGGGATGCCCAGGTCGCGGGCAAGGCCCAGGCCGGACGCGTCCGGGAACCGCTCGATGCCCAGCACCGCGACGCCGAGAGCGCGGAGCTCCTGCGCGAGTCGGATGCCGACCTGGCCCATCCCGACGATGATCACGTGACCTGCTCGGGGAATGACGCGACGGCCGAAGAGGGCGACATGCCGCCCGGAGAGCAGATGATGGACGATGCCTGCGGCGAAGGCTGCCGTGAATCCCATGACCAGCAGGGCGGCGATGGTGGCCCAGATCAGAAGAATCGGACTGTCGTCCAGCTGCGGGGCGGAGATCGTCGCCGTCGTGCGGGTTGCGTCGTAGAGGGCACGGATGAAGGACCCGTGGCTCAGGCCGACGATCGTATCGATCGCGATGATGGCGAGGAGCCCGAATGCCCCGCCGAGCAGGACCGACGACCCTGAGTCGTAGGGATGCAGCTGCCCTCGAAGGCGTCCGATGAGGCCGCGCATGCGGGCGCTCCTTGGCACGGAGTAGGCAGTGACCAGTGCCTCATCGCTGCCGGGAGCCGGCACATCGATCGTGACCCAGGCATCCTGCGACGACGTGCCCCGCCGTCGGATGGCCCCGTGCTGGGGAGCGATCGCGGCGGCGGCGATGACGGGCACGGAGATCGACGCGGGGGAGAGCACGACGCAGTTGGGAACGTGCGCCTCGAGCTGCTGGCGAACCGTGCGGTCGAAGATGGCCACGAACAGGCGGATGTTCGGCCGCAGGTGCTCGATCACCAGGCTGTATCGCAGGGCGCGGATGTCGTCATGGAGCAGGACGGCCACGCCGGTGACGCCACTGTGCAAGGCCGAGCGCAACTCCGCATCCGTGGGGTCGGCCAGGTGGATGGTAGGCGTGCCAGCATCCTGGAGCAGCGCGCAGGCACGCCGGCCGACATCGGTGTGCCCGATGACCAGAACCGTGCCTGCGTCACTCATGGACGCCCTCCACCTGCTTCAGCGCCCTCTTTCGGTGGTTCGTAGCCCTCGGACTCCACGCGGGCGGCGTTCTTGGGCAGGAGCAGGCTGGTGAACAGGCCGAGCAGGACGAACCCGCCGGCCACCCACGCCACGGTCTGGATGGCGTCGGCGAATCCCGCGGATGCCCCCTCGACCAGAACGTCGCCCTGCGGTGCCTGCGCCAGTCCCGGAATGGCCTGACCGGCCGAGGTGGCGACCGCGTCGGAGACCTGAACCGCCTGTTCGGCTGGGATCCCCCGGTCCTCCAGCTGCCCGGCCACGCCGCTGAGCCCGAGGATCAATGTCGCGCCGATGATGGCCGTGCCGATCGCGGCGCCTACCTGGCGTGAGGTCGACTGCACGGCGCTGCCCTGACCGGATTCGGCCACGGGCACCTCGCTGAGGATGACACCGGTGAGCTGGGCGGTGGCGAATCCGACGCCCAGGCCATAGAGGAACAGCCACGGGGCCATCTCCCAGCCGGTGACGGTGGTGCTGAGGAAGAAGCCGAGGACGAGAATGCCCACGGCCTCGAACAGCATGCCCATCTGGAGTACGCGAACAGGCCCGAAGCGCTGGGAGAGCGGAGCGCCGAGGCCGGAGGCGACGAAGGAGCCCACCGCGAGGGCGAGCAGGATCACGCCGGTCTCCAGTGCGGAGTAGCCGCGGACGGCCTGCAGGAACAGGGGGAGGGCGAACAGCAGACCGAATTCGCCGAGGCTGACGATCAGCGCGACGAAGTTGCCGGCGCCGAAGGACCGAATCCGGAACAGCCGCAGGTTCACGACCACGACCTTGCCGGCGCGCAGCCGCTTTGCCTCGACCACGATGAAGAGGATCAGGGCCGCGACGCCCAGAACCGCGGCGACGAGGACGATGGAGATCGTCGTCGATGGCCAGTCCCATCCGGCGGCGGAGAACTGCTCGGTCGGGGTGATCCACCCGTAGCGCTGGCCCTCGATCAGGGCGAAGACGATGCCGACGAGGCCCAGCGTGATGAGAGTGGTGCCGAGGATGTCGATGCCCTTGGGTCCGCCGACCTCCTTGGTCTCGGGGACAGTGAGGAAGACGCCGATCAGCACGATGATGCCGATCGGGACGTTGATCAGGAAGGCCCAGTGCCACGACGCATTGGTGGTAAGCCAGCCGCCCACCAGCGGACCCAGGGCGGCCATGCCGCCGATGGTGCCGCCCCAGACCGCGAACGCCACGGCGCGGGACTTGCCGACGAAGACCGCATTGATGACCGACAGGGATGCCGGCAGGATCATTGCTCCGCCGATGCCCTGCAGGGCGCGGGCGGCGATGAGCGTGGATGACGACTCGGACATCGACACCAGCACGCTGGCGAGGACGAAGACGACGATGCCGAGGATGAACAGCAGTCGCCGCCCCGCTCGGTCGGCGATGCGCCCGGAGAGGATGAGAAGCGAGGCGAAGGTCAGGGAGTAGGCGGCGCTGACCCATTCGGCATCCGAGGTCGTCAGGTCAAGGTCTCGCACCATCGTGGGGATGGCGACATTCACAACGGTCGCGTCGAGGATGATCATCGCCACGCCCAGAGCGAGGAACAGCAGGGCGAACCAGCGCTTGCGTCCGGTCAGGACGGGGCCGGACTCGTGCGCGGGGATCGTCGCCATGGTGCTCCTCGTGGTCGTGCTGGTTCGGTGTCCTTCCCGACGGACCGTCGGGAAGGAGTCTGCCGCATCACCGGGATGCGAGAATCACGCCATGCCGATCCCCTTCTCGCCTCCCGTGGTGCTCGCTCCGATGGCGGGCATCACCAACCGGGCCTTCCGTCGGCTGTGCCGTGAGTCGGCCCGAGACTCGGGAGCCTCCGGTGTGGGGATGTACGTGTCGGAGATGGTGACCTCGCGGGCCCTGGTGGAGCGCAGCGAGGAGTCCTTGGATCTGGTCACCTTCACTCCCGATGAGAGTCCGCGTGCGGTTCAGCTCTACGGCGTCGCACCCGGCACGGTCGCCGCCGCCGTCCGCCTCTTGGTCGACGAGGAGAGAGCCGACCACATCGACCTCAACTTCGGCTGCCCCGTGCCCAAGGTAACGCGCAAGGGCGGCGGAAGCGCGCTGCCGTGGAAGCGAGACCTGTTTCGCAGCATCGTCAATGCGGCGATCGTCGCCGCCGATGGCCGGGTTCCCGTGTCGGTCAAGATGCGCAAGGGGATCGACGATGACCACCTGACGTATCTCGATGCTGGACGCGCGGCCGCCGAGGAGGGGGTCGCCTGGGTGGCCCTTCATGGACGCACGGCTGACCAGATGTATGCGGGCACGGCTGATTGGTCATCCATCACCCGGCTGAAGGACGAGCTGCGCCCGTGGGGCACCCCGGTGCTCGGCAACGGCGATATCTGGACGGCTCAGGATGCGCTGAGAATGGTGGACGAGACGGATGCCGACGGCGTGGTGGTGGGTCGTGGTTGCCTCGGCCGACCGTGGCTTTTCGGTCAACTGGCGGCCGCCTTCGAAGGCCGACCGATTCCCGCAGATCCCGATCTCGGTGGGGTGCTCGCCCTGCTTCGCCGACATGCCCGGCTGCTGGCCGACGACTACGGCGAGGAGAAGGGCTGCCGAGACATTCGCAAGCACATGGCCTGGTACTTGAAGGGCTTCAGCGTGAAGCAGCAGGTGCGTCAGTCGCTGGGCACTGTCATGGATCTCGCCGAGCTGGACGGGCTGCTGGCGCAGATCGATCCCGATCAGGAGTTCAACGTGGAGATCGGCAGTGGTCCGCGGGGACGGACCTCGGGCAATCGACGGCCGTCGCTGCCGGACGGCTGGCTGGAGACCTGCGACCTCGACGACGAGGCCGCGGCGCTCATCGCCCGCGCGGAGATCAACGTCAGCGGAGGCTGAGTCTGGGGAGTTGAACCGCTTCCCGGTTGAGTTCTGAAGAACTCAACCGGGATGGCTTGTTTTTTGGTGATCTGACCCGGTTCCCGGCTCAACTCTCCAAAAAACAAGCCAACCCTGAGCAAATCTGAAGATTTGCTCCGGGAAGCGGTTCAACTCCCCAGACTCAGCCGCCGAAGAGGACGGAGCCGTACTTGATCACGATCATGGCGGTGAGCACGGCCAGGATCAGGATGACGATCAGGGTGTCCGCACCGGCGCGCAGCCACGAGGACACGGATGCGTAGGCCTTGGCGGACAGGCGGATGTTCCCGTCGAGCAGATTGACCCGAGTGATGCTCGCGAACACGAGCGTGGTCGTCACGGTGATCGTCAGGCACCAGGGGCACAGGGCCCCGATCACGAAGAAGGACTGCACGAACAGCCAGTACGCGAAGGCGAACCCGATGAAGTAGACGGCCTGAGCCGACAGCATGAACCAGCGCGGAAAGCGAACGCCGCCGAGCGCGGCCACGGCCAACGTGATGACGACCGGCTCGGCGATGAGGCCGAGGTAGGCATTCGGGAAGCCCAGCAGGCTCGCCTGCCACGACTGCCCGACCGTCCCGCACGAGAGCACCGAGTTGATGTCACAGCCGAGGTCTGCCAGGGGATTCTCCGCGAGGGTCAGCGCCTCCACCGAGAGCACGAATGCGGCGATGAGCCCGATGAGGGCGGAGATGAGCATCTCGAGGTACGCACCGCGGTGGCGCACCTGGTCCGGGGAGTACGCCGGGGGGCGTGGATCGTCGAGGGCGTCGTCGTTCTCCACCGCCTGGTCGTTCCCCACGGACTGGTCCTTCCCCACCGACTGGTCCTTGGTCATGCCGCAGAGCCTACGTGCAGGGTCGAAAGTCCCCCGCGTGGCCGACGTCACACGTATGTAAGCGCGCACATGTGGAACGGCACTTGCATCAGCACTCCGTGGGGGTGTCGAGTGTTGTCATGACGGCTACCACCGCTTCCTTGCAGTCCACGTCCCTTCAGACGTATGTCTTCGACTTCTCCGAGGGTGACCGAACCAAGGTCGACCTTCTGGGAGGCAAGGGCGCCAACCTCGCCGAGATGACGCGTCTCGGCCTCCCGGTGCCTCCCGGCTTCACTATCTCCACCGATGCCTGCCGCTACTTCCTCGAGCACGGGCACGGCCCGTCCGGCCTGCTTCAACAGATCACCAGCCACACGGCCCGCCTGGAGGAGGAGATTGGCCGCAAGCTCGGCGACCCGGAGGACCCGCTGCTGGTGTCGGTTCGCTCGGGCGCGCGCTTCTCAATGCCGGGCATGATGGAGACCGTCCTCAATATCGGACTCAACGATGCGAGTGTGGCCGGCCTGGCCCGCCGAGCGAACGATGACCACTTCGCATGGGACTCCTACCGACGCCTCATTCAGATGTTCGGCAAGACCGTGCTGGAGATCGACGGTGACGAGTTCGAGAGCGCGCTTGAGCAGATGAAGGAGAAGGCCGGCGTCACCACCGATGTCGAGCTTCCCGTGGAGTCGCTCCGCCGGCTCGTCGATGTGTACAAGTCCATTGTGCGCGAGGCCACCGGACATGAGTTCCCGCAGGACCCGTACCAGCAGCTCGACCTTGCCATCCGCTCTGTCTTCCAGTCGTGGAACACCGAGCGAGCTCGCCTGTACCGCCGCCAGGAGCGCATCCCGCACACGCTGGGCACGGCCGTCAACGTTCAGGTCATGGCCTTCGGCAACGCCGGGCCAGGTTCTGGAACCGGTGTGGCCTTCACCCGAGACCCGGGATCGGGGCACAGCGGCGTGTACGGCGACTACCTCGCCGATGCACAGGGCGAGGATGTCGTCGCAGGCATTCGCAATACGAGCCCGCTCCAGGATCTGGAGAAGATCGACCCGGACGCCTACAAGCAGCTCATGGAGACCATGAACACGCTTGAACTGCACTACCGGGATCTGTGCGACATCGAGTTCACGATCGAGCGCGGAAAACTCTGGATGCTCCAGACTCGCGTGGGCAAGCGCACAGCGGCTGCGGCCTTCCGCATCGCAGTGCAGCTCGTGGATGAGGGCGTCATCTCCATGGACGAGGCACTGATGCGAGTCAGTGGTCATCAGCTCGGGCAGTTGATGTTCCCCCGGTTTGCCGCCGGTGGAGCTGACGGTCGCATCGCCAAGGGCATGAATGCTTCGCCAGGCGCGGCTGTGGGCCGCGTCGTGTTCGACTCTGCGACGGCCGTGAAGTGGACCAATGACGGGGAGGCGGTGATCCTCGTTCGCCGGGAGACGAACCCCGACGATCTCGAGGGGATGATCGCGGCGACCGGCATTCTCACCAGTCGTGGAGGCAAGACGTCCCACGCAGCGGTCGTGGCTCGCGGGATGGGCAAGACAGCCGTGTGCGGTGCTGAGTCCCTTGACGTCGACACCAAGGCGCGGGCGATCGTGACGCCGGATGGCTCGGTCATCAAGGAGGGTGACGTCATCTCGATCGACGGCAGCACCGGTGACGTCTACCTCGGGGAGGTTCCGGTCGTGCCCAGCGCCGTGGTGACCTACTTCGAGAATGGCCTGGAGTCGGCGCTCGAGGACGCGGATTCGGAGACAGCCGAGCTCATCCGCGCCGTTGATCGCGTCATGCAGCATGCCGATCGGGCGCGGAGACTTCGCGTGCGCGCGAATGCCGATACTCCCGAGGACGCCGTGCGGGCCCGTCACATGGGCGCGGAGGGGATCGGACTGCTTCGCACGGAGCACATGTTCCTCGGTGAGCGCAAGACGCATGTGGAGCGACTGATCCTCGCCGACTCCGAGGAGGACCGAAAAGAAGCGCTGGAGGCCCTGCTGCCATTGCAGCGCAAGGACTTCATCCGCATCCTCGAGGTCATGGACGGGCTCCCCGTCACCATCCGCCTCATCGATCCACCCCTGCACGAATTCCTGCCCGACCTCACCGAACTGGCCGTGCGGGTGGCGCTCGCGGAGTCGCGGGGGGAGGAGCACGAGGCTGATCTGCGACTGCTGCAGGCGGTCAACCGCCTTCACGAGCAGAACCCGATGCTGGGTCTGCGTGGCGTTCGACTCGGCCTCGTCCTGCCGGGCCTGTTCGCACTTCAGGTGCGAGCGATTGCTGAGGCTGCCTGCTTCCGGCAGCGCATGGGCGGCGATCCTCGAGCGGAGATCATGATTCCGCTCGTCGGCTCGATCCAAGAGCTCGAGCTGGTCATCGACGAGGCGGCGGGCGTACTCAAGGAGGTCGCCGACGCGCACGGCTGCACCCTGAAGTTCCCGATCGGCACGATGATCGAGCTTCCCCGGGCGGCGCTGACGGCGGATCAGATCGCCGAGGCCGCGGAGTTCTTCTCCTTCGGCACCAACGACCTCACGCAAACCACCTGGGGCTTCAGCCGCGATGACGTCGAGGCGGCCTTCTTCTCGGCCTATCTGGAGAAGGGCGTCTTCGGGGTCTCCCCGTTCGAGTCAATTGACCGCGAGGGTGTGGGGGAGCTCGTCCGGATTGCTGTCAAGAAGGGACGGACCCGGCGCCACAACCTGCACTGCGGGGTGTGCGGAGAGCACGGCGGCGACCCGGAGTCGATCCACTTCTTCGACGAGATCGGACTGGACTACGTGTCCTGCTCACCCTTCCGCGTGCCGGTCGCACGGCTGGAAGCAGGCCGGGCGGCCATCGAGCGGCACGTGGCGCGCAGCGATACGAGGTAGGGCGCTCCCGGCTCTGACGTCTGGGCTCCGACGCCACGGCGGCCGGCGGACGTCACAGGTGTCGCAACCGCGAGACCTGTGAGGAGCGTGTGACGATGACTCGGTGAAGCCCGCGTCCACCGTCGCTCGTCGCGGGTCTCGACGAATCGTCGAGGGCGCGCGGGCCGCCACGGGTGCGGATCCGGCCGATCGCACATCCAGGGTGCTGATCGCGGCCGTGGTGACGGGCGCGATCGGGCTGCTGCTCCTCCTGCCTGTGGGTGCGGCCATGCAGGTCGTCCTCACCGCGCAGGTCGACGACCGGGCGCAGACCCAGGCGATCGTCGTGCTCGACCCGGCCCAGTACTGGGGCAATGCCCGCCCGGTCATGCGGGCCCGTCTCACACAGGCGGCTGAGCTCTATCGCGAGGGCGTGGCCCCCCTCGTCATCGTCACCGGCCCCGCGCGCGGGGCCGAGGATGAGCGAGCCTTCCTCGAGGAGAAGGGCGTGCCTGGCCGCGACATCGTGTCCTTCGACACTGGCCGTGACACGGTGGGCTCACTGCGGGTGATTGCCGGTGTCATGCGAGATCTGGGGTGGACCAGCGCCACCGTGGTCACTGATCCGGTGCAGGCAGCGCGGGCAGGTGCCACGGCCAGTGCGCTCGGTATCGACGCTCATCTGTCACCCACGAGCGATGGCCCGGGTGCAGCGCTGACGTCCGAGAACGTCGGGCGTGAGGTGGCAGCGCTGCTGCGTCACCACGCCCTGACCCGATGGTCCCTGCAACCGGTCATCCCAGCCGCCACATGAACCCTGTCGGTGCTTAGCATGGACGCATGAAGCGCGGTCTGGCCGTCGGAGCGGTGCTCCTCGCGATTCCCCTGATTCTGACGGGCTGCGGGCGAGAGCAGCCTGCGTCGGCGCTCGTGGGCACTGAGCAGGTCGCAGACGACGACCGCGAGGACGTCCTGCAGTTCACCGGCACGACGCTGGACGGATCGGCCTTCGATCTGGCAAGCCTGCGGGGCAAGGTGGTGGTCCTCAATGCATGGGCGTCATGGTGCCCACCGTGCATCTCGGAGATGCCCGCCTTCGTGGACCTGCACGACTCGATCGACCCCGCTGACGTAGCAGTCATCGGGCTCAATGTCGGCGATGACCCGGCTGCCGCACAGGCGTTCATCGACGAGATGGGAATGTCCTTCCCCAACATCGATGACACCTCGGGTGCAATCCTTGCGAGCATCCCAGGGGTGCCGCCCAAGTCTCTGCCCAGCACGGTGATCCTCGATCGTGAGGGTCGGATCGCCACCCGGATCATCGGCCCCACCGATCCCATCGGCCTGGCAACCCAGCTTGGACAGGTGCTGGGCACGGACACCGTTGGAGTAAGCTAGCGACCACTAGTCTCGCCTGTGTGAGCCCCATCCCCGACGGCTATAGCGAGACGGACGCCGACCGCTACGTCGCCGAACCCGTCAAGGAGTCCGTCCGCACCGCTTTCGCTCGTGACCGGGCGAGGGTGCTGCACTCGGCGGCGCTGCGAAGGCTGGCGGCCAAGACGCAGGTCATGGTCGCCGGCGTATCCGACTTCCCCCGCACGCGCCTGACGCACACCCTTGAGGTGGCGCAGATCGGTCGCGAGCTCGGATCGGCCCTGGGATGTGATCCGGACCTGGTGGAGGTGGCCGGGCTCGCCCACGACCTCGGACACCCCCCGTACGGGCACAACGGCGAGACGGAACTGGATCGCATCGCTGACCGTATCGGCGGGTTCGAGGGAAATGCCCAGTCCCTGCGTGTGCTCAGCCGCCTCGAGGCCAAGGTGGTGGATCCGGTGACGGGGGAGAGCGTCGGCCTCAACCTCAGCCGGGCCTCCCTCGATGCCGCGTGCAAGTACCCGTGGACCAGACGCGATGGCACCCGCAAGTTCGGCGCGTACCTCGACGACCTTCCGGTCTTCGACTGGTTCCGCGAAGGTGCGCCCGAAGGTCGAACCTGCATCGAGGAGCAGGTGATGAACTGGGCCGACGACGTTGCCTACTCTGTGCACGACTTTGAGGATGCCGTGCATTCGGGGATCGCCTCCCTGTCGGTCTTCGAGTCGGCCGAGGAACGACGAACGCTCGTCCAGACCGCGCACCGGAGATTCCCGGACGAGGGGGATCCGGCGGAGCTCACCGCAGCGCTCGACCGACTCGTGGCCCTGGACTACTGGCCCCGGAGCTTCGACGGATCGATGCGCGACCTCGTGGCGCTCAAGCACTTCACGAGCTGGCTGATCGCCCGGTTCTCAAACGCGGCCCAGGTCGCCACGCAGGTGCAGTTCGGGCCCGGACCCCTCACCCGGTACGAGGCCGATCTGGTGGTCCCGGAGGAGGCTCGCGCGGAGGTATCGGTGATGAAGGCGGTGGCGGTGCAGTACGTCATGAACCGGCCGGGAGCCGATGAGGAGTACACCCGCCAGCGGGAGGTCATCGCAGAGCTGGTGAATGCTCTGGTCCTTGACGGCGGGCGATCCTTGGAGCCGTGGCTGCGGCCCACGTATGAAGCGGCTCGCGATGATGCTGAGCGCCTGCGGGTGGTCATCGATCAGGTGGCCAGCCTCACCGACGTGAGCATCGTGGACTGGCACCGTCGCCTGGTCCGCTAGCCCGACCCTGCTCGCTCGGTGCGGCAGTCGCCCCCAGCCGTAAGGTGTCCTCATGGCTGGGCGGATCAGGGATGAGGACGTCGCCCTTGTTCGCGAGCGCGCCCGGGTCGACGAGGTCGTCCGCGAGTACGTCACGCTGAAGTCCGCCGGCGGCGGGTCCCTGAAGGGGCTATGCCCCTTCCACGATGAGCGGTCGCCCAGTTTCCATGTCACGCCCAGCAAGGGCATGTGGTACTGCTTCGGCTGCGGCGAGGGCGGCGACGTCATCAGCTTCGTGCAGAAGATGGACCACCTGACCTTCGCCGAGGTGGTCGAGAAGCTGGCTGGCCGCACGGGTGTCGAGCTTCGCTACGTCGAGGGCGGCACGGCCACCAACCGCCAGCAGGGGCAGCGCACCCGACTGGTGGAGGCCCACCGAGTCGCGGCGGCGTTCTATCAGCAGCAGTTGACGTCACCCGATGCCCAGATGGGCCGGGAGTTCCTCAAGGAGCGCGGCTTCGATGCCGAGGCGGCTGCCCACTTCGGGGTCGGGTTCGCCCCGAAGGGCTGGGATGCCCTGACCACGCACCTGCGTCAGAAGGGGTTCACCGATCAGGAGCTGCTCGCAGGCGGACTCGTCAGTCAGGGCAATCGTGGCCCCTATGACCGCTTCCGCGGGCGCCTGGTCTGGCCGATCCGCGATCTCGGCGGCGAGGTCATCGGCTTCGGTGCCCGCAAGCTGTTCGACGACGATGAGGGCCCGAAGTACCTGAACACCCCGGAGACGCCGATCTACAAGAAGAGTCAGGTGCTCTATGGCATCGATCTGGCCAGACGGGACATCTCCAAGGGCCAGCAGGCCGTCATCGTCGAGGGCTACACCGATGTCATGGCCTGTCATCTGGCCGGCATCACCACCGCGGTGGCCACCTGCGGGACGTCCTTCGGCACCGACCACATCAAGGTGCTCCGCCGTCTGCTGATGGACGACGACCAGATGAAGGGGAGCGTCATCTTCACCTTCGATGGCGACGCAGCGGGCCAGAAGGCTGCGCTGCGGGCCTTCGAGGAGGATCAGCGATTCGTCTCGCAGACCTTCGTTGCCGTGGAACCCAGCGGCATGGATCCGTGCGACCTGCGCATTCAGCAGGGTGATGAGGCCGTGCAGGCGCTGGTCGACCGCAGAGTGCCCCTGTTCGAGTTCGCCATTCGTTCCACCCTCGCCGCCTACGACCTCGAGTCGGCCGAGGGACGCATCAATGCTCTGCGCGATGCGGCGCCGATCGTGGCGAAGATCCGAGACACGGCCCTCCGGCCGGAGTATGCGCGCCGCCTTGCCGGCTGGCTGGGGATGGATGTCGAATCGGTGTCCAAGGCCGTGCAGCAGGCGCAGCGCTCGGGGCGCCAGCCCGCACCCAACCGCCGCGATGAACCTCGCGCCGACAGTCCACCGCCGGCCATGCCGCGTGCGCAGGCGGGCCAGCGCCGCGACCCGGTGCTCGTCGTCGAGCGCGAGGCGCTCAAGTGCGCGCTTCAGGAGCCTGCCGTCATCGCAGACTGGTATGAGAGCGTCGAGGAGACAGCCTTCACTCATGCGGCGGCTCGTCGAGTCCATCAGGCGATCGCGGGCGCAGGTTTCCCGAGCGCCGACGTCACGGGACTGGCCTGGATCGATGCGGTGCTGGAGGCGTCCGAGGATGACGACGTTCGGCGCCTGGTGCGCGAACTCGCCGTCGAACCGCTGCCTGCTGACGAGGGCCGGGACGACTCCTACGTCATCGGCGTCATCTCGCGCCTGCTCGAGCAGGACGCATCGCGGCGCATCGAGGATCTCCGGGGACGTATGCAGCGCATCGACGCGGTAGAGAGCCCCGAGGACTACAACCGCGCGTTCGCGGACCTGCTTGCGCTCGAGGAGTACCGGCGATCCCTGCGCCAGGAGTCGTTGGGAACCGGCGCATGACGAAAGGCATCGTGTGATGGGTCTGCTCAAGCGTCGAACGCCGACTGTTCCCGCGGATCTGCATGATCGGCTGGAGATCCCGGCCCGCGAGAAGCTGCTGGCCTGGGGCGACGGACCTCGCGGCGACTCAGATCGACCGTCGGCCTTGGTCGCGGCCACCGACTCCGCCCTCTATGTCGAGGCGGCCGGCGAGCGATTTCCCTGGGACCGCATCAGTCAGGCGCGCTGGGAGGAGCCACTCCTGGAGGTCGACGTCCTTCGAGACGGCGGACGGCCCGGCCCAACGTTGCGCCTCCACCTTGATGTCCCGGGCGATCTGCCTGCGGCGATTCATGATCGAGTCACGGCGAGCGTCGTGGCGAGTGAACTCATCGACCTCGGGGACGGGGTCATCGCCCGGATGATCGCGCGTAGGGCCAGCGACGGTGCTGACATCCACTGGACTGTTGCCTTCCAGGGTGATGTGAACCCCGAAGACCCGGAGTTGCAGAAGCGAGCCAGAGAATCGCTTGCAGAGTTTCGCTCGGCGCTCGGGATCTGACTGTCCCCGCGGCACGAGCGTGACCGGGGCCTTGCTATTCTCTGCGGGCCAGTGATTGACGTAGTCCCCCATAGCTCAATTGGCAGAGCATTCGACTGTTAATCGAAGGGTTTCTGGTTCGAGTCCAGATGGGGGAGCCACGGACAATCCCCGCTGCGGCGGGGATTTTCGCCTTTTGCGGGACGTGGCTCGCCGGCCCGTGCATCGCCGAGATCCACGAGGATTCCACGCCGCCCTCTCACCGGCAAGACCTGGTGCGCCGGCGGCATGCGGTCGAGCCGTCCGGTTCTGACGAGGACCGTGGGGGAAAGCCGAACATCGGCGCGGTGGGCTCTTTACGGGATCGTCATGGACGCAATACCGTCGGCTCCTCAAAGGGAATGAGGTCCCGGTGCCATGGTGAGTGTCGGGGTGGTGTCGCGCATGGCTACTGCAGGTGCGCTCGTGGTGGCGATGGGCGCCGGAGCAAGTCCGGCCTCTGCAGCAGATTCCGACAGTGGCTGGTCCGGCCGCACGAATGACGACGGTCCCACGATCGCGCCACTACTGAAGCGCGACATCCTGGTCGGCGCGGACATGTGGGACACGGTTCCCCGACTCATGTCGATGACCTTGAATTTCGAGGGGATTATCGGCATCCCTAGTGCTGATGATCCCAATTTCGACGTTGCCAGCGCTGCCGTCACCGCCTTCGGGGGCGCATGGAACACGCTCACCCAGTGCAGTTCGCTGCCGACAACCATCTCGCACACCACCGCGGTCTCGCCAGAGCAGTACTACTCCGTGAGTGGCGTCTACGGGGAATTCCTTGATGTGATCCAGGTGCAGACATCATGGCCCGTACGTCCCAGCACGCTCAATGGCACCGACTTCAAGGTCACCTTGAATGACGGCACAGTCGCCAAGGCTGTGGCGGCGATGGTCGTCCCGAATTTCGAGTACAACGAGCGATCCGTCTTGATCCTGAACGGCGAATTCGGCAACCGCTTCCCCAAGAGTGATCCGCGGGTGCGCTATCCGGTCAAGGTCGAGATCGTCAGAGACGCCACGCCACTGCAACTTGTGGGGCCACGGGGTGCGCTGGCAAGCGCCGTCGGGATGTCCATCACGAACGACAAGACGCCCTACGATGACCTGTCCAGTGATCCCACCACGTGGCCGGGCCCACGAATCATTGCAGCCAAGATGACCCACATGTCGAGACTCGGCGAAGACGGACCCGCTCCGCTCAAGCAAGGAATGCTGCCCAACGACGGAGTCTCTCTGTACGGCAAGAAGAAGGCTCGATTCCGCATGCGAATGCTGACGGTCGGCGGAGCATTCTCGCCCGACGGGATCTTCGGCCTGCACCCGGGTGACTACCGCAAGCACTTTCGTCTGGTGGGTATAGAGGATGACGGCACCCGCGTGCCGCTGACCGAATCGGGCAAGACCTATTTCATTGACGGCCACCCGATCCGAGTCGAGGGATTGGCCGACCTTGGCGTGAAGCAGGACAGTTACGACCAGTGCTACCAGGAGGACAGCGAGAACCAGATCGACGTCATCCTGTCCGGCAGCGTCAAGGCGGCCGAACGCATCAAACTCCTGCAGATTCCGGCCAAGGGCGACGGCTACTCGCCTCTCTACAACGACGGTGGCCCTGGCAACAACCCAACACCGGGGGTTCGATACACCGCCCCCAGTCCACGGCACTCCGTGTCGATCATCAACGGTCTGAAGGATCCCATGCGGGTGACGTTCCGGGCTCCGCCAAAGCGCTGACCGGGGCCGGTCTCAGGGTCTCAGCGATGGGTGGGGCCGTTCAGCTCCTCAGGGAACCCCACCCCGTTCATGCTCCCTCGCGCGGACCTGCGATGCGCAATGGCCGTCTGTTGATCGAAGGGTTTCTGGTTCGAGTTCAGATGGGGGAGCCACCCGACGCCGTGAGTACCAAGGGTCAGCGGCGAGCTGTCCGGCTGGCCTTGGTCAGATTGGTGACCAGAGCGGCCTGATCGGAGCCGGCCTCAAGGTAGGTCACGCGGATCTTGGTCGGTGAGATGAGCCGACCGACGAGGTTTCCGTCCTCATCGGCGGCGTGGAACTCGCCTGACTTGTAGATGACGCCCTGGAAGGATTCGGGCTCGCTCCAGGTGCCGTCCGCCTGACGCCACGCCTTGGTGCCGGTGAGAGTGACACCGGTGACTGCCGTCACGGTGTAGCGCACGTCGCTGGACTTGAAGACGCCGTTCTCGTAGCCGTAGTTGGTGCCCAGCCACATGCCGGTGATGCCCACGTTGCGAGGAGCGGCTGACGTCTGCGCCTGGGCGGCGCTGACGGGGACGAGGGCGAGGACAGCTGATGCGATGAGGATCGCTGTGCGCATCATCTGTCCAGCACAGTCCTGGCGTCTCCGCGGCCCGGTGGTCCGCACACTCATTGCCACGTCACAGGTCGTGATCGACTCGCTGCCTGCCCTTTCCTGCCAGCTCCACGTAGCAGTAATCGATGATGTCCAGTCGGTCGCGCTCGGAAAGCCATTGCACCGAGCCGGCGTACTCGCATGTGTCGTTCGTGGGACGACTCACACGTCGCACCGTGAGGACTCCGTGCACGTCGCGAGTCACCCCCGCGATCTCCACTGTGAGCGTCAGGGGCACGACCTTGTCGTCATTGGGGATGGGATCAGCGGTTCGGCAGCGCAGACCCTGCTCGTGGAGGTCAACGACGACGGCCGGAGTGCCAGCCAGCGTCCCGGGTGCGTGGGCGTCGAAGCGCCAGCCAGCACGCGCCTGGTGCCTGCTGACTTCGCGCCACAGCAGGTAGATCAGGGTGGTCACTTCAAGGGCTGTGAAGGCCGAGATGATCCAGTAGAGCGTGATGTTGAGCTCGCCGGGCCAGGTCCACTGCGGCCACGACGGGGGAGCGAACTGAAGGTAGGTGCGAAATGCCCAGCCGATCAGCAGCACGGCGGTCGCCGCCACGGGAACGCGCAGGCGGTTGAGGCGACGCCCGATGCTCAGATCCGAGGCAGCCTTGGGCGTCACCCGGAAGGCTGATTGTCGGCGAAGTGGCAGGTTCGCCAAGGCGCGGATGAATACCTCTGCTGTCAGCCACGAGTTGCCCACCCCGTCGCCCAGGCCTGTGCGCCCGCGGCCGAGCCCCAGGGAGGCGATCGTCATGATGGCGATGTTCGTCAACGCGAGCGCAAGGATCCACAGGGGGAACGTCCCCACGGGGAGAATTCCGGCGACCAGGACCAGAAGCAGGGCCGTGACGAAGGCCATGCGCTGAATTCCGAGGAAGTAGTGCAGGAAGCTGTTGAGATAGTGCAGGCGTTGGGAGGGTGACCACCCACGCCCGAAGACCGGGGATTCGCGTGAGGTGAGGACGGCGAGGGTGCCACGCGCCCAGCGATCTCGTTGAAGAAGGTAATCGCCGAGATTGTGCGGTCCGAGGCCGCTGATCAGACGTTGATTGACGTAGGCGACGGAGTATCCGAGAGCCTGGATCCGGATGGTGGTGTGCAGGTCCTCCGAGACAGTCTCGGTCGCGACCCCGCCGACGGCGACAAGTGCCTCGCGACGAATCATGGCGGCAGATCCGCACCAGAAGGCGGCCTGATTCCTCGCTCGCCCCGGCAGGAGCACCTCGAAGAACAACGACTGTTCGTGGGTGTCCACGCTGCGTTGCTGGGCTGAGTCACGATTGCGGAACTCGTGGGGACTCTGCACGATGGCGAGTCGCGGATCGGAGAACAGTCCACTCATCGCGCTGATCGCGTTGCGCTGAGGCACGTGATCCGCGTCGAGGAACAGGAGTAGATCCGCTGTCATGAGCGGCAGGGCGTGATTGATGTTGCCGGCCTTCGCATGCCTGTTGTCAAGCCTGGTGACGTAGCGGGCTCCCAGACGGGTGCAGAGCTCCTCCACCCAGCCTCGTCGGCCGTCGTCAAGAACCCAGACGGTGCCCACGCCGAGGACGCGTGTTGCACCGAGGACCGTGGGTTCGAGCACCTCGATCGGCTCGTTGTAGGTGGCGATGACGATGTCCGCGCAAGCCGATGGGTCCTCTATGCCGCCAGAGATCTCCAGTCGCCACGTGTCGAACGTGTAGAGGGCGAAGGTGATCAGCGTGAAGAGCTCAGCGGAGAACAGGAGCCAGAAGGCGAACGGGTTGGCCCCCTCAAGGGTGAACACCAGCCGCACACTCAGGTATGCCGTAGTCAGTGCCAGCGTCAGGAGCGCTACCCCATGCAGCCGAAGGTCGCGTCGACCGATCCAGGAGCCGAGTGCTTCGCTCCGGTCGCGTCGCCGTGAGCTGGCACTGCGTAGTCCCCGCATGGTCGCTTTCTTCCCCCTCCTCGGCGCCGAATGCGCGGCGCGCGCACCCCGGGCGCTGCTCCCGTCTCGTTCAGGCTTGGCTAGCCGTACTCGATGCTACGGCTGACCGCGGACGAGTTGGCCCAGGTGTCAGATGAGGATCCGCATCCAAGACCTGCGGAGTCACGGTGTGGGAGCCTCGTCATGCCCTGCTCTCACCGGCGTCGGCGTTCACCGCTGACCACCAGCACGACTCCACCCACCACGATGGTCAGTCCGATGCCGACGTCGCGGGTGAGCGGCTCGGCAACGATGATCAGGCCGAGGATGACTGCCACGACGGGATTGACGTAGGCATACGTCGAGGTCAGCGAGATGGGCGCGTTGCCCAGCAGCCACACGTAGGAGGCGTAGGCGATGAGTGAGGCGATCACCAAGTAGGTCCATCCGAACCAGGAGACGGCGGTGATCGCGGAGAAGTCCCATCGCTCACCTGTCAGTGCACCGATCACCGACAAGAAGACGCCCGCCGTCAGAAGCTCGTAGACCGTTGTCGTCAGGAGATTCGCAGGCAGGTCGTAGGAGGTGGATCTCCACGAGAAGTACGCCCAGGACAGGCTGCCGGCGACGATCCCGATCGACCAGAGCATGACATCGAGGTCCGTTCCGGACACCGGGCTCGTGCCGCCGGGGAGCAGCATCAGCATCAGGCCTGCCAGCCCGACGGCCACGCCCGCGAGGGTCAGCCGTGAGGGTCGATCACCCGCCCGAAGCCGGAAGAGGACCATCCACAGCGGCGAGACAGACACGAGAAGGGCCGCGATCCCTGACGGCACATATCGCTCGGCCAGCGACACCATCCCGATACCAACGCTCAGGATCATCACGCCCATGACGACGACCGAGCGGAACTGTGACGCGGTGATGAGAAGCACGCGCGGGCCGCGGACGGCCATGAGGATGAGGCCGAGGATCAGGCCCGCCACGATGAACCTGCTGCCGTTGCCCATGAGGACCGGCATGGACCGCAGCAGCAGGGCGATGCCGAGGTAGGTGGCGCCCCAGAGGATCCACAGGGGGATCAGCCGCAGGAGGATTGCAGGGGTGGGTGCCCGGACCACCCCCCGGACATCAGTCATGGTCACGACGCGAAGGGTGGCAGATGCTCTCCGCCGGTCACGTGCGGGGCTGCCCTTTCGGACTTTCCTCTTCGCCCGCCCGCATTAGCAGCCGAGGAACAAGCAGCCGGGCACTAGCGAGTGAGCGTGCCCACCACGATGGTGTGGTTGCTGAACGGGGTGGCCTTCGGCGACTGCGACCAGTAGACGCGCCAGGTGTTGGGGCCGGCCGGCACGGCTGATGGGTCGAGGGAGTTGACTGACGAGCCGGTCAGCGCCTTGCTGTCCACCTTCCATGTCAGGCCGTCCTTGGACGTTGCGGCGTACAACTGCTGCGGAGGAGCGCCCGGACCGGTGGAGAGGAGAGCGATCCAGTCGCCGTCCTTGGCCTGCACGATGTCTGAGTCGACGTAGCCGCCCGTGAAGCGGGTGCCTGGGTCCTGTGCGAACGAGGTGCCGGACGCTTCCGTGGACGTCGCGCTCACGATGACCTCTTGAGGCTGCGAGGACCGGCCGCCAGACAGCAGTGACGGATCGATCTTGCACTTCCTCAGGGCCTTCTTGTCCTTGGCGTTCGCCTTGGCACCACTGCCGATGGCATTGACCCTCTTCTTACCGAGCTGCTTGGCCAGGCAGGAGATCTGCGCCTTGGTGGGGCTTGATGCCTTGCCTCCTGCTGGCATCGTGACCCAGTACAGGCGGACGCGGCCATCGGGCAGCACAACGGAGTCGGGGACTCCCCAGGCGTTCTGACCCGCAGGTGCCGAGATTCCCAGCGCAGTCGCTGCTCCGAGGGTTGGGGTGCCCTGCGCGTCGTAGGTGACCGGCGCCGTGGTGAGCATCTTCCCCGAAGCGGGATTTACGAAGTAGGCGCGCTGCGTGCCATCGGTCAGGGTGACCTGGGTGTAGTCGGCGCCGAAGGTCACCGGCAGGGCAGCGGGGGACGAGCACGCGGTGCCGGTGCAGGAGGCCAGGGCCCATCCCATGGGGTTGGACGAGCCGTAGAACACCCGGTCCGTTGAGCCGGAGACGGTCATCGCGAAGGGGCTCACCCCCGCGAGTGCAGTGGCCTCACCTGAGGTGAGCGAGAAGCTGTCTGCCGAGGCGGGGCCGGCGACAGCGATCGTCAGGGCGACAGTGAGGGATCCGATGATCAGGTGACGGCGCATGGGCGAAGGATAGTGCTGCTAGGAGAGGGAAAGGAGATCCTTCAGCAACGACTCAAGGCGAGCCACATCCGCGTCGGCCACCGAGATCGACAGCACCTTGCTGCGGGTCGTGTGCCCGCTGACGAGGGTCACGTGGCGGGGTCGGATGCCGAGGGCCTTCGCCACATCGATGGTCAAGGCCTCGTTGGCGGCTCCATCCACGGGAGGGGAGTTGACCGCGACGATGAGCTCGCCTTCGCCGTAGACGCCGCCGACCCGAGTGCGGGAGGCCCCGGGCTTGACGCGCACGGTCACACGCAGGTCGGCCACGGGGTCATTCTGACGGCTCAACGGGGGATTCACCGGCTGGAGGAGTGCACGAGGGAACATCCGGGATCACGGATGTGTTGAATCGGAGTATGAGCTCCTCGATCGTGACGTGCCCGTCGTGCTCGGCCAAGAACCGTGTCCCTGCTGTTGCCTCCGGCCGGCCCCGTTGCGCGTCCTGCAAGAAGGATCTCCCATGGATCGCCGATGCCACGGACTCGTCCTTCAGCGAGGCCATCGCGACGTCATCCCTCGTGCTGGTCGACCTGTGGGCTCCGTGGTGCGGCCCATGTCGCATGGTGGCGCCGGTGCTCGAGCGCCTCGCGTCGCGGTATGCGGGCCGACTCAAGGTCGTCAAGGTCAACGTCGATGACAATCCGCAGATCGCCCGCACCTACGACGCCAGCTCCATCCCCACTCTGGTCATGCTCAAGGACGGCCAGGTCGTCGGGCGCGTGGTGGGGGCACAGCCGGAGCCGGCCCTGGCGCAGCAGATCGAGCCTCTACTTCCCTCGCGCTGATCAGCTGCTCGCATCGACGAGGCGGATGTCGATGATCCGGCCGACACCGGCGTCACGCGCCGACGCCATGCCGATCTCGCTGTCCTCGTAGGCCATGCACAGGGCAGGTTCCACGCCCAGCAGCGTGGCAGCGCGAACGTAGACGTCCGGTGCTGGCTTGCTGTGCGCCACGTCGTCCGCGGTCACGATCACGTCGAACAGTTCGGTGATCCCTGCGGCATCGAGCGTCGGGATGATGATCTCCCGGTACCCACCGGTGACCACTGCCATGGGCCGAGACCCATGCGTCGCTCGGGCGATCTCGACTACGTGCTCGAGCGGCTCGACAAGGTGGAGGGCCTCCATGTACATGGCCATGCTCTCGCGATTGAGCTTGTCAGCAAGTGACTCGTCAGCGTCTGGAACCACCGAGCGCACGAAGGGCAGCAGAGCGACATTGGCGTTGTCTGCCCACCAGTCGTCGGTGACGGTGTAGTCGTAGCGAGCGAAGATCTCCGACCACACGATGCGATGCACACCCATCGTGTCGACGAGCGTGCCGTCGCAGTCGAAGAGAACGGCTGACGTGTCCGGCTCAGGTAGGGGCAGTCTCATGATGTTCTGACGATAGGGGAGCAAGGAGTTGCCGACTCCGGGCTACCCCCTCTCATAGGCTGGCGGCATGCATGACAGCGTTCTGAGCCATCTGCGCAACACCCTGCATGAGCGCCTGACCCGGCACGGGGAGCACGGGGAGCACGGAGACGTGGACCAGGCGCGTGGGGCTGGGCGACTCTTCGCTGGTGACTACAGCGCCAGCGCCACCGTGGGCGAGGAGTTCGGTGACAGCCGGCTGGGGGTGGGGGTGATGCACGATCTCGATGGAGAGGTCATCAGTCTGCACGGCACCACCTGGCGGGTGCCCGTCGATGGCACACCCCGAGAGGTCGCACCTGACGAGGGAGTCGCCTTCGGAGTCGCCGCGCATGGCGGGCGTGAGCACGAGTTCGTCATTCCTGATGGAGCCGATGTCGAAGGGATCCTGGCCGCCATCGATGCCTATCTCGAGCGGACGCATGTCGATCACGAGGAAGTGGTCTGCGCCGTCGAGATCGACGGGGATTTCTCGTCGGTCGTCCTCCGAACGGTTGCTCCCCCCACTTACGACCACGAGACTCTCGGCGAGATCATCGACGACGAGACCCGCTTCACCTTCGAGCATTGGAGCGGAACGCTCGTCGGCTTCAGGTTCCCCGATGTGACGGATGGCCAGACGATTCCCGGGCTCCACCTCCACGCGATCAGCCATGACACCACCACCGGCGGCCACCTGCGCAACGCGATCACGGTGCGGACCACAGCCCGCATCTGGGTGGACGAGCTGCACCCGATACACGATGTTGCGGGAACTCAGCCCGATGGAGATTCCAGCATGGACTTCAGCAGATACGAAGGCCCCGTCTCCTGACGATGACGTCTCGGGCACCTCGCCTCGCCGCCAGCGGTCGATGCCTTCAGTGACCGACGCCCATGTGCCAGTCCTTCTCCCACTCGCGCTGGCGAAGGTAGTGCCATTCGCACAGGCCATCGAGGTGCGCATCGTCACTGCACAGTCGACAGGTCTCAGCCATGGCTCACCTCCTGGCACGATTCTGGCACGACCCCATTAGTCCATTCATGCAGGCGACACTGGATAGGCTGGCGGTCCCTACGGGGGCGGTAGCTCAGCTGGTTAGAGCCCCGGACTCATAATCTGGTCGTCGTCGGTTCGAGCCCGACCCGCCCCACTGCTAGTCCGCTTGCGCGTGATCACGCTAAGGCCGGCCACGTTCGAGCGATCGTTCACTCAGGCAAGACCCCAGCCGTCGGCAGCGTAGCGAAGTGTGCGCTGGCAGCTGTACCCGCCACGGCCATCGTTGACCCACTGTGCCCACGACCGCGTCCAGCCTCCCGCGCGCACACCCGCCCAATCCAAATGTGGCATGGAAACGCTCGCGCAATCACCTGAGGGAAGCCCGATCCCCTGGATGACGTCCGGCACGTACGAATCGCTACCTGATGCGTCACTCGAGGAGGCGAGCGTGACGTAAGTGATCAGGCTGTAGTCGCCTGACAGAACTCGCCATGCGCCGCCAACACCTCGGTCATCGAGTCCTGTGCCTCCCGTGTAGACAGTGGACGTCTTGTAGTGCCACTCGTAGTGCTGATTCCCGCTGCTAGAAGCAGTAGTCGTGAGCAAGATCGCGTATTGCAGCCCCGCCGTAATTGTCGGAGGGCTTGTGAAGCTTACGGACACAGCACCGACCGAAAGGGGCACGTCACTGTCAGGAATGGTCTGGGTTGCAAGGGCCGCACCGGTGGGGAGTCCGGCAGCGGCTGCCTTGACGGTGACAGTGATCCCGGCGGTTGCGCTTCCGCCGTCCTTGAGGAACACGGTGATCGAAGTCAATGGCCCGCTGAGGCCGGCGGTGATGGACTGGCCTAGGCCCTGTGAGGAGTGGAGCCAACTATACGAGTCATAGGGAGGCGTTGCACCGATGGATTGGTCCGCGGTGGCAGAGGCTTGGGCTGGAGAGGCGGTCAAGGTCATGATGGCTGCGAAGACGGCAGCAGCTAGAGAGCGCCTCTCCATAGTAGGAGAATAGCTCATCCTCTGGGTTACTCAAATTGAAATTGACGGTTGCGCGGAGTTAAGGTTCGCAGGGTCTACAACTCATAATCTGGTCGTCGTCGGTTCGAGCCCGACCCGCCCCACGTTGATGCGTCACGACCATGCGTCCGGTCGGCTCCGGCTGTGCCCGTGGTGCTGGATGGCCTACCCCCGTGGTGGCTGTGTCTCCATGAAGCTGACGGCTCGGGAAACCCAAGCGTCCAGCGTCCGACCTACCAGAGCCTCGGAATCGATGAAGACGAATCCCTTCATCGCCTTGCCTGTGAAGTCCATCGGTCGCACGCCCGGCTGTGTCAGAGCCTCCTCGGCCGCGGCGGAGCCGATCTTCGCCATCAGCGAGTCCTCGA